>Ga0137425_1000299_pt1 | contig 14248 bp, 15 predicted proteins | sample EasRivERMZT640_2_FD_102318 | JGI IMG/M metagenome (GOLD analysis project Ga0137425, IMG submission 102318) | Soil microbial communities from meander-bound floodplain in the East River, Colorado, USA - East River MetaG ERMZT640_2 | ecosystem: Environmental > Terrestrial > Soil > Floodplain ...
CTGAACTGCGCGCCGAGCTGCGCGGCGAGGCCGAGCTTTTCCAGCCGCTTGGCGATGGCGCGCGCGACGATCGCCGGGTTGTGCTCGTAATGCGCGGGCAGGAGCCAGGTGCCGGCGGGCTGGCCCTCGGCGCGGCTCCATTCGCCGTTGTCGTCGAACTTGCCGACCACGCGCGGCGCGCGCTTCGAGGGTTCCCAGGTGTAGAGCTCTTCCTTGATCTGGTATTCCATCAGCTGGCGCTTCTCCTCGATGACCAGGATCTCCTCCAGCCCCTGCGCGAAGCGCCGCGCACCCTGCGGCTCGAGCGGCCAGGTCATGGCCACCTTGTAGACGCGCAGGCCGATGTCGCGCGCCACGCGCTGGTCGATGCCCAGGTCGGCGAGCGCCTGCATGGTGTCGCCGAAGCTCTTGCCCGTGGTGACGATGCCGAGCCTGGCGTTGGGCGAATCCCACACGATGCGATCGAGGCCGTTGGCGCGCACGTAGGCGAGCGCCGCGTACACCTTCCAGTAGAGGAGCCGCGTTTCCTGCTCGAGGAACCCGTCCGGCCAGCGGATGTTCAGGCCATCCTGCGGCAAGGCGAAGTCGGTGGGCAGCTTCACCTGCACGCGCTCGGGATCCACGATCACCGAGGCGCCCGACTCGACCACGTCGGTGACGCACTTGAAGCCGATCCAGCAGCCCGAATAGCGGCTCATGGCGTAGCCGTGCAGGCCGAAGTCGAGGTAGTCCTGCACGTTGGACGGGTTGAGCACCGGGATGCAGCAGGCCTTGAGGATGTGCTCGCTCTGGTGCGCGAGCGTGGAGGACTTCGCTGCGTGGTCGTCGCCCGCGAGCACCAGCACGCCGCCGTGCTTCGAGGTGCCCGCCGAGTTCGCGTGCTTGAACACGTCGCCGCAGCGGTCCACGCCCGGGCCCTTGCCGTACCACATGCCGTAGACGCCGTCGTATCTCGCGCCGGGGAACATGCCGATCTGCTGCGTGCCCCAGAGGGCCGTGGCCGCGAGGTCCTCGTTGACGCCCGGCTGGAACTTCACGTGGTGCGCCTCGAGGTGCGGCTTCGCGCGCCACAGCGCCTGGTCCAGGCCGCCGAGCGGGGAGCCGCGGTAGCCCGAGATGTAGCCCGCGGTGTTCAGCCCCGCGCGCAGGTCGCGCTCTCGCTGCAGGAACATGAGGCGGATCAGCGCCTGGGTGCCGGTGAGGAACACGCGCCCCTTGTCGAGCGTGTACTTGTCGTCGAGCGAGACTGCGGCGAGCTTGGCGGGATCGACCGGCGCGTTCATCGGCTTGCCTCCGTTAACGCCGTTCTAGCACATCCTTAGACAGCCGCGCTCGCGGCAATTCGCGCGGCGGGCTGGTCCCAGTACGGCTCGGGGCCGAAGGACTCGGCGAGGAAGTCGATGAACACGCGCGTCTTCGCCGGCAGGTGGCGCCGGTGCGGGTAGACCGCATAGATGCCGACATCGGAGCTGAAGTCGTAGCCCGGCAGCAGCGGCACGAGCGAGCCGTCCTCCAGGTGCTTTCTCACGTCCCAGGTGGACTTGAGCGCCACGCCGAGACCCGCCACCGCCCATTCGCGCAGCACTTCCCAGTTGTCGCAGGCGTAGCGCCCGGTGACGCGTACCGAGCCGCGCTTGCCCACCGGGCTCTTGTATTCCCAAGTCATCGCCATGCCCTGTTCCCAGGTGGCGATCAGGCAGTTGTGCCTGGCCAGGTCCTGCGGCGTCTTCGGCTCGACGTGCTGGCGCAGGTAGGCCGGGCTCGCGCACACCACGCGGCGGTTGGGCGCGAGTTTGCGCGCGGCGAGCGAAGAATCCTTCAATTCCGCGATGCGGATGGCGAGGTCGAAACCTTCCTCGACCAGGTTGACCGAGCGGTCAGAGAGCGACAGCGCCAACTCCACTTTCGGGTAACGCTCGGCGAAGCGAGGGATGAGCGGCGCGATGTGGTTGAGGCCGAACGACGCGGGCAGGGCGACGCGCAGCATGCCTTGCGGCTCGACGCGGCGCGCGGCGGCGGCGGCGTCCGCTTCCTCGATCTCGGCGAGGATGCGCGAGCAGGTCTCGTAATAGCTCGCGCCCTCGTCGGTCAGGTGCAGGCTCCTGGTGGTGCGGTTGATGAGGCGCACGCCGAGACGCGCTTCCATGGCGGCAAGCGTCCGGCTCACCACCGCGGGGGAAATTCCCAGTTCGCGCGCCGCCGCCGACAGGCTGCCCCCTTGGACAACCTTCGAGAACACCAACATTCCGTGCACTACGTCACGCATTCGGAGGTTTTGGGCTTTGCGCTTGGCACAAAAGAGTTTTGCGATTGTCGCCCATTCTAAACACACGCGCAAAGCTGTATATTTGCTGCACCGCACTAGATGCGGCCAAGGAATGTAGATGAATGCATACGAAATCGAGCAGATCGAAAAGCAGATGAAGAGCGACCTCCGCCTGCCGCTGGCCTACAACGCGTGGGCCGACATCGAGCGCCAGGCCCGCCAGGAACGTGCCCAAATGATGGCGAAGGTCATCAGAGAATTCTTCGCCGCGGTCTACGCCAGGATCACCGGCGCCGCGGGCCAGATCCGCAGCACCGCCGCCGACTGCACCGGCGCCCGGCTGCGCCACGATCACTAAAGGTTAGGCAGGCCCCGCCGCGGTTTTCTCCTCCCTCCTCCTCCGCGGCGGGGCTGCGCCTATCCGGCCTGGCTGGTCAACCCGAGCCAGGCGGATAGCGCGCGATTCACTTCCTCTTCAGGCGATGGACTGCCACATCTCCACGTCGCGCTTCGCGGTCCAGATGCGCGGGTGCTTGATGCCGCGCGCCTCGTCGTAGGCGCGCGACACGTCGAAGGGCATGCAGTGCTCGTAGATGGGGAAGCGGCCGTATACCGGGTCCATCTTCCGCTTGGTTGCCAGCAACACCTGCTTTAGCGACTGCCGCGCGCTCGCGCCGCGCCGGGCCGAGGCGTACAGGCCGCGCACGAAGTCCTGCGTGTAGCGGATCGCCTTCTCGCACTGCGCAGGCGTCTTCAGCGCCGGGCCGCGCCCGGGCACCAGGGCGCGCGGCTTGAGCGCACGCAGCTTGTCGAGCGTGTTGGGCCATTCCTCGAGGTGCGCGTCGCCCGTGTAGATGCCGGCGTTGTATTCGACCAGGTCGCCGGAGAACAGCACGCGCTCGCGCGGCAGCCAGACGATGCTGTCGCCGCCCGTGTGCCCCGGGCCGACGTGCAGGATGCGCACCTCCAGCTTGCCCATCATCACCGTGAGCGAGTCCTCGAACACCAGCGTGGGCCAGGTGAGGCCGGGAATTGATTTCGCGCCGCGGAACAGGCGCGGAAAGCGCCCGATCTCGCTCGCCATGTCCTGGCGCCCGCGCTCGCGGATCAGGCCGAGCGTCCTGCGGCTGGCGATGATCTGCTCGGCCTTGTAGGCCGAGGCGCCGAGCACGCGCACCGCGTGATAGTGCGACAGCACCACGTACTTGATCGGCTTCGCGGTGACGCGGCGGATGCGCCGGATGACCTCGCGCGCCATCAGCGGCGTGGCCTGGGTGTCGATCACCATCACGCCGTCGTCGCCGACGATGACCCCGGTGTTCGGGTCGCCCTCGGCGGTGAAGGCGTAGGCGCTTGGCGAGAGGCGCTGGAAGGAAATCTTCTTCGGCTTGAGATCGGCCTGGGAGGCGAAGGCTGTCATCTGCTCGCTTTCTGAATGTGCGGGTGAGTCAGCGCGCATGATAGTCGCTGCGCGCGGGGCGGAAAAGCGCGGCGCGACGGATTGGCGGATAATGCCCGCCGCCGCTCTCATGGGGAGTTTTGCAATGGGACGCCCGGAAAAGATCCGCCTCGGCGAAGTGCTCATCGCGCAGAAGGCGATCTCGCAGGACCAGCTGAGGATCGCGCTCGAGCAGCAGAAGAAGAGCGGCCGCAAGCTCGGCCGCGTGCTCGTCGAGCTGGGCTTCGCCAACGACGAGCAGATCTGCGAGCCGATCGCGCAGCAGCTCAACGTGCAGTACGTCAACCTGAAGTTCTACAACTTCAACGCGGCCTTGGTGCGGCGCCTGCCCGAGGCGCAGGCGCGGCGCTTCCGCGCCGTCGTGCTGGAGGACCGGCGCGCGAAGTTGCTGGTGGGCATGGCGGACCCGACGGACCTGTTCGCCTACGACGAGCTCGGGCGCATCCTGCAGCGCGAGATCGAGATCGCGGTGGTGAGCGAGGCGCTGCTGCTGCAGACCATAGACCGGATCTACCGCCGCACCGAGGAGATCAGCGGCCTCGCCAAGGAACTCGAGCGCGACATCGGCGAGACCTACGTGGATTTCGGCGCGCTCGGCGCGGGCGTGGGCGCGGAAGAGGCGCCGGTGGTGAAGCTGCTGCAATCGGTGTTCGAGGACGCGGTGCAGGTGAACGCCTCGGACGTGCACATCGAGCCGCAGGAAGGCAAGGTGCAGATCCGCTTTCGCATCGACGGCGCGCTCAACCCGCAGCACGACGCCGACAGCCGCATCGGCCCGGCGCTGGTGCTGCGCCTGAAGCTGATGGCGGGCCTGGACATCTCGGAGAAGCGCCTGCCGCAGGACGGGCGCCTGAACGTGATCGTGCGCGACCAGAAGATCGACGTGCGCATGTCCTCCATGCCGACGCAGTACGGCGAGTCGGTGGTGCTGCGGCTGCTGAACCGCAAGGCGACCGTGCAGACCCTGGACCGCCTCGGCATGCCGGGCGACATGCTCGCGCGCTTCCGCGAGCTGCTGCAGCGCACCGCCGGCATGATCCTGGTGACGGGGCCGACCGGCAGCGGCAAGACCACCACGCTGTACGCGGCGCTCGCCGAGCTCAACACGGTGGACCGCAAGATCCTCACGGTGGAGGACCCGGTGGAATACCGCCTGGCCGGCGTCAACCAGATACAGGTGAACGAGAAGATCGATCTCACTTTCGCGCGGGTACTGCGCTCGGCCCTGCGCCAGGATCCCGACGTGGTGCTGATCGGCGAGATCCGCGACGAGGAAACGGCGCAGATCGGGCTGCGCGCGGCGCTCACCGGCCACCTGGTGTTCTCCACCCTGCATACCATGAACGCGGCGAGCACGCCGATCCGCCTGGTGGACATGGGCGCACCGGGATACATGGTGGCCACTTCCGTGCATGCGGTCATTGCGCAGCGGCTGGTGCGCCTGATCTGCGAGAGCTGCACGCAGGAGTACGCGCCCGATGGCCATGAGGGACGCTGGCTGGAGGCGGTGATGGGCGCCGAGTGGACGAAGCACAAGTTCCGCCACGGAGGCGGCTGCTCGCACTGCAACCGCACGGGCTACGCCGGGCGCACCGGCGTCTACGAGATGCTCGAGATGACCCCCGAGCTGGTGCGCGCGGCGAACCGGGCCGACCCCAACCTGTTCATCGAATCGGCGCACCGCCACCTCGCGGGCCGCACCCTTACCGACAACGCGCTTGCGCTGGTCCTCGCCGGCCGCACCACGGTGGCGGAGGCCATCAAGGTCGCGGTGCAGGTGGAGGACTGATGCCGGCGTTCGCCTACCGCGGGCGCGACGCGCGCGGCAGCCTGGTCACCGGCAAGCTGGAAGGCGCGAGTTCGGGCGCCGTCGCGGACCAGTTGCTGGCGATCGGCGTTACCCCGGTGGAGATCTCGCCCGCGGGCGTGAGCGCGGGCGCGGCGGTGCCGGAGTGGTGGCGCAGGCTCAGCGCGCCGGCGATCACCGACGTCGACGTGATGCTGTTTTCGCGCCAGATGTACGCCCTGCTCAAGGCCGGGGTGCCGATTCTGCGCGCGCTTGCCGGGCTGCAGCAGTCCGCCAACAACCGGTCGCTTGCCGAGGTGATCAGCGATCTGCGGGCGAGCCTGGACGCCGGGCGCGAGCTGTCGGCGGCGATGCGCAGCCACCCGCGCGTGTTCAGCGCCTTCTACATCAGCGTGATCCGCATCGGCGAGACCACCGGCGAGCTCGACCAGTCGTTCAACCGCATGTTCGCGTACATCGAGTTCGACAAGGACATCCGCGACCGCATCAAGGCCGCAGTGCGCTACCCGCTCATCGTGCTGGTCGTGATCGCGGCTGCGGTGGTGATCGTGAACTTCGCGGTGATCCCCGCGTTCGCCAAGCTCTTCGAGGCGCAGAAGGTGCCGCTGCCGGTGCTGACGCGCCTGCTCATCGGCATGTCGAACTTTTTCCTCGCCTACTGGCCGGCGATGCTGGCCGGACTGGCGGCGGCGATCTTCGGGGCCCAGATGTACCTGGCCACCGAGCGGGGACGTTTCTGGTGGGACCGGCACAAGCTGCGCGTGCCGCTCGCCGGCCCGATCATCCTGCGCGCGACGCTGGCGCGCTTCGCGCGCGGCATGGCCCTCGCGGTGCGCGCCGGCGTGCCGCTCGTGCAGGCGATGTCGGTGGTGGCCGAGGTCGTGGCGAATTCCTACATGGCGTTGCGCATCCGCAGCATGCGCGACGGCATCGAGCGCGGTGAGACGGTGCTGCGTACCGCCACGGCGAGCGGCATCTTCACGCCGGTGGTGCTGGAGATGGTCTCGGTGGGCGAGGAAACCGGCGAGCTGGACGGCCTGATGACCGAGGTCGCCGACATGTACGAGCGGGAAGTGGATTACGAGATCAAGAACCTCGCGGCCAACCTCGAGCCGATCCTCACCGTGGCCCTCGGCGTGATGGTGCTCATCTTCGCGCTCGGCGTGTTCCTGCCGATCTGGGGTCTCGGCAGCGTGATGCTGAAGAAGTGATCCCTGCCAACCGGCAGCGCAATTACGTCCAGTCCGCGGTGTATGTGGCGATCGCCGCGGCGCTCGCCGCGGTTCTCCTGGAGCGACTGCTCACTTACGCGGAAGCTGCCGAGAAAGCGGCCATGGAGGGGACCGTTGCCCAGCTGAACTCCGCGCTTTACGTGCGCCTGGCCTACAACAGCCTGCGCGGCGAGTACCCGGCTATTGAAGCGATGCGCAGTCAGAGTCCGTTTGCAGTGACCCGCTCCCATTCCGCGAATTACCTCGGGGAGTTCGATGGCATTCCGGAGGACAACCGGGGAAGCGGCAAATGGCTCTATGACCGGCAGCGCTCGGAGCTGGTGTACCTGCCGAATCTGAAGCGCCACTTGACCATGCCCGCCGAGACGCCGGAGGCGGACGCGATCCGCTTCCGTGTGGAACTGGTGCAGGCATCCCGCTTCACCTACACAGGGGTCGCGATCAGACCCGCGGCGCCGTATCGCTGGGAGCCGTTTCCGTGACCTGTTCCACATTAATTGTCGCTCGAACCCATTGACTTCAATTGAGATTGGCCGTTTGCTGCCCGGCCCGCTCCCGGGTAGTATGGGACGCGAAGATACGGCTGCCTGGCCTGCCCAAGCACGCAATCCGGTGTCGGCCGATTGCAACTTAACCACAAGGGATGGAGTAGTCATGCGCAAAGTCTTGCAAGCGGGTTTTACCTTGATCGAGCTGATCGTGGTCATCGTGATCCTCGGCATCCTGGCGGCGATCGCGATACCGCAGTTCACTGACATCTCGACGCAGGCTAGAACCGCAGTGGCCCAAGGCGCGTGCGGAGCGCTGCAATCGTCGGCGGTGCTGCTCTATGCCTCGAACAAAGCGCCCGCGAATATAGCAAGCATCATCACCAACACCACGGTGAGTTCGACCCTCAACTACACCGGCAGTACCTGTCTGGTGGCCATAGCCAACGAGACGTCGGCCTCACCTACGATTACAGCGCAGTGCGGGCCGATTCCCCCGGCTCTCTGCATCTGATGCGTCAGAACCGTTGCTGCGCGGTGGCGACCTCGGGGCGCGCATAGCGCCGGTTGTCGACAGCATGAAAGCGAAGGGGAGCCTTGCCGCTCCCCTTTTTTTTGTCTCCCTCGCTCTTGCGTGCGCTGGCTCGCGCCTGGGCACCGTATTGCCGTGGGCCTTGTCGGCCCTGGCGCTCACTGCGACCGGCTGGGCGGGCGCCACGCAAGCACGTGCAGGCTCTTGGATTGCCGTCGCGGTTTTCGGATTCGCCCTGCTGGTCGCACTCAACACCCTCTTCACCAGCCCCGCGTATACGCCGGCGGGCCTCTACCACCCGTTATTGCTCGCGCTGGCGTTCGTCGCGTTCCGGCGCTTCGACGACGTCGCGGAGCGCCGCGGGGCAATTGCGGCGCTCGCGCTCGGTGCGATCCTTGCCGCCTGGGGACTGGCGCAGATCGGTTTCCTGGGCGTGGCGCGGGCACACGCGCTGTTCGAGACCCCCGCCACCTACGCAGCCGTCATCAATCTGCTGCTTGTCCCGCTGCTGGCATTGGTGCTTTGCGGAGAGCGCCGCGCGTCCTTGCTCGGCATTGGAGTCCTGCTTGCCGCGGCGCTGTTCGCCGCCGACAGCCGCGGCGGCCTGATCGCTCTGGCCGCCGGACTCGGGGCGGCGATCGTCCTCTCGCTGCGCGCCAAGGCGTTGCACCGGCGCAGCGTCCTCATCGTCCTTGGCGTGCTCGCGGCCGGGTGGATCCTCGCGGCGGGCTTTCGCACGTCGGGTCCCGAGGCCCCTCCCACGGCGGATGAGCGTGCGGCATCCTCTGTGTCGCGTCTCGAGCTCTACGACCTGTCGTGGCACGCGTGGCTGGAGCGACCGCTTGCTGGCAGCGGCTACCTGACTTTCCGCTACCTGCTGGAGCAGGGTCGCTCCCGGGTGCCCAGCTATGGCGATTCGGGCGAGACGTGGTTTGTGCACAACGATTACCTGCAGACGCTGCAGGAACTGGGACCGCTGGGCCTTGCGGCGCTGCTCGCGTTGGCGTGGCTGCCGGCGCTTCTTGCCCATCGCAGGCTGACGGCGCTGCCGGTGGCGGACCGGCCGATCACGCTTGCCTGCGCGTCCGCGGTGACGGCGATGTCGTGCCATGCGCTCGTGGATTTTCCCTACTACATCCCCGTTTGCCTGCTGCTCTGCGGCGCGCTGCTCGGCAGCCTGGATCGCCGGCTCGGTGGCGGGCGCCAGCTCACGGCAGTCGCCGCGCCTGCGCCGCCCTGGTACCGCGCGGCGCGCGCTGCGCTCGCGGTGCTCGCGACGGTCGTATTGGTGCGCCCGCTGGCCGCGGAGGCCGCAGCCGATTGGGGTTTGCGCCGTTCCGCTGCGGGCCAATCGCAGAGCGCCGCATTCTGGCTGGAAGCGGCGCGGCGGCTGGACGGCGCGGACTGGCGCTACCATTGGTACGCGGGACAGTTCTGGGACGGCCAGGCCGCCGATTCCGGCAAGCGCGAGGCCGCGCGCTTCGCGGCCGAGGCCTTCGCCGCCGGCTTCGCGGCCAATCCACTGGAGGTCAAGAACCTGCTCGGCAAGATCTCTGTTCACCGCCGCCACGGCAAGTTGCTCGATGCACCGGCCGGCCCCGGCACGCTGGCGGCGTGGATCGCGCAGGCGGAGGCGCTCGCGCCCCTCAGCGGCGCCGTGCGCCGTGAGCGCGCCTTGCTGGGGGCAGCCAAGTGACGCGGCGCTCCGTCCGCGGCTACTCGCTTGCCGAGCTGGCGATCGTGATCGTGATCGCGGCGATCATGGCCGCCCTCGCGATCCCGCAGTTCAATCAGCCCCAGATCGACGCCACCTGGTACCACGAGCAGGTGCGCGCCGGGGTGCGTTACGCGCAGCGCACCGCGGTCGCGCAGCGCCGGCCGGTTTTCGTCCTGGTGGAAGCTGGTCCCCGCCTTGCGCTGTGCTACGCCGATCCCTGCGGCGCGCGCGTGACCGAGCTCGCGACCGGAAATGATTTCGTGCTGAATGCGCCGCCGGGCGTGGCACTCGGCATTTCTGCCAGTCCGCTGTCGTTCAACGGCCTCGGCCAGCCGAGCAGCGGCGCGACGGTGAACGTCGGCGGCAAGACCGTCACCATCAACGCCGAAACGGGCTATGTCCAGTAGCCGCCAGCGCGGGATGTCCCTGCTGGAGGTGGTGATCTTCATCGTGGTGCTGGGCATCGGCATCACGGGCATGGCGATCCTCTACAACCAGCTCACGCTGGCGAGCGTGGATCCGCTGGTGCGCAAGCAGGCCGTGGCGATCGCCAATTCGCTGATGGAGGAAATCCAGCTGCGGCCGTTCACCTACTGCGATCCGGACGACCCGCTCGTCTTCACCGCCGGCAGTCCGGCCGCGTGCGCCACGCCGGAAGGTATCGGGGCCGAAGGCGGCGAGACGCGCTATGTTGATCCACGCTTCGACAATGTCAGCGATTACGCCGCCTTCCCGGCGATGGCGGGAAGCATCCAGGACATCAACAACAACACGATCGCAGGACTGGCCGGCTATTCAGCGACGGTTGCCGTCGCCGAAGCCAGCGCCGATTTTGCGGTCCCGGGAGGCGTGCCCCTGAACGAGGCGCTGCGCATCACGGTCACCGTCAGCGGTCCCGGCAACGTCACAGCGGTCCTGCAAGGCTACCGGCTTCGCTATGCGCCCAATTCGCCCTGAACGCGGCGTCACGCTGATCGAGCTGGTGCTGGCGATGGTGGTCGTCGCCATCATCGTCGCCGCGGTCTCGTTCTTCCTCACACCCCTGCGGCAGAGCACCGACCTGGCGTTGCGCGCCGAGCTGAGCGACATCGCCGACAACGCGCTGCAGCGCATCGGGCGCGACGTGAAGCTGGCGCTGCCGAGCAGCGTGCGGCTCACCACGAGCGGGGGCGCCTCCTACGTCGAATTTCTCGCCTTGCGCGAGGCCGGCCGCTACAGGGCCGACGCGGGCAGCGTCGCGGGCGGCTCCGCCTGCGATCAGGACGATCTGGCCCTGAGCGTCGCGGACAACGACCAGTTGTCCTTCGACCTCTCGCCGGGAGAGCGCTGCTTCAAGACGATCGGCCTTATTGCCAACCCCGGGGCGGTGGTGGCCAACAGCGATTTCCTGGTGCTCAACAACTACGGCCCGGGGTTCGCGGGGCAGAACGCCTACGAGGCCGGCGCGGCCAATCGCGCGCAGATCGATGCGGCGATCAGCAGCGAAGCGAGCCGCGACCGGGTGCACTTCGTGCAAGCCCCGTTCGCGCGCGCGCTGCACGATTCCCCCGGCAAGCGATTTTTCATCATTTCAGGGCCGGTCAGCTACGTCTGCGATACGGCTGCGGGGACGATCCGCCGGCACTGGAGCTACGGCGGCGGCACGGGCAGCACGCCGCTGGCGAGCCAGCCCACCAGCTTTGCCTCGGGAAGTTCCGCGCTGATCGCCGAAAACGTCACCGGCTGCGCGTTCAGCTACAGCAATGTGGGGCCCCAACTCGGGCTGCTGACAATGCAGATCATCCTGAGCCGGCAGCTGTTCGGCGGCACCGCCGAAACAGTGAGCCTCTATCATGCGGTCCACGTGAACAATTCGCCATGAAGCCCTCGATGCGACGTTCGCGTGGCTTCGCCTTGATCCTCGCCCTGTTCCTGATCGTCTCGCTGGCGGCGATCGGCACCTACCTGCTCACGGTGTCGAACGTCCAGGTCGAGACCGGTGTCATGGATGAGCAGGGCGCGCGCGCCTACCAGGCCGCGCGGACGGGGATCGAGTGGGGGGCGTACCAGGTTTTGAGGAACTCGAGTTGCCCCACCACCGGTTTTGCTCTTGTCGGGATCATCCCGACCGGCTTCCGGGTGAACGTCGCCTGCACGTCCTACGGCCTGGAAACCGAGGGAGCTGGACCCGTCACCGCGTATCGCATTACCGCTACCGGCTGCAACGACGCGGCGGCATGTCCGGGCACTGTCACACCGACTTACGTGGAGCGCCAACTGCAGCTGACTGTGACGAACTGAAGGAGATGCTGAAATTGGATAAATTGCACATGTGGGAGTCGGCCGAATTTGCATTGACAACAAGCCTTTATTGATCTATTTTCAAGTTAAATCAGGAAGTTGGAGCGAGGGGCGGGAATGAAATGGCCATTTGCGCGCGGCGCGCGCGAACCGGGCTGGCTCGCGGTTAGCCTGCAGCCGGGCGAACTGAGCTACGTGCACGGCCAGTACGCGCCGGGCGGCGAATCGGTTGTCGACCGCTGTGACACGCTCGCGCTGGAAGGCGAGTACGCAGGGCTCGATCGCCTGGCGAAGGAACTCGGGTTCGACCGCTACCAGTGCGCGACGCTGCTCGCGCCCGGCGAATACCAGATGCTGCTGGTAGACGCGCCAAACGTGCCGCGCACGGAGTTGAAGACGGCGATCCGCTGGCGCATCAAGGACATGCTCGAATACCACGGCGACGACGCCACGGTGGACGTGCTCGAAGTGCCGCGCAATCCGGCGGTCAGCGAGCGCGGCCAATCGATGTACGCGATCACTGCGCGTAACGAGGTCATCAGGTCCTGCATTGACCGCTTCGGGTCGGCGCGCATCCCCTTGTCGGTGATCGACATACAGGAGACGGCGCAGCGCAATGTCGCCGCGTTGTTCGAGCGCGACGAGCGCGGCCTCGCGCTGCTGCACCTGGGCAACGAGCAGGGTCTGCTCACCATCAATTTCCGCGGCGAGCTGGTGTTCGCGCGGCGCATCGACGTGAGCATGCCGGGACTCGTCTCCGCGGCTGGCGCGGTGCGCGACGAGCAGTTCCAGCGCATCCTGCTCGAGCTGCAGCGCACCTTCGATCATTTCGACCGGCAGTACAACTATGTTCCGGTCGCCAAGCTGATGCTGGCCCCGGATCCCGAGGAGACCGGCCTGCTGGAGTACCTCGCAGCGAACCTCGACCTGCCGGTGGAGCGGGTGCGCCTCTCGGGCGCGATCTCCTTCGGCGCGCGCGCCGAACTGGAGCCGCGCGAGGAATGGCACCTGTTCCACCTGATCGGCGCCTCGCTGCGCCACGAGGCGAAGGCGCTGTGAGGCGCGCGGCATGAGCCAGCAGATCAACCTCTACAACCCGCTGTTCCTGCGCAAGCAGAAATATTTCTCGGCGCGCACCATGCTGCAGAGCCTGGGACTGATCGCGGTTGGCTTGCTGGCGCTGTACGCGTACGCGCTGATTCAGACGCGCGGGCTGGAGGACTTGGCGAAGAATTACGCCGGCCAGCTCTCGGCGCAGCGCGCGCAGTTGATCGCGCTCAGTGGACCGGGGCGCGGCAAGCTGCTGGAGGCCGAGCTGGCGCGCCTCGAGGGCGAGCTGCGCGGGCGCCGCGCCACGCTGGACATCGTGAAGGGGGGCGAATACGGCTATACGGAGGGCTTTTCGCGCTATTTCGCCGCTTTCGCCCGCCATGCGATGCGCGGCGTGTGGCTGACCGGTTTCAGCGTCGGTGACGGCGGCAACGAGCTCAGGGTCCGCGGGCGAGCCCTGCACGCGGACCTCTTGCCGGCCTACCTCAAGGCGCTGAACAACGAAGAAGTGATGCGCGGGCGCCTGGTGACCGAACTCAAGCTGCTCGCCAGGGACGATTCGGCCGCCCGCCGCGGCTCCGGTGCGGCCGCCTCGGAGCCTGAGCGCTACGTCGAGTTCGACCTCAGCGCCCCGATTCGCGCCGCCGACCTCGGGCGGCAGGCGGGCAAGGCCGGCAAGCCGTGAAGGAACAGCTCAAGCGCTACGTGGAGCGCTTGGACAACGCGACGCTGCGCGAGCGTGTGATGATGTTCGGCGCTGCGGCGCTCGTGCTCCTGTACGTGGTGAACGTGCTCGTCATCCAGCCGCTGCGCGACACGCAGCGCAGGCTCGGACGCGAGGTCGAGCAAAGCGTGCGGGAGCTGAATGCGGTGCAGACCGCGCTGCAGCAACTGACGCGCGAACGTCAAGCCGATCCCGAGGCGCAGCATCGCCGGCGCGCGCTCGATCTGCGCTCGGAGATCGCCGCGCTCGACGCCAGAATTCAGCAGGAGCAACGCCGCTTCACCACGCCGCAGCGCATGCGCGAAGTGCTGCGCGAGATGCTCGAGCGGGACAAGCGCCTGCGGCTGGTCGAGCTGAAGACGCTGCCGGTCGCCGACCTCACCGCCGCGCAGGGCCAGTCGGCGCGCCGCATTTTTCGCCATGGCATCGAGCTGACGGTCGCGGGCAGCTATCTCGACCTGTACGCCTACCTCGCGGCGCTGGAGCAGATTCCCACGCAGCTGTACTGGGGGCGGGTCGAGATGTCCGTCGCCGCCTACCCGGTGGCAACGCTCAAGATGACCGTCTACACGCTTAGCTTCGACCAGGCGTGGCTGGTGGTATGAGCCGCGTCCTCGCCTCCGCCCTGGCAATGCTGCTCGTTTCTTCGGCGTCCGCGCAGGGCTCGGCGCCGCTGGCTGACCCGACCCGCCC
>Ga0137425_1000304_pt1 | contig 13942 bp, 16 predicted proteins | sample EasRivERMZT640_2_FD_102318 | JGI IMG/M metagenome (GOLD analysis project Ga0137425, IMG submission 102318) | Soil microbial communities from meander-bound floodplain in the East River, Colorado, USA - East River MetaG ERMZT640_2 | ecosystem: Environmental > Terrestrial > Soil > Floodplain ...
CATCACAACGGGTGCACAAGGTCACGTGATGTCTAACTACAGCATGAACCCGTCGGCGGGCTGCAGGCACTTGAGGCTCTCACCTGCTCACTCGCCCGCCGCGGGTTATGCTGGGCGTTGGGCTGACAGATGAACATGAAGCAAACGAGTCTAGGTTTCATGCGGTCGGAGTTTCGCACAATTGGAGGCTTCGTCGCCGCGGTCCTATTCACCGCAGTATTGCTATTGTTTCGTGGCGGCGAACACATGCCGTACATACTCCTCGGACCGCCAATCTACGGTGCAATCACGCTCGCAGTCAGTGGCCTCATTGCCTTGCCACTTTTCTACTTCATAGCGTCACACACTTGGCGTCGAGTGGAATGGTCGGCTGGGGATCGCGTCGGAGCACTGTCCGGATGGGCTGCCTGGTTGTTGCTTACTCTCGCGATGCCGGACCGGAAGGGGTTAAGTAACCTGTTTTTCGACATGCCCCTAGCGGCACTTGGTGGCCCGGCGGCTACATTTCTGCGCGTCGCCCTAGGGCGGAGCGTTCCGACAGTTGTGGCAATCTCTTGTTCTTTGACGCTCGGAGTACTGGTGGGGGTGGTAGCGTGGTGTCTCATCCCGAACCTCGGTGAATGAGCAGCCCAACCTCGGCTTGGAGCCGACGGCCAAAAGCTGGCCGCGGCTCAACCCGCATCGTTATACGGACAAGCCGGTGAAGTGAATATCGCTCGGCGGCTCTAGTGAGCCGCCTCGGGACCGATGAAGCGAAGGAAAGCAGGTAGCCATGGGTAGGTCGTTGCTGGTAGTCGAGTGCGATCGCGCGGGTGAGCCTCCGCTCCCCTTCGGTCATCCGCAGCACCGAGTCGCGGCTGAAAGCGGCACAGGGTTGGAAGCATACTTTTTGGTCAATCCAGCTGACCTTCACAGGTTCCCAAGCATCACGGCCATTAGTGGAATCCGAGTTGCCAGACAGTACACAGTGACGGAGTCTGTACGGTGTTCGACGCCGCGCCTCCGGTGCCGGAGGAGTTTTCGAAAGCCTTATAACCTCCGTATGCACGCGACGGTGGGCGTCGGGCTCGCAGCCGACAGGAATCGTCGGCGCTCACCCACCGCGCGTGATACGGCCCGTTATACGGACAAGCGGTGGAAGTGAAGAGAGCTCGGCGGCCCTGGCGAGCCGCCTCGGAACCGATGAAGCCCCGGAAAGCAGGTGCCATGGGTAGGTTGTTGCAGGAAGTCGGGAAGAATTGCTCAGGTGACCTTCCACTTGTAACCAGCCATCCGCAGCACCGAGGCGCGGCTGAAAGCGGCACAGGGTTGGCAGCGTGCTGTTTAGCGGGTCCAGAAAAAGTGCCCATGCTCCCAAGCATCGCGGCTGAAAGTGGGTTCTTGGCTGCGAGAAAGTACACGGCGGAGGAGATCCAACAGTGCTCGACGCCGCGCCCACGGCGCCGGAGGAGTTTTCGGGAGCCTTATAACCTCCGTATGCACGCGACGGTGGGCGTCGGGCTCGCAGCCGACAGGAATCGTCGGCGCTCACCCACCGCGCGTGATACGGCCCGTTAGCGGGACAGTAATAATGGATATAGGTGCGCGACAGTTTCACTCGAGGAACGAGTGGCGGGGGGCCGGTGCCCACCCGCCACGCTGGTGATTCAGTTCCTAAAAGTAATGGTGGCGTCCGACGCCGTCATGGAGGCCCGAGGCCATGCAGCAATTCTTGAAAGCGGCGTGTCGAGCCGCACGGACATGGATCGTTCCGGCCGAGCCTTTCCGACAGATCTTTCTCGGTATGCACTCGCTGGTGTCCGCGCTTTACGTGAGTTTCTGAGGGGTAGCCCTTCCGTCGCTTGCTACTGGGCTCGAAAGCAGGGAAGGTCGTCGGTTTCGTGGTTGCGTCGCATGGGTCACCTCCGTGGTGCTATTACGAACCAAGAGTCGTTTGGGTTGGCAACATTAGCGGAACAGTGGGGCAGTATGCAAGCAGAAACGCGCGAGGAACAAATCAGCTGGTGAGCAGCCGGGAACATAGGTGACAAAACGTCCGGGGACATGGTTAACACTTTTTCCTGAGAGACGGGGCACCGGTGATGGTGCCGGTCTGCTCGTCGAAACGACCGAAAAGCGTGTCGTAGTATACGATGTTCCACAAACCATCCTTGATCTCTTCGAAGCCGACGTACTCCTCGTTGAGTGCTTGGCTCAAGAAGTGTTGCCCGGAGTGCAGGCGGAACGTGTCCGCGGTGCCGTGAGTGGTTGCACATGGTGGTCCCGCCTGAGACGCTTCGACGACAGTCGCGTCTCACACGTTACTGCTGCGCGAGCATGTATGCCGCGATCGAGGAACCACCTGGAGCGGATATCCGCATTAGCTTTGAGATGTTCCGAGGGGAGGATCCGTGTTGGAAGATTGACGGAAAACCAACGTTCGCCTCCTATTGCCCTTGGTGTGGCCAGAAGCTTCCTTCGAGGCCTTTCATCGACGATCTAGATGTGTAGCCCGCCGAGTTGAATGCAGCGGTCCGGGCAATCGAGGTCAAGGGGCAACGCCTGCCGGAACAAGTACAGGTCATGTCGGGGTGGTGTATGAATATCGCGACTTCTTCGTCATCAGCTATTCACCGAACGAGCGCGGGTACGAGGGCGTTCTTGCAATCCACGCGAGCGCGAACGGCGTTAGGCTCTACTTCAATCGTGGCAAGGAATTGCCGGATCCTGCGAAATTGTTGCAAGGGTCCGGCAACCAGACGCGTTGGATTCGCGTGGAGGGCGCGTCCACACTCGCTCCGGCGGTCGCGCGCCTGATCGACGAGGCAATCGCTCGCAATCGCGTGCCGTTTGCGGGCCCCGGCCGCGGGTCGGTGGTCATTCGGTCGGCATCCGCCAAGCAGGGTCGGCGGCCATACCGACGCAGTCGAAACGATTGTTCGCGACGCGAATAGGGCCGTAGATGTGGCGAAAAGATCCCCTGCTTGTCGTGATTCTCTGGTGGACCGCACTCTTCGCGGGTGTCCTGGTGTGGCTGCCGCTCGTGCGAGGCGCAACCCAGGGCACTGCTTACCAGTGGGCACTGGGCGGTGGAATTGGTGGCAGGGGCATCGGGGGTGCGTACTGGGCGCTCGTTCTCGGAGCAGGGTTCGTAACGTTGCTCTTGTATCTGGGCTGGCGGGGCGCTCGCCAGCCATTTCACTGGTTGCTGTTGGTGTTTCATGTGCCGTTGGCGGCGGCGGTGACGTACGCCGCCTGGACCGATCCGCAGGGCTTCCGGTTCGAAGGGGCAACGATCGGTTTCGACGTGTCCCTTGTTGTAATCGGTCCGGTTCTATTCTGCGGCGTCGCCGGTGCGGCGATTGTCTGGGTCGTCCGCGATCTTCGTGCCCGACGGTCACGGGAGGTGACGCGATGGGCTTGGACGCGCGCGACCCGGGTTAGGCTGATGCTTCTTCTCGCGATCGTGCCGGTTGAGGTGGTGCTGTTCCGGTCGGGGGGAATCGAGAGCACCCAGAACATGATTGGGGTCGCCCTGGTCGGATGGCAGTGGGTTTTGCTGAACCGCATTCTCGCCGGGGCGCGACGGCAACACGTGGGTAATCATCCGAGCAGTTGACAGCTCGTGGTGGGAAGTGTGGTCGGACCACAAGTGGGTTCACGAGGCCATTCGATCGCACTTTCGAATCGTGGAGAGTATCGCTGAGGGTGCCCAGCCGTAATCATCGCCCTGGATGGAGAGGCCTATGAGAAACTCGGTCTCGATGATAGTCCTGCTCGCAGCGCTCGCGACAGGCTGCGCGGGGCAGCAGGCGATGACACGGAACGACACAGGCGCTGTTGCAGGCGCGCATGGCGCTGATCAGATCCTCGATGACGCACGTGTGGTCGATCTGACGTACCCCTTCGATGACAAGACAATCTACTGGCCGACGGCCTCGACTGGCTTCGTGCACGAGACGGTGTTCAATGGCAAGACAGAGGGCGGCTTCTTCTATTCGGCCTACAATGCCTGCGCGCCGGAGCACGGCGGCACGCACCTCGACGCACCCGTCCACTTCGCCGAAGGCAAGTCGACCGCCGACACCGTACCGTTGTCGCGCCTCGTCGGCCCCGCGGTGGTGGTGGACGTCGCCGCGGCAGCTTCCAAGGACGTTGACTACCGTGTGACCCGGGCGGACATCGAGGCCTTCGAGCGGCTGCACGGTGCAATCGAGCCTTCGACCATCGTCATGATCCACACTGGCTGGGGCGCGCGTTGGCCCGACAAGAAGAGCTACCTCGGCGACGATCGGCCCGGCCACGCCGAGGCCTTGCACTTCCCGGGTATCGGCGAGGACGCTGCGCTGGCGCTTGTCGCGCGGAAGGTGGGCGCAGTTGGCATTGACACGGCGAGCATCGATTACGGTCCGTCGAAGGACTTCATCGCGCATCGGGTGTTGCTCGACGCAGACATTCCTGCGTTCGAAAACGTCGCTTCGATGGAGTCGCTGCCGCCGCGGGGCGCGCTTGTCATTGCTCTGCCGATGAAGATCCGCGACGGGTCAGGCGCTCCGCTGCGTATTGTGGCTGTGTTGCCACGCTGAGAAGGATAGGAGGTTTGGAGACCACGTGCGAACAAGCAATTCCACAGCGATAACTACACGGTGACTTGGGGCACCCCGGCCACCTATGAACCCGAGGCGGAGCCTCGTGGCCGCCGGGCAGGTGAGCTTGATCGTTAGGTGCCACGAAGACGGAGGAGCACGATGCGAAGGGTATTTCCGCTGCTGGTACTACTCCTATTAATAGCTCTCTCGGCCTTGGCTCAAGAAGTTCTGTATCACAAGCGGTCGGTGGATATGGGCTTCAAGGATTTCGATTTGACGGTTACTGAAACAAAACGAGCTGCGCGCACGTCTGTACTCCATGTTCCTGGGTTTAATAAGCGGTCTGCAGCGGCGTCACGTTGGCTCATGTGCGTCTATACGGATCTCGCCATACAGCGGGGCTTCAAGTTCTGGACGGTTGTGTATCCCGAGCAAGCGGGGGAAGATCTGCTCGTAGGTTTTCCTCAATCACTGGACGAGAAGTGTTCTGAGACACTTGGCAAGGAATTCGCCAGCAGACTGGTGTTCCCTAACGCTCCTGCGTCTGTTGAGACGTTCATTGCCATGTGTGGAATGAAGTTTGAATCCAAAAAGTGACGTTATGTATACGATTCCGAACCCGAAGGGAGGAAGTGATGTTTCGCAATCTGGCATTCGCGATGGGGCTGGGCGCAATCCTGGCTTCTTTCACGGTAACCTCACTCCCGGCAGCCCAAGCTGAATTTGGCACCGAAAAGGAAGCCAGGGCAATGCTGGAGAGGGCAGTTGCGGCGTTGAAAGAGAACAAGGAGAAAGCCCTGGAGATGTTCAACAAGGGCGAAGGGGGCTTCAAGGACCGTGATCTTTATGTGTTCTGCGCCAACGCCACGGACGGCATTCTCACAGCGCATCCCTACTTGAAGGGTGAGCAGTTGCAGGACATCGTCGGCAAGAAGGGCTTTCCGCTCGGAAAAGAAATAATGCAGACGGCTACCGAAGGGAAGATCAGCGAGGTTACTTACTGGTGGCCCCGGCCCGGCTCCGACAAGCCGCTCGAGAAGCACACCTTCTATACGAAAGTCGTGGGTCAAGACTGCGGAGTCGGCTACTACAAGTAATGAGGACGCTGCCTCTTGACAGCGTCAGAGGCAACTCGTTCGGGCGAATTCTATCTCCGGTATCACTGATCCATGGAACTCATTGCTGTTGGCTTCATGATTCTGGTTGCAGGAGCCGCATTCATGGGTGTTGTCGTGGGTGCGATTGGCGGGGCAATGACCTGGCGGCTCAGAAGCAGCCTCGCTTTAGGCGGATTGCTGACAGCTTGCGCATTCCTTCTGGTTCTCATTCTGGAACACCCCCGGGACTTTCACTGGCTGCGCGCCAAGCTCACGTGGGGAGTTCCAGCCACGTCATTGACTTTCCTCATCTGCTCGGTGGCGGCGCCTTGGCTGAAGGCCCGTACGGCGCTCCGCCCCACCTGGATAGCTCTTACGGCGCTCGGTTTCACCCTGAGCGTGGGGTTCCTATACTTATTGCTGTTCAAGATTAGCATGCAGGCACCGCTCGTGGCGGCGCTGGTAGGCGATATCTGCCTGCTCTTTCTCTTGATGCGAAATCGAAGGCTGGTCGCGCCCTGAGATAGACGGGACCACGAAGCGCGTTTCGGAGAACCTCACGATCGACCGGACCGGCCGAGTGCTGGCGGCTGAAGTGTTTCATGGCGTCAGTAATGCGAAGGAGCACGAATGAGCTTCTCCAGACGCTCGTCACTCTTGGCGATTCTCGTTGCCTGGGGACTCACCCAGGCAACCAGCGCTGAAGTGACGCCCTGGAAGCCCGCCGGCATTTCAAGCCCGCTGTTCGAGTCCCATGCTGCCTTCGATCCGAAGAATGGGGATCTCTACTTCGTGCGAAGCTCGCGCGCGTTCCAAGGCTGGCGCATCCTCGTCAGCCGGTGCACGCCGGAGGGATGGTCCGAGCCAAAGCCGCCGGTTTTTGCCGGGGACGGTGTGGAGGCCGACCCCTACTTCTCGCCTGACGGCGGAAGCCTCTATTTCATTTCCACGCGATCGAGGGATGGAATCAAGGGAAAGGATCTGGATATCTGGCGGGTTGATCGTGGGACCGATGGTGTCTGGGGCAGCCCGGTCCGCCTGCCCGAGCCGGTGAATTCCCCCAACGCGGAATGGTTCCCGAGGCCCGCGCCCGGCGGCTGGCTCTATTTCGGATCGGATCGGGCCGGTGGCCTGGGAAGAACCGATATCTGGCGTGCACGCACCGACTCGACCGGTGGCTGGACTGTCGAAAACCTCGGCCCCGCCGTGAATACCGCTGGCGATGAATACGAGCCGTTGCCCTCGGCCGATGGCAATCGGATGATCGTCATGGCCGATGGCTCCCTCTATGAAACCCGTAAGACGGAAGCAGGGTGGTCGCCGCGAGTCAAGCTCGGTGCCGAGATCAATGCGAACGGCAGCGAAATCGGCGCGCTCTTTTCGCCGAGTGGCCGGTCGCTCCTATTCTCCCGTGACACGAAGGGGGCGGACTCGGGAGAGTTTTTCGTGTGGCACGAGACCGGCTCAGAGGCATGGCCACCCGAGTGTCCGAGAGCTAAATCGGCGGGCCGACAACCGTAGAGAGCAACCATGCGCATTAGGATGATTATTGCCGTCGGTCTCCTGCTGCTCGGCCTCTGGGCATCCCTCATTCACGCGCAATCGCCATCGACTCTCTCCATTCCACCGGATTCATCCCGTTGGGAGCTGGAAGGGGAGGCTAAAGTGGCCGAATTCCAGGGGCGCAAGTGTCTCTACCTCAACGGAGGAGCGGCAACCGTGAAGGACCTGCAATTGCGCGACGGTGTTATCGATGTTGACGTCGCGACTCCGGCCGCCCGCGGATTCTTCGGCGTTCAGTTCCGCATCTCAACCGAAGGCAGCGATGCCGAATGGGTCTACCTTCGCCAGCACAAATCGGGACTCCCCGACGCGATGCAATACACGCCGGTCCTCAACACCGGCCTGAACTGGCAGATATACAATGGTGCCGGCTTCACCGGCGCGGTCGATATCCCGAAGGAAGTCTGGTTCCATCTCCGCCTCGAAGTGGTCGGTGCTCAGGCGAGGCTGTACGTCAAGGACATGGACAGGCCTGCGCTCGTCATGAATGATTTGAAAAGCGGCGTCCAGAAGGGTGGCGTGGCACTGGCCGTGCTGCTCGGCGAGACCTATTTCTCGAACTTCGAGGTGCGCGAAACGCCCGAGGCGCCCTGGGAGCGTCACTACCCCCCGATGCCTGCAGGAACGCTGACTCAATGGAGCCTGTCGCCCGCCTACGACGCGCTGGCGCGGAATCTGGAGCGGCCGCTCTCACGTTCGGAGCGCGCCGCCATCCAGTGGCAGGACGTGGAGGCGGAACCTCCCGGCTTCATCGTGATCAACCGCTATCGCGACAGCCCCCATCCGAAAGTAACGTTTGCCAACGATTTCTCCAAGCGGCTCGAGCCGCAGCCTGGCATGAAGGTCGTGTACGCGCGCACCACCATCGTCTCCGATCGCGAGCAAATCAAAAAGCTGGACATCGGCTACAGCGATGAGGTGAGCCTGTTCCTGAATGACAAGATTCTCTACCGGGGCCGCAGCGCCCAGAATTTCCGGGACCCGGGATTCCTGGGGATCGTGAACCCCGAGAACGACGCAATCTATTTGCCGCTGAAGAAGGGGCGCAACGAGCTGGTACTGGCGGTCAGCGAGCTGGGTGGTGGCTGGGGATTCATTTGCCGACTGACGGAGCCGGAAAACTGAGTTCAGGCTGAACGGCATGCCGCGGGCGGTCCAATACATTCATCGCGCGCGTGCGACGGTAGAAGGGGGTCCGGTGAACGGGCGGCGATTCTGGATAGCGGGCTTCGTGCTGTCGGCATTCGCTTCAAATGCTTCTCTAGCTCCGGCACAGTCGCTGCCGGACACCCTCCGCGCCCAGCTCCATGCAGGTTCGACCCGGTTGCACCTGGGAAAAGACGCTGTGTCCGTCCCACTGGTCGGTTCGCCCACTCTTCCCCTCGTTCAAGTCCTCGTGAACGGCCGCGGGCCCTTTCGATTCTTGATTGATCTTGGATCCAATGTGGTAATTCTCCGCCGCAGTGTCGTCGACGCCGTCAAGGGAAAGGTCCTTCTCGATCGTGCCAAGTCTGATATCGTCCGCCTTGACTCCCTCGAGCTTGGCGGCGCGCGTTTCGACGATGTAACCGCGGGGGCTTATGACACTCTGGATGTCGATGGAGTGATTGGGTACAACCTGCTTCAAGCCACATCCTTCACGATCGACTATCCGCGGCAGCGGCTCATCCTGCAGCGTTTGTCTCTGCCGGAGCCGGACAATGCCACGGTGTTTGCCTATGAGGTCGTGGACCGAATGCCGTACATCACGGTTCGCAGCGGGGGTGAGTCCTTGTTGCTGAACCTTGACACGGGCGCGCAGGAATACATGACCGTTCCCCCCTCGGTCCAGGGTCGATTGCCCTGGAAGGGTGGCCTCGAACCTGGGCCCGAGCTGACGAACAACCAGACCGGCGCGACGAGGGTGCTTCGCGGTCACCTCAAAGTCGCTCCTCAGCTCGGCTCCGTCCCTCTTCCGGTTGCGGAGGTCTACGTCAACCCCGCCGCCGAGGAATCCTGGATCGGTAGCGCCGCCATGCAGGGAGCTGCGTGGACCTTCGACCCCGCGAATCGCCGACTCAAGGTCGTATGGTCTAAAGGACGCTAGGCCTGGTTGCGAAGGCCTCCGCAGTCGCTCGGCTCGAGATCGTGAGCGCGAGGTAATCATGCAGTTGCCAAAGGTGCATGGCATCATCAAGCGAAGGCTGTTGGTCAACTTCCGCGTCGACCCGGCCGTGATGCAACGACAGCTGCCGGCACCATTCCGGCCAAAGCTTCACCAAGGGCAGGCGATCGCCGGCATCTGCCTCATCAGGCTGGAAGGCATCAGGCCGCACCGTTTCCCGCGACTTCTGGGTCTCTCAAGCGAAAACGCCGCCCATCGCATCGCCGTGCTGTGGGAAGACGAGACCGGCCTCCATGAAGGGGTCTACATCCCGCGACGTGACACCGGTTCGCTCGTGAACCATCTGACCGGAGGCCGGCTGTTTCCCGGGGAGCATCAGCGTGCCGCTTTCCACGTCGTCGAGTACGAGGAACGGATCAGCCTTCACATGCGCTCGGCGGATGGGCGGGTTGAAATTGACCTGGCGGGCCACTCCGCGAGTGGGCTCCCCGAGGACTCTACGTTTCGGGACTTGGACGATGCATCCGCGTTCTTCGAGGCCGGAGGGGTCGGTTACTCCGTAACTGCGGCGGGGCGCAGGCTCGATGGGGTGGCGCTCAAAACGGACTCGTGGGAGATTGCTCCCCTGGCCATGGATCGCGTGCACTCCAGCTATTTCGCCGACCGGGAGATGTTTCCCGCGGGCTCGATTCGTTTCGATTGCGCCCTGATCATGCGGAACATCTCGCACGAATGGGAGTCAGTCGGTAACATGTACCTTTGAACCTTGAAGGAGCCCGCTCAGGGACAGCGCCGGCGCGAACGACGATAGGCGTCCGCCGGGGAAGGTCGGATCTCATGGGTATCGACGACTCTTACGAAGCACGGGTGGCCCGGAGCCTGGCAGAGCTGGGGATCGCGGCCTCATACGGTGTTGATCGGAGCATGCAGCTCCACTTGGAGGCCCGGGATCTCGTGTCGGTCGGCATGGACATCCATGGGCGCGAGCGGCAGCTCTCGCCCTATGCTGCCGGCCGTTGGCTCGAGCTGCGAGCCGCGGCGCAGCAGGATGGCATCGAGCTGCTGCTCGTCTCGGCCTTTCGCAGCGTGGAGTACCAACGGCAGATTTTCGAGCGGAAGATTGCAGCCGGGCAATCCCTGGAAGAGATCCTGAAGGTGAACGCTCCTCCAGGCTACAGCGAGCACCACACCGGCAAGGCGGTCGACCTGACGACACCAGGCTGCGCACCGCTTACCGAGGAATTCGAGACATCTGCCGCATTCGCCTGGCTCGTCCGCCACGCACACCGATTCGGTTTCGCCATGACGTATCCGCGTGAGAATCGGTTTGGAATCGCCTACGAGCCGTGGCACTGGACCGTCCGGGAAGAAGCCTGACAGACGCCCGCCATGAACGCACGAGCGGTTTGAACTCGCGCCGCTGGCACGCTCGCCGCGGCAAATGTGGAAAGGAGCATCGATGCCTCCAACCAGGCCAGGCGGTTGGAAGACCTGCTCGCGAGGTCACAAGTATCGAGGTCCGGGCGGGTGCCCGCGCTGATGGAAGGGAAATCGCCGCACCGGGGGTGCGGGCGTCAGGCAAGAGCGAAAATCCTCGAACCCGTCATCGAGACAACGTCCCGGGAAGGGCCGGGCTGCCTGATGGATCGTGGTGATGCCATACTGACCGAACCAGAGCAGGGATAGGCAATGATAGGCACGAACCGACTCATCGGCGCTGTCGCGATCTCGGCCACCCTCGTTGGGGCGGCCATCGCCGCGTCCGATGACGGGAAGGTCAACCTCACCGTGACGCTGGATGAGGCGGCGTTGAAGGGCAAGCCCGAGTCGGTCACGGGGGCCTGGATGGGATACGGCATCGCGCGCGCGAACTGGATCTCGGAGCACGTCCTCGGAAACCCCGAGACGGCAAAGGCCTATCACCGGTGCTTCGAGGAAGAGCTGACAGGGAGGGAGAGCCTGGCGAAGATCTGGTCTGAGCTGAAGCAGTCGGATCCGAAACTCAAGGATGATTATCTGGACCAGATCATCATGATCCGAGGCGCGGGATTCCTGAGCGAGTACGTCTGGTCGTATCTGGGCTCGGCAGACTGGAAGCAACCACCCAAGTCACTTCGCCTCGAAGCGTTCGACAAGTGGAAGGCCTCGAGCCTGCCAGGGCACAAGGCGGAGGCCTTCGCCGACGTGAAAATCGAGCAGAAGACACGATAATCGAGGGTGGGGAGTGATGAGCGGGGAGAGCGTCGCATGAAGACGTTGGGGATGATCGGCGGGATCGGCCCGGAATCGACGATGGAGTACTATCGTTTGCTCATCTCGTCCTACCGGGAGAGGGTGCGGGACGGGAGCTACCCCCTCATCCTCATCAACAGCGTCGATCTCAAAACGCTGGTGGATCTGTTCGAAGCCAATGATCTGCGGCAGGTGACCGAGCGCCTCACGGCCGAATTGTCGAAGCTCGCCGCGGCTGGGGCGGATTTCGCGCTGCTGACCGCCAACACGCCGCACCTCGTGTTCGACGACCTCCGAAGCCGGTCGTCCCTGCCCCTCATCAGCATCGTGGAAGCGACTTGTGAGGCTGCGAAGGCCCTGAAGCTCACGAAGCTCGGCCTGATCGGGACCCGCTCCACGATGCAGGCCCGCTTCTACCCGGAAATTTTTTCCAGGGCCGGAATCCAGCTGGTGGTTCCCGGGTCGGAGGAGCAATCCACGATTCATGACAAGTATATGAACGAGCTGGTGAAAGGCATCTTCCTGCCCGCGACCCGGGAGCGATTGCTCGGGATCGTCGACCGCTTGAAAGAGCGGGAAGGGATCCAAGGGCTGATTCTGGGGGGCACCGAGCTGCCCCTGATCCTGGGCGATGTCAGGGACCGGGGCATCCCGTTCCTGGATACGACCCGAATCCACGTAGAGGCCGCCCTCGAAGTGATGCTGTCGTAGCCTGCGGGCGGCCCAATCTCAATTCCAACAGCTTCACCCGCTCGAGGAGGCACATCTTGCGTCGCTTGCTCCCCGTAATGCTGATCCTGGTCGCGGTCGGAGTGGCGCTGGCGGAGCCGGGCCGAAATGCCCGGACGTTCAGCGTGGTCGAGACGGGCATTCCCGAGATGCAGGCGGCGATGAAGCAAGGCCGCACCACCTCGCGGCAGCTCGTCATCGAATACTTGTTGCGCATTGCGACCTACGAAGACAAGCTGAAGGCCTCCATCCTGGTTAACCCGAAAGCCCTCGATGAGGCCGACGTCCTGGACCGGGAGCGCCGGCAGGGTAGAATCCGGGGCCCGCTGCACGGCATCCCCATCGCGTTGAAGGACAACATCCACACGACCGATCTGCCCACCACCGGCGGGGCACTCGTCTTCACCGGCCTTATGCCCCCCTACGAGGCGACCCTGGTCAAGAACCTGCGAGACGCGGGCGCCATCATCCTTGCCAAGACTCAGCTGACCGAGCTGGCCAATTTCGTTGCCAGCGGCATGCCCGGGAATTACAACGCCTTGAATGGTTATGGGATGAATCCCTACGATCCGCGACGTGATCCGCGCGAGGCGACGGACGACGGCCGTCCCGCGCTATCCGCCGGCGGTTCCAGCTCGGGCATCGGCACCACCGCCAATTTCTGGGCGGCCAACGTCGGAACCGAGACCTCCGGGTCCATCCTCACTCCGGCCAGCTACACCATGCTGGTGGGAATCAAGCCGACGGTAGGACGCATCAGCCGTTATGGCGTCATTCCGATCACCGCCGATCAGGACACGCCGGGCCCGATGGCAAAGACAGTGACCGACGCGGCCATTCTGCTCGGCGTGCTGGAGAGCGCCGCGCCCGATCCCAACGATCCGGCCACCAAGACCTGCACGCCGCCGCCCGGCAGGGACTACACCCGCTTTCTGAGGCGGGGAGGACTGAGAGGCGCACGCATCGGCATCCCCCGGGGCTTCTTCTACGACAAGATGACCATTCCCGGTGAGAAGGAGCCGGACGGCGGGTTGAACGATGGCCAGGCCAAGCTGATGGCCGAAGCCGTGGCCGCCCTGAAGCGGGAAGGCGCCATCCTCGTCGACCCGGCCAACCTGCCGAGCATCGTCTCACCCGACGCCAAGAGCAGCCTCCTGCTGTGGCCGCCGTGTAGCGGACTCGACAACGCCAAGGGGAAGGATGCGGATTGCTCTATCGTGCTCAAGTACGGCATGAAGCGGGATTTCAACGCCTGGCTCGTTTCCCTGGGGACGGTGGCGCCGGTCAAGACTCTCACCGAGCTGCGCCAATGGAACGTGGCGCATCAGAAAGCGGGCGCCATCAAGTACGGCCAGGCGCAGCTGGACATTTCGGATGAGATGAACGTGGCGATGGATCGGGTGCGCTACGAGGCAGACCGGGAGAAGAACCTGTTGCTGAGCGCGACTCAGGGGATCGACATCGTCATGAAGCAGGAAAAGCTGGACGCGCTGTTTTTCCCGAGTTCGAGCGGCTCCTGGGTCGCGGCGATGCCGGGCTATCCGTCGGTCATCGTTCCCATCGGCTTCGTGCCCAACGAGCCCAAGCCGCCCTTCCCCGAGAAGTTCAACGCCAAGCCGGTGCCCTATGGCGCCAGCTTCACGGGAATG
>Ga0137425_1000306_pt1 | contig 13921 bp, 14 predicted proteins | sample EasRivERMZT640_2_FD_102318 | JGI IMG/M metagenome (GOLD analysis project Ga0137425, IMG submission 102318) | Soil microbial communities from meander-bound floodplain in the East River, Colorado, USA - East River MetaG ERMZT640_2 | ecosystem: Environmental > Terrestrial > Soil > Floodplain ...
ATGCCCAGCGAATACGCCACCAGCGAGCCCGCGCCCGAGCCGCGCCCGGGGCCGACCGGCACGCCGTTGTGCTTCGCCCAGTTGATGAAGTCGGCGACGATGAGGAAGTAGCCCGCGAAGCCCATCTGGATGATGGTGCGGATCTCGAAGTCGAGCCGCTGCTGGTAGCGCGGCGCGGCGCCCGCGCGCGCCGCCTCCGCGGGAAACAGCTTCGCCAGGCGCCGCGCGAGGCCCTGCTCGGCCTGCTGGCGCAGGAACTGGTCGACGGTCACGCCCGGCGGCGTCGGGAAAGCCGGCAGGCGGCTGCGGCCGAGCTCGATCTCGAGGCTGCAGCGCCGCGCGATCTCGAGCGCATTCTCCAGCGCCTGCGGCACGTCGGCGAACAGCTGCGCCATTTCGGTCTGCGACTTGAAGTACTGCTCGGGCGTGAACAGCTTTGGCCGGCGCTGGTCGCCCAGCACGTAGCCCTGCGCGATGCACACGCGCGCCTCGTGCGCCTTGAAGTCGTCCGGCGCGAGAAACTGCACCGGGTGCGTGGCGACCGGCGGCAGCGCGAGCCGCGCCGCAAGCTCGAGCGTGCGCGAGACGAGCGCTTCGCCCTGCGGCAGGCCGGCGCGCTGCACCTCGAGGTAGTAGCGATCCGGGAACAGCGCCGCCCACTCGCGCGCCGCGCGCTCCGCCGCGGGCGCATTGCCCGCGGCCAGCGCCTGGCCGACGTCGCCGGCGGCGGCGCCTGAGAGCGCGACCAGCCCGTCGGTGCCCAGCTCGCGCAGCCAGGCGCGGGCCAGCTCGGCGCGCCCGCGGCGCTGGTTCTTCAGCCAGGCGCGTGACAGCAGCTCGCACAGCGCGAGGTACCCGGCGCGGGAAGCGCACAACAGCAGCAGCCGCGAGGGCTTGTCCGCTTCGGTCTCGTTGTGCACCCAGCAGTCGGCGCCGATCAGCGGCTTGACGCCGGCGGCGCGCGCCGCGCGGTAGAACTTGACCATGCCGAACAGGTTCGCGCTGTCGGTGAGCGCGAGCGCCGGCATACCGTCTTGCGCCGCCTTGTGCACCGCCTCCTCCAGCCGGACGATGCCATCCGTGACCGAATACTCGCTGTGCAGCCTGAGGTGGACGAAGCGAGGAGCAGGCATGGGAAGCAGTGAAAGTTTACCATCGGCGCATGCGCGCCCATGCGCTCTTCGCGCTCTTCGCCGGCGCCACCTGCATCGCGCTGTCGCCCATCTGGGTGCGCGTCGCCGACGTCGGCCCGACGGCGAGCGCCTTCTGGCGCGTCGCGCTCGCCGTGCCGCTGCTGTGGGCGGCACTGGCGCTGGTGCCGCGCTCCACCGCCGCCGCGGCGCGGCCGCAGTGGCCGCTGCTCGCCGCCGCGGGCCTGGCGTTCGCCGGCGACCTCGCGTTCTGGCACTGGTCGATCCAGTTCACCTCGGTCGCCAACTCGACGCTGCTCGCCAACCTCGCCTCGATCTTCGTCACGCTCGCGGCCTGGCTGCTGTGGCGCCAGAGGCCGAGCGGACAGTTCCTGGTGGGGCTGGCGCTCGCGCTCGCCGGTGTCGGGCTGCTGGTGCGCGCGAGCCTGGGTTTTTCCGAGACGGCGTTGCGCGGCGACGGATTCGGCGTGATCACGGCGATGTTCTACGCCTGGTACCTGCTGAGCGTGAAGCGCCTGCGCGATCTCGGCGCAGCGACCCTCCGGCTGATGGCGGTCACCACCACCATCACCGCGGCAGTCCTGCTGCCGGTGGCGCTCGCATCCGGCGACATCATGCTCCCCGCTGGCGCGCAGGGTTGGCTGGTCCTCCTCGGGCTCGCCTGGATCACGCACGCCGGCGGACAGGGGCTGATCGCTTACGCGCTGGCGCACCTGCCGGCCGCGTTCTCCTCGGTGGGGCTGCTGCTGCAGCCGGTGCTCGCGGCGCTGTTCGCCCGGGCGTTGCTTGGCGAGCCGCTGGGCACGCTGCAGGTTGCCGGCGGCGCGGTGGTGCTGACAGGGATCTACCTTGCGGGCCGCGGCTGCAAAGGAACACAATAACAAGTCGGATCAGGTGGTGAGTGTCACCGGGAGGGGCATATGGCGGTCAAGAAGAAGGTGAAGGCGAAATCCAAGCGCAGGAAGGTGCCGGCCAAGCGGCCGGCGATCCGCAGGAAGATCGCAAAGTCTGCCAGGAAGCCTGCGCGCAAGACGCCGGTCAGGCGCGCAGCGCCGAAGGCCGCCAAACGGAAGCCGGCGAGCCCGCCCGAGCCGGCCGCCCCGGGCGAGCGCATCGGCTTCGTGACCCACTACTACGGGAATCCGATGGTTGCCATCGTGAAGCTCGAATCGGGAACCCTGCGCGTCGGCGACACCATCCACATCCGCGGACATACCAGCGACTTCAGCCAGCGCGTGGAATCCCTCCAGATCGAGCACGCTGCGGTCAACGAAGTCGGGCCGGAAGACGAGTTCGGCATCAAGGTCGTCCAGCACGCGCGCGAGCACGACGTCGTCTACAAGCTGCCCGCTAGCTGATCACGACTTCGGGCTCGCCTTTCGCTTTTTCCACGGTCCCGATCTCGTAAACCGTTTCCCCCGCCGCGCGCAGCTTGCCTGCCGCGCGCTTCGCATCGGCGGCCGCGACCACGGCGACCATGCCGATGCCGCAATTGAAGACGCGGTGCATCTCCTCCTCCGCCACGTTGCCCTGTTGCTGCAGCCATTGGAACAGAGGTGGGCGTGGCCACGAGCTTGCGTCGATCACCGCGCGCGTCCCTCGCGGAAGAACCCTTGGCACATTGCCCACCAGTCCGCCGCCCGTAATGTGTGCAAGCCCCTTCACAGGCACCGAGGCGATCAGCTTCAACACGGATTTCACGTAGATGCGCGTCGGCGCCATCAGCGCGTCGAGCATCGCCGCGTCCGGCCTGGCCCGCTCGACGATCTTGCGGATGAGCGAGTAGCCGTTGGAGTGCGCGCCGCTGGAGGCCAGACCAATCAGCACGTCGCCGGGCCTGATCGATTTGCCGCTGATGATGCGCTTTCTCTCCACCACGCCAACGCAGAAACCCGCCAGGTCGTATTCGCCCTCGGGATACATGCCGGGCATCTCCGCGGTCTCGCCGCCGATCAGCGCGCAGCCCGCCAGCTCGCAGCCGCGCGCGATGCCCTGCACCACCTGCGCGGCGACCGCGTTGTCCAGCTTGCCGCAGGCGTAGTAATCGAGGAAGAACAGCGGTTCGGCGCCCTGCACCAGCACGTCGTTCACGCTCATCGCCACCAGGTCGATGCCGACCGTGTCGTGCCGGCCCGTCGCGAAGGCGAGCTTCAGCTTGGTGCCGACGCCGTCAGTGCCCGAGACCAGCACCGGCTGGCGGTATTTCTTCGGGATTGCGCACAGCGCGCCAAAGCCGCCGATGCCGCCGAGCACCTCGGGTCGCAGGGTGCGCCGGGCAAATGGCTTGATCGCCTCGACGAGGGCATCGCCCGCGTCGATATCGACGCCGGCATCGCGGTAGGAAAGCGCTTTGCTCATGCTAGAGTTTCGCGTTTGCAGCACGATTCTACTTGAGATGCCCACCCCGCTCGCCGCCACTCCGCAGATCCGGGGCTGGGTTGCTGTCGCGCTGCATGGCGGCGCGCAGTGACACGCCAGCTCGCGCTGCCCATCTCGCCCCCGCCCGAGCCCACGCTCGAGAACTTCGTGCCGGGCGCCAACGCCGAGCTGCTGGCGCGGCTGCGCGCGCTTGCCGCCGGCGAGCTCGCGGAGTCCGTGCTCTACCTGTGGGGCGAGCCCGGCAGCGGCCGCAGCCACCTGCTCGCGGCGAGCGCGCGGCCCGGCCTGGTGGTCGCCGACGACGTCGAGCGGCTCGACACGGCGGGACAGATCGCGCTGTTCAACGCCATCAACGCGGCGCGCGATGCCGGCGGCACGGTGCTCGCCGCGGGCAACGCGCCGCCCGCGCAGCTCGCGCTGCGCGAGGACCTGAAGAGCCGCCTCGCCTGGGGCCTGGTGTACCAGGTGAAGCCCCTCACCGACGCGGAAAAAGCGCTCACCCTGCACGGCGAGGCCGCGCGGCGCGGCCTCAGGCTCTCCGACGAGGTGGTGTGGTACCTGCTCACCCACGTGCGCCGCGACCTGCGCTCGCTCATCGCTCTGCTCGACCGCATCGACCGCGCCTCGCTCGAGCAGCGCCGCGCCGTCACGCTGCCGCTGGTGCGCGAGCTGATCCGCAACCTGGAAGAGTGAGCGTGCAGCTCTGCCTGTTCGACCTCGACAACACGCTGCTCGCCGGCGACAGCGACTACGAGTGGGGCCAGTTCCTCGTGGACCGCGGCGTGCTCGCGCGCGAGGAGTACGAGGCGCAGAACGCGGCCTTCTTCGAGCAGTACAAGGCCGGGACCCTGGACATCCACGAATACCTCGGCTTCGCGCTGCGGCCGCTCGCCGAGCACGCGCCCGAGGACCTGGCGCGCTGGCACGGCGAGTTCATGCGCAGCCGCGTCCTGCCGATGATCACTGCCAGCGCGCGCGCCCTGGTGCACCGCCACCTCGCAGCGGGCGAGCTGTGCGCGGTGGTCACCGCCACCAACAGCTTCGTCACCGCCCCGATCGCGCGCGAGTTCGGCGTGCCGCACCTGATCGCCACCGAGCCGGAGGCGCGCGCCGGCCGCTTCACCGGCCGCGTCGCGGGCACGCCCTGCTTCCGCGAGGGCAAGATCGAGCGCGTCGAGACGTGGCTTGCGGGCATGGGGCAACGGCTGGAGGACTGCGCCGAGAGCCGTTTCTACAGCGACTCGCACAACGACCTGCCCCTGCTCGAGCGCGTGCGCCGGCCCGTGGCGGTGGACCCCGACCCCCAGCTGGCGGCCGAGGCCGCGCGCCGCGGCTGGCCGGTGATCTCGCTGCGCTAGAATCGCCGCCTGCATGATCAAACGCTTCATCCGCCGCGTACTGGGACTGCGGGAGGACGCGCCGCAGCGCGTCCCGCGCGAGCGCCACAGCCTGCGGCGCGGCGCCATCAGCAACGGGGCGCTGAAGGTGTGCGACGTGCTGCGCGACGCGGGCTTCGCCGCCTACGTGGTGGGCGGCGCGGTGCGCGACCTGCTGCTCGACATCCGGCCCAAGGACTTCGACATCGCCACCGACGCGCGCCCCGAGCAGGTGAAGCCCCTGTTCCGCCGCGCCCTGCTCATCGGCCGGCGCTTCCGCCTGGTGCACGTGATGCTCGGCGGGGAAACGGTGGAGACCTCCACCTTCCGCGCCGCCGACGCGGACACGACGCAGAAGAGCGAGCACGGCCGCGTGCTGCGCGACAACGTGTTCGGCAGCCAGGAGGAGGACGCGCGCCGCCGCGACTTCACCATCAACGCGCTGTACTTCGATCCCTCGACCGAGGAGATCGTCGACTACCACGGCGGCCTCGCGGACCTGAAGCGGCACCTGCTGCGCATCATCGGCGACCCGGAGACGCGGTTTCGCGAAGACCCGGTGCGCATGCTGCGCGCCGTGCGGCTGGCGGCGAAGCTCGGTTTCACCATCGAGTCCGCCACCCGCGCGCCGATCCGCCGCCTCGCGCCGCTGCTCGAGCACGTGCCGCCGGCGCGGCTTTACGACGAGATGCTCAAGCTCCTCATGTCCGGCCACGCCAGCGCCTGCGTGCGCCAGCTGCGCGAGGAGGGGCTGTCCAAGGGCGTGCTGCCGCTGCTCGACGTGATCCTCGAGCAGCCGCTGGGCGAGCGCTTCGTCACGCTCGCCCTCGCCCAGACCGACGAGCGCGTGCAGTCCGGCCGCCCGGTGTCGCCGGCGTTCCTGTTCGCGGCGCTGCTCTGGCACGAGGTGCTGGCGGCCTCCAAGGCGCGCCAGGCCAAGGGCGAGCGGCCGCTGCCGGCGCTCGAAGCGGCGATGGACAAGGTGCTCGACGCGCAGTTCGAGAAGCTCGCCCTGACGCGCAAGCTCACCGCCATCATGCGCGAGGTGTGGGTCCTGCAGCCCAGGTTCGAGCACCGCGGCGGCCAGCGCCCCTACCGGCTGGTCGAGTCGCCGCGCTTCCGCATGGCGTACGACTTCCTCGCGCTGCGCGCGGCAAGCGGCGAGGTGAGCGCGGAGCTGGAGGCCTGGTGGCGCGCCTTCCAGAGCGCCGACGCGGAAACGCGCCAGGCGATGCTGCTGCCCGATACCGGGCCGCGCAAGAAGCGGCGCCGGCGCCGCCGCCCCAAGGGCGACGCGGAGCCGGGCCCGCTGCCTGCGTGATCACTGCCTTTGTCGGCATCGGCTCCAACCAGGGCGATGCGCGCGGCCATGTGCTTAAGGCCTTCGACGAGCTCGCGCACCTGCCCGACACACGCCTCGCCGGGCGCTCATCGCTGTACCGCAGCGCGCCGCTGGACGCACCCGGCCAGCCCGACTACGTCAACGCCGTGGCCGCGCTCGACACCGAGCTCTCCGCCGCGCAGCTCCTCGCAGCGCTGCAGGACCTCGAACGCAGCCACGGCCGCGAGCGGCCCTACCCCAACGCGCCGCGCACGCTCGACCTCGACCTGCTCCTGTACGGCGACCTGTGCCTGGCCTCAGCCATGCTGACCCTGCCGCATCCGCGCATGCACGAGCGCGCGTTCGTGCTCGCGCCCCTGCTGGAGCTCGACGCGCGCCTCGAGATCCCGGGCCGCGGCGCGGCGCGCGCGCTGCTCGGGCGCTGCGCGGGCCAGCGCGTCGAGCGGCTTGACTGAGGTGCAGCGCTACCGCTACATCGCCGTCGAGGGCCCGATCGGCTCGGGCAAGACCAGCCTCGCGCGGCGCCTCGCGGCGAGCCTGGGCACGGACCTGCTGCTCGAGCAGCCGGCCGAGAACCCCTTCCTCGCGCGCTTCTACCAGGACATGGCGCGCTACGCCCTGCCCACGCAGCTGTTCTTCCTCTTCCAGCGCGCGCGCCAGCTCGAGCCGCTCGCCCAGCCGGACATGTTCGGCCGCGCCACGGTGGCCGATTTCCTGCTCGACAAGGACCCGCTGTTCGCGCGCATCACGCTCTCGGGCGACGAGCTGGCGCTGTACCAGCGCATCTACGAAGCGCTCAAGGTGCGCGCGCCCGTGCCCGACCTGGTGATCTACCTGCAGGCGGCGCCGCAGGTGCTCATCGAGCGCGTGCGGCGGCGCGCGGCGGACTTCGAGCGCGGCATCGGCGAGGAGTACCTGGCGCTGCTGGCGGAAGGCTACGCGCGCTTCTTCTACCACTACGCCGCGGCGCCCGTGTTGATCGTGAACTCGGAGAACCTGAACTTCGTGGAGCGCGATGCCGATTTCGACCTGCTGGTGGCGCGCATGCGCGCCATGAAGAGCCGGCGCGAGTACTTCAACCTCGGATGATGGTCGTTCGCGAGATCGACGAACTGCGGCGCGCAGCGCGCGGCGCGCCGCTTGCCTTCGTGCCGACCATGGGCAACCTGCACGCCGGGCACCTGGCGCTGGTGCGCCTCGCGCGCGAGCGCGCGCCGCGCGTCGCGGCCAGCATTTTCGTCAACCGCCTACAGTTCGCGCCGAGCGACGATTTCGACCAGTACCCGCGCACCTTCGAAGCGGACTGCGAGAGGCTCGCCGCCGCCGGCGTCGAGCTGGTGTTCGCGCCCGACGAGCGCGTGCTCTACCCGCAGCCGCAGCAGTTTATCGTCGAGCCCGGGCCGCTCGGCGAGGAGCTCGAGGGGCGCTTCCGCCCGCGCTTCTTCCACGGCGTGGCCACCGTCGTGCTGAAGCTGTTCAACTGCGTGCAGCCGCGCGTCGCGGTATTCGGCAAGAAGGACTTCCAGCAGCTGATGATCGTGCGTCAGATGGTGCGCCAATTCGACCTGCCGCTCGACATCGTCGGCGGCGAGACGGTGCGCGAGCCCGACGGCCTCGCCATGAGCTCGCGCAACGCGTACCTCTCGGCCGCCGAGCGCACCGAGGCGCCGCGCCTGCAGCGCACCCTGCGCGAAATCGCCGGCGACCGGCTGACAGGGCCGCAGGCGATGCGCATGCTGCAGGAGGCGGGGTGGAAACCGGACTACGTCGAGGTGCGCCGCCGCTCGGATCTCGCGGCGCCGGATGCGCAGGACCGCGAGCGTGTGGTACTCGCGGCAGCGCGGCTCGGCGCCACGCGCCTGATCGACAACCTGGAGTTCTAGCCGGGGTAGGGATCGAAAGTGATCGACTCGACGGGGCAGCCCATCGAGGCGGCCATCTTGTCCATCGCCTCGTCGGTCAGCGCCACCGGCTGGAAGTCCTTCTCACCTCCCTTGGCCGAGATGAACGCCTGCGCCGCCGCTTCGGTGTTCCAGGTCACCACGGGGTCGGGACTCACGCCTGCAACCTGCCGGCAGATCGGGAAACCGTCAGACTTGTAGACGATCGCGTACATGCTGGCCCCTTCTGCATCCGCTGCGCTGCGACCATGGCTTTATAACCGATTCCTCCGGCCTGCGCCAAGCCAACTGCGCCGCATCCTGCGTTAGCATTTGTGCATGGGATCGCTGCTGTCCGACGACGAGAAGTTTTTCACCTCGGAGATTTTCCGCGGCGACAACGAAGTGCGCGCTCCGGCGCCCAATCTCGGCACCTGGCGTGAAGCGGCGCGCGAGTTGCCGGTGCACGCGCGCTGCGACGTGCTGGTGGCGGGCGGCGGACCGTCGGGCACGGCGGCAGCGGTGGCGGCGGCGCGCCTGGGCGCCGACGTGATCCTGCTCGAGCGCTACAACCACCTCGGCGGCCTGTCCACCGGCGGACTGGTGATCTGGATCGACCGCATGACCGACTGGGACGGCAACAGCGTGATCCGCGGCTTCGCCGAGGAGATCTTCGCGCGGCTGCCAAAGGACGCGGTGGCGGGGCCGCCGCGCGAGGACTGGGGCTCGCGCGATCCGGCGCGCGCCGCCTACTGGGCGCTGCGCACCAGCGCGTTTCACGGCATCGTCACCTGGGCGCCCACCATCGACCCCGAGCGCCTCAAGCTGCTGTCGCAGCAGATGGTGCTCGAGCGCAAGGTGCGCCTCGCGTTCCACAGCTGGGCGGCGCAGCCGATCGTGGAAGGCGGCGCCGTACGCGGCGTGGTGTTCGAAAGCAAGGCCGGGCGGCGCGCGATCTTCGCGCAGGTGACCGTGGACGCGACCGGCGACGGCGACCTGTTCGCGCGCGCCGGCGCGGCCTGCGACACCGACATCGAGGAATCCGACATCCACCACTGCATGAACACGTCGTGGCTGTTCGGCGGCGTGGACATGGCGCGCTGGCTGGAATTCAAGGCGGCGCAGCCGCAGCAGTTCGCGCAGTTCATGCAGCGCGGGCGCGAGCGCCTGCGCTTTTTCGACAAGCCCTTCGTCGCGTGGCGCGACGACATCGCGCTGTTCATGGGCCCGCGCCAGGCCGGCTACTCCGCGCTCGACGTTGCCGACCTCACCGCGGTGGAAGTGCGCTCGCACGAGCTGATGGCGGCGCACCTGGAGCTCTACCGGCGCGAGGCGCCGGGCTTCGAGCGCGCCTACCTGCTGCTCAGCGCGCCGCAGCTGGGCGTGCGCCACAGCCGGCGCCTGGTGGGCGCGAAGAAAGTGCTGCGCGCGCAATGGCCGACGGGCGTGCCGCACGCCGACGAGATCGGCGTGTCGCCGAGCCTCTCGCCGAAATTCCCGAACATCTCAATCCCTTACGGCTGCCTCGTGCCCGTCGAGCTGGAGGGGCTGCTCGCCTGCGGGCGGCACGTCTCGTGCGACGCAAACTCGCATTCCTTCCTGCGCGAAATCCCGCAGTGCTGGGTCACTGGACAGGCGGCCGGCACGGCCGCCGCCCTGGCGGTCGCCCGTGGGCTGCCGCCCCGACGCCTGGAAGTCGTGGAATTGCAACAAACCCTGACAAAACAAGGGGTCTACCTGCGTCAGCAGGCCCGCCAGGCGCAATCCGCCTGAATTCTCCACTCTCCGCCAAGTGTGGAGAAATGCACATCAGGAACTTCCCGAGGAATACACCCGGATAACCCTGATTTGCATATTGAATGTCAAAGAGCGTTAAATGATTCCCGGGAGGCACGGCATGGTTGACGGAACGTCCGCGCCTTGGGCAACGGCTCCCGCCGAGGGGGTCTCTTCTTTACGGGGAAGGAACATCAAATGAGCAACATGCGCGACGTAATCGGCCTGCGCGTGCCTTACGGCAAGGCCTCTACGCAATACCTCACGGAGTTCGAACCAGCCACCAGCACGATCTGGGGCTATTTCCAGCCGAAGGGCACGCCCTGCTTCAGCCTGGGCCTGCTCAAGGACATCCGCAGGCACGACGAGGCGCTCGCGGCGAACGGCGGCAAGGTCGAGGTGGGCAGCGAGTTGCAGAAGGCGAACTATTACGTGTGCGGGTCGCGCGTGGCGCGGGTGTTCAACCTCGGCGGCGACCTGGCCCTGTTCGTGCTGCTGATCAAGGCGCGCGATCGCGACGCCCTGGCGCACTATGCGCGCCTGTGCATCGACAACATGTACCCGCGCATCCAGAACTACGCCTGCCCGACGCTCACCACCATTTCTCTGGTGCAGGGCGACGCGCTGGGCGGCGGCTTCGAGTGCGCGATGTCCTCCGACGTGCTGGTGGCCGAGGAGTCGGCGCAGCTCGGCCTGCCTGAGATCCTGTTCAACCTGTTCCCCGGCATGGGCGCCGTGAGCCTGCTCACGCGCCGCATCGGCCTGCGCGCGGCAGAGGAGCTGATCCTCTCCGGCAAAGTGCTGCCAGCGGCAAAGCTGCACGAGATGGGCATCGTCGACGTCCTGGCGAAGGACGGCCAAGGCGAGGCTGCGGTCAGCGAGTGGATCATGCGCAACGACCGCCGGCGCAACGGCCTGCAAGCCATGCACCGCGCACGCCGGCAAGTTGCGCCGATCACGCGCGAGGAGCTGGACGCGGTGACCGAGACCTGGGTCGACGCGGCGCTGCGCCTGGAGGACCGCGACCTCAAGATGATGAGCCGCATCGTGCGCTCGCAGATGCGGCGCATGGAATACGGCGACGTCGCCGACATCACCGCCGAGCCCGCGGTCGAGGCCATGGCGGCCACGGCCTGACGCCTAGGCCGGCGCGAGCGAACCGCCCGGCCGGAAGATCTGGCCGAACTGGTGGAAGTTGACGTTGGTGGAGCGGATGATCGCCGCCTGCGCGGCGGGATCCGCCACTGTCTTTATCAGGCGGTTGAGGCTCGCCATGTGGTCGACGTCCATCGTCGCGTGCGAGGTGAGGAACTTGAAGCCGCCCGCGGCCACGTCCCTGCCCAGGGCGCGTGCGATCGAGTCCGACACCCGGCCGCCGTACACAGAGGAGATCACCTCGAGCATGTAGAGCATGCCAAGTACCGAGCAAGGGTGCAGCCGTTCGGCCGCGTAATAGTTGTACGCGATCATCACTTGCACCGGAATGCTCGGCGGCACGGAGTAGGCGCCGGAGACATCCCCCCCCATCGCCCCGATGTCCTCCAGCACCCAGGTTTCGTGCCCTTTCTCCTCCTCGATGCGCTCGTACAGCGCGTAGCGCACGTCGCGGAACTCGTCGCCGCAGCGTGCCGCCGCCGCCGCCATCACCGGGCAGAAATGCCAGACGATGTGGTAAAGGTCGTGCAAGAACGCGCGGTACTCCTCCAGCTGCAGGCCGTGATGGATCATCGCGTGCACGCGCGGCTCGTCCTCCAGCGCTCGCCGGCCCGCGTCGCTGTCTTCGACCAAAGTGATGAAGAACGACATCAATTGCTCCACCCTCGAAAAAGCGGAATTGTAGAGGAAACACAGCCATGAATAGCCTATCTGTGTTGAAACTCAACCTGGAGTCGCTATACGGGCTGTTTCGGCTTGCCCGCGACCCCGGCGCGACGCGCTACGTCTTCATGATCGGCGACGCCCAGGACACGCTCGCGGAAAGCGCGCGGCTGGGCGGCGAAATGCGCGACCCGTTCAGCGATGCGGACCTCGAGGCCCTGTGGCAGGAACGCTACTGCCCTCCGCCCTATCCGGTCGAGCAGCTCTTGCAGCTCGATCCGGCCACGTTGGGCGGCACCTATGCGCGGCACATGACGACGCGAGGACTGCGTCCCGACTACTATGCGAAGGAGACGCCGCGCCACAAGCTTCACTACCTGCGGCTGCGCATCCACCAGACGCACGACATCTGGCACACGCTCACCGGCTTCGGCACTGACCCGGCAGGCGAGGTGGGCTTGCAGGGCTTCTATTTCGCCCAGTTCACCAATGGCCAGGCCGCCATGATCTTTGCGGGGGCAATCCTCAAGAGCATCCTGCGTCGGCGCTACGGCGAGTTGGAGCGGTTCGTGGAGGTCTTCTGCGAGGGCTTCAGCAACGGGCGACGTGCACGACCGATGCTGGGCGTGACGTGGGAGCTCCTGTGGCACGAGCGGGTCGACGCACTGCGCCGCCGGTTCGATATCGACGCCGCACGCTAGCTCGCCGAGCGGCTGCGCTTTTCCTGCACGAAGCGCTCCAGCGCCGCGCGTCCCAGCTCGAACTCCTCGTTCAGCGAACGCATCAGGCCCGCCCCCTGCAAGCGCAGCTCGGCGTCGGAGTACTTGCCGAGCGTCGCGCACAGGCGCGTGAGCCGCTCTGTGCCGATGCTCGCCGCCGAGCCTTTCATGGCGTGCAGATGGGCGCGGAACTCGCCGAAGTTGCGCGCCGCGACCGACGCTTCCATCTTCCCGAGCAGCGACTGGCTGTCGGCGATGAATACCGCGATCAGGCGCTCGAGGAAGTCGGGCGTCGAGCCCAACTCCTCCAGGTGCGAGAGCGTCTCGGCGTTGGCCGCCTCGGCCTGCGCCGGCAACTGCGCCGGCGCGTACACCGGGCTCGCGGCGGCGGCCGGACGCTCCGCCTCCTTGCCCTTGCCCGAGGTCAGGTTGCGCAGCTCGTCGAGCAGCCGCAGCGCCTCCACCGGTTTCGGGATGAAGCTGTCCGCGCCCGCCTCCAGGCATTCCTTCTTCGCTTCCAGCGTCACGTCGGCCGACAGCATCACCACCGGAAGGCGCTCGCGGCCGCGCGTCATCAGGCGGATCGCCTGCAGCGTCTCCAGGCCGCTCAGTCCGGGCATGTTGCGGTCGAGCAGCACGATGTCGAACTGGCCTGCTTCCATGGCGTCGAGCGCGAGGTCGCCGTCGGCGACCAGCGTCGTGGCGTGCCCGGCACGCTCCAGGATCCTGCCCAGCACTTCGCGGTTGGTCGGGTTGTCGTCGGCCACCAGCACCGACAGGCGCCGCGCGCCCTGGTCGCGCTTGGCGTAGTCCCTGAGCCGCACCACGCCTTCGCGCACCTCGTCGCCCGAGGAGATCGAGTGCAGCACGTTGAACAGCTGGCGCTTCTCGAAGGGCAGCTCGAGCACTGCGCCGAAACCGGCCGAGAGCGCGTCGAAGCGCTGCACCTCGGCCTCGCGCGGGGCGGCCAGCACCAGCGGCGGCACCGGGTCCGGCGCCACGCGGCGGAAGCGCCGCGCCAGCAGTGCGTCGCCGCGCTCTGAGTAGAGCAGTACGCTGTGGTAGGGCTTGGCGAGCGCGATGTCGGCGACGATGCGGTCGCCGCCCTCCTCCAGCGTGGGGGCGCGCACCGGCACCGCGCCCCAGGCCTCGAGCGACGTCGCGACGGGATGCGCGCGCAGGTCGGGAAAGCCCACCAGCAGGACGCGTGCGCCGGAGAGCTCGCCGGCCCCGGTGCCCGCGCGCTCGGGCTGCTTGTCGAGCGCAACCTCGAACCAGAACGTGCTGCCGAGGCCGACGGCGCTCTCCAGGCCGATCTTGCCGCCCATCAGCTCCACCAGCTGCTTGGCGATGGTGGTGCCCAGGCCCGTGCCGCCGAAGCGCCGCGTGGTGGACTGGTCGGCCTGCGTGAAGCTGTCGAAGATGCGCTGTTGCGCCTCCTGCGGAATGCCGACGCCAGTGTCGCGCACGGAGAACTTCA
>Ga0137425_1000307_pt1 | contig 13896 bp, 11 predicted proteins | sample EasRivERMZT640_2_FD_102318 | JGI IMG/M metagenome (GOLD analysis project Ga0137425, IMG submission 102318) | Soil microbial communities from meander-bound floodplain in the East River, Colorado, USA - East River MetaG ERMZT640_2 | ecosystem: Environmental > Terrestrial > Soil > Floodplain ...
CAAGTTGCGCAAGGAGTGGAACCAGCAGGAGCCCATCTCCCTGGCGGCGCCGGATGCGATCTTCGAGCCGGCCCTGGGCCCTCTGGGCTCCGGCTCCGACTACACCGTTTTTCTGGATCACCTGGGCATCGCGTCGATGAGCTTCAGCTTCTCGGGAAGCTACGGCGTGTACCACTCTACGCTGGACAATTTTTTCTGGATGAAAAGCTTCGGGGATCCGGAGTTTCTCTACCATACCGTGGCGGCCCGGCTCTACGGACTGCTGGCCATGCGACTGGGCGCTGCCGAGGTGGTGCCGATGCGCTACGTCCCGTACGCCACCGCCCTGGAGCACTACAGCGACGAGCTACGCAGGATGGCGGTGATGGAGCGGCGCAAGGCCGTCGGAGCCGAGAAGCCCCCGGAGCATCCGCCCCTCAATCCCGATTTCCAGCCTCTCCTGAGCGCCCTCTCCGAATTCCGCTCCTCCGCCGCCGATCTCGATCGTGCCCTGGTGGCGCTCCAATCGCGTGGCGGCTCGTCGCCCGCCAGCCTGGCGCAGATCAACGACGCCGTGGTGGGAGTGGAGCGGAAGTTCCTCACCCCGGAGGGGCTGTTCGGAAGACCCTGGTTCAAGCACGTACTTTATGCCCCGGGGCTGACCACCGGCTATGCATCCTGGCCGTTTCCGGGATTGACGCAGGCGGTGAAGTATCACGATGCGGTGCTATGGGGGAAGGAACAGCAGAAAGTCCTGGATTGCCTGAAATCGGCCACGGCCGCCATGGATGCGGCGGCGAAGCTCGCCTCCTGAGCTCGGCGCGCTCCGTAGTTCCGCCCAGGCCAGGGTTGAATTACTTCGGCAGGGATTCCAGGAGACTTCTTGCCTGAGGATCGGAGGGATTCAATTCCAACGCCCGCTGGGCCTGCGCCCGGGCTGCGGCGGTATCCCCTCCGGCGGCTCGAATGTAGGCCATGAGCAGATGCGCCCCGGAGTCATTCGGCGCTTTCAGCAGCAGCGGCTCCACGACCCGCAGCGCCTCGCGGAAATTCCCCGTCTGGATGAGCAGAGCGCCCTGCAGGCGTGCCAGCTCGGTGTCATCCGGGTTGCGCGCGAGCGCTTTTCTCAGCGCTGCGATGGCGTCGGCATAGCGCCCCAGCCGGGAGTCGCATTCCGCCAGGGAGTGCGCCGACTCGACGTCCCCCGGATTGAGCAGCAGGGCCCGCTCATAGTATGGGATGGCTTTCTCGGCCTGTCCCTGGCCCAGCAGGATTTTCCCCGCCAGTTTGTGGGCCTCGAAATCGGTCGGGTTGAGCGCGATGCTCTGCTGGGCGTATTTCCAGGCCTCCTCCATCTTTCCCTGGCCCCCATACGCATTCGCCAGGTACTTGGTCCCCAGGTTGACGCCCGGATTCAGGGTCACCGCCTGCTTGAGCAGCGATTCGGCGCCGGCGAAATCCCCCGCCTTCATGCGACCCTGGGCCTCGTACATGAGCCGGCTGTATTCCTCCCGCATTCGTTTGTCCCTCACCAGCACCACCCCTCCCAGGACGATTCCGATGGCGATCGCCGCCACCGCGGCCCGGCGGAGCGCCACCCGTGCCTGGCCCGAGTCGAGGTGGCCGCTGAGCAGCAGGAATGCCGGAGGGAGCAGGGGTGGAATGGCGCGCGCCAGCGCAACCCAAAGCTGCACACCGCAAACCAGTGAGATGGTGAACGCCAGCCCTGCCGCGACCCCTCCGGCGATGAACATGAGTTTCTCCCGGCCGCGAACACCGGCCGCGAACACCGCCAGAGGAAACAGCGATATCAGCAGCTCGGGATCCCGGAGCACGCCCAGATCCGTGGCGACCAGCACCGCGAACATTCCCGCCAGCGCCAGCATGGGAATGAAGGCGACTCCCCGGCTCACCCGCCTTTCCGGCTCCTCGGCCAGCGTAGGAGTTCTCAGGAGCACGAAGATGGGAACCGTGAAGACGATGATGGCATGGTAGATCTCATAGGCATGGGGCATTCCCGGAGCAATGTCGAATTTCCAGTGGGTGGCCCAATGGAGAGGCCAGAGAAGCACACAGGCCCATGCCAGCGCCGACCTCGCCCCCCGGGACGTTCGGAACAGCAGAAACGGGACCAGGAAATCCAGCCCTGCCGACATCCATTCCACGATGCCAAAAAGATGGGTACCGCCGGGGAGGAGGGGCGTGGCGCGGTGGATGATGTTCCAGCGCCACCAGCCAACCCCCGAGGCGGTGGTCTCCACGGCATCCGAAAAGCATCCCATGGCGACGATCGCAAAGGACGAAAGGGGGAAAACCGCCCTCCCCAGTCCCGGGCGCCGGTGCAGGACTCCCTCGGCCAGCGTCCAGGAGAGATACAGCGAGAACACCCACCCGATGCAGGCCGGCAGCTCCGCCTTGCCCACGTGGATCAACGCGTCGCTGAAAACATAGGGGAGGCCGTTTTCGTCGGAGGAGAGGTAAGCCACGCTGTTCCCGCGCACAACACCGAAAAGAAATGCGGACAGGAAGAAGTACAGCGTGGTCCGAACCCCCCGCGACTTGACCGAATGGATGATCAGCAGAAGGGTGAGGAAGGAGGACGATAGGAACAGGAGTAGCTTCATGGGGCGATCCGGCCCGGCTCCAGCCGCTTGGCATCATCCAGCGATTTCAAATCCCGCCCCAGCGTCTCCGGAAGGGTCCAAATCCACACTCCTGCCAGCAATGAGAAAAGACAGGCCAGCGAGATTCCCCCGGAGAGCCCGTACCCGGCCTGGGCCACTCGCGTGATGATGAGGGGGGTGAAGAACTGTACCCCGCGGGCCAGATTGAGCGCTGCGCCGATGGCGGCGTTGCGCACGGCGGTGGGGAAAAGCTCCGAAAAGAACGGCCCGAAATTGGACCAGGTGCCCGTCCCCACGCCCAGAATCGCCATGGAAGTGAGAAGCATCGGCGTGGAGACGGCGATCGTCTCCCAGAAAATCGTGATGAGCGCCAGGCCGCCGGCCATGAAGCAGGAATAAAGGGTGAAGGCAGGCCGTCGGCCGATGCGATCGGAAACGGCCCCGAACGTGGCGTAGCCCACCAGCTCGCCGGCTACGATGACCAGAATCCACAGTCCCGACTTCACCACCGACATGCCGCGCTCCTGCTGCAGATAGCCGGGGAACCAGACATAGGTGAACCAGTAGGCGCTCATGTTGAAGATCGCCAGCACCAGCGCGCGCGCGGCTGTGCCGCGGATGTCCTTTCCGAGCAGCCGAGCGACAGCCTTGCCCCATCCGATGGCGCCGTCGCGCCGGCGCTGCTCCTCCCAGACATCGGATTCGGGCAGTCCCCGGCGGACCAGGGCCATCAGCAGCGCCGGCAGCCCGGAGACGATGAATGTCGCCCGCCAGCCGAAGGCGGGAGCGAACACCGATCCCATCACCGCGGCGAGCCCCACTCCCAACGGCGCCCCCGACTGCATCAGCGCCCCATAGTGACCGCGCTTGGCTGGTGGAAAGGTCTCCGCGATCAGCGCATGGCCGCTGCCCCACTCTCCCCCGACCCCCAAGCCCGTGACGGAGCGCCAGAAGAGCAGTGCGGGCAGTCCGTTCGCGAAGCCGCACATGAGCGTCCCGATGCTGTAGGTCAGGATGGTAATCTGCAGTACCGGCCGCCTCCCGAACCGGTCGGCAAGGATGCCGCACACCACTCCCCCGAGCGCCGTCATCCCGAGCGACATCCCCAGGATGAGGGAGTGCTGCTCCCGCGACAGGCCCAGCTCCCGGGTGATGTCGGTGAGCAGAAAGCTGTAGAGAATCAAGTCGTAGAAGTCGAAGAGCCACCCGCCCCAGGCCAGGAGCAGGATCCGGCGGTGAGCCGGGGTGAGGCGATCTGCGTCGGAAAGCATCCGGCGAATCGTAACATTTCTCGAGCGTGTGCAGGCTTGCGCCGCGATTTTTGATACCATCCGCAGGCGAGGGAGCAGCCATGTCCACGTTCCGCCCGACTGTCCTTACCCGCGTGCCGCTCCTCCTGCTCGAGCGGGCACGCGGGCTGGGAGTGGACCGCCGCACCCTCATGGCAGCGGCGCGACTGAGCCCCGGCGAGCTCAAAGACCCGGACGGCCGGGTGCCTTCCAGCAAGGTATGGAGTCTCTGGCAGGCGCTGATCCAGGAAGTTCCCGACGTTGCCCTGGGGCTGAAGATCGGAAGCTCCCATGATTCGCCAATCCGTTATGGGCTCGTCGGCTATACCCTCGCCTACAGCCGGACCGTGCTACAGGCCCTCCACCGCCTTTCCCGCTACAGCCGCATCATCGCCGAGACGATTCACATCCAGGTGGACTCCAAGGGCGGCCGGTGCCGGATTCTCCTGGAGTCCGATCCACAATTCGAATTGCTCCGACATCCCATCGACACCCGATTGGCGAACATTCTCTCCGCCGTGCGCATGCTGTCGGAGAAGCCGGTGGCGCCTCTGGAAGTGGAAGTCCCCTACCGCAAGCTCGCCGACACTTCCTTCCACCGCCATTTCTTCAGCGCGCCGATTCGCTTCAACAGCCCCAAGGCCGTCCTATGGTTCCGCACGGCCGATCTCGAGCTTCCCATCCAGCACGCCGATGACACGCTGGTCGGGTACCTGGACCGTCTGGCGAAGCAGAAGCTTAAGGAACTCGGCGGAACCTCGCTCACCGAGCGGCTCGGGCGCGCGCTGTGGTCCGAGCTGAGCGGGGGGTTGCCGCCGCTGCGGCGCATCGCCGAGCTGCTGGGGATGAGCCAGCGCACTCTGCAGCGGCACCTGCGCGAGGAGGGTAAATCGTATCGCATGGCCCTGGAGGAGTTCCGCAGGGAGATGTCTACCCACCTGCTGGACCAGCGGAAGCTTGCGGTTTACGAAGTCGCCTTCCTGCTGGGTTACGCCGATCCCAGCTCCTTCCACCGGGCCTTCCGCCGCTGGCACCGGAAATCTCCTCGAACTTACCGCCGCGCCAGCTGATCCTGGAGCCGGCCTCGAACCTCGGGCGACAGCACTGCGGAAATCCTCCCTCCCGGGCACTCAGCCTTCCAAGTTGGCACCTGATGCCATGAACTTGGCGTGTTCTGCCACTGCCCCCGAGATTTCCAACCCCTAGACTGAAATTCTGTTGATCGCGGCGGTCCTCGCTATCCGTAGAGGACAGCCCTCCTCGAGCCGGGATTCTCGCAGACGGGTTCGGGGGGATCCGTCGGCGCCAGGGATCCTGGGGTCGCGCGCCTCGAGAAGGGTTCAGTCCTTCGGAAGGGCCGCATCGCGGTCGTGGGTCGCGGGGGCAACGGGCTGGAGAAAATCTCCGGCTCGTGGTCTGAGGAGAGGGAAGCCCCCGCGGCCTATTCCTGAAGCGATGGCTCGAAGGACGGACCGTCGTCGGAGCAGCTTGAGTTGTCTTGTGTCCACCACGTTCGAGCGGCTGGGAGGCTTCCATGTGCTTGAGAGTTGTGATCGTCGAGGACGACCCGGACTACGGAGCGAAGCTGGAGGATCTGCTCACGAAGGAAGAGGGCCTCACGGTGGAGGCGAGGTTTCAATCACCCGTGAGCTTTCTCGTGGCGGCGAAGGAGCTGGCTGAGAAAGGCAAGGTCCCATGGGACCTCGTTCTGATGGATCTCTGCTCTCCCCGAATGAATGGTATCCAGGCCACCCACCGCCTGAAGGAAATCCTGCCCGATCTGCCGGTCATCATTTTCACGGTCTTCGAGACTCCCGCATCCATCGTCCGGATGATTCGCCCCGGCTCCGACGGGCACCTGCTGAAGAACACCTCCACTCATGCGCTGCTCTCACACCTTCGAGCGCTCACCGTGTCGGCTCCCTCGACGCCGCAACCCGGGGTGCGACAGCGTTTCCAGGTCCAGGGGCTTCGCCCCGCGACCCTGGAGCTTTTCGCACGCATCCTGCGGAAGAAGCGCCCCACCTAGGGCGGACATCGGACTCGACTCGACAAACGACTCCGGGGGTTGTCGGGCCCGTCAGCCCGTTGCGGCTTCAGGAGGCTTCTGAGGCGGCCGCCCGGCTGGAGCGCAGAGCCGCGGTCCAGCGCAGCACCGAATCCACCAGAATGGTCAGCACACAGGCCATCATGACCGCCGTCATCAGCGCATTCAGGTACCCCTGGAAGGGACGGCCTCCCGTGCGCGCCAGCGGCAGGAAGTTGTCCACGATGTTGAGCCAGCCGGCGGTGAGCGTCGTGGTGGCCACGAAGGAAAGGGGAAGGATGGTAATCCACGCGTAACGGAGCTTGCCGGAATTGATGAGAACTGTGGTGCCGACGCATAGCGCGATGCTGGCCAGGAGCTGATTGGACACCCCGAACATGGGCCAGATGGTGCTGATCGATCCGGTCCAGATGAAATAGCTCCAGGCCAGGACCACCAGGAGGCTGGAGCCGATGGCACCCGGGAGCCAGTCGGTGCGCTCCAGAGGCTTGTAGGCCTTGCCGAGGAATTCCTGGACCATGAACCGGGCCACGCGCGTTCCCGTGTCGATGGTCGTGAGGATGAACAGCGCCTCGAACATGATGGCGAAGTGGTACCAGTAGGACATCAGCCCCTTCAATCCCGGAACCGACGAGAAAATCTGCGCCATGCCGACGGCGAGCGATACGGCGCCTCCGGTGCGCCCCGCCAGCGACTCCCCCACCTGCTTGGAGAACTCCGCCAGATTCACCGGCGACATCCCCAGCTCGGCAAACTTGTCCACCGGTACGTTGATGGCGAAATAATCTCCCGGGTAAAGCGACGTGGCGGCGATGAACGCCATGACCCCGACGAAGCCCTCCATCAACATGGCGCCGTAGCCGATGACCCGGGCGTCCGTTTCCCGGTTGATCATCTTCGGCGTGGTTCCGGAGCCCACCAGAGCGTGGAACCCTGAGATGGCGCCGCAGGCGATGGTGATGAAGACGAAGGGGTAGAGCTTGCCGGGGATGATCGGCCCCCCTCCCGCCGTGAAGGCGGTGAAGGCGGGCATCTTGAGATCGGGGTGGACCAGGAAGATCCCCAGAGCCAGGGCGGCAATGGTGCCGATTTTCATGAAGGAGCTCAGGTAGTCCCGGGGACAAAGGAGCATCCAGACCGGCAAGACAGACGCGATGAAGCCGTAGGCGGCGATGGCCACGGTGAGCTGATGGGCCGACAGCGTGAACCACCCCGCGACCGACGAGCCGGGGATGTAGCTCCCGCCGATGACCGCCGCCATGAGCAGCGTGACTCCGATGATCGTCGCCTCCAGGATCTTGCCCTTGCGGAAGCGGTACATATGAAGACCCATGTAGAGGGCGATGGGAATGGTCGTCGCGATGGTGAACACGCCCCAGGAGCTCTCCTTCAAGGCATTGACCACCGCCAGTCCCAGCCCCGCCAGCGCCACCACGACGACGAAGAGGATGGCCAAGGCCGTGGTGAATCCCGCCACCGGGCCGAGCTCGGTTCGCGCGATCTCCGCGAGGGACTTCCCGTTGCGTCGCATGCTGGAGGTCAGGATGACGAAATCATGCACGGCGCCGCCCAGGACTACGCCGATGACCAGCCACAGCAGTCCCGGGAGAAAGCCGAACTGGGCCGCCAGCACCGGTCCGATGAGCGGCCCGGCGCCGGTGATGGCGGCGAAATGGTGCCCGAAGAGGACCCACCGGTGCGTGGGGAAATAGTTCTGCCCGTCGTTCAAGCGGTGCGCCGGGGTCACCCTGGCGTCATCGAGCGTCAGAACCTTCGCCGCGATGAAGGCGCTGTAATACCGGTAACCGATGGCGAAGAAGCAGAGGATGGCGATGAGCAGCGGCAGCGTGTTCACGGATTGGGAGTCTTGCAGATCCCGTCGCGCGCTGTCAAAGCCCTCGATTCAGCGGCTCTCGAGACGGCGAAATGGCTCCAGGCTGCCGCAGCCAAAACCCCACCTACCGGAGGCATGCTCAGGAAGGTAGCCTCGATGCGACGAAGCTTCTGGAGGCGGAATGTGGTAGCTTCCCGTCTGACAAGGAGGCAACCATGGCCCAGCCACCACAGGGGACTTCGCTCCCCGTCAAGCTCACCGACGACATCCTGGGAGGCGTTTACTCCAACAGCATGCAGGTGTCCCACACCCGGGAGGAGTTCGTGCTCGATTTCATGAGCATCTTTCCCCCGGCAGGGAAGGTGAACGCCCGGGTCATCATCAGCCCCGGCCACATGAAACGGATCATCATGGCACTGCAGGAAAACCTGCGACGCTACGAATCGCAGTTCGGGGCGATCGTCGAGGCGCCGGAGCCCCCCGCACGTATTCCCGAGCCGCAGCAGACACAGTAAGCGGATCCACGCATCCCGCCAGCCGCGATGCGCGCAGGAGGATCAGCCGATCCTGTCCTCCTCCATCTCGAGAAAATCGCTGGTCGCCAACCCTTCGAGCCGGATTCGGGCCATGAAGCCGGAATAGGCCAGCATCGCCGCGATGCGTCGCAGGTCGGCGGCCCAGGGAGGAACATAGGCGGCGGGAACAAGAACACCGGAATCGAAGCAGGGCGAAAGCTCGAAAACGTCCCCCAGGGTCAGTCTCCCGGCGAAGAGACGCGGAATCAGCTCGGCGCGATTCTCGCGGATGGCGACCCGCAGGAAAGTGTGCACTTCCAGGAGTCCCCCGAGGTAGGCGGCATCCTTGGTGAACACGATCCTTCCCCGCACATCTCCTCCCCGGAAAATCCGCTCTGTGGACTTGTAGCTGTCCTCCTCACTCTGACCCGCCTCGAGAAAACCCCGGAAAATCTGGAGGAAGTCCGCACCGTCTAGAGCGTCCTTCACCGCCCGGACGCGCAAAGCCAGCCTTCGGAGCCGGTTGATATCCATGGACAGGGTCGACAACTCCCCCAGCGTGGCGATCCCCTCCTGGGTCCGCGTCGTGCGCGGAGCGCCCAACCCCAACGCGGTGAGGTACGGCTGACGTTTTCCATTGATCGACGTGGCCGCATGAACGAGCGCTTCATGATGGAAAAGCTGGTCCAGATCCAGGTCCGTGAACTGGATCCCGTCCCGGACCCTCACTCGACGGCTTCCCGCGGTCGCCTTGGAGGTGAGCGAAGGATCCAGCTCCACCGCCACCTCGTCGTCCTTGAAAAACTCCCGGAGCTTCCCTCGCAGGCTCTCCGCGAACTGGACGGAGGGCACGCTGGGAACCGCCATTGAAATTTGAAACGATCCGAGGAGCTCGTCCGTGATCTTGAGAAACTCTTCAGCGGCGAACAGGAGGGAGAATTCCTGCCTCCGGTAGACCTCGTCGGGTCTTCCATAGAGAGCCACCGACTGGCGTGTGAACTCCGGCGTTCCGATTCCTTCGATCATGCGCGCGGCGGCCAGGTAGCTCCAGGCCGTCTTGTAGAGAAAGCTGCCCAGGGGATGGGCCCGATCGCATTCGCCCAGGAGTGCCTCCAGAGCCTCGATTTCGTGAGAATGACTGCGTGGCTGCACTGTCACGACGGGGAGCCGAGGTCGTCCGGCCCGATGCTCCGCCAGGAACTTCTCGCCGACCGACTCCGGCCACTCGAGCCGGGCCAGTACTTTGATTGGCCTTGCCGCCTTCCCGAGGCGTCGGTCGAGATCGACCACTCGTTCCAGGTGGCGATCCCGGCCGGAGGCACCCGTTCCTTTCCTTACCTTCTGGGGCATGGTGGCACTCTTGCGCCATGGAATCACAGCGGGCGGGAAATGGCTCCGGTTCGGGAACGATCAGGCACCGGGGAAGAGCTCCTGGAGAGTTTCCTCGATCTCGGCGGCCAGGTCGGAATGGTGGTGCCTTTCCGCGGCGGCGATGCCGGATTGAAGGGCAGACCGTGAATCTTCTTTCCTTCCCAGGTGAAAGAGGCAGATGCCGCGCATCTTGAAGCCCACTCCTTCGTCGTCACCGCTTTGCAGATAACGCTCGAGCTCCCGAAGGGAGTCCGCATAGCGCTGCAGAGCAAAATACTCCATGGCAAGAAAGTAGTGCAGGTCCCGGTCGTCGGGCGACTCGAGAGACATCTTTTCCAGCTGGCCCAGTCGATCGGAGCTCATTCGATTTCCCCGCCACTCCGGCAGTTACTTGCCCGTCCTGCCATCCAGGATGCCTTTCAAGTCCATGATGGTGTTTTGGTCCGAAACGATCACCGAGATCTTGTCGGAGAGCTTGTCCACGTAGAGATACTTGATGTAGTTGGGATTTTTCTGCAGCGCCTGGGTGATCGTGTCGATCGCCTTGGCGCGCCCCTGCGCCTCGATCACCTTGCGCTCCGCCTCCCGCTGCTCCTTTTCCAGAACGTATTTCATCTGCTCGGCGCTCTGCTGCGCTATCTGCTTGGCTTCGATCGCCTTGGAGAAATCCTCGCTGAACCGGACGTCCCGCAGGACGACCTCGTCGATGATGAACCCGTCCTTCTCCACCAATGTCTTGATCTTTGTGTTGATTTCGTCCTGAATGACCGCCCGCTTGGAGGAGTAAACGTCCATGACAGGGTACTCGGAAATCACCATGCGGATCACGGAGCGCACCGCGGGCCGGATAATCTTGGCTTCATAATCCGGACCGATGTGCTGGTGCAGGTCTACCACGCGAAGTGGATCGAGATGGTGCCAGACCGTGAGGTCGATGCCTACTTGGAGACCCTCTTGCGTGGGCGACCAGAGGGAGTCGTCCAAGCCTGCCTTTCGACCCTCTCCCTGGGTCTTGGTCATGGTGTATTCCAGGCGTCGCATGTCGTACATCTGCGTCTGGGTGATGAAGGGAGGAATGAGCGTGACGCCCTGGCCCGCCAGGTAAAGGCTTCGCGTCACCGTGTTGAACACCACCAGGGCGTGCCCGACGGGAACGACCCGGATTGATGCGGGAATGAGGATGAGCAGGAGTAGAAGCGCCGCGCCGAGGCCCAGGTAGCCTCCCAGTCCGCCGGCAGCCGGGAGCCGCCGGCGCCCATCGGGTCCGAGCACCGTGACGCCCCGGCGCTTGAGGAGCTGTCCCAGAACCACCGCGATGACGATGGCCGCGACGAGGACCATGAGAAATCCGGGCATGGCCAGACCTCCGCTGTACGGGAAGATTGACAGGAGGTGGTGAAGATATCACGCGGTGCGGGCTTTGTCATTTCCCCGGAGGAGCCGGGGCGGGAGTCGGAGCCGGGCCTTCGGCGCCCAGGAAGTCCTCGGCGGAGTTGACATTGAAGAAGACGTAGTTGCGGAAGCGCTGGGCCGTTCTTTCCTTCAGCTCCTCGTCGCCCATCATGTCCAGGGCAAATCGGCGGGTCTCCGCCTCGCCGGGGAACGAAAGTCCGAACTTGTCCACCGTGAATTCCAGCCGGTAGTGAAACCCGCGCGGCTGGCGCTTGGTGGAAATCCCCACGATGCGCAGCGCCTTGCGCCATTCATCGGTGCGCTGGGCCAGTCGCTCTTCCTGTCCGTTCGGGTCGGCTTCCACTTTGACGAAATTTCCGCTCTCGCTGTTCACCCATACCCGGCCGGACCATTCCTGGATGGCCTTGCCATGCTCGAACGGCTTCGCTCCTCGAAAGGCGATGATCGCGGTGGATTGAAACCCGACACGCTCGGCACCGGCCAGCTCGAATCGGAAGTAGGGCCGGTGTTGCTTGGTGAAGAGCAAGGCCCAATCATAGGCCCCGGGAACGTCGAGATCCGGGTCCACCTCCTTGCTGTCAGCCGGGTCCCCGTTCTTCGAGGGGAGCATTCGGACTTCCCGATAGCCGGACTCAGGGCTTCCTTCGTACAGGTAATCGTACCGGTTCTTCTGTTCCCGCTTGTTTTCGCCCGTCCCGGAACTAAATTTTCCCTGGATTACTGTTTCCTCGCAGGAGAACCCCAGTGCCGCCTTCTCGTAAAGCTGTGCCCGCGCATTCACCAGCTTCATCACCCCGGGAAACAGATCCGCTTCCTCGGCGCGGTAGCGTGTCGGTGCGACGCACAAGGCGAAAAGCGCTCCCAGCGCGGCTAGTTTTCTCGTCGACGCTTCCCTCATGCTTGGGATTCTACCGCGTCCCCGATCCTGACCCCAACCTCGGTGTATAATCCGCACCCCATGCGAGCCATCTACCCGGCGACGGTGGCGGCAATCTGGCTCTGCGCCGCCTCCCTTCTCATCGCCGAAACGCCAATTCCCGACGGAGAGGAATTGGAGGCGCAGCATGCCCGCATCGGCCGCATCCTGATCTCCCGAAAGAACATTTTCGATCCCAGCGATCCCAAGGAAAACTACTGGCCCTACAGGCTCGCCAACAAGCTACACATCGTGACGCGTGAAGAAGTCGTCCGCAGGGAGCTGCTGTTCCAGGAGGGAGATCTGTACAGCCAAGAGCTGATCGATGAGAGCGAGCGGAACCTGCGGGCGCTGGGGGTGATTTATCACGTCGGGATCCGCCCCACCGCTTACCACGATGGCGTGGTGGACCTGGAAGTCTCGACCCAGGACACCTGGACCTTACGGCCCTCGGTGCGCTTTTCCAGGGCGGGAGGCAACAATGCCTTCGGCTTTTCGTTCAGCGAGCAGAACCTGCTGGGGCGGCTGAAAGTACTTCAGCTCAGCCATCGAAACGACATCGACCGCACCACGACGCAGCTGTCGTACCTGGATCCTCGCATTCTGGGCAGCCGCTATGCGCTGCGAACCTACTATGCCGACGCCAGCGACGGAACCTCCTGGGGGCTTCTCACCTCCCGCCCTTTCTACTCACTGAATTCCGGCTGGAGCATGAACGCCGGAGGTGAGCACATCCACAAGACTTCCAAGCTCTACAGCGACGCGGATGCTGTCGACGAGTTCGTGCAGGTGACCGATTCCTTCAACGCTTCCTACGGAGTCTCCACGGGGCTGGTGGGTAACAATGTCATCCGCTTCACCTTTGGCTACCAGTACCTCCAAAACCTGTTTTCCGAGACCGAGGGAACTTCTCCTCCGGTGGGCCCCTGCATTCCGTCCGGCACCTACCTCCCGGATCCGGATAATTTCCCCGGCAGCCAAATCTGTGTGCCCCCGGATCAGAAATTCAGCGGTCCGATCTTTAATCTACAGGCCCTCAAGGCCCAGTTCGTCAAAGTCACCAATTACAACCAGTTTGACCGCGAGGAAGACTTCAACCTGGGGAATGACCTGAACATCTCGGCATGGCTCTCCTTGAAGAGCTTCGAGGCCGAATCGAGCCAGGTCATCCTGGGATTCACCGAATCGGTGGGAGTGCCGCTCTCCGCCAACAGCAATTTCCTCTATAACGCAGCGCTGACCGGGCGTGTCGGCTCGGGAGAGGCGCAAAACGTCATCCTGGCTCAGTCGATGGAAGCCTATTGCAGAATCACCCCACGGCAGACCTTTTTCGGACGGCTCGGTTTCGACGTGGGCCTCAACCTGGACGAGCAAAACCAGATCCTCCTGGGAGGCGACACAGGGCTGCGGGGCTACCCGACGCGGCAGTTCGACGGCGATCACCGGCTGCTGCTCAACCTGGAGCACCGCTTCTTCAGCAACATCGAGTTATTCAGGCTCGTCCGTCTGGGGTTCGCGGGCTTCGTGGATGTGGGGGACGCCTGGTACGGACACTCCGAAACACTCTCCGATCTGCACACCGATTTTGGAATAGGGCTTCGCTTTGGGGTGGTGCGCTCGTCGGTGGCGAGCATCGGCCGCCTGGACCTGGCCTACGCGGTGGATGCCGATCAAACCGATTCTCCGCGGTTCCAGATCCTCTTCGGCACCGCCCTGAAGTTCTGAGAGACGCACCTGCCGAGGCGCACGAGCCCGGCCGTCCGGCGACCTCCGCACCGCTGCCGGGGAGGCTTCAGGGCGCGGAGGATTGACGGTTTCCCGGGCCTCGTCTAACATTCCCCGCCCCTTCCAGGGCGTATTCTCAAGAGAAATCCACGCCTTTCTAGGAATTCGTAGGCACTCGAGGTC
>Ga0137425_1000310_pt1 | contig 13849 bp, 12 predicted proteins | sample EasRivERMZT640_2_FD_102318 | JGI IMG/M metagenome (GOLD analysis project Ga0137425, IMG submission 102318) | Soil microbial communities from meander-bound floodplain in the East River, Colorado, USA - East River MetaG ERMZT640_2 | ecosystem: Environmental > Terrestrial > Soil > Floodplain ...
CCTACCGCCCCAGTTATCGATTGAGCGAGGGGGACAGCCGACGCATCGTGAAATGTCCCTGGTGCATCGGCATCCTGAAGCCGGTGAATTACACCTCCTCGTCCGGGGTGGCCATCTACGCCTGCATCAACAATCACGGTGTCTGGGTTCCCAAGGACAACCTGGAGCGCCTGCTTCTCTTCCTGCACGTCTGGGACAGCTTCCTGAAGCCGGCGCGGGCCGCCTACGCCCAGCTTGCCCCGCTGGGCAAGCAACGCTTCCTGCGGCGCTATCCCGCTCCCTGAACAACGACCTGTGTCCGGACGCTGACGCGTCCGCTCTCATGGCTGCTGCTCGGACCCAGAGCCTGCCGGCTCGGCAGTGATAGGTAGTAGAATGCGGCATCATGGTTTTCCGGACTATCCTGCTCGCCTTCCTGCTCGCGCTCCAGGGGTGCACGCTGAAACAGGCGCCCAAGCTCGCCGCAACAACCTCGCCGGAACCCGAGTCCCAGCCTTCTAGTTTTACTCCGCCCACGCCCGACGGTCCGGCTGACTTTCAATCCCAAATCCTGCCCGTGCTGGTGAAGCGCTGTTCGCCATGTCACTTCCCGGGCGGCAAGATGTACTCCCTCCTGCCTTTCGATCAGCCAGCCACCGTTCAGCAGCTCGGTACGAAGCTCTTCACGCGGATCAAGGGACCCGAGGAACAGGCGCTCATTCTGAGATTCCTGGCTCAGAGCAAGGCCGCGGGGGTTCCGGAAGAGCAGCCGACATTCATCATGCCCGGGAATAAGACTCCCTGAAGCCCACGCAGGGCCTGCGTCCGGGCGCTAAAGCGTCCGCTCCTCAGGGGAAGGCCGGGACGAACCCTGCCTCCACCAGCAGCTTGCGCGTCTCATCGCTCTTCAGAAAACTCAGGAAGGGGCGGACCGCCGGAGACGCCCCTGAGTGGGCGACGAGGGAGACGAGGTACTGAATCGGCTGGTGACTCTCCTCCGAAAGCTCCAGGACAATCTTGACCCCGGGAACGGTCCGTGCGTCGCTCGCGGTGACGATTCCCAAATCCGCCGCTCCCGACTCCACGCTCGTCAGGACCGACTGGCCGTCGGGCACCTCGACGATCCGTCCGCGCAACGCATCCCAGATGCGATAGAAGGTCAACGACTGCCGGGCATAAATCCCAACCGGGGAACGGCTGGCATCGGCCACGGCGAGGCGGCGAAACCGGTCATCGGCAATCTGCTGCACGGAGGTAAGCGACTCACCCCTTTTGGCCGGGGCAATCACCACCAGGCGGCTGCGCATCCAGATGTAGGTCGATTGCTGGTCGATCAGCCCGGCCTGACGGAGAGGGGTCAGATTGGCGATGCCGGCGGAAATGAGGAGATCGGCGGGTGCCCCCGCCAGGATCTGCCGCGACAGGCCGGGAGAGCCTCCACCGCTGACGCGCACCGGAGCCCCTGACTGCTCGGTGAACCGTTTGCCGATTTTTTCCAGCACGCCGGAGCTACCCGTAGCCGCGTAAACCAGGATGGGGTTCTCATCGGCAGCGGAGGCCGACAGCGGGAAGCCGAAGGCAGCGGCCAGCAGTGTGGCGGCGAGGCGGAGAACCATCCGTCCAATGACTCCAGAAATTCGATTGTCCCGGTTTCTGCGGGCTTCACCCGGAGGCGGGCTCATAGGACGCTTCGAGCCAGGGTCACGACCCGCACGCTGCGCGCGCCGGCCCGGCGCAATACCCGGGCGCACTCTTCCACCGTGCATCCCGTGGTGTAGATGTCATCCACCAGCAGAATCCGGCGGTTCGCAGCCGTGGCCCCGCGGGAGAGCGCAAAGGTCCCGCGGAGATTTTTCTTGCGATCGTGGCGTCCCAGCGTGGTCTGGGAACGGGTGGGCGAAATCTTGGAGAGAAGCCGTGGGGCATGAGAAACCCCTGAAGCCAGCGCCAGGGACTCCGAGAGCAGCTCCGACTGGTTGAAGCCGCGCTCCCGGAGGCGGCGCGGATGAAGCGGCACGGGGACGATGCAATCCATCTCAGCTGTCTCACTCGAAAGGGCGCGGGTCAGCCACCGCCCCAGACAACGCCCCAATGTCTTCTCGCCGTCGTACTTCACCCGGTGGATCGCCACCCGCAGCGCGGCGTCGTAGATTCCCGCCGATCGACAGCGATCGAAAGGGCGAAACCTCCTGCTGCAGTCATCGCACCGGTGGTTGGGCGATGGAAGGATTCGCTCGAACGCGAAGATCGGATCCCCACAACGCCTGCAGCACGGACCCTGGAGACGAATGAACGAGCGCCAGCAGGGAAGACAAACCCCGCCCTCGTGACGGGCGGGAAGAGCGCCCCGGCAGACCAGGCAATCTGCCGGGAGAAGCACGGCGGACAATGGAAGCAGGAGCCGCCGCAAGGTCTCGAAGTTCAAGCCTCACCCCGAAATCAGGGATCGGCCCTCCATCTCTTGGGGTGCATCCAGCTCCAGGATTTCCAGCAGGGTCGGGGCCACGTCGGCCAGGAGCCCCCCTTCCCGGAGCTTTTTCCCTTTCAGCCGGTCGCTGACCAGCAGGAAGTTGACGGGGTTGGTGGTGTGCGCCGTGTGCGGCTCCCCCGTTGCGTAGTCCACCATCTGCTCGGCGTTGCCGTGGTCCGCCGTGATCACGGCGGTCCCCCCTTTCTCCCGGATGGCATGCAGCACCTCGCCCACGCAGCGATCCACCTCCTCCACGGCCGCCACCGCCGCGGGGTAGACGCCAGTGTGTCCCACCATGTCGCAGTTGGCGAAGTTCAGGATCACCACCAGGTCCTTCTTCTCACCCACCTTCCGGACGAACTCGCGGGCCACCTCGGCAGCGCTCATCTCCGGTCTCAGATCGTAGGTGGCCACTTTGGCCGAGGGGACCAGGATCCGCTCTTCCCCGGAGTAGGTTCGCTCCTCGCCTCCATTGAAGAAGAAGGTGACGTGCGCATATTTCTCGGTCTCCGCCAGCCGAAGCTGAGGCAGTCCGGCGGACGAGAGCACCTGCCCGAAGTTTCCCTCGATATTTTGCGGCACGAAGAGGTGCGGAAGGGCAAAGGTCCGGTCATAGCGGGTCATGCAGCCGTAGGCGGAGAGCCTGGGCGCCGGCTCGCGGTTGAATCGATCGAAATCGGTCTGGGTGAAGGCGCGGGTGAGCTGGCGCGCCCGATCCGCCCGGAAATTGAAGAAAATGATTCCGTCCTTGTGGGACACGGCCCCACGCCGGGAATCCCCCTGGATGGAAATGACCGAGGGCAGGAGAAACTCGTCGGTGACTCCCGCCTCGTATCCCGCCTGGACTGCGGCTTCGGCACTCTCGAAAACGCCCCCCTCACGGAAGACCAGGGCCCGATAGGCCCGTTCGGTGCGATCCCAGCGATTGTCGCGATCCATGGCGTAATAGCGCCCCACCACGGAGGCAATCGCCCCCGCGCCCTCGAGGTCGAGGTACTGCTGGAGGTTCTTGAGGTAGCCGAGGCCGGAGCGCGGAGCCGTGTCGCGCCCGTCGGTGAAGGCGTGAATGAGGATCTCTCCCACGTCTCGCCGCCTCGCCGCCCGCACGAGCGCTTTGAGATGCTCCAGGTGGGAGTGAACCCCACCGTCGGAGACCAGCCCCATCAGGTGCAACCGTCCACCTTTGTCCCGAATCTGCTGCAAAAGACCGAGGAGAACGGGACTGCGCTCCAGCTCGCCCTTGGAAATGGCCTGGTTGATCCGGCTCAGGTCCTGGTAAACCACCCGGCCGGCCCCCATGCAGATGTGCCCCACCTCCGAGTTGCCGATGACGCCGGCGGGCAGCCCAACGGCCTCGCCCGAAGCCTGGAGCAGGGTGCGAGGGTAGGTGGCCAGCAGCTCTTTCAGGTGGGGTGTGTTCGCATTGGCCACCGCGTTGAATTCGGCGCGCTCGCTGTGGCCCCATCCGTCCAGGATGATGAGGGCCAGGGGGAGCGTGCTGCGATTGGCGATTCGGGTCATCTCGGATCGATTCCCAATGGGTTTACCCGCGAGTCAGCCCGGTGACAGGCGGCTGATCCTGCGAATTCGTGTCAGGGTCTGTGCTCTGCTGGGGGGCGGAAGCCCGGCAAGGCCTGTCGCACAATAGGTTCGGAAGGGTAAGAGATTCGCACCCCTTCCGTCAAGCGCGTTTTCCCCGCGTCGAACGGGGGCGGCGCCTGGATCGCCTGGCCCAGGCGCGCGCCTGCTGGAGGTCCTGAAGCCAGGGCCGGGCCGAGCTGTCGGAGGGGGCGCGCCAGTCGCTGCGCGGAGAGAGGGATCCTCCCGATCCGACCTTGGGAGCGTTCGGCGAAGCCGAGCGCTTGAACTGGCTGAGCCGGAAAAAGCGGTCCAGGAACAGGGCCAGCCAGCGGAAGATCTCGTCCAGCGTATAGGCGCCGTCCGGCGAGCTGCCGGGAACCCCACGGCCCCAGGCACAGGCTTCAAGATAGGCCACCTTGGCCGGGCGGTAACCGCGGCGGGTGGTGTAGTAGAGACTGAAATCGTGCAGATCGAACGGGCCAACCGTCTTCTCGGTGCTCTGCGCCGGGGTGCGCGAATTTTTGCCCGGGACCAGCTCGGGGCTGATGGCGGTGGCCAGGATATCCCGCAGGACGGCCCGGGTGGATGCGCCCGTCTCCTCGCGATCCGCCACCCACCGGATGAGGTGGCGGATGAGGGTCTTCGGCACGGAGGCGTTCACGTTGTAGTGCGCCATCTGATCGCCGACCCCGTAAGTGCACCAGCCCAGCGCCAGCTCGCTCAAGTCGCCGGTCCCCACCACCAGCGCCCCGTGCCGGTTGGCGAGACGGAAGAGATGGCTGGTCCGCTCGCCGGCCTGCACGTTCTCGAAGGTCACGTCGTAGACCTTCCGGCCCCGGGCGAAGGGGTGGCCGATATCCTTCAACATTCGGTCGCTGGATGGGCGGATGTCGATGATTTCGGAGCTCACCCCCAGTGACTTCATCAGCCGCAGTGCATTGCGGCGCGTCCGCTGCGACGAGGCGTAGCCGGGGAGCGCGTAGCCGAGGACGTTGGTCCGAGGCCATTCCAACCGGTCCATGGCATGCGCCGCGACCATCAGCGCCTGGGTGGAATCCAGTCCGCCGCTGACTCCGATCACCACCTTCCGGGTCCCCGTGGCGCGCAGCCGCTGCACCAGGGCGCTCACCTGGATGTTGTAGGCCTCGTAGCAACGCTCGTCGCGCTCCGTCTGAGAGGCGGGAACGAACGGGTGCCTCCGGATCGGCCGCTCGAGCGGCACGGTTTGCTTCGGAGGCGTGAAAGAGAACGGCAGGATCCGCCGTCCTTGAACTGCCCCGGCATGGGCGGTGGCGCAGTCGGCAAAGGAAGTGACCCGCATGCGCTCCTGGACCAGCCGGTCCAGATCGATGTCAGCCGAGAGGATCAGGCTCTGATCCTGGAACCGGGTCGATTCGGCGAGCAGATCGCCGTTCTCGTAGATCATGCCGTGCCCATCCCAAGCCAGATCCGTGGTGGATTCCCCCTGACCGGCTGCGGCGTAGAGATACGCCGCCAGGCACCGCCCTGACTGGCTGGCGGCCAGCAGATGGCGATAGGCCGTCTTTCCCACGGTGATGTTCGAGGCGGAGAGATTGGCGAGAACGGTGGCGCCCGCGAGGGCGGCGTAGGTGGAGGGGGGAATAGGGGCCCAGACGTCCTCGCAGATCTCCGCATGAAGCGTCAGCGCCGGAAACTCCGAGCAGCGAAACAACAGGTCCGCTCCCAGCGGGACCCTCTGGCCGAGGCATTCGGTGTCGCGCGTCCAGGCGTCCCGAGCCGAGGAGAATTGGCGCTTTTCGTAAAACTCCCGGTAGCTTGGAAGGTAGGACTTCGGCACGATTCCGAGAATCCGGCCACGCGACAGGATGACGGCGCAATTGAACAGACGGCCCTCCAGGCGCAGCGGCGCGCCCAGGACCATGAGGGCGGAGGAAGCTCGCGAAGTCTCCAGCAGCTTGCCGAGCGCCTGGAGCACCGATCGCAGAAGAGCTTCCTGCTGGTGCAGGTCCTCCAGCGAGTAGCCGGAGAGGGACAGCTCCGGAAACAGGACGATTGCCGCGCCATCGGCGGTCGCGCGGGAATGCAGCCGGGCGATCTCGGCGGCATTGGCGGCGGGGTCCGCCAGCGCCACGCGGGGGATCGCCACGGCGACGCGCACGAATCCCTGAGCATAGAGATCGAAGAAACTGCGCTCGCCTCGAGGCATGCACGCTCCCGGCTCTGCCGCGTTCCAGCCAGATTGTATCCAGATGGGGAAGGTCAGCGCAAAGGAAGGCGGACAACCGCGACAAAGCCGCGGGGCAGGCGTATAGTCGCCTCGCACATCATGGCGAACAAGCCGAATCGCGCGCAACAGCTCATGGAGGAGGGCTTCGAGGCCCTTGCCGGCCACGACACGAAACGGGCCATGAGGATTGGGCGGGAGCTCAAGAAGCTCCGCCATTCCTCGAATTTCGAAATCATGGCGCAGGCCCATGTCGCGGACGGGCAGACCGAGCAGGCGGTGCAGGTCCTCAAGGAGGGCGTCGGCGAAGCACCCACTGTCTGGAGACTATGGCAGCTGCTGGGCAACTGCTACTCGGACCTGGAACGCTTCCAGGATTGCCACGCTGCCTACCGTAAAGCGTTGGGATGCCCGGGGGCGGACGCGAGCACCATTCACCTGAACCGTGCCATCGCCCTGGAGCGGGAAGAGAAGCATGAAGAGGCCATTCAGGCCTTGTCCAAGGTGTGCTCCGAGGAGCTGCAGCTGCGCCGTGTGGCGATGACCATGGAGCTGCTGATTGGACTGGGCCGTCATGCCGAGGCCCGGATGCTGGGTGAGGAGGCCGCTCGGGTCGATGCTCCGGAGGAGGAGGACCGAGCCGCCTTGGCGAGTATCTATGCCGGGCTTGGCCGCGCCGTATGGGAGGAGAGCCAGACGAGCGGGGCGGCTCTCGACTGGGCCTGGAAAGCCGTCGCGCTGGAGAAGGATGAGGCGACGGCGCTGTGGCTTATCCGCGAAGTGGCCCACCAGCTTTCACCGTCCGCACGGTACATGCGGCTTCTGGTGCGGGGTCGCTGGAGCGAACCGATCACCGAGGGCGCAGAAGCGCCGGGATTCTACGTGACCTACGAGGTCATCGCGGACAGCCGCGACGAAGCCATGGAGATGATCCGGCCCTTCGAGCCGGAGGCGGTGCAGGAAAGCCTGTTCCTGGAACGGTGCGACATCCTGGAAAAGGCTCCGGATCAATTGAAGGGAGTTTACGTCGCGGCTCCCGCTTATGCCTACTTCGCCTGGAAAGAAAGATAGCCGCTATCCCCCCAGTGGGGACATAGCGCGCCGCGCTCTCCCGCTCCCTTGCTCGGATCTTCCCGGTGGGGGTATATTCGCCCAACATCGAGTCGGTTCTTTACCATCCAGCGGCGACCCTGGCGGGTCGTGTGCCGGCCCGGGGGAGGGCACCCTTGCATCGAAAACAGCCGGACAAGGAACGAAAGTCGGAGCTCTCGGGGCTCGAGAACATCGGCAAGGTCACCGAGCGCTGGCTCAACGGCATCGGCGTGTACGATGAAGCCGAGCTACGGCGCATGGGGGCCGTGAAGGCCTACTGTCTCATTCGCGCCAGGAAGACCGGGGCAAATCTGAATCTCCTGTACGCGCTCCAGGGTGCCATCACCGGGACGCCCTGGAACGATCTAGCGGCTCCCATCAAGGAAATGCTCAGACGGCAGGCGGAGCGGGAAGAACCGACGGGCGGACGGCGCAGCTGATTCGCGCCATGGGAAGGGGTGGCATGGGCATGGAGGCGATCCGGACGGCGGCCGCCCGGAAGCGGGTCGGGGCCAGGCCGGAGTTTCGCTGGCGCGGCGGCGAAATCACGCGCTTCGAGGGGTTCAGCGATGCCGTGCTGGCGTTTGCAGTCACCCTCCTGGTCGTCTCCCTGGAAGTGCCCCGGACTTTCGATGAGCTGCTGCACTCCATGCGGGGCTTCGCGGCGTTCGCCGTCTGCTTCACGATTCTGATCTGGGTGTGGTACTGGCAGTACCTCTTCTTCCGCCGCTATGGGCTTCAAGATAAGCTCACCCTGGTCCTGAACGCGGCACTCCTCTTCGTGGTCCTGTTCTACGTCTATCCCCTCAAGTTCCTGTTCACGCTGGTGGTGAACCAGTTCACGAGGGCCGAAATGCATGTCAGAAGCCCCGAGGGGGGTCTGATTCCGATCATCTCGCCCGAGCAGGGTCCGGCCCTCATGCTCATCTACGGAGCAGGATTCGTGGCGATATTCTCCCTCTTCGCCCTTCTTTTCCTGCACGCCTACCGCCAGCGCACCATCCTGGAGCTCAACCCGGCTGAGATCCTCGACACGCGGCAGAGCATCCACTCGGCGATGATTGCAGGTGGGGTGGGGCTTCTCTCCATGATCATCGTCCTGGTGGGCGGGGAGAGCGCCGTGGCTCTTTCGGGGTACTCCTATTTTCTCCTGGGTCCCGTTTCCGCCTGGCACGGGGCGGCCATGGGCAGGCGCCGGCGAATGCTCGTGACCGCGAAGAAACCAGCCTGAAAGTCAGGGCTTCGACATGCGATCGACAATCAAACCTGGAACCGCCATCCTCTTTATCACTGTAATTGGGCTCCTGGCCGCTGGCGGCGTCGATGCCGGCTCCGCCGCTCCAGCTTCGCACCGGGACGCCTCACCGGAAATCCTCACAGCGCAGGAAGCCACGACGCGGGTTCGCAGCCTTTATTTCGATGAGAACTACGCCGCTGGTGTATCGGAGGGGGAAAAGCTGATCGAGCGATTCCCGGAATCTTCCGAGCTGCAAGCCTGGACTCTGATGAATGAGACGCGACAGTTCATGGTTGACGATGCGATCGTGGGCGCCACGGCACTTACCCTGGTTCGCGCTGGCGGGCACCTTGAGGTTCATCCAGGAGCGCTATCCTGAATCCCTGAAACTGAGCCGCAAGGCGCTCGCCATGGCTCCCAATCACCCGGATTTCCTCTGGCTGCGTGCCACGATTCTGATCAGGGTGGGGAGGCCAGGGGAGGCGATGGACTTCGTGGAGCAGGTCGTCCCCAAAGCTCCCAATCCCGCCAATCTCCTCACCGTCCGAGGCGACGCCATCCTTGCCCTGGGTTACGGCGATGGAGACGATGTCGACCCTTTTTACCTCGATGCGGCCCTGCAGGAATACCAGAGGGCCCGCCGAGCCGATTCGCGCTGCGTGATGGCTTACACCAGCGCGGCGTCCGCGCTGTACTTCGCTCACAAACCCCGGGAGTCCCTGCCTCTGATGGAGCAGGCGGTGGAAATCGCTCCCTGCTCCCTGGGCGTCCACCAGAAGCTCTGGAGAACCTTCGGCCTTCTTTCGGAGATGACTGAGAAGCAGAAGCAGGCGCGCCTCGAAGCGGACATCCAGACCCTCCTCGATTGCCCGGGGGACGATCCCACGGTGCTGCGGGCCGTGGCCGGTCAGTACGGGAGAATGAAGCTCGCCGCCAAGCAAGCGCAGTACCAGGACCGCGTCTTGCGAGACTACCCCGACAGCCTCGCGGCTGAGCTGGTGCTCATGGATCGCATCCGGGCGCTCGCTGAAGAGGAAGCACAGGAAGGGAGGAATGGTCCACAAGCTGCTGCCGCCTTGCGGCCACTACTGCAGGACTTCATCAACCGCCCGCGGCATCGCGCGCCGAGCGCTCTCGGAGAGGCCTATATGAGCCTTTTCTTCCTGATGAAGGACGATCCAACCGCGACCGGGGACGAATTGCTGCAAGCCGTCAACGGCATGGCGGAGCACATGAAGTGGAACTACCCCATCGTCTACGTGCAAGTGCCCAACGCTCTCTCTGATCGAGGGGTCCACCTGGATCGCGCCGAGGAGCTGGTCCTGGAGGGGATCTCCAAGAGCCAGGAGCGTCGCAGGGTCAGCCGACGACTGCATGTGGGAGACCACGCAGCCCAACGAAAGTGGGATCGTGTGCATAAGGCAGAGCAGCTCGACGCACTGGGTTGGGCCCATCTGCAGCAGGGTCGAATTGAGGAAGCGAAGCGGGAGCTGGTCCGGGCGTCCCGGCTTGCTCCCCCGACTCCTGACAATCTCTTCCACCTGGGCCGCCTCTTCGAGACAGCAGGAGACCTGGAGCGGGCCCAGGAGTGCTACGCCAAGGGGCTCAAGATTCAGACTCTCGAGGAGAACCCCTCGGAGAAGGGTCTGAAGGAGCTTTACATTAAGCTGAAAGGAAGTGACGCGGGATACGAGAAATTCAGAGCCCAGCTTGAGGAGACGAGCGCGGAGGAAAGAAAAGCCAGGATCCTGGCCGAGCGGCTGAAGAATCCCGAGCCGCTGAGCTCCTTCGATTTGAAGACCTTGGAAGGGAAGAGCGTCTCATCGGCGGCAATGAGCGGTAAAATCGTCGTGGTGAATTTCTGGGGCCTCTGGTGCGGCTGGTGCTTAAAGGAAATGCCCGATATCCAGAAGCTCCATGAAAAATACCGGAACGACCCGAAGGTCGTGGTACTGACCATCGATAACGACACCGACCCGGAAAAAGTCAGGGATTGGATGAAGCAGCGCAACTACGATTTCCCCGTGCTGCTGGATGACGGCTACGTGAAAAGGATGGGGATAGAAGCGTTTCCCACCACCTGGTTCGTGGATGTCAGGGGAAACAAGGCGTTCGTCCTGGTGGATTGGAGCAAATGGCTGCTGGAGGAGTACAGCTGGAGAATCGAGGCGCTCAAGAACGAGGGAAGCTGAGGGCGGCGTCGCCCTGAGGAAGCTCAGGCGATCTCGCCCGACTCCATGTTGTCGTACACCAGGGTGGGATTGATCCCCATCTCCTCGAGAGTGAGCTGCTCCTTGAGGTCCAGCTGGATGCTGTTCCACTCGCCGCAGGTCTCGCAGAAATCGCGCCAGGCCGAGTAGCGGCTGGCGCAGGTGGCGCAGTGGAATTCCAGCCTCAGCGGATCCATCTGGCTGAGCAACAGGCTGTACTCGCGGGCCGCCTGCAGGGGATCGCCGCGGCGCTCCAGGATGCGCGCGATGTAAAAGGGAATGGTGGGAGCGTAGCTGACCTTGGAGCGCAGCGACCGGAACACATCGAGCGCCTCGTCCAGCATCTCCAGGCGGTAGTAGAGCTTCCCTAGGAAAAACCGGGCGATGATGTCGCGCTTGGCCTTCCAGACCAGCTGCTTGAATACCTCGATGGCCCGCTCGGGCTCCTCGAGCTGCAGGAAATGGTCTTCGAGAGTCGTGAGGAAGACCGGTGCGGAAGTGGCCTCGAATCCCCTCCTCCAGATTGCCACGGCCTCGTCGGACTCTCCGGTTGCCACCAGCACCTTGCCCAGCTTCCAGGTGGCGGGGACGAAATCGGGATGTTCCTTCACCTGGCGACGGAGAATGGCCAAGGCGTCCTTGTTGCGCTCCTCACCGGCGAGACGGCACGCCAGCTGGTAGGGGATTCCCAGGGAGTACCGGCGATCCTCCACGCGGATGCCTTCTCCCAGCAAATCCTCGATCTTGCGCTGAATCTCCTGGGCCGCTTCCCAGTCTTTCTCGCGCACCAGCAGGGACCGGAGCTTGCGGTAGGCGGTGATGGCCCGTTTGGGCTTGCTTTCGATGATTTGGCTGAGCGTCGCGCGCGCCAGCGGAGAATCCTGGGCAAGCTCATAATCCTCGACCAGGGCGAACAGCGCGCGCAGATCATTCTCCCGCACCTGCCGGGCGCGCCGATGCAGCTCGATGGCCTGGGGAATGCGTCCCAGCACCCGGTGGACGTCTCCGGCCTTGATCAGGGACTCGAAGTGGAAGGGGTCGCGCTGCAGGATGGTGTTGAAGTGCTCCAGGGCCCGTTCCTCGCGGCCGTTGAGAATCGCCTCGATGCCCAGGACGTAACGCTGCTCGATCTCTTTCCGGAGCTTGATGGCGCGGCGCCGGGTCACGCTGTCCACGAGCTGCTTCACGTCACGCAGCATTCCGAAGACGACGGGCACCGCCATGGCGCACAGGGCCACCAGCAGAAACGTGGCCCACACCGGCAGGGAGACATCCCTCGAGAAGAAGATCCTCTCGTTGAGGGTTTCGCGGTTGGGGGTGTACAGGAGTGAGAGTACGAACACCAGCCCCGAGGCGGCCAGGAGCATCAAAAACGTTCGCACCTTCACGTTCGCCTCGAGAGCCCCAAAGGGCCGGCTTTAGAGCAGGCCCTTCTCCTCCCGCTCCTGGCACGAGAGGCAGTGACGGGCCCATGGAACCGCATCCAGTCGCTTGGGAAGCATCTTCTCCCCGCACTCCACGCAGACTCCGAAGCGTTCGCCCTTCAATCGCTCCAGGGCGTCGTCCACCAGCTGCAGGACGTTTCGGTCGGTGTTGCTGAGGGAGTACAGGAATTCCTTGGTATAGGCATTGGACGCCTTGTCGGCTATGTCCTGGGTGTCGCCGTCCTCGGTGTCCCGGCCGTAGTTCTTGTTGGTGACATACGCCGCGACCAGAGCCCGGCGCTTGTCCTGGAGCTTTTTCCTGAGTGCGTCCTGTTGCTTCTTCGTCATCCTCGTCGAGCCTCGCTCCTTCAGGGGATCCCGTAACGCTTCCGCTTTTCCAGAAGTGTCTTGCGGTTGATCCCCAGGATTTTAGCAGCTTCCGTCTTGTTGTCCCGGGTGATTCGGAGCACCTCCCGAATGTACGACGCTTCCAGCTTATCCAAAGTCAGCATCTGTGCCGTGGCGGCCCGCAGCACCGCTCCGGTTCGATCCGAGGTGGAGAGGGGAAGGTCTTCCGGGCCTATCTCCCCACCTTCGGTGGAGATGACCGCCCTCTCCACAACATTTTTCAGCTCGCGGACATTTCCAGGCCAGGGATGATACCGCAAAAGCTCCTGGGTATCCGCCTTGAATTGCAATGGGCCCCGACCGTGCCGGGAAGCGGTTTCCTCCAGGAAGGCCTCCGCCAGGAGCAGGATGTCGTCGGGCCTTTCCCTCAGGGCCGGAATCCGGATGGCGATCACGTTCAGACGGTAATAGAGATCCTTGCGAAACCGCTCCTCGCGGGACGCCAATTCCAGGTCCGCCCCCGAGGAGGCGACGAGCCTCAGATCCACCCGGATGGTTTCTTCTCCGGAAAGGCGCTCGAAAGCGCGCTCCTGAACGACCCGCAGCAGCTTTCCCTGCAACCTGGGTGAGAGCTCGCTGACCTCGTCCAGAAAAAGGGTCCCGCCCTGCGCCTGCTCGAATTTGCCAATCCGCCGGCTCTCGGCGCCGGTGAACGCCCCCCGCTCGTGGCCGAACAGATCGCTTTCCAGCAGCTCTTCGGAGATGTTGGCACAGCTGACGGTCACGAAGGGTCCGGTATTGCGCGGGCTCTGGCGGTGAATCGTCTGCGCCAGAAGACTTTTCCCCGTCCCACTCTCTCCGGTGATCAAAACGTTCGCGTCACTGGCGGCCACTTTGGCGGCCAGATCCAGGATCCGCTTCATCTCCGGGTCGGAGTGGATGAGGGCGAGGGCGTTGTTTCCTGCAACAGCCGGCATTGCTTACTCCCCGCGGCAAGGGCTTCACCAGGAGAGGAATATGGGTGCCGTGCTGGCCAAAGTCAAATCCGCCTTGAGCCGGAAGTTCTTTTTTTCTTAGGCCTTTCAGCCACCTCCAATCGGGGGAGGTCCCCCCAGAGTCTTTCCAGGTTGAAGAAATCCCGGCGTTCCGGGTTGAAGATGTGAACCACCAGGTCCCCATAGTCCATGAGGATCCATTCCCCGGCGGAGTACCCCTCCACATGGTAAGGGGTGATTTTCTGCTTTTTCAGGCTGTCCTGAATGCCGTCGGCGATGGCCTGTGTCTGGCGCTTCTGTTGCCCGC
>Ga0137425_1000312_pt1 | contig 13652 bp, 7 predicted proteins | sample EasRivERMZT640_2_FD_102318 | JGI IMG/M metagenome (GOLD analysis project Ga0137425, IMG submission 102318) | Soil microbial communities from meander-bound floodplain in the East River, Colorado, USA - East River MetaG ERMZT640_2 | ecosystem: Environmental > Terrestrial > Soil > Floodplain ...
ATCAGTATCCTTGCTAGTAGGAAGTGAATCAGTATCCTTGCTAGCAGTAGGCAAATTAGTACCTTCAGTAAAAGGAAATGATGGACTTACAGGAGTACTATCTGTAGGAGTTACCTCAACACAGTTCTTGCAAGTTACCATATGACAAATATTACACACAAAAGCAACATCACCTTCCCCTTCTACAGCAGGGTGTTTACGAGGTTCTGTTTCTTTATCATATGTAGATCTACCTGCTTCTTCACTAGGAGAACCAGCAGAATCACAAAGCATAGGATCAGTGTTGTCATTTTCATCAGCTATATATAAGGAAGTACTTGGATGAGTACATTGAGATGTTTTATCTCGTCATTCCTTCTCTTTATCTAAACCTTCCTTACCTGTTGAAAAATCCGTTTTAAGTTTAACTTAGGTTGTTCACCTATACCACTTTGAAGTGGTAAAGATACAAAAGCATGAGGTTTAGGTGGACTTTGTAAACACCATTCTAAGCTAGGATAAGCTCTATTTATTAGTGTTCTAAAAGTATCACTAAAAAATTGAGGAACAGCTCAAGGATATCTTGTTACAGGTTTTCCTTCAACTAATTGTAAATATACTATATGTAAGAATAGTACTGTAGCAATAAGAGATACTATTGAACCATAACTACTTACAAGGTTTCACCCTGCGAAGGCATCAGGGTAATCGCTTATTCTTCTAGGCATCCCTTGTAATCCTAAGAAATGTTGTGGAAAGAATGTAAGATTAACCCCTATAAATAAAATTCAGAAATGAACTTTAGATAACATCATATTATAATTTAAACCTAATATTTTTGGTATTCAGAAATATCACCCACTAAATAATGCAAATACAGCACCCATACTTAAAACATAATGGAAATGAGCCACAACATAATATGTATCATGAAATGCAATATCTAATGATGCATTAGCTAGAACTACTCCACTTAAACCCCCAATAGTGAACATGAATACGAAACCTAATGCAAATAACATTGATGGTGTTAAGTGAATAGATCCTCCGTAACATGTTGCTAATCAACTAAATATTTTTATACCCGTAGGTACTGCAATTATTAGTGTGGCAGCAGTAAAGTAAGCTCTTGTATCTACATCTAGTCCTACAGTATACATATGGTGACTTCATACCACAAAACCTAGTATACCAATAGAACACATAGCATATACCATACCTAAGTATCCAAATACACTTTTATTTGAACTAGCAGATATTGTAGTACTTATTATACCAAATCCTGGAATTATTAATATATAAACTTCTGGATGACCAAAGAATCAGAAAAGATGTTGATATAATATTGGATCACCTCCACCTGCTGCTTCAAAGAATGATGTGTTAAAATTTCTATCCGTTAATACCATTGTAATTGCACCAGCAAGTACTGGTAAAGACAACAATAGTAAAACAGCAGTAATAACTACTGCTCATCCAAATAAAGCTAATTTGTGTAATCTAATTCCAGGACTTCTCATATTTAATATTGTTGTAATGAAATTTATAGCACCTAGTAAACTACTAACACCAGACAAATGTAAACCAAAAATGGCTAAATCAACACTTGGTCCACTATGACTTTGAATACCAGATAATGGTGGATAAAGAGTTCATCCTGTACCTGCACCATTTTCTATTCCACTAGCAAATAAAAACAGTAATAAACTAGGTGGTAATAATCAAAAACTAACATTATTAAGTCTAGGAAATGCCATATCAGGACCCCCTACTAGCAATGGTAATAAAAAATTACCAAAACCACCTATTAATGCTGGCATAACCATAAAGAAAATCATTATTATAGCATGAGCTGTTATAACACTATTATATAATTGATTATCAGCCATATATTGAACTCCAGGTCCTGATAGTTCTAATCTGATTAGTACAGAAAAGGCAGTACCTATTAGTCCTGAAAATAATGCAAAGATTAAATACAATGTTCCAATATCCTTAGCATTAGAAGATAAGAATCATCGTTCTCTTCACATAGATATTGAAGATTTCACGTTAGAAAAATTGTCTACTTCATTTAATTCATCATTTATTGATGGTTTAGAATTTATAGGGTTTAAAAGGATGGACACTGAAAAAAGAAAAAGTGTTTTTTAAAAACAAAATTTGAAATCAAAACACAAGTAAATTTTATTATAATGTATATATTTATTAATAAGTTTATAGTTTTATTATTAGAATAATATTAAAACTAGAATAAAAATTTCGACATTATACTATATTCTTATATTGTATATGAAATGCATATTAATTTTCAAACGGTATAAATAATATACATATTACATTATACATATTCTATAAAAATATATTTTTATATTAGATATTAAAAAAATTAATAATATTAGGATCCTCAATAATAAATTGATATAAATAAAAATAATCATACAACATCAACAAAATGTCAGTATAATATTCCAGACTCTAAACCAAGATGATGGTTATCAGTTAAGTGATAAGCTAATAGACGTCATAAACCTACTGCTAGAAAGGCTGTACCAATTATAACATGTAATCCATGAAAACCTGTTCCAAAATAAAAACAAGATCCATATGTTCCATCTGTAATAGTAAAAGATGAAACTGAATACTCTATTCCTTGGAATCCTGTAAATATAGCAGCTAAAATAACAGTAAACACTAAACCATATAGTGCTCCACGTCTATTACCTTGTATTAAAGAATGATGAGCATATGTTACTGTTACACCCGATGATAATAAAATCACTGTATTTAATAATGGTAATTCAAAAGGATTAATAGATTCAATTCCCATAGGAGGTCACATAGCTCCTAATTCAACAGTAGGAGAAAGAGCACTATGGAAGAAAGTTCAAAATATTGCTACAAAAAATAAAGCTTCAGATACTATAAATAGAGCTACACCCATATTTAACCCTCTTTGAACAGCTAAAGTATGATTACCTATATAAGTACCTTCAGATATAATATCTCTAAATCAAAATGACATAGATAATACTAATAATAATAATGCTATTGTTAAGAAATATCCTGCATTTACAAATCCATGAAAAGTTAGAACAGCTGATGTAGTTAAAGTTAATAAACTAACGCAAGTATATAAAGGTCAAGGGGAAGGAGAAACTAAATGAAAAGGATGAGCTTGAAAATTACTCCTATTTATATTTAACACAACCAGTTATTTTTAACATATTCAATAATACACCTTAAAAGAATTTATAACAATATTCCTTTATATTAATATAAAATTTTTTAATTTATTTAATATAAAAAATATTGTATATAAATGATTGTATAATACATAGATATAAATATATTTATTATATATACATGAAATAACTTTATAAAAAATTTTTTAATATCTTTATTGTATATTAACCAGGAGAGAAATTTGAATTCTCATTCTTAATGTATGAAATTAACGTTTTAACCAATTAAACTATCCTGGCTTTTTATTATATTTTTATATAAATATATTATTAATTATTTAAATATTTAAATTATCATTACTATTTATTAAAAAATTTAACATTACCACTTGATAATATAACACACAAGGGTGGATACCCTGAATTGAACAGGGAACTTACTGTGCCACATACAGTTGTTCTGCCTATTGAACTATATCCACCTTTAAATATCTCAATAAATACAATAGTTATATTACCTTTTATGTTGAGGTGATTCGAACACCTATAGATAAATACCAAAAATTTATGACTTACCGATTAGTCCACAACATATTTATTGTTATTATTATTATGTATTTACTAAAGATTACTATAACAATTAATATATTTATTATTATAATATGGGTAGTAAGACTTGAACCTACATGAGAATTAACTCATCTCGTCCTAAGCGAGACCTGTCTACCAATTCCAGCATACCCATAAAAATGCCCGAGATAAGATTTGAACTTATAGCCTAAACATCTTCAGAGTTCCGCTCTACCAGATTGAGCTTCTCGGGCTTTTATTTAATTTTTTTAACCATTACCTGTGATAAATTCATAGGTGAAAATGCTTCTTATTTTGTTACTCACTCAGTAGGTATTTGGTTATAGGAATTAGAATGAATATTAAAAGAACACCCTTCCTGAGGATTATAACATCTTTAAACCAGTACCTGACGAATCATATTTTACCTAACGTACTGATAAACTACACTTAATAAATATTTTTGTTAAACCATATTCTAGTTTATTATTATTGTTACTTAATATTTGCTTAAAAATTTTTAGATTTCGGTGAACTGTTATCTCTATTTTCTCATCCTCCCAATCTTTAGCCCGTTTAAGTCTTAATAACATAAGATAACAAACAATTTCCTTAATATAAGTATATATATTTATATTTATGTATATATACATTGGAGATATTAGGACTCGATCCTAAAATAACGATATGCAAAATCGCAGTTTTACCAGTTAAACTATATCCCCTTAATTTTATAAATAATATAGTATTACATAATGTATAATATTTAATAACCCAACTGGGAATCGAACCCAGGCATATAACGATGAAAATGTTATGTCTTAACCTACTTGACTATTGGGTCTTTATAAAAATGTATATATATATACTTTTTTAATATGTTTTTATATAAGTATGTAATATTTATAATATATTAAAGAATTGTTACGCTTAACCTAATTAACTATAATAATTATAAAAATATTATAGTTTCTATTATCCGAGAAACGACTTGAACGTTTACGATATTATATCAATAAATCTTAAGTTTATCCTGTCTACCAATTCCAGCACTCGGATTAAAAAATTTATATTTTTAATAAATTAATAATATTATAATCAAAACTATATACAGTTTATAATTAATTATATATATTATTATTACAATAATTTTATTAACTAATTAAATAAGGCCAGAATGACTCGAACACTCATCTGAGCTATCATGAGCAGCTTGCTTTACCTATTAAGCTATAGCCTTAATATTATGCGGATAAAGGACTTGCACCCCTATATATTGGACATGAGCCAATTATGTTGCTATTACATCAATCCGCATATATATTTATATGTATATAAATATACATATATTAATACATAATTAAATAAGCCTAGTACGAGATTTGCACTCATATCTTCCGATTACAAAACGGGTGCATTACTATTATGCAAACCAGGCTATATATCTAAGAATAAATAGTATTATTATTGCGATAAGTATATTATTTAGTTAGTAATTAAATTAGTACTTTATACCTAAAAACATCAAAGTTATTTCAGCTAAAGCCTATTAATATTCGTAGTGTTATACTACGTATCTTTAAGAGTATCTTAAGGTAAACTTCGTGCCTAGATGCATTCAGCACTTATTTTTAACTAATATAGCTTTCCTGCCGTGCTTATACTATAAATATATACTTGAGTAAAGGTATATATCCTATATTAAATTTTAATATAAGAAATAAATATTTCTTAATTTCATTGTTAATATTTCATACGTTAATATTAAGCATATAAACAACAGGTAAACCAGAGATTACCATACCCAACTCCTTTCGTACGAAGGGGCTATCCTTATTTTACTCTAATTTTCTCTAGAAGATAGAAACCATACTGTCTCACGACGTATTTAACCCAGCTCGTGTAGCTCTTTAATCGACGAACAGTCGTACCCTTCATGATTCCTACATTCATGTGGATGAGCTAAGCCGACATCGAGGTGCCAAACTGCGCACTCAATTTGTACTCTCTGGCGCAATTAGCCTGTTCAATCTTTGTTAATAATAAAGGTGTTTAAAAATATTATTTAAATATATTTTTTTAAGTATTTATTTAAATACATTTATCTTTTACAAGTATTTATCTAAATATGCTTATATTTGATATCTTTTTACTAATTTTTCAATCTATTTTAAATTGATTCCTTTATTAAAGGTGTTTATCCTTTATTCCAGTCTTTACAGAATGGTTCAGACTATTTCTTCATCTTTTTAAACCTATTTTTAATTAAACTATATAATTCATTTAAACTACTTTTAATCTACTTTTAATCTATTAAAACATTACTTACTATTTATTAGTATGTTTAACGTATAATATACTTTATATAAAGCACTTCATATAAAGTATTAATGGCTACTTATTCAACCTTTTAATCCAAAAGATCCATTACGTGTTTTGGAATTTATTATAGTATATTGTAAATTAGATTTAACATGACCTCTTAACATAACTGATGACAAATTATTATAAGAAGAACGTATGTTTTTTAAACTACCATTATATCTAACTTTAAAAACAGATCTTGAAGCAGTTAAACGTCTTGTTAATCTACCTGATGCCTCAAATCTTACACCACTAATTACTTTTTGTTGTATAAAATTTAAGATTTTATCTTTATTATTTGAAATATTGTCACTTGTTAAAAGTAAATATAAAGCAGGTAATTTTATTTTTCTTACAGCTTTTATTAATACTTTTAAAGCTCTATTTTTTCTATTTCTTAATTTGATAGCTATTGCAGATGAAAATATATCACTACTTAAATGTATAGATTTTAGTTCAATTATTTTTAATTCTATTTTTTTATTATAAATCTTGTTTATTAAACTAATTAAACCAAAACCCTTAAAACTTAGAAATAAATTTGTAAATTTACATTTATTAAAATTTAGTTTTTTTATTATACAAATAAATTTTTCTTCTATTAAACTAAAATTTTTACCTATAATTATATAATTAATAATATTTTTGTATAGGTTTGTATTTCTAAGAGTGAATAGTAATCATTTTTCTATAAAAGATAACTTATTTTTTAAAAAATAATTTTTATATAAATTTGAGCTTCTAATATTCGATAATAAGGATTTTTCTATAAAAAATAATTTTTTTTTTAATAAAACATTTTTTATAAATTTTTTTAAAAAATATGTATCAAGCTTTGATAATAATAATGTCAATAAAACAATATTTTTATTTTTTTTTACTATCTTAAAAGTTTCTTTTAATATTACTTTTTCAAATCTCTTTTTTCATATATAAAATAATATGCTTTTCTTTGATATTTTACCTTTCTTTGATAATTTAAAAAAATAATTTGGTACATTGTATATATACTTTATTATATTTTTTATCTTACGTTGTATAATATATTTTTGTTTATTATATATATACAATGTAATAATAACTTTATTGTTAGTATGTTTAGTTTTAACCCTGCTTACATATATTCTATTACTTAAAAAACGATCTTTTCTAACGCGTCTACGTTTAAAAAATGTTTTAATTTTCTCTTCTATCATATTAAAATAGCTTTTAATCAAATTATTTACTATTTTATCTATATTCACTAATAGTTTAATATATGATTTATCATAAGTATATATACTATTAGATCATTCTTCAGTTGCAGGTGGATAATATATAATTTGACCTTGTTTAGATTGATTGTGTTTATAGTTATCCAAATTATCAATATAATTTAATTTTACATTATTCCCTAAAAGATCATAACTATAATTTTGTTTTTTCTTAAATATATTCATAATATATATATATTGTTTAAATAATGTTACATAAATACCATATAATAATGTATTATTAAATTAGGAAATTATTACATTTTTCTTATTGTCGTTATTCATAAAAAAAATAAAAATTACAACTTTTCATTACTCAATATAAAATACTAAAAAAAAATTAATTAAATCAATGATACTATATATCATATTAATATATTATTAAATAAGATACTATTTCTGTGTTAATTAATTTTTTCACAATTGTTAAATTATAATATAACTCAAAATTTAAAAGATATTTTTTTTTATATTAAAATAGTTTATAAAAAGATATAGTTTAAATGATAAGTAAAAAGATGCTGGGAGTATGTATAGGATTATTGTTAGCACTCACCTTTAGTCGTTGAACGTACTTATTTTTAATGTATTATTACATTATGCTAAATAAGTTTCGCTTCAAGTTAACTTAGTTAATAAACAATTATTTATTAAATATGTTATTCTTGAAATTTACCCAGTTAAATTACCAATAGTCTTTAAAGACATTGGAGGACTAACAGTTAATCCCCAGCGTAGCTTTTTCAATAATACAAGACCTTTCCTTTCTGCGTCTTGCGATCTTTATGCCCTGCTTACGCAACTGATAGACGTGTAGGTCAAACAGTAAAGCAAGATTAAGCCATTAAACTTTAAAAGTATATATCAATATCATTTTATTATAATATAAAGCATAAAACTTATATAAGTTTTATTAACTAAAATTCCTTAATAAAATAACTTAAAAGTATTACAATTATCTATAATATAACTACAATTAATTACAGTCATTAAATAATATCAATAAAAAATTAATACCTAATATACAACTATTTTCCTTATAGTTAAAATCTTACTTGTCTTAAATATTTTAGATCTAACCTAATAGAAATATAACTGAATTGATTATAGATAGATTATAATGTATTGACACATTATAATAAGTAAATATAATCAATAGCAAACTAAAATATTAATGTATAAAACTTTTTTTATAAAAATTGCTATACATTAATTGCATATTGCAAATTTACAAAATTAAATTTGGATATACCCAGGTACTCTTTATGGGATCTGTGCCCCGCATAAACCGTCCGCTAGCCACTGTTTCCTGAGTAATCACTTACTTTAAACTCAACATATAAATGTTAAGTTTATTTTTTATTTTTCAGTAATTATATAAATCTCCTTATATATAGGATTATTATTATAGACTTCAGCCTAACAAGGAATAATTTTGATAGGCCTATTCTACCGATATGACAAACTAAGCAAAGGTGTTTCAATTTTGTTTCATCAACTACCTTATACACTACAACTTGTTAAATCATATCCTGTAACTAGTAACAGTAAAGCTGCATGGGGTCTTCTCGTCTATCTAGAGATAGGCAGTATCTTCACTGCCATTCTAATTTCACTGAGCCAATCATTGAGACAGCTGTTGCATCGTGAGATCATTCATGCGCGACATCATTTAAATGCCAAGGTATTTCGCTACCTTAGGACCCTCATAGGTAAGGCCGCCATTGAATGGGGGTTCCTTCAAAACCTAGTCTATATTAGTCGGCTAAGTAAATCCGTTAACCAACCATCATCGGGCAGACAGCACACTCTATACATTGATTTACATCTTACGCAGAGTGCTGTGTTTTAATTAAACAGTCGTGCAACACCATTTTATGTCTCCTCTTCCTAGCCTGATATTAATCAGTAGGAATGGTACACCTTATCCCGCAGTTACGGTGTCAATTTGCCGAGTTCCTTAATGATTGTTAGCTCAAACGCCTTCGTATTCTCTACTAGCTTACTTGGGTTAGTTTCTAGGTACGGTTTTTTTAATAATATAATATAAAAAAACATAATATATTATTTCAATATATGCTTTTCCAGAACACTATGTACTCTAGATAAAAAAAATTTTTATTACCCATATATCACCTTTTCCATATTTAATATAAAACATTTTTTACTGTTCTTTTTAAGAACAATATGCAGTATACATCATAAGGATAGGATTATTCATTGGTATATATATATTTCCTATATATATCTAAAAATTTTTATTAGTAAATATTATATATTGACATATTCATGTATATAAAACATTTACTAATACATTTATCTGTAATGTTGTTACATATATATTCTCATCATTTTATCCTTTAGGTTAAACTTAGAGGCCGTATATTACTCCATAAGCTTAAGGCGAGGGACATTTGGCCCCTTTTTCGTTACTCGTGTCAGCATTATCACTTGAGATATCTATATTAAAAATTTCATAGTATTAAAAAAATCTAATTCCAAGATTTCCCAATGTTCCGCTACCCCATAAATTATACTTATATACTATCCAGGTATAAAAATTTTATTTATAAAGTTTTTCATATTATCAAACTTTAATAGTTATATATTATTTTTTTATTATATTTAAAATAAAACTATAATACTCACATTTTTTCTATTTTCTAGATTAGTACATCCTAAATATATATATATATAAAATATATTATTTATAGACAAGGTATCGGTGTATTGTTTAGATCCGTTATATCTTCGGCGCTTTTAACTATAGAGATTAATTTAAATTAATCTATTGAACCAGTGCTCTGTTACGAGGTCTTTAAAAAATGGCCGCTTCTAAGCCTATTTCCTGGTTGTATAGTTTAAATACTTCCTTATTTTCACTTAACAATAACTTTGGAACCTTAAACACTTGTTCTGGGCTGTTTCCCTTTAGACATACAACCTTAGCGTTAAATGTCTGATTGTTCAACATTCATCTTTGCCCTTCCGAGAGCAAATACTCGCGAATAGAGTCTTCACGACCCCCCCATATATACAAAAAATATAATCTTTAAAATATTAAATAATTTATAAAAGAATAATATACAATTTGCCCGAGATCACAGTTCTGTACCTGCTAAGATGTTGTTTAAACTACATACTTACATATGTTTCGCGGAAAACCAGCTATAGGTAGTCAGTTTTGTCTTTCACTAACTTACCACAGTTCTTTGGATATCTTTACAACGATAACCCATTCGGCCTTTTATAAGCCTGACCATGGTAAGATCACTACCCTTCGGGTCTCTATTTAGATACTTATTCATTACTTAATAATTGGATTATCTAGGCATCACTGCTCGCATCTAATTAGAACTTGCTGACCCATTATACAAAAGGTACGCTCTTATACGTTTTTATACTTAACTTGAGCTGCTTATAAGACTACTAATTCATAATTTTTCCCTCACGGTACTATTCACTATCGCTTGTATATCATACTTAGCCTTAGAGGAAGGTTCCCCTTTATTCAAACAGATTAATCCATTTTACTTAGTAGGCATTTCTACTTTCATTCACACTACTTATAGAATCTCGTTTGATTTCCTTTCCTGAAGCTACTAAGATACTTCAATTCGCTTCGTTTATTACTGAATTTCTTCTAGAGATTAAGTCCTAAGAGGTAGTATTAACTATGTTAATCTATGCCCAAAGAACAAACACACTCTTTAATATACAGCTAGTTATCCTTAATAGTCTCTTTATATACTTGTCATATATTTTAATCCTTAAATCTATGAAACATTTATAATACTTATTATGGTTCATGATAATACTTTTTATAGTAATAAAATCCTATAAGTACTTATAATTAATATTTAAGGGATTAAAATAATGAAATAATACATTACATATCAAATACATTACTACTAATTTTTAGATGTTAAAAAATTTAAAAGTTATATCGGGTTATTATGATTCGAACATAACTATTCCTCAACCCAAATGAGGCGCCTAACCAACCTGGCTCTAACCCGTTTAAATTATTTATAAATTATCCAGAGAATATCCGATTCGAACGGATGAAATAATAATATTTAACAAGTTTCAAGCTTGTCGCCTTAAACCACTCGGCCAATTCTCTTTTTTTTTACACCTAATTTATGCATCATAAACGAATACATAAAAGGTTTTATTAAGTAGACATATACATTTTGTATATACACATACAATGGACATCATATTAATAAGTATATAATTAATGTAAGATAAAAATTATCCACTAACATATTTATATTAAACAGATAATGTATTTAATATTAAATACATTATTTTGATATCATATATAACTATTAATGTTTTTTATGATTCCTCAGCGAATCGAACGCTGAAAATACTCTTATCAAAAGTACACTTTACCTATTAAGTTAAGGAACCCTTTTTTGTTATCATATAAATACCATATACTTTATTACTAGTATATTTTATTATTGTAGTACTAGAAGTCTTAAGATTTTCAGTTGCCTGTTTAATAAAAGAATATGTACAAATTTCACTTGAAACAACATTTATAACTATTACAGGTTTACTATGATATGAATTCATTTTTAATTTACTATTAATAGTATGTTTATAATATAAACTAGATACAGATACAGTTAAAATATTTATAACTTTTTTTTTATAAGTACTTAAGGTATATTTATATAAAAACTTTATGCAAATAAGACCTTTCACTAATGGAATCATTTGCATCACATACTTACTAAAACTTTCATGAATAATATCATTGTTAAAAACGTATTTTACCAGTTAAGTAAAAGAACCTAATATAATTAATCATTTATAAACAAGAGCATCCAGACTTGAACTGGAAATTTGAAGTTTGAAGCTTCCTATTTTACCATTAAACTATACTCTTTATATTAAAATATAATACATATATCTTTATATAATACAAGTATTTAAAGTATATATAATCGGAAGAGAGATGAATTGAACATCCAGGTGTTAAAACACAATATTTAGCAAATATCTTGCCTTACCAGTAGCAACTCTTCCTATTACCTGTAAAAATATATTATTTCGAGTTAGGTCGGCCTCGATCCGACATCAACTTCCGTGACAAGAAAGGTCTTTACCTATTAAGTTACTAACTCTATACGGCCAACCGAATTCGAATCGGTACACATCGTTTGGAAGACGAACGGTCTACCATTAACCTATAGCCGTTTATATATTATAGCTTGTAAAGTATATAAATTATAAATATATTATAAAATGTTATTAAGATCTAAGGGACTTGAACCCTTATAATAATGATCAAAAGTCACATGCTTTACCATTAAGCTAAGATCTCTATATACAATATATATTTTAATATAAAATATATTTTAAATTATACTTAAGAAATAAGTGATTCGAACACTTAACCTGCCGTGTGTAAAACGGATGCTCTACCAATTAAGCTAATTCCTTTATAATATTTATTATATAATATATTTATTACTAATAGGTATGTATATTATGTATATATATATTATATATTAATATACAAAAAAAAAATATAAATTAATCTTTTTGTTTTATAGTTATAACTATAGCACCTACCATCGCTAATAATAAAATTATAGAAGTTAATATAAGTCAAATAGAATAATTAGTATATATTATATTACCTATACTTGATATATGAGAATTTTCCGCTAAAAAACCATCTCATAATTTAGACGTTACATAAACTAAACCTACACTATTATTTAAAGAACTAAATACATTAATTATATTATATATATCATAATTATTTATTGCAATATATGGCAATACATTATTTACAGAATAATCAAAAGCTATACCAAGTATTATAGCTAAAGGTATACTATTTGTAGTATCTATTAATAACTCAGATATTCTAACATTTATTAACATTAATATGAATAAAAATAATATAGATACAGCTCCTATATATACTAATAAATATGATAAACCTATAAAATTTAAACCTAATAAAATTAAATAACAAGATATACTTAAAAACAAACCTATCAAAAATAAAACAGAAACAATAGGGTTTTTACTTATAATTACTAATATACCACATAAAATAGCAATAATATATAAAAAATCTAAAAATATATCTTTATAACCATTAAGAACTATTTCTTTTACAACATATAACATAACAATATATTAATATACCTACTCAAAACGTTAATTACTTATTATAAAAAGTATATAAGTTTATATATATACTTTTTATAATACGTTTGAAATTATGTAAATATTTACCTAATATTTTATAAATTCATTATTATAAATA
>Ga0137425_1000313_pt1 | contig 13589 bp, 9 predicted proteins | sample EasRivERMZT640_2_FD_102318 | JGI IMG/M metagenome (GOLD analysis project Ga0137425, IMG submission 102318) | Soil microbial communities from meander-bound floodplain in the East River, Colorado, USA - East River MetaG ERMZT640_2 | ecosystem: Environmental > Terrestrial > Soil > Floodplain ...
CGAAGACGCCGTCTCCGTCCGAGTCAATGGGACAACCGTCGGCATCCACCTTGGCGCCCTTGGGTGTGTCGGCGCACTTGTCCTTGCCGTCGGGCACCCCGTCGCCATCGGCGTCGGTCGGGCATCCCTTCGCATCCACGGGCCACTTGTCGGGGGTGTCGGGGCAGGTGTCGATCCCATCGAACACTCCATCCTTGTCCTGGTCGTGCGGGCAGCCGTAGCGATCCACGATGGCGCCGTTGGGCGTATCGGGGCATCGATCGTGCACGTCCGTGATGCCGTCACCGTCCTTGTCCGAAGGCTTGGCCCCGCCGAATACCCCGACCAGCCCGACCGACAGGATTTTGTTCCAGTAAATGTCCTGAACGGCGTACTCGATGGAGCCCTCCATCCGAGCGGCCAGGTAGTCATTGAAGTAATAGCGGGTCCCTCCCCCGACACCGATAGTGAAGGCGGAAATGTTCGCCGCGGGCACGGTGGACTGCTGAATCTCGGCATTGTGGTGGCCCACCTCCAGGTAGACCATCGGCTTCCACCGTCGCATCTTGTTGATGACGTTGCCCACCACCCTGAGATTGTAAGAGTTCAGCTTCGCGGCAATGTCGGGGTTGAACACGAAGTTGGGGGGAAACTCGTCGGGAAACAGCGTCGAGGTGGGCTGCTGGATGTTGCTCTCTACGGAGGTAGCGAACGTGGCTTCGAGTTCGAACGCGGGACGAAAGTTGTACCCCACGCTGATGCCGTACATGAAGGCGTTTTCCATCTTCAGCTCATTGGCGTAGAAATTCACGCCGCCGAAGTACCCGACCTCCCACGATTTGTCGCGGGCCTGGGCGAACACCGAGGGGGCCACGGCAAGGAGCAGGAGAGCAATCGCGGCCCAGGACAACGCCTTCCGAATCATCACACACTCCTCTCCATGTATCACACAGGGTGCAACCAAGCGCCCTGGTGCCGCGCCTTCATTCCATGGTCAGAAACGACGAGTGAGCTGCTTCGTGGAGCGCGAAATCTAGCATAGCGGTTCCGGCTAAGTCAACGAGTTCCGGACTTTAGGGCGTTTCGGATCTGCATCTCCACCGCATCGGCAGACCGGGGCAGGCAGCGGCTCAGGATTTCGACCCCGCTCCCGGTGACCAGCACGTCATCTTCGATACGGACCCCGATTTCCTTCTCCGGAATGTAGATTCCCGGCTCCACGGTGAAGATCATCCCGGGACGCAGCAGCGCCGAACCGTCCCCCGCGTCATGGACGTCGAGACCCAGAAAGTGGCTGGTGCCATGGATGAAGTACTGGCCATAGCCCGCATCGGCGATCACCTTGCGGGCGGTTCGATCCAGCTCCGCAAACGGTACTCCCGGTTTGATCATGCCCAGCACCGCCTCCTGGGCTTTCAGGACGACGTTGTAAATCTTGCGCTGCTCGTCGCTGAAGCGGCCTCCCACAGGAAAGGTCCGGGTCAGGTCGGCGGTGTAGTGGCGGAATTCCGCCCCCACGTCCATCAAGAGAAGATCACCCTGCACCATCGTCCGTCCGCTGGCGTCGTAGTGAAGGATGCAGGAGTTTGGCCCCGAGCCTACGATGGAGGGGTACCCCGGTCGCCGGGCGCCCCCCAGCGTGAAGCGGCGCTCTACTTCCGCCTGCACCTGGTATTCCGCGACACCTCCTCGGATGGATGAAAGCGCATCCTGGAAAGCCTGACAGGTGATTTCCACGGCAAAGCGGACCTGCTCGATCTCGGCGGATGATTTCACCATCCTCAGCCGGCCCAGCGCTCCCTGCGGGTCCTTCACCTGCAGCTCGGGGTAACGGGCGCGCAGCTCGCTCAGGAATAGCAGGTCCGGGCCCAGGGGCTCGCCCAGGACGCCCGGCTCGGCGTTGGAGAACAGGACATCGGCGTCGCCGAGGAACTGGCTCAACTGTGAGAGGAGATCGCTGCTGCGCTCCACCGGCCCCTTGGGCCATCTTCGCGGTGGGAAGTCCCCCTCGGGGATGCGATCGAATCCGGTGAGCTGCATGGTTGCCAGGCGCTCGGCGTCGGGCTTGAGCGACTCCTTGTCGAGCCCCCCGGGGCCCGGCTTTGCCCCGGTCCACTTCTCCTGGCGATAGTCGCGCTCGGGAAGATAGAAGTATTCCGCATAGCGCGTCGCAGGCGTTTTCGAGGAGCCGCCGGCCGCCTGGGCAGGGCGGGAGAAGATCAGGATGAGCGCCGAACCTGGGATTTCCGTACCGGTCAGGTAATAGAGGTTGCTCTCCTGCCGAAAGGTCGCGTTGTCGCTTTCCGCGTGGGAGCGCAGCAGGAGGACTCCCAATCCCTCCGGCGTCAGCTCCTGCGCCAGCTCCGCGGCCAGCGCCTTGCGCCGCGCGGAGTATTCCGTCTTGGGCACGGGCGGAGGAGCGGCGGCACCCAGGGCTTCCGGGCAGGGAAGCCAGGCAAGCAGCAGCAACGCCAGGTGCGCTGCCGACTTGGGAGTCATGGCCGTCTCCGGTGTCGAGCCGTTCGCGAGGGACGGCGTACCTTAGCACACCCCGGGGGAGGCAGCAATGCACGAATTTTTGCGCTCAGGCCACCTATCTTCGTGTCAGAAAAGGATTTCTTCACGTAGTGCTTTTGACGCTTCTAGCTTGCCTCTGTTATGATCCGCGGCGAGAATTGATCGCCAATGACCACACCATCCTCCTCCCCCGGTCCGCCGACCTTCCGCCGCAGCTTCCTGATTTCAGCGGTGGTGTTCGTCGTCCTGGTACTCGCCACTCTGGCGGTGGTCGCCCACCTCATCTTCAAAGATCTCAGCCACCAGGTGATCACTCGCAACCTTCTGAACAGCCTGTCGGAAGTGAAAAAGCAGATGTCGGAGGAGAATGCCTCGAAAGCTGACGGCCCGGCGCTCGAGAAAAGCCCGGAGCTATCGCAGGAAGTGCCGCTCCCGGCTCCGGAGATCCCCGCCCCTGCCGAAGAACCCCAGGCCCGCCGTTTCGTGATGCGCGGCATCCGTGAGTTCTTCACCATCCGCGACGCGGACGGAAAAGTCGTGGGACGCGGCGTGCGCACCCGCGTGATCGGGCGGCTGGAGCCCATCCACGACGACAAGCTCATGTCCAGGGGACCGGTGGAGGAGGAGTGGGACCTGGGAACCGAGAAGAAGCGGGTTCTTTCGATCCATGAGGCGGTGGATCCCACCGGGAAGACGATTGCGGAGGTGGGAATCCCGCTGGACCAGATCGAGGAGTATCTGCGCCCGCTGCGCCGCAGTCTGATCGCCCGAACCCTGGTGGGAGCGGGGGTCACGCTGCTGATTCTGGGAGGCGCCTTCGCCTACGTCCTCAGGCTGGTGCAGCGGACCCGCCGTCTGGAGACCGAAGCACAGATGTCGGAGCGGCGGGCCCACGTGGCCACCCTGGCGCGTGAAATGGCCCACGAAATCCGCAATCCCCTCAATGCCATGTCCATCAATCTGGAGATGCTGGAGGAGGAGCTGGATGGCAAGACCCCTGGAAACCCCGACGAAGTGAAGAATTTCCTGAAAAGCATCAAAGGAGAAATCCGCCGGCTCAAGGACCTGACGGAAAACTTCCTCTCCTACGCGCGTCCGCCCCAGCTGAACATGGACGCGAAGGACCTGAACCGGTTTCTCGAGGAAATCTGCATCTTCATCCAGCCGGAGGCGGAGGCGCGCCGGATTCAGCTGGTGCGCGATCTGGATCCGATGCTCCCTTCGGTGGATTTCGATTCGGCCCAGCTGCGGCAGGCAGTCCTTAACATCCTGAGCAATGCCCAGCAGTTCGTCCCCGAGGGCGGCACGATCCGCGTCAGGAGCCGCATCGAGCCGAAAGGGGAGGTGCGGATTTCCATTCAAGACACCGGCCCGGGCATGAACCAGGAGGTTCGGGAAAACCTGTTTCAGCCCTTCTACTCCCATCGTGAGGGGGGAACCGGTCTGGGGCTTCCCATCGCCCGACGCGCCGTGGAGGCCCACGGGGGAAGAATCGAAGTGGACAGCGAGGTGGGCCACGGATCCACCTTCCACATCATCCTGCCCCGCAACCCCCCGCCTCCGCTGGAGCGGGAGTCGGCCCTGGGCTTTTCGACGGCCGAAGGCGCTGATGTCCTCCGCTCCGCACGATAATCAGCCCGCCCGTCGACGTGTCGAGGAGCTGCGGGATCTCCTCTGGCACCACCGCCGCCGCTATTACGTTGAAAACGATCCGGAGATCAGCGACGCGGAATACGATGCTCTGGAGCGCGAGCTCCTCGATCTGGAGGCCGCTCACCCGGAGCTGGTCACGGCCGACTCGCCCACCCGCCGCGTGGGAGCGGCGCCGCTGGAATCCCTGGCCACCCTGCGCCACACCTTTCCCATGCTCAGCCTTGACAATACCTACTCACTGTCGGAGATCCAGGAGTGGGAGGAACGGCTCCGCCGGGTCCTCGGCGGGGCGGCCCCCGCTTCGCCCGATTTCAGCTGTGAGCTCAAGATCGACGGCGTGAGCCTGTCGCTGATCTACGAGGATGGAATCCTGGCGCGCGCCGTCAGCCGGGGGGACGGTTACCAGGGGGAGGATGTGACCGCCGGCGTCCGGACGATCCGCAGCGTGCTCTCCCGATTGCCGCGCCGGGTGAAATATGCCGAAGTGCGAGGCGAGGTTTTCTTCCCCTTGAAGGCCTTCGGGGAGCTGAACCGTCAGCGGGAAGAAGCCGGAGAGCCTCCCTTTGCCAACCCGAGGAACGCCGCCGCGGGGACCCTGCGCCTCCTGGATCCCCGCCTCACCGCGCAAAGGCCCCTGGATCTCTTCATCTGGCAGCTGGTGGAGCTGCGCGACGCCGAGATCCCGGGAACGCACTGGGAAGCCCTGATGCTGGCCAAGACTCTGGGGTTCAAGGTCAACCCGCTCACGCGGCGGGTGAGCGGCCTGAAGCAGGTGGAGGAATATTGCCTGGAAATGCAGCAGCTCCGGGACACCCTGCCCTACGAGGTGGATGGCTGCGTCATCAAGCTGGACGACCTGGAGCTCCAGCGCCGGGCGGGGCAGACGGCCCGGGCCCCTCGCTGGGCCGTTGCCTACAAGTTCCCGGCGAGACAGGCCACCACCACGGTGAAGGACATCAAAGTCCAGGTGGGGCGCACCGGCGCCTTGACCCCGGTGGCCTCCCTGGAGCCGGTTTCCCTCGCCGGAACGACCATCTCCCGCTGCACTCTGCACAACGAGGAAGAGCTGCGTCGCAAGGATGTGCGAATCGGCGATCGGGTTCTCATCGAGCGTGGCGGTGACGTCATTCCGAAGATCGTCAAGGTCATTCTCGAAGCCAGGCCTCCGGAGGCACAGCCGTTCCCATGGCCTCGGGTGTGTCCGGTGTGCGGCTCGGAGCTGTTCAAGGAGGAAGAGGAGGTCATCTCGCGCTGCACCAATCTCTCCTGCCCCGCACGGCTGCGGGAATCCCTGCTACACTTCGCCTCCCGCCGCGCCATGGACATCGAGGGGCTGGGGGAGGCGCTGGTGGACCAGCTGCTGCAGAAGGGGATGATCCAGGACGTGCCGGGCCTGTACCGCTTGCGGCAGGCGGATCTGGCGGCGCTGGATCGGATGGCCGACAAGTCCGCCGCCAACCTCCTGAAGCAGATCGAGCGCTCCAAGGAGCGCGATCTCTCCTGCGCGCTCTATGCCCTGGGCATCCGCTTCGTGGGAGAGAAAACGGCGGAGCTGCTCGCCGATGCTTTCGGTGACATCGACGCCCTCATGGAAGCCTCGGAGGACGATCTGCAGCGGGTGAGCGAAGTGGGGCCGCGGGTGGCTTCGGCCATCCGACAGTTCTTCAGTCAGGAGCGCAACCGGGAGGTGGTGCGCAGCCTGCGGGAGGCGGGCGTGGCGATGCGCCACGAAGCGCCCGCCGTGCGGTCGGACGGGGGGCTGCTCGCCGGCAAGACCCTGGTCCTGACCGGAACGCTTCCCACCCTGAGCCGCGATGAGGCGACGCGGCTCATCCTCCGGCACGGAGGAAAAGTTTCCTCTTCCGTGTCACGCAAGACCTCGTTCCTGCTGGCGGGAGAGTCGGCTGGATCGAAGCTGGAGAAGGCTCGTACCCTGAAAGTTCCCATGCTGGATGAAGCCGCCTTTCTGAAGATGATTCAGCAGGAGGAATCGTGAAGCCCGAGTCCACCCGGTGGATTTCCCTGGGAATCGTAATCCTGCTCTTCGCGCTCCTGGTGGTGGGGCTCAAGCCCTACTTGAGCGCCATTCTCGCGGCCCTGGTGTTCGCCCCGATTTTCCGTCCCGTCTACCTCTGGATCCTTGGCCGTATCAAGAGCCCGACCGCCGCGGCCTGGGTGACGCTGGCAATCATCCTTCTGGTGGCGGTGGGACCGCTGGTGGCGGTCGGCGCGCTGGCACTGCAGGAGGTTCAGACGCTGACCCAGGAGTACAAGGATCTCAGCCCCGATAAAATCAATCTGACGCTATTCGGAAAGAACATCCCGGATCTCGTCCGGGAGGGGGCGGAGAAATTCCTCGATTGGCTCCAGTCGAGCCTGGGCGCCATCGCCTCAGGCACGGTGCGGGTCCTGCTGGGGATCTTCGTGATGTTCTACCTGATCTACTACCTGCTGCTCGAGCAGGACCAACTGGAGCAGGTGATCACCGAGCTGCTCCCCTTCAATTCCAAGAACTCGCGCAAGCTGATGGACGATTTCTACCGGATCTCCCGCGGGTTCGTCCTGGGACAGGGGCTCACGGCTGTGCTGCAGGGCGCCCTGGGGGCCGTCGGCTTTCTCATCTTCGGATTTCCCGGCGCCTTCCTCTGGGGGCTGGTTATGGCGGCGCTCTCCCTGATCCCGGTGCTCGGCGCCTTCCTCATCTGGGTGCCCGCCGGGATTCTTCAGATCGCCTCGGGGTCGACCACCTCGGGCGTGGGGATCTTGATCTGGGGGGCGGTGGTCGTCAGCTGTGCCGACAATCTGGTGCGGCCCATCATCATGAAGAACATGGCCGGCGTGCACCCGGTCATCACGCTGCTGGGGGTCTTCGCGGGGTTGTCGCTCTTCGGCTTCATCGGCATCGTCGTGGGCCCGCTGCTCTTCGCCCTGGTTCTCGAGACCGCTCGCATGTTCTACAAGGAGCAGGCGGAAACCTCATGACCGCCACGGGTCGCATACTCCTCGTCGAAGACCACGCGCCGTCGCGCGAGATCATGAAGAAGGCCCTGGAGAAGGTGGGCCACAGCGTCCTGGACGTCAGCTCGGGACGGGAGGCGGTGGAGCAGCTGCGGGGCGGGTTGGAAGCGGACGTGGTGGTGACCGATCTGATGATGCCCGGAATGGATGGAATGGAGCTGCTCAAGGCGGTGAAGGAGATGGATGCGACCCTGGGAGTCATCCTGGTGACCGGCCACGGCACCGTGGAATCGGCGGTCGAGGCGATGAAAGGGGGCGCCGACGATTACGTCCAGAAGCCGGTGAACACCGTGGAGCTGCGGCGGCGTGTGGAGGCGGCCATTCAGAGGCGCAGCCTGATGCGCGAAGTCGCGGAGCTGCGCGTGCGGCTGGACGAGAAGTACCGCTTCGGGAACATCCTCGGCAAGTCCAAAGCCATGCATCAGCTGTTCGGGCAGCTCCAGCTGGTGGCGCCCACCCGCAGCAGCGTGCTGATCACCGGTGAGAGCGGCACCGGCAAGGAGCTCATCGCCAACGCCATTCATCAGAACTCTCCCCGGCGCAACGAGCGGTTCCTCCCGTTGAATTGCGCCGCCATTCCCGCGGACATCCTGGAGAGCGAGATGTTCGGCCACGAGAAGGGCTCCTTCACCGGGGCCGTCGGGAGGAAGATCGGCAAGTTCGAGCTGGCCGATCGCGGCACCCTGTTCCTGGACGAGGTGGGGGAGATCGCCCCGGACATCCAGGTCAAGCTGCTGCGCGTCCTCGAGGAGCTGACCTTCATGAGAGTGGGAGGCGGCGAGACCATCCGGGTGGATGTGCGGATTCTCGCAGCCACCAATGCCGCGCTGGAGCAGCGGGTTGCCGACGGAAAATTCCGCTCCGACCTCTACTACCGCCTCAAGGTCGTGACGCTGCACATTCCGCCGCTGCGGGAGCGCCGGGAGGACATTCCCCTGCTCGTGGATCACTTCCTCGCTCACTTCAAGAAGGAGAACGCCCGCGAGAATCTTTCTCTTTCGCCGGCGGCGATGCGCTGCCTGATCGCCGCGCGTTGGGAAGGAAACGTCCGGGAGCTGAGGAATCTGATGGAGTCGCTGGTGGTTATGGCGACCCGTCCGGTCATCGATGTCTGGGATCTGCCGGAAGAGTACCGGCAGCTTCCCCCCGAGGCGGCTGAAGAGGCCGAAGTGGCGGCCGGCCCCATCCGCACGATGGAGCAGATCGAGAGGGAGGCCATATTGAGGACGCTCCAGGAGACGGGCGGCAACCGGACGAAGGCGGCCGAGGTCCTGGGGATAGGATTGAGGACGCTGCAGCGCAAGCTCAAGGACTACGGCGAGCCCGCCGAGTGAGCCGCTTCCTGCGAGTCAAATTGACGCTTTCGACGGCGTCCCCGCCTGTCGGCTTCTGAACAAGGTCACGATAAGAATGGACTTAGCGCTTCCCTCCGCGGCCCGTCGAGCGTGGCACGCTGATTGCTCTTAGATACAGCCTGGAAAAACAGCCATGACCCCTTATCGAATTCTCATCGTCGACGATGACTCCGGAGCGCGCGAGTGCTACGGAAAGCTGTTCAGGAGACATGGCTACGATCCGTGCCTGGCCGCGAGCGGAGCCTGGGTGGAGGGGAATCGGGAGATGTTGAGGGACGTCGAGCTGATTCTCCTGGACTACCGCATGCCTGGCATGACAGGGCTGGAGCTGTTGGGACGGCTCCGGCAGGACGGCTTCAAGGGCCTGGCTTTCCTCATCAGCGCCCACGTGTCGGAGGAAATGTTTGCCGAGGCTGGTCGGTTAGGGATTTGTCGCATCTTTCACAAACCGGTGGAAAGCGCCGCTTTACTGAAGTCAGTGGCGGAGGCTGTCACCCACTTCCAAAGGAAGCTGGAGCGAGGCGATTTGGACTCAACCGCCTTGATCTAAAGCCATGTCAGAACCTATACTTGCACAGATTCCCTTCTCGGGAGGCAATTCCCTGGGAGCACGTTTTTCAATGAAAAAGCACGCGCAGCTCGTATCTCTGACCCTCATCGCGGCGGCGTCCATCCTGTTCGGGATGGTGCTCGCGTCCGGAGTGAAGCTCACTCCGGCCAGCCTGGCGGATGCCGTCATGCAGCCTGTGGCGCTCCGGCAGTCTCCCGAGCCGGCCGCGGCCTCGGGCGGCTCCATGAACCGAGTCGGTTACCCGTCCTTCGCCGACATCGTCGAGAAGGTGAACCCGGCGGTGGTGAGCATCATCTCCACCGAGCTGGTGGACCCCAATAAAGCTCCGCAGAGCCACGGTCCCTTCGAGTTCTTCTTCGGCCCGGGAGGCCAGGGCGGCCGCAAGCCGGGCACTCAGGAGCCGCGCCGCGAGGATTCCGGCGGAACGGGTTTCCTCATCAGCGAAGATGGATACATCCTAACCAACAACCATGTCATCGAGGGCGCCGACAAGATCCGCGTCAGCCTGGAAGGGGATGACACCGAATACAAGGCGGAAGTCGTGGGCGCCGACCCCGGCACCGACCTGGCCCTCATCAAGATCACCAGCGCAAGGAAGCTTCCCATGGTCCCCATGGGCGACTCGGACGACCTCCGGGTTGGAGAGTGGGTGATCGCGGTGGGCAATCCCTATTACTACGCGCACACCGTGACCGTGGGCGTGGTCTCCGCCAAGGGCCGCAAGCTTGGAGATCTCTCCAAGGATTCGTCGCTGGATGATTTCATCCAGACCGATGCGGCGATCAATTTCGGCAATAGCGGAGGACCGCTCCTGAACGTGAACGGCGAGGTGATCGGCGTGAACAGCGCCATCTCCAGCGTCGGCCAGGGGATCGGCTTTGCGGTTCCCATCAACACCGCCAAGGCGATACTCTCCCAGCTCAAGGCGACCGGTCACGTTCAACGGGGCTATCTCGGCATTCGGCTGCGCAACGTCAGCACCGATCTCAAGGACGCCTTCGGGCTGAAGGACACCAAGGGAGCCTTCGTGGATGATGTCGAGAAGGGACTTCCCGGGGATCGGGCGGGGCTTCGGCCGGGCGACGTGATCTTGGGAGTCGACGGCAAGAACGTCGCCACCATGGACGAGCTGGTGAAGATCATCTCGGCGCGCGAGCCCGGCAGCCGGGTGAAGCTGAGTGTCCTGAGGGAAGGGCGCCCCGTGGTGCTCACCGCCAGGCTGGAGGACCGCGGCCAGTACGTCAATGCGAAGCGCGGCCCGCGGGAAGAAGATGAGGGCCAAAGCAAGGAAGAGGGCGGGGAGAGCCGCCTGGGAATCACCGTGGACAACCTGAACCAGGACGCCCGCCGCCAGCTGGATCTGGATGATGCCATCAACGGCGTCGTCGTCACCGACGTGTCCCAGGTTAGCGACGCCTACGAGCAGGGTTTCAGCCGCGGTCAGATCGTCACCTCCGTGAACCGTGTTCCGGTGAGCAGTCTGGCGGAGTACCGGCGGGAGATGGCCAAAGTCCGGCCCGGAGCCAAGGTGCTCTTCCGGATTTACGATCCCAGAGAGGGCGGAAACTGGCGGTTCGTCGTCGTGAAGAACGAAGAATAGAGGGTCTCACCAAGAGACGAGCAACCCGGGGACGGGAGGGGAGATTGAACCCCCTCCCGTCCTTTTTGTTTATTTGCGCTACAATCCTCCCGCCATGAAGCCCAAGATTCTGATCGTCGACGACGAAGAGGACATCCGCAGGTCACTGCGGATGATCCTGGAGTATGAAGGCCACCAGTGCTTCCTCGCGGCCACCCCGCAGGAAGGGCTGGAGATGTCCCGCCGCGAAGAGCCCGACGTGATTCTGCTGGACATCAAAATGCCCTCCACGGACGGATTGGAGGTGCTGCAGCGGCTCAAGGAGCGGGGTGACCGCTCGGAGGTGGTGATGATCTCCGGGCACGGAACCATCGCGACGGCGGTGGAGGCCACCCGGAAGGGGGCGTTCGATTTCCTGGAGAAGCCGCTGGAAGAGGGGCGGGTCCTCACTTCGGTCCGCAACGCCCTCAAGCAGAAGCGGCTACAGGAGGAGAACCGCGATCTCCGTGAGGAGAAGGAGAGCCGGTTCAAGATGATCGGGACCTCTTCCGCTCTGGAGGAAATTTCGAGCGCGGTGGCCAAGGCCGCCCCGACGCAGGCCACCGTCCTGATCCGGGGGGAGAGCGGCACGGGCAAGGAAATGGTCGCCTGGCGCCTCCACGAGCAATCGGCCCGCAAGGATCGCACCTTCATCAAGGTCAACTGCGCCGCCATTCCCGAGGAGCTCATCGAAAGCGAGCTGTTCGGCCACGAAAAGGGAGCGTTCACCGGCGCAGTCGCCCGCCAGACGGGAAAATTCCTCCAGGCGGACGGCGGGACGATCTTCCTGGACGAGATCGGCGACATGAGCCCCCGCACACAGGCGAAGGTCCTGCGCGTTCTGCAGGACGGTGAGGTGGAGCCGGTGGGCCTGCCGAAGACGCTCCACGTGGACGTCCGAGTGCTCGCCGCGACCAACAAGGATCTGGAATCGGAGATCCGCGCCGGCCGATTCCGCGAGGATCTCTATTTCCGCATCAACACCTTGATCATCAACGTTCCGCCCCTGCGGGAGCGCCGCTCGGACATTCCTCTGCTCATCGAGCACTTCGCCAAGCGCTTCTCCCAGGAGAATAACCGGCACCCCATGGCGTTCGCCCCCGAGGCGGTCCGGGAGTTGTCGGCGCTTCCCTGGCGCGGCAATGTGCGCGAGCTGAAGAGCGCGGTCGAGCGCCTCCTCATCATGGCCGAGGGGGACGTGATCGGGCTCAAGGACATGGTGTCACTGCGAGGGGCCAGCACCGCGCCGCCGGCGCCTTCCCTCTCCCAGTACCGGACTTTGCAGGAATTCAAGGACGCCACCGAGCGTCAGTTCCTCGTGGAAAAGCTCAAAGAGTACGACTGGAACATCTCCGCCACCGCCAAGGCCATCGACACGCCCCGCAGCAACCTCTACAAGAAGCTCGAGCAATACGGACTGAGCAAGCACTCCGGTTCCGGGGAGAGCTCCGCCCCCGACGCGACAGGCGACTAGGAGACCCGTCTCGATGTCCCGTGCAGCCGTCATCGTGGGAGGGGCGCGCACTCCCTTCGTCAAGGCCTGGGGCGCGTTCCGCAAGCTCTCCGCCCTGGAGCTGGGGCGCCTGGCCGCCTCGGAAGCGCTGGCCCGCTCCACAGCGGATCCCGCCGAGTTGGATGAAGTGATCTTCGGCAACATCTCTCAACCCGCCGACGCGACCAATATCGCCCGGGTCATCGCCCTGCGAGCCAACGTTCCCCGCCGGGTTCCCGCCTATACGGTGAATCGGAACTGCGCCTCGGGCATCCAGGCGGTGGTGGATGCCGCCTTGCACATCGAGTCGGGGATGGCGGATCTGGTTCTGGCGGGGGGCGTGGAGTCGATGTCCCAGATCCCGTTTCTTTACCTCCCCGAGACCCAGGACCTCTTCATGAAAGCCATGCGGGCCAAGAGCCTTACGCAGCGGCTGGGAACTTTCTTGAAATTCCGTCCGCGGCACTTCAAGCCCGTGGTGGCGCTGGAGGTGGGGCTCACCGACCCGGTGGCCGGGATCAACATGGGACAGACGGCTGAGGTGCTGGCCAAGCGCTACGGGATCACCCGTGAGGAGCAGGACCGCTATGCGCTGGAAAGCCACCAGCGCGTGGCCAAGGCCACCGCCTCGGGACGCTTGCGGGAGGAAATCGCGCCGGTCATCCTCCCTCCTATCTACCAGCAGGCGATCGCCGACGACATTGGATTCCGGGCCGAGCAGAGCCTGGAGGCGCTCGCCAAGCTGAAGCCGGTTTTCGACCGCCGCTTCGGAACGGTCACCGCGGGCAACAGCAGCCAGATCACCGACGGGGCCGCCGCGCTGGTGCTGGCCTCCGAGGAGCGGGCCCTCGCCGAGGGTTATCCGATCCTGGGGCGGGTCCGCTCCTGGGCCTTCGCCGGCTGCGACCCCGCGGCCATGGGACTGGGACCGGCCTATGCCACGCCACTGGCGCTGAAGCGCGGCGGCGTGGAGTTTCGCGACGTGAAACTGGTGGAGATCAACGAGGCCTTCGCGGCGCAGGTGATCGCCTGCGAGCGGGCCTTCGCGTCCCGGGAGTTTGCCGCCCGGGAGCTGGGATGGTCCCACCCCATCGGCGAGCTGGATCGGAGCGTAACCAACGTGAATGGCGGAGCCATCGCCCTGGGCCATCCCGTGGGCTGCACCGGGGCGCGGCTGGTGCTGACCCTGTGCCTGGAGTTGAAACGACGCGGCAAGGAGCTGGGCCTGGCGACACTGTGCGTCGGAGGTGGGCAGGGTGCGGCGATCCTCATCGAGAAGGCGGCATGAATCAGGGGAAGAGGGGCCTCGAGCTGAGCGTCGATGCCCAGGGAGTCGCCCATCTCGTCTTCGATCGTGGGGAGGGTGGGCTCAACATCCTGGATACC
>Ga0137425_1000314_pt1 | contig 13555 bp, 8 predicted proteins | sample EasRivERMZT640_2_FD_102318 | JGI IMG/M metagenome (GOLD analysis project Ga0137425, IMG submission 102318) | Soil microbial communities from meander-bound floodplain in the East River, Colorado, USA - East River MetaG ERMZT640_2 | ecosystem: Environmental > Terrestrial > Soil > Floodplain ...
AAATAAATGAAATAAAGCCCGCCAAACTGACCAAAAAGCCCGACCTGGTCGACAACGACGACGAAAATGCCGTCGGACCGCTGCCAATACATTCGCATCGGCTCCCAGACGTCGATCGAGGTCAGGACGACGTCGAGCCGGCCGTCGCCGTCGAAGTCGTCGATGCAGGAGCCGCCGGCGCGCGCGAAGAGCTTGATCCCCTTCGAGGTCGCGACGTCGTACATGCGCGGCAGCGCGTACTCGGAGGCGAGCGCCTCCTTCTCGATGCGGAACGGGACCGGCACCCCCTCGGGCCAGGTGCCGAGCGTCATGTGCGCGACGTTCAGGAGCCAGATCGACGGCAGGTCGTTCGGCTCGATCGTCCGCAGGATCTCGAGCAGGATCGCGGCGGCCTTCTCGCTGCCCTCCCTGGCGACGTGGATGCCGCCGTCCTTCAGCGGGAAGATGCAGCTGTCGCGGTTGTGGCGGCCGACGCAGTTGGCGCGCTCGCCCAGGCGCATCCAGGCGATGGCGAGCCTGCCCATGAGGATCAGCCGGTTGTCGCGATCATTCGTCGACTGGGCGATCGCCCTGGCGCGTTCGAATGCGGCGATCGCGTCCTCGATGTGCCCCTCGTTGAGCCGCGCCTCGCCGAGCGCGTGGCAGAGGAACATGATCTGCCGCGGCAGCGCGTTCGAGGGGAGTTTCGCGTAGTCGTCCTCGAGCTCCCGCAGCGTCCCCTCGCCGACGAAGAGCGCCTTGCTGTCGGTCAGCGTCTTCGCCATCTCCCGGAGCAGCACGGACTTGCGGTCCTTGGGGAGGAGCGCCGGGTCGACCGCCTTGCGCTCGGTGCGGCAGCAGGTGTCGTCGGGTTTCGCGGTGACCGAGGCCGGCGCCTGGGCGAGGAAAAGCAGGGGCGCGAGGGCGAAGGGAGGGAGGGGACGCATCACGATGAGGCCTCGGTGGGGGCGAGGAGTCGGGCCGCGCGCCGATGCACGTAACAGGCCGCGGCCGGCGCGGGACGGCTCCGGCCCCGGCTGCGGTTCGGGGCCGATGCGCCTCAGGGGAACCGCCCGGGTGGGATCAACCGCCTCGCGCTTCGGGCAGCGTCGCCTCGCGCCAACCGACGCCTTCCTCGACGATGATCGTCTTGTCGAGCGGCACGTCGGTGAACCGGTCGGTCTTTCCCGTCGTCGGCCAGACCACCTCGAGCGCCGTGATGCGCCGCGCCTTCCCCAGCCCCAATTCCTCCTGGAGGCTGTTCCCGCCGAAGCTCGAGTTGCAGCCGACGAAGGCGTAGACGGTACGGGATCCGGCCGGCTCCTCGATCGTCGCTCCGATCCGGACGCCGAGGCCGAAGCGGTTGGTCTGGTGGCCGACGATCCGGACGGTCAACCAGTGGTTGCCGTGGCCAGGATTCTCGAAGAGCGCGGTCTGGAAGGCGTCGTCCTTCACGGCCCCGCCGAGCTGCGCGAGCATGTCCTGGTCGCCGTCGCCGTCGAGGTCCGAGAACGAGACGCCGTGGCCCTTCTGCAGGATCCCGGTCCCCGTCGCCGCCGTGACGTCCTGGAAGCGCTGGCCGCCGTCGTTGCGGTACATGACGTTCGGCCAGATCGACGCGAAGTCGGGGTCGCCCGTGCCGAGGTAGATGTCGGACCAGCCGTCGTTGTCGAGGTCGCCGAAGTTGCAGCCCATCGGGAAGACCGGCCGGTCGAGCTGCACCGCGCGCGTCACGTCCTTGAAGTGGCCCTTCCCATCGCCCTCGTAGAGCCGCTGCGAGTCGAAGCCCGTGGTACCGTTCTTGTAGTACGCGCAGATCTCCTGCGCACGGTACTGGCGGCCGTAGCAGACCGCGAAGAGGTCGAGGTTGCCGTCGTTGTTGTAGTCGAAGAACCAGCAGGCGAAGCCGTCGTGGGGACCGAAGACGCGCAGCGGGATCGCGACGTCGGTGAAGGTCCCGTCGCCGTTGTTGTGGAAGAGGCGGTTGGGCGCGCCCTGGTTCGTGACGTAGAGGTCGGGAAGGCGGTCGCCGTCGTAGTCGCCGAAAGCGCATCCCTTGAGGAAGCGGTTGTTCTGCACGCCCGCCCTCGCGGTGACGTCCTCGAAGGTGCCGTCGCCGCGGTTCTTGAACATGCGGCTCGGGAAGTCGACGCCTCCGGCGGCCGACGCCTGCGACTCGTACCCGAGGAAGAGGTCGAGGTCGCCGTCATTGTCGATGTCGGCGACCGCCGACGCCTGGCTCGGCGCGGCGATCTCGATCCCCGCCTCCTGCGTGCGGTCGACGAAGGTGCCGTCGGGCTGCTGGATCAGGAGCGAATTGGGGATCCGCCCCGCCGCCATCATCCAGGCGCCGCGCTGGACCAGGAGGTCGAGGCGGCCGTCGTTGTTCGCGTCGAAGTGGATGAACTGGAGCCCGCCGAGCTGGCCGTTGAGCCCCACCTGGTCGGCCACGTCGACGAAGGTGCCGTCGGGCTTCTGCCGGTACATCCGCAGCGGCTCCCAGACGTCCATCGAGGAGAGGACGACGTCGAGCCGCCCGTCGCCGTCGAAGTCGTCGACGCAGGAGCCGCCGGCGCGCGCGAAGAGCTTGATCCCCTTCGAGGTCGCGACGTCGTACATGCGCGGCAGGTCGTATTCGGAGGCGAGCGCCGCCTTCTCGATGCGGAACGGGACCGGCACGCCCTCGGGCCAGGTGCCGAGCGTCATGTGCGCGATGTTCAGCAGCCACATCGCCGGCAGGTCGTTCGGCTCCATCGTGCGCAGGATCTCGAGCAGGATCGCGGCGGCCTTCTCGCTGCCCTCCTTCTGGACGTGGATGCCGCCGTCCTTCAGCGGGAAGAGGCAGCTGTCGCGGTTGTGGTGGCCGACGCAGTTGGCGCGCTCGCCGAGCCGCAGCCACGCCATGGCGAGCCTGCGCATCGCGACCAGCCGGTCGTCGCGGTCGTTCGCAGCCTCCGCGGCGCCCTTCGCCCGCTCGAACGCGGCGATCGCCTCCTTGATCTTCCCCTCCTCGAGGCGCGCCTGGCCGAGCGCGTGGTTGAGCGAGAAGACCTGCCGTGGCGGCGAGTTCGGGGGCAGTTTCGCGGCGAGCCCCTCGAGCTCGCGCAGCGTCCCCTCGCCGACGAAGAGCCCCTTGCCGTCGGTCAGCGTCTGCGCCAGCTCCCTCAGCAGGACCGACTTGCGGTCCTTGGGGAGGAGCGCCGGGTCGACCGCCTTGCGCTCGGTGCGGCAGCAGGAGTCGTCGGCGCCGGCCGGATCCTGGACGAAAACGAGGGACGCGAACGCCACCAACGCGGCCGGAGCAGAGAGCGGCATCGAGGAGGTTCCGAGGGGGGAGGCGGAGCGGGGCCCGTGGACAGCGCACGTACCGGTCCACGGCCCGTGACGGGGACTCCCGCCAGCCATGGATCGGCAGGACGGGTCGATGCGCCCCGACGATTCTCCCTTTCGGGGTCAGCCGCCCCGCTGCAGGGGGATCGGCGCGTCCGGCGCATTCGTGCCCGGCGGCGCCGGATCCTTCGACTTGTTTTTGGCCGACGCCAGCATCTCGCGCGTGAACTGGGTGGCCGGGACCGTGTGCTTCTCGAACGGGGTGCCCTTGAAGACGTTGAAGGCGTCGTCGCTCGTGCCGAGCAGCGACGGGCTGTAGTTCTTGCCGGTCTTCTCGTTGTTCTCGGCCCACTGCTTGGGGCAGGTCTCGAGCAGGCAGTACGACTTCACGCCCTTGAAGAGGTCGTACATGCGCCGCCAGATCACCGCGAGCGGCTCCTTGTGGATGTTGCCGAAGCAGCCGTGGATGCGGTCGCAGGTCATCACGTCGCCGTCGTTCGTGAGGTAGAGCTTCGCCGTGCCGGCGGGGCAGCGGTTCTTGCCCAACCAGAACATGTTGTCTTCCCGGACCCGCGGATTGTCGCGGTACTTCCAGTAGAGTTCCGGGTCGAGCCCGTCGTTCTTGTACCGCATCGGATAGTTCCAGAGGACGCTGCAGTCGTCCTCCTCGGCCATCTTCATCGCGGTCTCGATGTTCTCGCGCTCGCTCTTGATGTTCACGACGGAGAGCGTGACGCCCATTCCGAGCGACCGCGCGTAGCGCGCGTACTCGCGCTTGAAGCTCTTCAGGTAGTAGAGGCCGTAGCTCATCTGGATGGTCGAGACGCCGACCTCCTTGAGCCGGCGGATCTTCTCTTCGCTGAGCAGCGTCGAGTTCGTGACGATCGAGACAACGATGTCCTTCGGGATGACGTCGATCAGCTCGTAGATGTCCTTGCGGATCATCGGCTCGCTGCCGGTGATGTTGACGTGGATCATCCCGAGCTTGCGCGCCTGCTTCATCACGTCGCGAACCACCTCGACGGGAATATCGGGCGGGCGCTTCTGCGCGTACATCAGGTCTTCGGCGTAGCAGAACTCGCACTTCAGGTTGCAGATCCAGGTGACGGCGAACTCGACGCTGCGCAGCATCTCGACGCCGGCGCGCAGCTTCAGCTCGGAGGCGAGGACGCGCCGGACCTGCGCCGGGTTCTGCGCCGCCATCTTCAGCTGGGTGAGGGCCTTGCGGATCATTCGACGGTCCCGGTTGCGACCCGACGTGCGACGTGCCGATCGGGTCCGTCATCGGACCGGTCGGGCGCGGAAAGATAGCACCCCCCCGAGGAATCGGACCCAGGCGCCGGGCGAAGCGCTGGAAAAGAGTGCCGTCGCCTCAGCGCGCGAGGAGGCGCCGCGCCACGTCGGGCGCGGCGGCGAGACGCAGCGTGAGCAGCCCCGCCGCGCGCGCGACCCAGACCATGTCGAAGGGTTCGAGCTCGGTCGTGTTCTCGGGGCGGTCTCCGGTCTCGTGGTAGACCTTCGAGTAGTCGACCACGATGCGGTCTTTCCCGCCCTTCCAGTGCGGCGAGAGGAATCCGGGCGTGATCGCCGGCGTCTCGGAATGGCCCCACGCCGCCGTGAAGATCGTGATGGCCGGCAGGTCGCCGGGCGCGCCGCCCCGATTCCAGCCCGGCGCGAACTCGTAGCTGTCGGTGCCGCCGAGCGAGGCGTTGCTGGTGTACTCGGTCCAGAAGCCGGGCTTCCCGACGTAGTCGGCCGCCATGCCCAGGCCGAGCCGGATCAGCGGCTCGTTCAGCTTCAGGTCGTCGGGCTCGAAGTAGACGCAGTCGCGCGTCGCGCCGGTGCCCGCCTCGTCGAAGTTGACGACCGCGAGGTGGCGCGCCGCGCTGCCGTCGGCGCGGATGCGCTCGACGTACGCCCGGGTCGAGTGGATCTCGCTGCCCCAGACCAGGAAGCGCAGCGTGAAGGGGAGCGCGAGCGCCTCGTCCTTCGCGAGGCCCGCGAAGGCGACCGCCAGCTCCTGCACGACCGCGTCGCCCGAGCCGTTGTCGTCGGCGCCCGGCCCGCCCGAGTCGGAGTCGCCGTGCGCGCAGAAGAGCAGGAGCGGCGCGTCCTTCAGCGGTTCCTTCGCGCCGGGCGCGCGCGCCGGCAGGTCGCCGTAGACGGTGATCGGCGCGCCCCGGCCGTCGAACACCTTCGCCTCGAGGGTGAGCGTCGGCTCGACGTCGGGCGCCGGCTCGGGGCCGAGCGCCTTCTCGATCGCCTTCGCCTCGCGCGCCGAGATCGTGAGCAGCGTGCCCGCGAAGCCGGGCGGCGCGTGGATCACCGGCGTCGAGTCGGCGAGGCGCCGCTCGAAGCGGGCGAGGACGACGCGCGGCTGGCGCTTGCGCTCGAGCTGCGGCTCCCGCGGCCAGCGCTCGCCGTCGACGAGCAGCGCGTAGGGCTCGGGCGCCGCCTCGTCGGCGGGCGGCGGCGCGGTCCGCAGCGGCAGCGTCGTCCGCTCGATCCCCGGCGAGTGGAACGCGAGCGTGCCGTCCTTCAGCGCGATCTTCTCGCCGTCGACGTCGACGACCGCGTCGACCGCGAGCGGCTGGTACGCCTGCTTCAGGGGATCGGTCAGCGACACCGGTTCGTAGCCCGCGTCGCGCAGTAGCCGCGCGTGGTACTTCGCCGCCGCGTCGCCCGACGGCGTGCCGCCCATGCGCGGCCCGATCGCGACCAACTCGCGCACCGTCCGGAGCAGCCGCTGCTCGTCGATCCGCGCCGCGAACTTCGCCTCGAGCGGATGCGCGCCCTGGGCCGCGAGGAGGGCGGCGACGAGCGGCGAAAGGAGGTCCATCTCCGGGAGCATAGGGCGGCGCGCGCTTGACTCGGCGGACGGGCGCCCGTACGACGGCGCGCGGCCGCCGCTTGCCGAGCCGGAAAGGTGGTCGCTGCCGGAGGTGCCAGTGCGGGCCTTCGGTGGAGGAAAGTCCGGGCTCCACAGGGCAGCGTGGCGGGTAATCACCGCCGGCCGCAAGGCCAGGGACAGCGCAACAGAAAGCAGACCGCCTCGATGGGTCGTCGCTCCGCTTCGGCGGGTCGACGACGCGTCGCGGTAAGGGTGAAACGGTGAGGTAAGAGCTCACCAGCAGGCGGGGCAACCCGTCTGGCTAGGCAAGCCCCACGCGGAGAAAGACCAAATAGGGGAGGATGACACGGCCCGTGTCGCCAGCACTCCCGGGTAGGTCGTTCGAGGTCGCCGGCGACGGCGATCGCAGAGGAATGATCACCGCCCTCGCGAGCGCCGGCTGCTTGCAGCCGGCGTGACCGGGGGGACAGAACCCGGCTTAAAGATGACTCGGCAAGCGGTTGGCCACTTTCTGGCGAGGGCGACGATGACGCGCACGGCCGGGCTCCTGCCTCTCCTGTTCGTCGCCGCCGGGCTCGCGCTCGGCGCGGTCCCCGGCGACGCGGTCGATGCGCTCCGCAGCGCCGTGAGCGCCTCCGACGCGCGCGCCGAATCGGTGCAGAAGGCGCTGCCGCCCGTGATCGAGGCGGCCGCGACGGCCGGGCTGCCGCCGCTGTCGGAGGGGATCGACCGCTTCGAGGAGAACTTCGAGGCGGGCGCCGGCGAGGCGGCGCGCCGCGCCGACCGCGGCGATTCGGAGAAGAAGGGGGCTGCTCCCGCCGAAGGCGAGGAGCCCGATCCGGCGAAGCGCCTCCAGAACATCGCGAAGGGGAGCGCCGAGGCGATGCGCGCGCTCGACCTCCTCGACGTCCTGCGCAAGGGCAGCCTCGACCTCGTCGACGCGGTGATCAAGAAGGGCGACCCGGCCGGCGTGAACCTGGTCGTCTCCGAGTACGAGAAGCACACCAAGAAGGTCGACGACCTCGAGAAGCGCGACGAGGACGGCCGCGGCAAGCTCGCCGACCTCTCGGCGAAGGCCTACGAGCTCGAGCAGTCCAAGGCGAAGTTCGACGCGCAGGCGAAGGTCGCCGGCGACAAGGCGGAGCAGGCCGCGAAGGTCGAGGCCAACGCGCAGGCGCTCGAATTCCATCGCGACCTGCGGCTGCGCCTCGCCAGGGCGGCCGGCTCGATGCTCGCGAACGCCAAGGGACCCGAAGCCGACCGCGCCATCGCGGCGCTCGAGAAGAAGGTCGACGGCAAGGCGCCGGCCGAGGACCGCATCCGCTGGATCGACCTCTACGCGCGGCTCGGCCGCGAGACCATCCCGTCCGAGGTGCTCGACGTCGCGCAGCAGGCGGCGCGCCAGTGGAAGATCCACGAGGACGAGGCGAACAAGCTGCGCGACAAGTACGACAAGGCGAAGGAGGCCTACTTCAAGTCGACCGACACGCGCACCAACACGGTGAGCAAGGCGACCGCCGACGCGTTCAACGCGCTGCAGAAGCAGATGCAGGCCGCGACCGCGGGCCAGCGCGACATGGACCGCCTGCGCCTCGCCGCCGGCCGCGCGGTCGGCGCGGCGGTCGCGGTGGTGCCGAAGAGGAAACGCGACAAGCTGGTCGACTGGGCGCTGCTCGCCGCGCAGAACGAGAAGGAGCTCGAGACGCGCTGCGCGGTGGTCGAGTCGCTCGGCCTGCTCGACCACCCCAAGGTGCGCGAGTCGCTGCGCAAGTGGCTCGTCTCGGAGAAGGAGACGCGCGTCCGGCTCGAGGCGCTCGAGGCGCTGGTGCAGCTGAAGGACGCCGAGTCGATGGAGGTCGTGCGCGCCCGCCTGCTCGCCCACGAGAACTGGCGCGTGCGCGTCGCCGCGGTCGCCGCGCTGGTGCGCGTGCCGCAGAAGGAGTCGATCCCGGCGCTCATCGCCGCCCTCGAGGTCGAGGTCGGGCGCGTGCGCGAGGACGTCACGCAGGCGCTGCAGCGCCTGACCGGCCAGGCGCTCGCCATGGACGCGAACGTCTGGAAGCGCTGGTGGGACGAGAAGGGCGCGTCGTTCAAGCTCGAGGACGTCCCGAAGTCGCGCCGCCTCGCCGTCTCGGCGTGGGACCAGGCCGCCGGCGGCAAGGTGACCTTCTACGGGATCAGCTCGATCAGCAAGCACGTCTGCTTCGTCATCGACATCAGCCTCAGCATGAAGGAGGCCGACGGCGCGGCGAACGGCAAGAGCCGCCTCGACGTCGCGAAGGAGCAGATGAAGCAGGCGATCGACGGCCTCTCCGACGGCGACACCTTCTCGATCGTCGCCTTCGCCGGCAGCGCCGACCGCTGGCAGCCCAAGATGACCAAGGTCACCGCGGCCGTGAAGGACCGCGCCAAGAAGTGGATCGACAACGACCTCAACCTCGACATGGGGACCAACATCCACGCCGGCATGAAGGCCGCCTTCGAGATCGCCGGGCTCGGCTCGCGCGACTCGGGCTACCAGTCGGAGATCGACACGATCTTCTTCATGACCGACGGGCAGCCGACGGTGGGCGAGGTGACCGACGCGCTCGAGCTGCGCCGCCTGATCCGCGAGTGGAACCGCCTCTCCCGCATCCGGATCCACTGCATCGGCGTCGGCAAGGACCCCAACATCGCGCTGCTCTACGGCATCGCCGAGGATTCCGGCGGCCAGTTCCAGCACCGGTAGCCGCGCGTCACTCGGTCGCGCCCGACTTCCTCCGCTGCAGCCAGCTGCGCAGGATCACCGTCGCGGCGGTCGAGTCGAGCTTGGGCTTGCGCGCCGAGTGGCGGTGGCCGGCGTCCTTCAGCAGCGCGTGCGCCGACTTCGTGGAGAGGCGCTCGTCCTCCTCCTCGACCGGGTAGGGGAGGCGCTCGCGCAGGACCTGCGCGAAGAGGCGCACCTCGCCGGCGGCCCGCCCGTCCACGCCGTCCATCTGCGTCGGGATGCCGATCACGATCCCGACGATCTCCTCGTCCCGGCAGATCTTCGCGAGCGCGGCGAGGTCGGCCTCGAGCGTCGTGCTCTCGAGGCGCGGCAGCCCGCGCGTCGTGATCCCGAGCGCGTCGCAGACCGCCAGTCCGATGCGGCGGCGGCCCCAGTCGACCGCGAGTCGGCGGCCCGGCGCGCTCACGGTCCGCGCCGGTCGCGCCGCGGCGCTTCGCGCCGGTAGAGGCGCGCCTCGTAGCGGTGCAGGTCGAGCCGCCGCCGCGTCGAGCGCGCGACGAGCGCGAGCCCGCGCTCGATCTCCGGCGTGACGCCCTCGTGGTCGCCGAGCGGGCGGCCGCGGTCGAAGAGGAGCAGCACCCAGCCGGCGCGGTCGACCGGCAGGAAGTCGTCGGGCGAGCGCGCGCGCAGCGGGAGGCGCAGGCACTCGACCCCGAAGCCGTGCGACGCGAAGGCGGGGTCGCTCGCGAAGAGCGGCTCGCCGCCGCGGCGGCGCTCCGAGAAGGCGGCGGCGAGCGGCGCGACGTCGAAGCGCCCGCCGTCGACGAATTCCGACGCGAGCGACGGGAGCGAGGGCACGACGGCGAACGAGAGCGCCGCGAGCCGCGCGAGCGGCGCCGGGGCCGCCTCCCACCAGAGCCCGAGCCCGCTCGCGGCGAGGACGACGACCGCGGCGGTGAGGCACGCCGCCGCAGGTTCGGGCGCGAAGCCGAGCTTGAGTCCGGCCGAGAGCAGCGCCGCGGCGGCGACCACGACGAGCAGCCGCCGGCGCGGCGCGACGGCGCGCGCGCCGCCGCCCGCCGGCGCGCACCACGCCGCGACCACGAAGACGAGGCCGCCGAGCCCGAGGTCGGCCGCGACCCAAGCCGAGCCCTCGACCGCCGCGGAGGTCGCGACCGCCTTCGACGCCGAGAAGAGGGCGAGCGCGGCCATCGACGTCGCGACGCCGAGCGCGAGCAGCGGCCGCAGCCCGCGCAATGCCGCAAAGAGCGCGAGCGACGCGACGAAGGTCGCGTTGACCGTCGAACCCGAGCGCGAGACGTGCACGGCGAACGGCGTCGTCGCCGCGAGCGTGGCCGCCGCGAGCGCGACGCACGGCCCCGCGCCGCGCCTCAGCAGCGCCCACGCGAGCGCGGGCGACGCCGCGCCGAGCGCCGCCGACCACGCGCGCGGCTCGACGAAGCGGTCGGGGTTCGCGGTAAGGAAGTGCGCTGCCTCGCCGAGGTCGGGCGGGAGGCCGCCGAGGCCGAAGACGCGCAGGGCGGCCGCGGCGACCGTCACCGCGGCGAGCGCCGCGAGCTCGAGCCGGGCGCCGCCCGCCGCGGACGCCGCGCGCGCCGACGTCGCGGGGGAAAGATCGTCTCGACCGGGGGAGGACGGCGGCATGGAGCAGCGGATCGTAAGCGCGGCCGCCTATGATCCGACATCCCCGCCGGCTCGACGCGCCCCCGCAGACGGCGACGGGGCGAACGCCGGTCGGGCGAACGTAGGGAATGGACGACTCCACAGGCTCGCGATCATCGCTCGAGGGCGCGGCGGCGGCCGACGCGGGCGAACGCGCGCCCGGGGCCTCGTCCGACGCGCCGCGGTTCGTCGATCCGGCGCGCATCATCGTCCAGCCGGGCGACCGCCTGATCGCGAGCCTCTGGGTGGCGATGGGGCTCGTCGTGCTGCGCGCGCTGCTGCAGTCGGCGGTCGACCTGCTGAAGGAGGGCGAGCGCGGCTCGCTGCTGCTCGAGCACTTCGTCGACCACCTGTTCAAGGCGACCGGGCGCGCGTGGATCATCGTGCCGGCGCTCACGATCCTGCCGCGCACGCGCAAGGCGTGGACGCTCGCCCTGCGCGGCATCGTCGCGGCGGGCATCAGCATCGTCCTCCTCACCGGCTGGCCCGGCGGCGGGCGCCGCTACATGCCGGGGGTCGACACGCGCTGGAGCCTCCTCGGCTGGTGCGCGATCGGCGTCGGCTCGTTCGTCTTCGTGATGTTCGACCGCTACGCGACCTCGCCGCGCCGCCTCTTCTTCCGGCTGAGCACGCCGACGCGCTTCATGACGACCGCGCTGCTGCTGCTGGTCGGCGGCGGGGCGGTCGCGACGACCCACCAGGTCCTCGAGTGGCGGCGCCAGTGGATGGCCGTCGAGGGGATCGTCGCCGACCTGATCCGCCTCTTCCCCGACGCGAAGGTCGACGCCGGCGCCGGTCCGCCGGTGCGCGCCGCGACGCTCACCGCCGACGTCGCGCAGGAGTTGGCGGGCGGCACCCAGCCGGCGCTCGTCATGGGGACGGGCGCCAGCGTCGAGTACCGCCTCGCGGTGCAGGCCAACACGAGCCTCACCTTCGGCTGCGCGATCGACCGCACGAGCGTCGTGGCCGGCGACGACGCGCCGCGCCAGACGATCCGCTTCGCGGTGAGCATCGACGGCGAGGAGCGCTTCGACCACGAGATCCGGCCGCAGCAGGTCGCGCGCGACCGGCGCTGGCACGACCACGAGATCGCGCTCGAGGGCTTCGCGGGGCGCACCATCACGGTCCGCTTCGCGACGAGCGGGAGCGGGCCCGGCGTCGAGAGAGCGCGCGTCGGCTTCGGCCGCCCGCTCCTCGTGCGCGCCGAGATGCTGCCGCGCAACGCGCTGAACGAGCCGCGCGAGCCGGGCGACGCGACCGCGCAGAAGCGCATGAACCTCGTGATGGTCGTGGTCGACTCGCTGCGCGCCGACCGGCTGCACTGCCTGGGCTACCCGCGCGACACCACCCCGGCGATCGACGCGATCGCCGGCGAGTCGGTGGTCTACGAGCGGGCGCGCTCCCCGTCGAGCTGGACCTGGCCGGCGGTCGCGACGCTGCTCACCGGCAAAAACGCGCCGAGCCACGGCGTGGTCGACGACGAGCACTGCTTCCTCTCCGACTCGCTGGTGACGCTGGCGGAGGTGCTGCAGGCCAGCGGCTTCACGACGCTCGCCTGCACCTCCGACCCGCTGGTGAGCCACGCCAAGAACTTCCAGCAGGGCTTCGAGGTGTGGCGCGAGTTCCCGCTCGCGCCCGCCGAGCGCGTCGCCGACGAGTTCGGCGACTGGGTGCTGCGCTACCGCAACTACCAGTTCTTCGCGTTCGTCGAGTTCGTCGACCTGCACCGGCCGTTCAACCCGCCGCAGCAGTACGGCGAGAAGTTCGCGCGCACCGCCGCGGCGACCGCGATGCGCAGCGCCGTGAACGACGTCCGCGCCCGCAGCGGGCAGGGCGGCGTGCCGCAGCTCGCCGAGGAGTTCGTGGCGCCGCGCGTCGACGGGCTCGCGCTCGACGACCAGGACCATTCGAACCTCTACGACGGCGAGGTCGCCTACGTCGACGAGGCGATCCGCACCATGCGCCGCCAGCTGGAGAGCGCGCAGCTCTGGGCCCGGACGCTCTTCGTGATCGTGAGCGACCACGGCGAGTTCGTCGGCGCCGTCCCGCCGCCGGCCGGCGCGTCGCTCGACGCCGCGTTCGTCGACGTCCCGCTGATCGTCCACGACCCGGGCCGCCCGCCGCTGCGCGTCGCCGAGGTGGTCGACACGACCTTCCTGGTGCCGACGCTGCTCGGGATGGTCGAGGCGCGGCCGCTCGCCGGCGGGCCGCCGCCCCTCTCGCTCAAGCCGTGGGGCCCGGTCGCCGACGTCGCCTTCTCCCACACGGCGCGCGGCCGGCTGCCGGGCCGCGACCGCGAGTGCGTGCTGATCGGCGTCGAGAGCAACGACGGCCGCCTCGTGACCACCGCCGACTTCGACCTGGTCGCCTTCTCGGAGCGCCGTCCGGCCGACGAGAGCGACAACGAGCGCGTCCGCCTCGCGCTCACCAACAAGCTCAAGCGCTGGTTCGGTCCGCGCTGAGGCCGGCCGCGACGCCCGCGCGCGGCCGCGCGAGCCATCCCTGGACGAAGGCGCCCGCGAAGATCCCGAGCAGCGCCCAGAGCGTCGGGACGTTCCCCGCGCCGAGGCTCGCGATCGAGGGGCCGGGGCAGACGCCGCAGAGCCCCCAGCCGATCCCGAAGATCGCGGAGCCGAGCAGCGTCGAGCGGTCGAGGCGCGCCGCGTGGCGGCCGAACTGGTCGCCGAAGGGCGGCGCCTTCAGCCAGCGCGGGGCGAGCTGGTAGGCCGGCAGCGCGACCGCGACCGCGCCTCCCAGCACGAGCAGCAGCCCGAAGTCGCGCCAGCGGAGGAACGAGAGCACCACCTCGGGCGAGACCATGGCGGAGCGCGCGAGCCCGCAGCCGAAGAGGACGCCGCCCAGCAGCGCGACGAGCGCGACGCGCGTCTTCACGGCGAAATCCCCAAGCGTGCGACGAGCTGCGCGGTCGCCATCCCGGTCGCGAGGAACGTGACGACCGCGGCGAGCGACGGCCGCTGCAGCGACGCGAGTCCGCAGATCCCGTG
>Ga0137425_1000316_pt1 | contig 13533 bp, 8 predicted proteins | sample EasRivERMZT640_2_FD_102318 | JGI IMG/M metagenome (GOLD analysis project Ga0137425, IMG submission 102318) | Soil microbial communities from meander-bound floodplain in the East River, Colorado, USA - East River MetaG ERMZT640_2 | ecosystem: Environmental > Terrestrial > Soil > Floodplain ...
GCCGCGACGGTCGATGCCGCGGGCCGCGCCGCCGCGCCGCACGCGGCGAGACCGTCGATCAGGACGTAGACCTCCTCGCCCTCCTTGGCCTTCGCGAGCTGCTTCGTCATCTGCGCGACCGCCTCGGCGGTGCCGGCGCCGCGGCCGGCGGAGAGGCGCGCGATCGAGACCTTGAGCTGCAGCGGGAGGCGCTTGGGACCGAGCGCATTCGTGAGGAGCCAGCGGAACGATTCGTCGCTCTTCTGCGCGAGGATCGGCGCGACGATCTCGCGCTGGAGCCCCGCGATCGCCGCGACCTCGCCCTCGAGCTCGCCGATGCGCGTGCGGAGGCTCTTCATTTTCATCGCGATCGGCATCGGGAACTGGCGCGCGCCGACCGCCTGGTCGGCCGAGATCTTCGAGAGTTCGTCCTTGGCGCGGTTCTGCTCTTCGACGCGCGCCGCACGCGCCTCCTCGCACGCGCCGCACGCGTCGAGCAGCGCGTTGGCGACGATCGGCGCGTCGAGCTCCTTCAGGAGCTCGAGCGCGCAGCGCTTCTCCTCGAGCGCGGGGGTCTTCTTTTCGTCGCCGAAGTAGGCCTTGCGGAAGGCGGCGACCCGCTGCGGCGTCTCGTCTCCCGCCCGGAGCGCCGGGGCCGCCGGGAGCGCCGGGGCGGACGCGAACAGGCAGCAAACGAAGGCGAGCGGGAACCGGAGCGGGGACGGATCCACTACGAACCTTCCTCATCAATGCCGGCCGTCACCGCGGGAGGTCCCTCAACTACTGCCTCACGCGTCTCCGGGAGCGGACGATTCCAGCCTTCACGCCAGGACGCTACTTTCTTCGGCTTGCCCGTCGAGGTCCAGTCCGAGCTGAGTGTCGCGGACCGTAGACCGCGTTGCCCGCTGCGGCTGCACCGAGCCGGGATTCGACGAGGACCACCATGCGCAATGCCTCACGGAAGTTCCTGTCCGCGGTATTGGTCGGAGCACTCGCGGTCCCGTCAGCACTCGGACAGGCGGTCGGCGGCTTCCTCCACGAGCACCCGACGACGACGCGCATCGCCGACCCCAAGCTCGGGGGCGGCGGCGTCCGCGTCGACTACCGGCTCGACGCCGCGCCGACGTCCTACATCGTGACGATCGAGGCGTGGCAGGCCGGCCAGAAGGTCTCCGACGTCTGGCGCGGCATGGAGAAGGGGCAGCTGCTGCCGCTCAGCCACTTCTGGGGTGGCGTCGACGCCAACGGCAAGTACGTCGACCCGGGCCGCTACCAGATGGTCGTCGAGGCGCAGTCCGCGACCGGCGGCCGCATCGAGCGCATCCACTATCCCGTCGACGTGGTCCGGCTCGGCCTGATCAACATCGCCGCCGAGTCGAGCAACGGCACCAACGAGTGGCAGACCGTCTACTACCTGAAGGCGGGGCTGATCCGCTTCTACGCGACGCCCGCCACCAGCGAGTGGGTGAGCAAGGCGTTCGGGACCGAGATCTCCGACCTCGACAACGACGACGGCACGCCGCGCGCCGCGCCCACGACCTGGCCCGGCGTCGCCGAGCCGAAGATCTACCAGACCAGCGTCGGCACCTGGAAGTACGACACGACCTCGCACGACTACCCGCTCTGCTACCTCGCCGGCGCGCAGCCGCAGTTCACCGTGACCTTCGGCGCGACCTGCACCGACCAGAGCGGCGCGCAGATCCCCGTGAATTATCCCGTCGCCGGATTCGACTTGCGCTGCATCGCCAACGACGAGGCGGGCGGCTGGACCTCGAGCAACAACGTGAACGTCGCGCCGGGCGGGCAGGCGACCTTCCTCGGGCCGGCGCTCACCACCGACGCGACCCGCAACGACCGCCACGTGCGCTGGCGCTGGCAGTACCGCGCGACCGGCACGACCGGCTGGGTCACGATCCCCGGCGCCTTCACCACGGAGCACCAGATCCACACGATCGTCGACGCGCCCTTCTGGCCGGCCGGCGCCTCGGGCACGCAGTACTCCGGCCCGTGGGTCGAGGTCGTCGACTACATGCACACCTGGCAGGAGCAGTTCGGCATCGTGCCGAGCGACGCCGCGCAGGTCGTCGAGCTCCTGATCAAGGGCTACAACGGCCAGCCGACGCTCGACCACGCCATCGAGAACGTCGTCTACGACTGCCCGGGCGAGGGCGGGGACGGCGGCGCGACGCACTACTTCGACTTCGGCACCGGCACGATGAACCTGACGAGCCTGCTCAACGGCCACACCAGCGGCAAGTTCGTCAACTGCAGCGATTCCGCGGCCGGCACCTCCTCGATGCTCGAGATGCTCGGCATCCAGAACGTCCAGATGGAGATCCTCGGCTCGATGACGCTGCGCGCCATCTGGGGCATCGGCTGCGACGACTACACGCTCGACCTGTGGGGCAACGGCGGCGGAGGCGGCCACGGCTTCAGCTACCACCACATCATCACGCGCGACGCCGGGGTGAACATCTCCGACGCCTGCCTGTGGGTCGACGACGACGGCCATCCCAACCGCCTGCCCGGCACGCCGGGCTTCAACCACGACCGCGATTGGAGCAACTATGAATCGCTGCTGGCCAAAGCCAACGTGACGTGGCAGCTCGACGTCACGCCGAAGCTCAAGTGAACGGGAGCCCGAGGAGAACCCCATGAAGAACACGAAGCCCGCTCTCTCGCTCCTCGTCCTCTCGCTCGCGTCGGCGGCGCTCTTCGCGCAGGCCGCCGGGACGAACGCGGGTGGTGCGCCGTCCGGCTCCGGAGACGTGAAGGCGACGATCGTCGCGGCCGCGGCGGAGAAGTACGACATGAAGCACTGGCCCGCCGGCGCTCGCCGCGCCGGCTGCGACCTCGGCGAGCTGCGCCTCTCCGCGCTGAGCGGCAGCGAGGTCCGGCGCGACGGCGCGATCGTCGTGCGCCACTTCGCCGACGCACAGAAGCGCGACGTCGTGCGCGTCGAGATGTTCGTCGGCGACACGGCCGAGGCGGCGCACGCGCGCCTGCTTCAGCACGTCGCCTTCGTGCAGTCGACCAAGACGCTCCCGACCGCCTCCTCACGCGGCATCACGGCCGGGGACGTCGGCTTCGTCGGCTACGGCAACAAGGAGATGGACCGTATCGCGTGGCTCGCCTTCGTTCAGGGCAATGTCGAGTTTCGTGTGGTGAGCCTCGACCCGGGCACGCCCGAGCAGCCCGACCTGCGCGACGCCGCGGCGCGGCTGACCGCGCTCGCGCAGAAGGCGGCGCCGGTCGCGGCCGGCGCGCCGATCCCGGCGCCGGCGATCGAGCTCTTTTCGGCGCAGGACGGCAAGTGGGCGATCGGCGACGCGGTCCGCCTCGACGTGCGCGTGAAGGACGTCGCCGGCGGCGTCGCGAAGCTCGACTTCGAGGTCGGCGGCACCGCCCAGGGCTACGTCGAGGGCGACGACGACGGCTTCCAGCGCTTCCACGCCACCAAGGACGGCCGCGCGGTCGTCACGCTCTTCGCGCTCGGCTCGAACGGCGTCGTCTCGGAGAAGAAGATCGAGCTCGAGATCGCCGCTGCCAAGCAGTGACGCGCTCGCGCGCTTGACCCTTTCTTGACATCTCGCACGGCCGCAGCGTTACGCTGCGGCCGTGGTCGTTTCCGGGCCGCGAACATCCCGCGCACGTCCCCGTCCTCTCGTGCTCGTCGTCGCGATCGTGCTCCTCTCATCGGCGGGGCTCTTGGCGGCGGGGCTCGTGAGCCTCTGGCATTCGGCGCGCGCCGCCGAGGTCGCCGCGGCCGCCGCGTCGGAGCGCGCCGCGGGGACGGCGGCCCGCGCGCTGCGCGCGAGCCTGCGCGATCCGGCGCAACTGCGCGCCGTCGCGCCGGAGCGGACCTTCCGCGTCGAGGGCGGCCGGCTCGTCGCGCCGCCCGGCTTCCCGTGGCTCGTGACGCCGCCGCCGGAGGATCCCGAGCTCGAGCTGCCGATCGCGCTGCTCGCGCAGGTGCGCGCGGCCGAGGCGAGCTCGCGCTCCGGCGACGGCCCCGGTAGCGCGGGCGCGTTCACGGAGGCGCTCGCGGGCGCGCAGGCGCTGCCGACGAAGCAGGCGCGCTGGGTCGAGCTCGCCGCGGCGTGGTCGGCGCAGCGGCGCGGCGAGGTCGCCGAGCGCGACCGTCTGCTCGACGCGCTGCTCGCGGAGCCCGACGCGCCGAGCTACCGCAGCGCGACCGCGGGATTGCTGCTGCTCGCGGCGAAGGCGCGGCGGGAGCTGACGGAGCAGGCGTGGCGCGCGGCGCTCGCGGGCCTCGAGCCGGCGACGGTCGACGCGCTGCTCGCGCAGCTCGAGCGCGAGAGTGACGGCCTCGACCTCGCCCCGATCCGCGCGACGGCGGCCGCGCTCGCGGCGACGCGCCGCGTCCTCGCCGCCGTCGCGCCGCTCGTGCCGCGGCTGCTCGCCGCGCGCGCGCCGCTGCTCGAGGCGGCGGGCGAGGAGCTCCTGCTCTGGTGCCCCGACGCCGATCCGTCGGCGGGCGGCGGCGCGCTGCTGCCTCCGCGCGAGCTCCTCGGCGAGGGCGCCGACGCCGGCGGCGGGAGCTTCGTTTTCGGCCCCGTCGCGCCGGCCGACGCGCTGCCGGTCGTCCCGCTCGTCGCGATCGTGCCGGGCGCGCCGCCGGCCGCGGGCGCGCTCGCCGGGAGCCGCGGCCTCGCGACGCTGATCGTCGTGCTGGCAGCGACGTTCGGGGGCGGGCTCTTCGTCGCGCTGCGCATGGTCCGGCGCGAGGTCGAGCTCACCGGCGCGCGCGCCCGCTTCCTCACCAACGTGACGCACGAGTTGAAGACGCCGCTCGCCTCGATCCGCCTCTTCTCCGAGATGCTGCTCGACGGCCGCGTCGAGTCGGAGGCGAAGCGCGACGAGTACCACCGCCTGCTCGCCGGCGAATCGGAGCGCCTCTCCGCGCTGATCGAGAACGTCCTCGACCTCGGCCGGCTCGAGCGGGGCGAGCGGGCGCTCGACCTCGCGCCGCGGCGGCTGGATGAACTGGCGCGGGAAGTCGTCGAGCGCTTCGCGCCGCTCTCCGCGCGCGACGGCGTCGCGATCGCGACGCGCGGACTCGACGTGCCGTGCGCGGCGGTCTGCGACCGCGGGGCGTTCGCGCAGGCGCTGGTGAACCTGCTCGACAATGCGCGCAAGTACGCGGCGAGCGGCGGCCGGATCGAGGTCGCGCTCGAGCGCGCGCCGGACGCCGGCGGCGGCCAGGGCCGCGATCTCGTCCGTGTCTGTGTCCGCGATTTCGGGCCGGGCATCCCGGAAGAAGAGCGCGCGCGGATCTTCGAACCGTTCGTGCGGGGCGAACGACAGCGCGACGGCTCGATCGCGGGGCTCGGGCTCGGGCTCCATCTGGCGCGGACGCTGACGCGTGCACAGGGCGGCGAGCTCGCGTGCGAGGCGCCCGAGGGCGGCGGGGCGCGCTTCGTCCTGACGCTGCCGGCGGCCGACGCGGCCGACACTGCGTCGAACGGCGCAGCGACCACCCCGGCGACGACGTCGCCGACCCTGGGTCCCGCGCCATGAAGCGACTCCTCCTGGTCGAGGACGACCGCGCGCTGTCGACGGGGCTCACGGACGCGTTCCGCCTCGAGGGCTTCGACGTGACGCTCGCGCGCGACGGCGTGAAGGCGCGCGCGCTGGCGTTCGAGCGCGAGTTCGACGTCGCGATCCTCGACCTGATGCTGCCCGGCCGCAGCGGCCTCGACGTGCTGCGCGAGCTGCGCGCGAAGGGGCGCGCGCTGCCGATCCTGATCCTGACCGCGCGCGGCGGCGAGTCGGACAAGGTGATCGGCCTCGAACTCGGCGCCGACGACTACGTGACCAAGCCCTTCAGCCTGCGCGAGCTCGTCGCGCGGGTGCGTGCGCTCGTGCGGCGAGCGGGTGCGAAAGAAGGGGCCGGCGCGCCGCTGCCCGCCGCGACCCGCTTCGCGCTCGGCGACGCCGAGGTCGACCTCGAGGCGTTCACGCTCAAGCGCGCCGGCACGACGCACGCCCTCTCGCGCCGCGAAGCCGCGCTCCTCGCCCTGCTCTGGGAGCGACGCGGCCGCGCCGTGAGCCGCGAACAGATCCTGCGCCACGCCTGGAGTGACGGCGGCGACTCCGTCGGCGCACGCACCATCGACACCCACGTGCTCAACCTGCGCCAGAAACTCGAAGCCGACCCGGCGCAGCCCAAGCTGCTGCTCACCGTGCACGGCGTCGGGTACCGGCTGCAGGCAGAGGCGTGACCGTTTCTTGACTTCGAATTGACGCCGAGCGGGCAAGCGCGCGCCGAGGAAAGCGTCGGATGGCGCGTGCACGAACGGAGCGGGACGACCCCGCGGCGCGATCGTGCGGAGACGACGGGAGCATGGTGATGTGGAAGTACACGGGGCTCGCGATCGCGGCGATGGTGGCAGCGGCGGGCGCGACGGTGCGCGCGCAGGACGCGGGCGCCGGCGAGAGCGCCGCGCAGAGCGTCGCTCGCGCGAAGCTCCTCGCCGACGCGGAGCACGACTACGAGCCGGCGCTCGCGCTCGCCGCGATCGTCGGTCGGGACGAGAAGAACGGGGCCGACGTGCGCGCGCAGGCATTCGTGATCGCGGCGCGCTGCCTTTCGCAGCTCGGAAAGTCCGACGAGGCGCGGATCCAACTGCAGATGGCCGCGCAACTCGGCGGCCCGGCCGCCGCGGAAGCGCGCCGGCTGCTCGACGCGGGCCAGACCGACCAGCAGCTCGAGTTGCGCATCGCGAAGGCGATCGAGGAGCTCTTCTCGCATGGTCCCGACCCGCTCAAACTCGAGAATCTCCAATCGAACCAGACCGCACGTGACCTGATCTGGGTCGGGGCGCCGGCGGTGCCGCGGCTCGCAAAGGTCCTCGCCGACATCGACCACCTCGCGTACGTGACTGCCGCGGCCTTCCTGCTCGGGGACATCGGGACCGCGGAGGCAGCGGCGGCGATCCGTGCCGCGCTGCAGCAGTCGGACCCGCTCTACCGGCGGGCGGTGCTGCGGGGCTTCGAGCCGATGACCGCGAGGGACTCGCACCGGAAGTTCTGGGAGGGTCCGGTGCGCGAGGCCGCGGTGTCGCTGCTGAAGGACCGCGATTCGGACGTCCGCGCGTTGCAGCTCTCCGAGTACTCGGAGCTCATGACGGTTGGCGAACTCCTCGCGATGTCGCGCGACCCGGAGGACAAGGTCCGGATCGGGGCGTGGAAGGCGCTGCAGGGAAGGTGCGTCAGGCCACTCGCGGTCGCATCGGAGGTCGATGAGATCGTCGCTGAACTTCGCCGATGCCTGAAGGAGGACCACGATCCGGTTCGGCGCGTCGCCTGCGGTCTTTTCATGTTCGATCCGATCCGACGTGACGCCGACGGTCGCGAGCTGGCCTTCGAATCGATGCTCGATCCGGTGCTGACCGGGCCGGACCTCACGAACCTGCCGCGCTGGATGTCGGCGTATGACGCGATGCAGGCCAGTCAGGCGCCCCTCTCCCGTCCGATTCCGATCGACCTGCTGGTCCACGTCGCCGAGCGGTTCGACCAGGACGCGACCGCGGGCGCGAATCCTCCGCCAAGGGGCGCAGTGAATTCGATCAATGCGCTCTCGGTGTGGATCTCCCGCTCGGCGGGGATCCCAATCGGGCAGACGGAGCGCTACGGCTGGCCGGCGACCGAACGCGCGAAGGTCTGGAAGCTCGTGCGCCTGGGCTACGGCGGCTCGGTGAACACTTGGGCCCAGTCCAATGCGACCGCGGAGGATGTGCCGACGATCGTCGAGAATTGCGTCGAGGCGGGCGAGCCGGCACTCGCTGGGAACCTCATCAACCAGAAGTTCAGGTCCTTGACGGAAGAGCAGCGACAGTCGATCGCGCGCTCCCTCGTGCGAGCGATCGACACCGAACGCGTCGGACTCGATCTGTCGGACAAGTACCGGCTCCAGCGGTTCACGAACTGGTGCCTGACACTCAAGACGATCGGCGCCGAATCCGGAGATGAAGCGCTGATCCGCATCGCCGAGACGAAGCTGCTTTCCCCCAACGACTGGGTCGCGAACGCACTGATGACGCGTGAGTACCCCGCCGTCGAGCTCCGGCTGCTCCCACGGCTCGTCGTGCTGCCTACCAACGACACATCGAGCGAACCCATGCGCGCACGGAACGCCGCGCTCGGCCGGCTCGCTGCGGCGCACTCTCCGGAGCTGCCGAAGCTGCTCGCGACCTGCTACGGACTCGGACTCAGCCCGTCGACCGTCACGGGGCGGGGGAAATCCGTGTCGCGTCCGAAGGGAATCGCGTGGATGTTGACGCGCGACATCGGTGCCGATGCCGAGGCCACGTCGCGACTTCTCGAGGAACGCCGTGCCGAGCCGTCGAAGCGCAAGAGTGTCGCACCGACCTTCGCCGCCGAATGGGGACCGACCTATTCGGAGGCGGACGTCCGAGTCGCGCTCGAAGAGTGCGCCCGCCTCGAAAAGGAATCGTTCTGGTACGACGTGAAGAGCGCGGTCGACCTGTTGCCCGTCGACGGACCATTCGATTCGGTGGCGATCACGCTGCTCGAGGTCGCCACGCGGCTCGTCGCTTCGGCGGTTCCCGCCGTCAACGAAGGCAAGGAGCCGCATCCGGTCGTCGGAGCGCTCCTCGCGCATCGCGCGCCCGGGTGGGAGGACCTCGCGGTCGCCAACGTCCTCGACGCGCGCTGGCGGGACGTGGTCCTCAACTCGCTCCCGGAAGTCACGCCGGGACTGCTCGATCGGCTCGCGAGCGTGCACGACCCGATCGGGAAGAGCATGCGCCGTTCGATCGTCGGCCGCCTCGCGACCGAGAAGAACCCCGCGATCCGTGCGCGCGCCCCCGACTTCCTGAAGGACGAGGACCCGAGCGTCCGTCAGGCGGCGATCTCCGCGACGCAAGCGATCATGCCGGAGCGGGCGTTCGACCTGATCCTGCCGCTCGCCAAGGACCCGAACTCCTCCGTCCGCGGCTGGCTCTGCACCTGCCTCGGCTCCATCTTCGATCGCCGCGCGATCCCCGTGCTCGTCGATCGGCTCGAGGATCCGGACAACGACGTGCGCGTCGCCGCCAAGTCGTCCCTCGAAGCGCTCCAGTACACCTTCGAGCAGAAGGAGAAGTGGAAGCGCGTCCTCGAAGGCGCCGGGCTCGAGACTACGAGCGCCGCCGAGGCGCTCGTGAAGCAGGCGGCCGCGGGCCAGCCCAAGGCGACGCGGCTCGTCGCGATCGAGTCGCTCGGGACGCTCGGGGTCGCGGAGACGCTGCCGGTGCTGATCCAGTTCATGGGAGACGGGGACGCGGAGATCGCGGCGGCGGCGAAGGAGGCGGTCGCGCGCATCAACCGGCGCGCGGCGGACGGCAAGGACACGGACGCGGCGAAGTCGGGGAAGGACGGGAAGAAGCCATCCGATCAGTGATTCCGCGGTCTTCGAGCGCGCCGCGCCGACGCTGGTCTGCCCGCGTCGGCGCGGCGCGCACCGTTCAGTGCGGCGTCCCCCCGCTCTTCGGTCCGAGCGCTCGATCGAGGAGTTGCTCGAGGTGCGCGCGATACCCGGCCGGGTCGACCTCCCACACCTTGCCGTGCTTCGCTTCGGGGACGATCCAGAGGTCCTTCCGGTCGGCCTCGGTCGGGAGCGCGTCGAACCAGCTCTTCACCGATTCGACCGGCACGCGGTCGTCCTGGCCGGCCGCGATGAACAGCACGGGGATGCTCTTCGGCAGGCGGCTCAGCGCGGCGCGCGGGGTCGCGTGGTCGAAGTCGACGCCGCCGAACGTCCCCGCGCCGAAGAGCATGAGCGAGCGGATCGGCGCGGGGAGGGTCGGGCCCTGGTTGCGGCGCGCGGCGAAGCCTTGGAGCATCTTGTCGCCGACGGCGTGCAGGTCGTCGATCGGGGCGTCGAGGATCAGCGCGGCGAGGTCCTTGGCGTCGGGCGCGGCGAGCGCGGCGGCCACGCTCCCGAGGCTCACGCCGAAGAGCACGAGCGGAAGCCCCTTCGTCTTGGGCCACTCGTGCATGAACGCGAGCGCGGCGGCGACGTCGCGGCTCTCGCCGGTCCCGAAGGTCGCCGGCGCGCGGCCGCTGCCGCCGTGGTTGCGGTACTCGAGGAGCAGCACCTCGCCGCCGAGATCGCGCAGCATCGAGCCGACCGTCTCGAGCTCGAACGCGCTGCGGAAGAGGCCGTGCACGCAGACGGCGCCAAAGCGCGGCACCCCGGAGCGCGCGGGAACGAGGAAGCTGCGCAGCGGCACGCCGTCCGCCGACTTCAACGGCGTCAACCACTGCTCGGCGGCGGCGTCGAGTTTCGCGAGCTCCGCCTTGTCCTTCTCGCCCTCGACCGGGAGCTTCGGCTGGCCCGTCTCGTCGAAGAAGGGCTGCACCGGCTTGCCCGTGCGCGTCGCCTCCTCGGTCGCGAGCGTCTCGCGCGTCTGCATGACCCATGTGCCGTCGGCGGCGAGGCGCGGTCCGCGGTAGCTGCGCTCGTCGCCGCGCGTGTTGACGATCCTCGACGTCAGCGCGCCGAGCCCGACCGGCACGACGACGACCGTGTGCAGCACGAGCAGCCCGAGGTGGATCCAGAGCACGCGCGGCCAGAAGCGCTCGAACGGCCGGTGCGCGAGCTTGAAGCCGAGCCAGACCAGCAGCGCGAGCAGGAGCGTCGCGGCGGTGAGCGCGAGCGCGGGGAGGAAGATGACCTTCATGCGACGAAGCGGTCCTTGAGCCGCGGCGGCATCAGCGGGCACGACTCCGCCGGCCGCGGGAAGAGGCGGTAGCGCACCGCCGCGATCGATTCGTAGCCGAGATCGCGCAGCGCCGTCGGAATTGCACGCAGCAGCAGCGCGACCACGCGCCAGATCCCGCCGAGCCGATCGTAGACGTGCACGACCGCCGCCGACTTGACCCGGACGCGCCGTTGCGAATCCTGCACGACCACGCTGTCGGGCAGCCGCGCGCGCGTCGCCTCGTCGAGCACGGTCTTGATCTTCTCGCCCTGCAGCGTGGAGAAGAGGAACAGCCGTTCGCGATCCTCGCCCAGCACGAAGCGCACGAGCCGATGGCAGAGGCCGCAGTGGCCGTCGAAGAAGACGAGCTCGGGCGCGGGCGTGCGGCGCGGCGGGAGCCAAGCCGGATCGAACAGGAAGAGCGGCAGCGCGAGCCGGATCGCCATGAAGTCGGGCCGCGTGTCGAAGAAGCACGAACCGACCTGGCCGAGCCACAGTGCGCACCACGCGTAACGCCGCGTCGTCCGGAACGGGGCGAGCGCCGCGAACGCGAAGCCCGCGACGATCAAGACGACCACGGCGGCGGAGCTCGCCGAGGCGGACGAAGCGGGGGATTCCGAGCGCCGCATCGTCCAGAACGCGCCGAACGAGACGACGAGCCCGGTCAGCCCGGTCGCGATCCAGGCGAGCGCGACGCTCCACGGCGGCAGCCTCCAGCCGCCGTCGGGATCGACGCGGCCGCGCGCCTCGAACGACCCGAACGGCGCCGGCGGTGCGAGCACGAGCAGGAGCAGAGGCAGTCCCACCGCGAGCTCGAACCCGGGGTCGATGAAGTCGGCCGTGAGCGCGCGCGTGGCCCGGAAGCCGAGCAGGAGGAGCGCAGCGAAGCGCGTCCACGCGCCGACCAGGACGAGGCCCGCCGCGACGATCTGGACGGCGAAGGGCGGGACGGTCTTGAGGCCGAACTCGCGCACGAGCACCGCGGTGCTGACGATCGTCCCGGCCAGGAAGGCCGCCGCGAAGACGACGCGGACGAAGCTCCACTGCCCGCCCGTCCATGCGCTCCCGAGCTTCCCGTCGTTCGTCATCTCGGCCAGAGTCCCGCCGCCGCCGCGCACGCCGCCACCTGCAGGACGAAGTTATCCCAGCCGTGCGGCGCGGCGGCTTCGACCAGCGTGCAGGCCGCGGCAAATAGCGAAAGCCTCCCGATCGCCGCCGCTTCGAGCGGAACTCCTGCGAGCGCGAGCGCGAGCGCCCCGGCGATCCCCGCCGCCACGAAGACCGCCGCCGACCCCTCGAGGCTGCGCGTCGCGGCGACCTTCGCCGGAAGCGGCAAGCGGTAGCGGTGGCGACCGAAGCGGATGCCGATCGGCTCGCCGACCGCGTCGGCCAGCCCGACCGCGAGGTAGCCGAAGGTCGCGTGCTGCGGGAAGAGGAGGTTCGCGGCGACGCCGCCGAGCGCGGTCGCGAACCACGGCACGACCACGTACCAGGTACGGTGCGGCGCGTCGCTCTCCCGCGCCAGCGCCTCGTATCCGGGCGACGCGAGCGGCGGCCCGCACGTGCCGCGCACGACGACGACGGCGATCACCGCCGACACCGCGACGCCGTACGCGAGCGTCCCGCCGAATCCCGCCCGCCACTGGACCAGCGCCGCACCACCGAAGATCAGGACGTGGAAGAGCTTGCGCGTGTCGCCGGTGCGCCAGCGCCGGCCGACCTTGAGCCACCCGACGAGGAGGAGCGCGAGCGCGGCCCACGGGAGGGCCGCCGCCGCGATCCACGCCCGCTCACGCCACGCGTCCAACGGCGCTTTCCTCCGCCCCTCGGCGCCCGACGCTCCCCGATCGCCGAGGTCGACAAGGTAGCCTCCTCCGATCGAAGAGGTGTCGATGGCTGAACGCGACGGTGAACGGGTGCCGCCGACTTCGCAGGACCCCGGGCACGACCACGTGCACGAGGCGGTGAACGCCGCGACCCACGACTTCCTCGCCGAGGTCGGCCACGGCGGCGAACGGCGCACGCGCGTCGTGATCGTCGTGACGCTCGCGATGATGGTCGCCGAAATCGCCGTCGGCTTCTGGTCGGGCTCGATGGCGCTGCTCGCCGACGGCTGGCACATGGGCAGCCACGCTTCCGCGCTCGGCATCGCGCTGTTCGCCTACTCCTTCGCGCGCAAGCACGCCGGCAACCCGCGCTTCGCCTTCGGGACGTGGAAGGTCTGGATCCTGGGCGGCTTCGCGAGCGCCGTCGTGCTCGGCGTCGTCGCGGTGCTGGTCGCCTGGGAGGCGGCGACGCGCATCGTGACGCCCGAGCCGATCAAGAGCGGCGAGGCGATCGCGGTCGCGGCGGCCGGGCTGGTCGTCAACTTCGTCTGCGCGCTGCTGCTGCGCGACGACCCCGGTGACGCGCAGCTGCGCGACCTGCCCGAGGGCGCCGCCTGCGCCGTCCACGACCACAACCGGCGCGCCGCCTACCTCCACGTACTGGCCGACGCCTTCACGTCGGTGCTCGCGATCGTCGCGCTGGTCGGCGTCTGGAAGCTCGGCTGGAACTGGCTCGACCCGGTGGTCGGCATCGTCGGCGCGCTCTTCATCGCGCGCTGGTCGATCGGCCTCCTGCGCGACACCTCGCGCATCCTGGTCGACGCCGACGTCCACGCCGACGTGCGCGAGCGCGTCGTCGCGGCGCTGCGCGACGTCGGCGCGGCGCGCGTGTTCGACGTCCACGTCTGGCGGGTCGGGCCGGCCGCGCTCGCGGTCATCGCCGCGGTCGACGTCGAGCGCCCGACCTCCTCCGCGTCCCTCGCGCAGGTCGTGCGCAC
>Ga0137425_1000318_pt1 | contig 13463 bp, 15 predicted proteins | sample EasRivERMZT640_2_FD_102318 | JGI IMG/M metagenome (GOLD analysis project Ga0137425, IMG submission 102318) | Soil microbial communities from meander-bound floodplain in the East River, Colorado, USA - East River MetaG ERMZT640_2 | ecosystem: Environmental > Terrestrial > Soil > Floodplain ...
CTGCTCGCGCGCTGCGGCTTCCGCTCGAACGGCCTGTTCGTGATGGACGGCTCGCGGCGCTCGGCGCACGGCAACGCCTACTTCACCGGCTTCGGCGCCGCCAAGCGCATCGTGTTCTTCGACACCCTGCTCTCGCGCCTCGCGCCGGGCGAGGTGGAAGCGGTGCTCGCGCACGAGCTCGGCCATTACCGGCGCCACCACGTGTGGAAACGCATCGGCGTGATGTTCGCGCTGTCGCTGGGACTGCTGTGGGTGCTGGGCCGGCTCATCGACCAGCCGTGGTTCTACGACGGCCTGAACGCGGGCGCGCCGGCCACCGCGATGGGGCTGCTCCTCTTCGTGCTGGTGATGCCGGCGTTCACCTTCTTCCTGCAGCCGCTCACCAGCCTGTACTCGCGCAAGCACGAGTTCGAGGCCGACGCTTATGCCGCCGCGAACGCGAGCGCCGCCGAGCTGGTGCGCGCGCTGGTCAAGCTCTACCAGGACAACGCGGCCACGCTCACGCCCGATCCGCTGCATTCCGCGTTCTACGACTCGCACCCGCCCGCGGCCACGCGCATCGCGCGGCTGCAGGCCGGCACCTAGGAGGCGCCATGGAATCGCTCGTCAGGAAGAAGTGCAAGCCCTGCGAAGGCGGCGTCGCGCCGTTCAGCGCGCAGCAGGCGGGCGAGATGCTCAGGCAGATCAAAGGCTGGCTGCTGGAGGACGGCAAGCTGGTGAAGGTCTACCCCTTCGCCAACTACCACCACACCATGGCCTTCGTGAATGCCCTGGCCTGGATCTCGCACCGCGAGGACCACCATCCCGACCTCGCGGTCGGCTACAACCAGTGCCGCGTCACCTACTGGACGCACGCCGTGGGCGGCCTTTCGGAGAACGATTTCATCTGCGCGGCGAAGTGCGACGCGTTGTTTGACTTGTAGTGCCGCGCGTCTTCAGTTCCTTCGATCGCCTCGCCGCGCACCACACGCGCAACCTCCTCGAGGCGGCCGGCATCCGCGCCGAGGTGAGGAACGAGGTGCTCGCCTCCGCGATGGGCGAACTGCCGCCGGCAGAGTGCCAGGTGGAGGTCTGGGTGATGGATCCCGCCGAGGCAGTGCGCGCCGAGCAGCTGCTGCGCGACGATGTGCCGCCCGCTGGCGCGGCCTGGACCTGTCCCGCCTGCGGCGAGCGGCTCGAGCCGCAATTCAGCGCCTGCTGGCGCTGCGCGCGCTAGAAGGCCTGCGCCAGGGTCAGCACCAGCAGCACGAAGACCCACAGCACCAGCGCGCGCCAGACCAGGCCCACCACGCTGTCGAGGAACGGGCTGTCGGCGCTCTCGCCCAGGCCGATCTCGGGGCGCACTTCGACGCCTTCGATCGCGGTGAGCGGCATGCCCAGGCGCACGCCCATCGCGCCCGCGCCGGCGGCGAGCACCACACCCGCGTCCGGGTCGCTCCAGCCGCGCGCCTGCGTGCGCCAGCAGTAGACCGCGTCCTCGAAATCGCCCACCACCGCGAAGGCAGCGGCGGTGAGCCGCACCGCGGGCCATTCCAGCACCCTCACCATGCGCTCGGCGAACGCGCCAAAGGCGCCCAGGGTGTGCCAGCGCCGCCGCAGGTGCAGCGCGAGGCGATAGAGGATGGCGCCGCTCGGGCCGGGCAGCAGCATGAACCAGAACAGCACGCCGAATACGTGCCGGTGGGAGGCCACCAGCGCCTCCTCGATGGCCAGCCGCATGACCTCCTCGCGGCTTCTGTGCTGCGCCGGCTCCCCGCGCCAGGCGCCGATCAGCTCGCGCGCGCGGTCGACATCCCCGTCGCGCAGCGCAGTCTGGATGCCGGTGAAGTAATGGCTGAATTGACGAAAACCCAGCGTCAGGTAGAGCGCGCCGGCATTGAACGCGATGGCCAGCAGCGGGCTCGCCGCGAGCAGCAGGTAATAGGCGGCCACCGCCACGACGAGCGGCGGCAGCACCGCGACCAGCCAGGCGACGGTGCCGTGGCGCGATTCGCCCGCGTTGAACGAGGCCTCCAGCCAGTTCGACCAGCGCGTGAGCAGCGCGAAGAAGGCCTTGCGGTCGCCGAGCGGCTGCCACTGCTCGAGCACCAGCGCCGCAATGATGGCGAGCACGCTCATGCCGGCCTGCCGCCCTGGGCGAGGAAACGGTACAGGTTGACCAGCATCCCGGCGGTGGCGCCCCAGATGTAGTACTCGCCCCAGGGGATGGCAAAGTAGTGCACCTGGCGGCCCTGGAACTCGCGCGCGTGGCGCTGGTGGTTGGCCGGGTCGAGGAGGAAGGAGAGCGGCACTTCGAACACTTCGTCCACCTCGTGCGCGTCCAGCCGCAGCTCGAACGGCGCCGCCACCAGCGCGACCACCGGCGTCACGCGGAAATCGGTGCGCGTGTGGTAGTCGGACAGACGCCCCAAGACCTCCACGCGGCGCGGATCGAGGCCGATCTCCTCCTCGGCCTCGCGCAGCGCTGTCGCCTCGGGCGAGGGATCGTGCGGCTCGGCGCGCCCGCCGGGGAAGCTGATCTGGCCGGAGTGGTCCCTCAGGTGCGCGGTGCGGCGCGTGAAGAGCACGCGCAGCTCCTCGGGGCGCTCGACGATCGGCACCAGCACGGAGGCGGGCCGCCGGCCCGCGGCGCGGTCCGCGTCGGTGCCCTGGTCGCCGTACAGGGTCTCCGCCGGCGTGCCGGCGGTCACGAAGTGCCGCCGCAGCCAGCCCGAGTCCAGCTCCACCAGCCTGTCGTGGATCAGCGTCGCGCGCATGCGGAATGTCGTCCCATCGGCACCTGTTTGCGTTCCAGCCGGGATGATAATCTGTCCCGGCACGCCAACCTGACAAAGGAACACATCATGAAGAGATTCGCGTTGCTCGCCGCCCTGGCTTTCGCCAGCACTGCAGCCTTCGCCTTTCACTGCCCCGCCGACATGCGCAAGATCGACGCGGCGCTGGCGAAGAACCCCAAGCTCTCCGCCCAGCAGATGAACGACGTGAAGAAGTTCCGCGCCGACGGCGAATCCCTGCACAAGGCCGGCAAGCACCAGGAATCGGTGGACACGCTCGCCAAGGCGATGAAGATCCTCGGCGTCCAGTAAGCGAAACGCCGCCCGCAGGCGGCGTTTTTCTTTCAATGCGCCATCGGTAGGGTGGGCCGAGGCCCACCCTACGGCAGCAGGATCACCGAGCCGGTGGTTTTTCTCCCCTCCAGGTCGCGGTGCGCCTGCGCCGCGTCGGCGAGCTTGTAGCGCGCGCTGATCTCGATCTTCACCTTGCCCGACTTGACGATGTCGAACAGCGATTTCGAGGTCATTTCCAGGTCTGCGCGCGAAGCCGTGTAGGTCGCCAGCGTCGGGCGCGTGAGGAACAGCGAGCCCTTCTGCGCCAGGATTAGGGTGTTGAGCGGCGGCACCGCCCCGGAAGCGTTGCCGAACGTGACCCACATGCCCAGCGGGCGCAGGCAGTCGAGCGAGCCCTCCCAGGTGGTCTTGCCCACCGAGTCGTACACCACCGGCACGCCCTTGCCGCCGGTGATCTCCTTCACGCGTGCGACGAAGTTCTCCGTGCTGTAGTTGATGACGTGGTGGGCGCCATGCGCCTTCGCCAGCTTGGCCTTCTCCTCCGAGCCCACGGTGCCGATGACTGTGGCGCCGAGCGCCTTCAGCCACTGGCAGGCGATGAGGCCAACTCCGCCCGCGGCCGCGTGCCACAGCACGGTGTCGCCGGACTTTACCGGGTAGGTGCGGTGGATGAGGTATTGCACCGTCATGCCCTTGAGCATCATCGAGGCGGCCTGCTCGTCGCTGATGCCCTCCGGAATCTTCACCAGCCGGTCCGCCGGCAGCACGCGCTGCCCGCAATAGGACCCGATCTGCCCGGTGTAGGCCACGCGGTCACCCGGCTTGACCATCGTGACGTCGGGGCCGACCGCCTCGACCACGCCTGCACCCTCGTTGCCCGCGGTCTGCGGCAGCTGCATCGGGTAAAGCCCCGTGCGCTGGTAGGTGTCGACAAAGTTGACGCCGATCGCCGTGTGGCGGATGCGCGCCTGGCCCTGCCCCGGCTCGCCCACCTGCACGTCGTCCAGCTGCAGGACTTCGGCCCCGCCGGTCTTGTGGAATCTCACTGCCTTGGTCATCGCGATGCTCTCCTCGTTAAAAACGCGTTCACTCTTTCGGTTTGTCGGGTGCGGCGGGGCCGGCGGGCGGCGGCGGCGCGCTGCCCGCCATCGCCTGCTGCATCACGGCCCACGGCCACATCATGCTGCCGGCGGCGGTATTGGCGCCCGCCGCGGCCATCTCGGCCAGCGCGCTCTCGCTGGTGCCGCTTTTCATCGCCACCAGCGCCGCGCGCTGCACTTCCAGCCCCTGGATGGCGAAGCGCACCATGTTGAGGTTGACCGAGAGCCACGCTTCGACCGATTTCAGGTCGGCGATGCGCTTCTCGACCTCCTTCGGGTCCATGGTCGGCATGGCCATGCCGGGGACCGGCACGCCGAGCGGGCCCCACAGGCGGCGGAAGATCTCGAACGGGTCCTGCGGCGGGTTCTGGTCGGGCATGCGCAGCCTCACGATCTCACGTATTTGACGTTCCGGCGAAGAATGCCTGCACTTCGGCCTCGCGCGCCATGGTGTCCTGATAGCCCAGGTCGATGAGCGCGCGGCAGAACGACTCCTCGAACAGCAGGTAGCTCGCCAGGTTCGAGCCCGAGCGCGACAGCGCCCCGGTGGGGCGCAGGAGGAAGCGCACGCTGCGCGGCAGCTCGTGCACGAAGCGCGCGGCGATGCGCTCGATCGGCTGCGACGGCGTGATGAACAGCACCTTCACCGGCCGCAGCATGAGGCTCGAGCCCTCGAGCTTGTCCGGCGGGATCAGGGTGACCGTGCGGTTGATGCGCTCCAGGCGCTCGATGTCCACCGCCAGGCTGTCAAGGAAGATGGAGTTCAGCGCGTGGCCCGCGATCTGCGCGAGCGACGGGTAGACATTCGAGCGGGCGCGCGCCTGGTCCATGGTCTGGCGCCCCGTGCCGACGATCAGCACGCGGTCGGCGCCCAGGTGCAGCGCCGGGCTCACCGGCGCGATCTGGCGCATGGAGCCGTCGCCGAAGTACTCGCGGTGCACCTTCACCGCCGGGAAGATGAACGGCAACGCGGCGGAGGCGAGCAGGTAGTCGATCTTGAGCACCACCGCCGCGCCGATGCGCTGGTTGCGCTCCCAGCCTTCCAGCCCCGAGCCGCCCTGGAAGAACGACACGCTCTGGCCTGAGGTATAGCCCGAGGCGGTGATGCTCACCGCGTACAGCGCGCCCGAATCGATGTGCTCCTGGATGCGCTCGAAGGGCATGCTCTTCTCCAGCATGTCCCTCAGCGGCGCGTTGTCCAGCAGCGACACCGGATTGCCGCGCGAGATCAGCATCATCGACGACAGCCAGCGCGCGCCGCTCCTCATGATGCTCGGGAAGTCGGTGCGGTAGACGTGGTCGCAGCGCATGTGCTCCCACACCTCGAGCAGGTTGGCCACCGCGCGCGTGAAGTCGTCGGCCTGCACCGCCAGTGCCGCGGCGTTGATCGCGCCAGCCGAAGTGCCGCACAGGATGGGAAACGGGTTCTTCACCGGGTTGCCGAGGATGTCGCGCACCGCCTTCACCACGCCCACCTGGAAGGCCGCGCGCGCGCCGCCGCCGGTCAGCACCAGACCCGCGCGCGGCTTGAGGCGGGTCGCGGGGAATGCCGCCACGTTGCCCGCCGAAGCCTCGCTCGCCATCGCGCGCCGCGCTAGAAAAGGTGCTGCTCGACGCCGGCACGCGGCGCGTTGACGTCGACCACGGTGAGTGCGGTCATGTTGACCAGGCGCCGCACGGTGGCCGAGGGCGTGAGGATGTGCGCCGCGCGCGCCGCGCCAAGCAGGATCGGGCCGATGGTGACGCCGTCGCCGGCCGCGGTCTTGAGCAGGTTGAAGGCGATGTTGGCCGCGTCCAGCGTCGGCATGACGAGCAGGTTCGCCTCGCCCTTGAAGCGCGAGCTCGGGAACACCTTGAGCCGGATCTCCTCCGAGAGCGCGGCGTCGCCGTGCATCTCGCCCTCCACCTCGAGCTGCGGCGCGCGCTCCTGCAGGATGGCGAGCGCGCGCTGCATCTTGCGCGACGAAGGCAGCTCGAGCGAGCCGAAGTTGGAGGCCGACAGCAGCGCCACCTTGGGCACGATGCCGAAGCGCCTTACCTCATCCGCCGCGAGCATCGTCATTTCGGCGATGTGCTCGGCGTCGGGGTCGGGCGTGACGTAGGTGTCGCAGATGAATACCGTGTGGTTGGGCAGCACCAGCGCGTTCATGGCGGCGTAGTGCCGCACGCCGGGCTGCAGGCCGATCACCTGGTCGATGTAGTGCAGGTGCAGCGCGTGCGTGCCGAAGGTGCCGCACAGCATGCCATCGGCCTCGCCCTTGTACATGAGCATCGCGCCGATGAGCGTGTGGCGCCGGCGCATCTCCACCTTGGCGTACTCGGGCGAGACGCCCTTCCTTTCGACCAGCTTGTGGTAGCTGCTCCAGTAGTCCCGGTAGCGCGGGTCGAGCTCCGGGTTCACCAGGTTGAAGTCGCGGCCCGCCTTGACGCGCAGGCCGAGCCGCTCGATGCGCTGCTCGACCACCTGCGGCCGGCCGATGAGCAGCGGCTGCGCCAGCCCCTCATCCACCACGATCTGCACGGCGCGCAGGACGCGCTCGTCCTCGCCCTCCGCGTACACGATGCGCTTGGGCGAGCGTTTGGCCGCGGCGAACAGCGGCTTCATGATCAGGCCCGAGTGGTAGACGAACTGCGCCAGCGACTCGCGGTAGGCGTCCAGGTCCGCGATCGGCCGCGTCGCCACGCCGGAATCCATCGCCGCTTTCGCCACCGCGGGCGCGACGCGCGCGATGAGGCGCGGGTCGAAGGGCCGCGGGATCAGGTACTCGGGTCCGAAGCTGATCGACTCGATGTTGTAGGCGAGCGCCACCTGCTCCGAGGTCTCGGCCTGCGCCAGCTCGGCGATGGCGCGCACCGCGGCGAGCTCCATCTCGAGGGTGATGGTGGTGGCGCCGACGTCGAGCGCGCCGCGGAAGATGAACGGGAAGCACAGGACGTTGTTCACCTGGTTGGGATAGTCCGAGCGCCCGGTGGCGATGACGCAGTCCGGCCGCGCCGCCTTCGCCAGCTCCGGCCGGATCTCGGGCTCCGGGTTGGCGAGCGCGAGGATCAGCGGGCGCCCGGCCATCTTCTTTACCATCGCCGGTTTGAGCACGCCGCCCGCCGACAGGCCGAGGAACACGTCGGCGCCGCCGATCACCTCGTCCAGCGTGCGCGCCTTGGTGTCCATCGCGTAGCGCTCCTTGTCCGGGTCCATCTCCTCTTTGCGGCCCCGGTACACCACGCCCTTGATGTCGGTCACGGTGATGTTGGCCACCGGCATGCCCATCTTCACCAGCAGGTCGAGGCAGGCGAGCGCCGCGGCGCCCGCGCCGGAGGCGACCAGCTTCACCTGCGCGAGTTCCTTGCCGACGACCTTCAGGCCGTTGAGCACCGCGGCGCCGACCGTGATCGCGGTGCCGTGCTGGTCGTCGTGGAACACCGGGATCTTCATGCGCGCGCGCAGCTTGCGCTCGACAATGAAGCACTCCGGCGCCTTGATGTCCTCCAGGTTGATGCCGCCGAAGGTCGGCTCCAGGCTGGCGATGATCTCGACCAGCTTGTCCGGATCGCGCTCGTTCACCTCGATGTCGAAGCAGTCGATGCCGGCGAATTTCTTGAACAGCACCGCCTTGCCCTCCATCACCGGCTTGGCGGCGAGCGGCCCGATCGCCCCGAGGCCGAGCACCGCGGTGCCGTTGGTGATCACCGCGATCAGGTTGGCGCGCGCGGTGAGCTGCATCGCCTGCGCCGGATCGCGCACGATCTCCTCGCAGGCGGCGGCGACGCCGGGCGAATAGGCGAGCCCCAGGTCACGCTGGTTGGTGAGCTGCTTGGTCGGGAGGATCGAGATCTTCCCGGGGCGGGGCAGACGATGATATTCGAGTGCATTCTGCTTGAGCTGCTCGTCCACCGCCGCTTCTCCTCGACCCCGGGGAAAAATTATAGCAACCTTGTTCGTATAATCCGCTCCACCAACCGGCCACCGCCTTGAGTTCCTCCCGCATTCTGGCGGCGCGCCGCGCCGCCGAAATCGAGCCTTTCCAGGTGATGGACGTGCTCTCGCGCGCGCAGGCGCTCGAGGCGGCGGGCCGGCGCGTGATCCACATGGAAATCGGCGAGCCGGACTTTACCGCGCCCGAAGCCGTGGTCGAAGCCGGCGTGCGCGCGTTGCGCGCCGGTCTCACTGCCTATACCGCGACGCTGGGGCTTGCGGCGCTGCGCGAGGCGATCGCGGCGTGGACCACGCGCCAGTTCGGCGGAGCCCTGGACGCCGCGCGCGTCGCCGTCACCCCGGGCGCCTCGGGCGGGCTGCTGCTCGCGCTCGCGCTGTACGTGGACCCCGGAGACGAGGTGCTGGTGCCGGATCCAGGCTACCCGGGCTATCGGCATTTCGTGCGCGCCTTCGAAGGCGTGGCGCGGGCGCTCCCGCTCACGCCGCGCACCGCGTTTCAGCCCACCTGCGACATGGTGCGCGCCGCCTGGGGCCCGCGCACCAAGGCGCTGGTGATCGGCTCGCCGTCCAACCCGACCGGCACCACGATTGCGCAGGCGGAACTGGAGCGCATCGCGCGCTTCGTCGCCGAGCGCGGCGGCGTGCTGATCGCCGACGAGATCTACCAGGGACTGGTGTATGGCGCGCCCCCGGCGAGCGCGCTCGGGCTGCCGGGCGAGGTGGTGCTGGTCAACAGTTTCTCCAAATACTTCTGCATGACCGGCTGGCGGCTGGGCTGGGTCGTGCTGCCCGCGGCGCGCGTGCGCGACTTCGAGAAGCTGGCGCAGCACTTCTACATCTGCGCGCCGAGCGCCGCCCAGCACGCCGCACTCGCCGCCTTCGAGCCGGCGACGCTGCAGGTGCTGGAGGCGCGGCGCCTGGAATTCCAGCGGCGGCGCGACTTCCTGGTGCCCGCGCTGGAGCGCGCCGGCCTCGCTCTGCCGGCGCGTCCCTCGGGGGCCTTCTACGCGTACGCGGATTGCTCCGCGTACGGCGGTGACGCCAGGCGCTTCGCGCTGCAGATGCTGGAGGAAGCGGGAGTGGCGGCGACGCCAGGGCTGGATTTCGGCGCGAACGGCACGCCGCACTGCCTGCGCTTTGCCTACACGCGCGGCCTGCCCGAGCTCGAGGAAGCGGCGATGCGCATCGAGCGCTACTGCGCCGCCCGGCGCTAGGTCGACAGCGCCGCGCCAGGCACCAGCTGGCAGCCGGCAACGCGCCACTCGCCGCCCACCCGACGCATGGTGTAGAGAGCGACCCAGACCCTGCCGGCCCGGTCGCTCATCTGCACTGGAAAGATCACGTTGCCGTCCTCGACCACGGGCTTGAGGAAGGTGCGCGAGGCGGGCCGGTACACCACCGCGTACTGCTCGCGCACCATGCGCACGAAGGTCGCGGCGGTGCCGAAACGCTCGCGGATGCCCGGCGAGGCGAGCGAGAACGCCTGCTCCTCGTCGTCGCGCGAGAACGCCTCCAGCTGCGCCTCGATCACGCGCCGCATCTCGCTCGTGTCGTTGCCGCCGAGCGGCTGCGCGTGCGCCGGCGCAGCGGCGAGTGCGAGCAGCAGCGCGCCCAGCAGGGCGCGCAGGCGGGACGCGGCGGAATGGATCTGCAGGCGGGCCTCCGGCGGAGGCCCACTGTATCAGGCTCTCAGGCCTGGCGGCGCATCCGGCTGAGCACCTGCAGCAGGCGCGCCTTCTCGGCCAGCACCTTGCCCGCGTACTGGGAGGTGGGCTCGTCGAAGGCTCCGGCGTACATCTGCAGCGCAGCCTCGGTCTCGCCGTGACGGCGCATGTACTCGCGCAGGATGCGGGCGCCCACCTGGATGTTGACCTCGGGATCGAGGAGCGCCTGCTCGCCGCCGTGCTCGTGCAGCTTCTCGGGGTGGTACTTGGGGATGACCTGCATCAGGCCCATGGCGCCCATCGAGCTCTCCGCCACGGGGTTGTAGCGCGACTCGATCGCCATCACGGCGAGGATCAGCAGCGGGTCGATCGAATGCTCGCGCCCGGCGCGGTAGGCGGTGGCCACGAAACCCGCGGTCGCGTCTTCGGACACCCGGTAGCGCCGGGCGATGAACTCCGTCACCGCGCGCTGCTCGCGCTCTTGCGCCGCCTCGGCAGCGGCAACCTGGATGGGGCCCGCCGCGGAAACGGTGCCGGTGGCCGCCTCGGCAGCATGCACCACGCTCACGGCCTGGCGCAGGAGCGCCTCGCGCGGCGCCGGGAACCCCACCGCCAGCACGGCCGCAAGGCCCACCAAGGCCAGCATGCCGCGCGTCACGTAGAACAGCCGGTTCAGATTCTGGATTGCCTGCATTGCGGTCCTCCATGCACTGGGCGCCTGCAACCGCCCGCCAACCCCACCCCGCCGGTTCGCGGGGGTCAACGTGGGGAGAGTTCGGGTCATCGCGAGCTGCCTGGAGTCGGAGCCCATGCCTGGCGGAAATTGCTGCGGCGCAACAGTCGGCATCATAGGACATTTTCCACAATAATGTCAATGTGTTCCGTTAATTCTTAACTCTTTGATGTTGCAATGCATTATCCAACGTCGCAGGGAGCGAACGTGTCCTGCGGTGATTGGATCCGCCCGGTAAAATGCGGGCTGGAGGTTGACCCTGGCCCATCCTCTTGGCCGGGATCAAGGGAAGCGCGCGGACCGGCCTCAGCCTTTGAGTGACGCCCCAATGACGGAGGCGGTCCGCAGTGCTTCGAGGGCCTGGCGGGGGGCTTGCGCCCCCCGCCACATTCCCGCTCAAACCCCGGTTACGGCCGGGATCCGGTTGGAAACGGCCACGCGGCCGCCGGATTCAGCGCGGTTCTCGCGCTTGGAATCGCGGCGGTAGACGGCGGTGCAGCTCGATCCGTCGTCATCGCTCCCGCAGAGCTGGCCTTAGGTTTAACGGGCTTTGCCTTTTTCTTGGTGGCTTTTTTCTTGCGGCCCGCTGCCTTCTTCTTGGACGATTTCTTAACTGCTTTCTTCTTTTTCTTTGATGATTTCTTCTTCTTCTTTTTCTTTCCGCCTTTTTTCGCTTTTTTCTTCGCCATGACTAGCTCCTTACAGGTAGTTGAACAAAAGAAGCCCGGCCATCTCTGACCGGACTATTCAACCGTTGCCGGGAATCTCTTCCCGGCAACGGATTGAATTCTTTGCAACAGCCCATCAGCGCGCGCCTCTCGCGGCCAGATCCTGGTACAGGATGTCCGGATCGAGCCGGATGCCACCTTCCCAGGTCACGGTCGCGGTTTCGGGATCGACGCTCACCTTCTCGAACTCTCTCACATCGCGCCAAAGCTTGAAAGCGCCGATCTCGAGCAGGTTGCCGAGAAACACGCTGCCTTCCAGGCCGTCATCGAATCGCAGCCACAGCTTGTAATCCTCTTCCACCTTGCAGGCCGTCACTCGGTGCATGGATTTCCTCTCATTCCCAGTTCAGCGCGCCGCCGGTCTGATATTCGATAACGCGGGTCTCGAAGAAGTTGCGCTCCTTCTTCAGGTCGATCATCTCGCTCATCCACGGGAACGGGTTGCTCGCTCCCGGGTACAGCGTGTCCAGGCCGATCTGCTGGCAGCGGCGATTGGCGATGTAGCGCAGGTACTCCTTGAACATCGGCGCGTTCAGGCCCAGCACGCCGCGCGGCATGGTGTCCTCGGCATAGCGGTACTCGAGCTCGACGCCCTTGCGGAACAGCTCGTGCAGCTCCTCGCGGAACTGCGGCGTCCACAGGTGCGGGTTCTCCAGCTTGATCTGGTTGACCAGGTCGATGCCGAAGTTGCAGTGCATGGACTCGTCGCGCAGGATGTACATGTACTGCTCGGCCGCGCCGGTCATCTTGTTCTGGCGGCCGAGCGACAGGATCTGGGCGAAACCCACGTAGAAGAACAAGCCTTCCATCAGGCAGGAGAACACGATCAGGCTCCTGAGCAGGTCCTGGTCCTTGTCCGGCGTGCCGGTCTTGAAGTGCGGGTCGGTCAGGGTGTCGATGAACGGCACCAGGAACTCATCCTTGGCGCGGATCGAGGCGATCTCGTTGTAGGCGTTGAACACCTCGCCCTCGTCGAGGTTCAGGCTCTCGACGATGTACTGGTAGGCGTGGGTGTGGATCGCCTCCTCGAAGGCCTGGCGCAGCAGGTACTGGCGGCACTCCGGGGCGGTGATGTGGCGGTAGGTGCCGAGCACGATGTTGTTCGCCGCCAGCGAGTCGGCGGTGACGAAAAAGCCCAGGTTGCGCGTGACGATGCGCCGCTCGTCGGCGGTGAGGCCGTTGGGGTCCTTCCACAGCGCGATGTCGCGGCTCATGTTGATTTCCTGCGGCATCCAGTGGTTGGCGCAGGCGGCGAGGTACTTTTCCCAGGCCCACTTGTACTTGAACGGCACCAGCTGGTTGACGTCGGCGCGGGAATTGATCACTCGCTTGTCGTCCACCGTGATGCGGCGGAAGGCGTTGCCGGCGGCGAAGCGCTCCTGCGTCGCGCCGGTGGCCGGCACGAAGGCGGCCTTCGGCTGCAGCGAGAGGCTCTGCAGCGGGTTCAGCTTGCCCTCCTCCTCGAGGCTCAGCATTACTGGCAGGCCTCGCACTCCGGGTTGTCGACGGCGCAGAACTTCGGCTCCTCGGCGCCCGAGGCCAGCGCCCCGCCGCCGTCCGAGGGCACGGCGTTGAGCTGCCCCGCCTTGGAGGTGGATTTCTCGGCGTGCGTGGCGCCGAGCGAGCGCAGGTAATACGTGGTCTTCAGCCCGCGGATCCAGGCCAGCTTGTAGGTCTCGTCCAGCTTCTTGCCCGAGGCGCCCGCCATGTAGATGTTGAGCGACTGCGCCTGGTCGATCCACTTCTGGCGCCGTGCGCCCGCCTCGACCAGCCAGCGGGGCTCGACCTCGAACGCCGTGGCGTAGAGCTTGCGCAGCTCGGCCGGCGCGCGGTCCACGCGCGCCAGGTTGCCGTCGAAGTACTTGAGGTCGGCGATCATCACCTCGTCCCACAGCCCGGCGGACTTCAGGTCCGACACCAGGTACTCGTTGGTCACTGTGAACTCGCCCGACAGGTTCGACTTCACGTACAGGTTCTGGTAGGTCGGCTCGATCGAGGCGGCCACGCCGACGATGTTGGCGATGGTGGCGGTGGGCGCGATGGCGATGCAGTTCGAATTGCGCATGCCGTGCTGGCGGATGCGCGCGCGCAGCGGCTCCCAGTCGAGGCTGGAGGAGCGGTCCACCTCGACGTAGCCGCCGCGCTCGGCGGCGAGCAGGTCGAGCGAGTCCTGCGGCAGGATGCCGCGGTCCCACAGCGAACCCTGGAAGGAGGAATAGCGGCCGCGCTCCTCGGC
>Ga0137425_1000320_pt1 | contig 13423 bp, 16 predicted proteins | sample EasRivERMZT640_2_FD_102318 | JGI IMG/M metagenome (GOLD analysis project Ga0137425, IMG submission 102318) | Soil microbial communities from meander-bound floodplain in the East River, Colorado, USA - East River MetaG ERMZT640_2 | ecosystem: Environmental > Terrestrial > Soil > Floodplain ...
CGGTGGCGATGGCGGGCCGCACGGCGAGCGGCAGCAGCAGGATGGCGGCAATCAGGAGGACGGTGGGGTGCTTCACCGGATGCCAAACAATCCCTGCGGCCGCACCAGCAGCACCGCCGCCATCACCGCGAAGATCACCACGGTGGACGCCTCGGTCCAGTATGCGGCGACGAGCGCCTGCGCCACGCCGATGATCAGGCCGGCGGCGACTGCCCCGAGCAGGTTCCCCAGCCCGCCGAGGGCCACCACCACGAACGCGATGCCGAGCATGTCCACGCCCATGCCCGGCGACAGGCCGCGGATCGGCGCCGTGAGCGCGCCCGCGATCCCGGCGAGGTAGGCGCCGAGCGCGAAGGCCACGGTGAACAGGCGCTGGATGTCGATGCCGAGGAGCGACACCATCTCCTTGTTCTCGATGCCGGCGCGCATGATGGCGCCGTAGCGCGTCTTCTCGAGGAACAGCCAGGTGAGGAACACGAGCAGCCCCGCCACCACCATGACGAAGAGCCGGTACTTCGGATAGAAGGTGAAGCCCAGGTCCACGCCGCCGCGCAGCAGGGGCGGCGGCAGCTGGCTGATGCCGACCGGTCCCCAGATCAGGATGATGCCCTCGGCGATGATCAGCGACAGCCCGAAGGTGAAGAGGAGCTGGTAGTCGTGGCCGGCGGCGTACAGGCGGCGGATGCCCGCGTACTCGATGGCCAGCCCCAGCAGCGCCACGCCGAGCGGCGCGACGAGCAGCGCGAGCCAGAAATTGCCGATGGCGTTCACCGCGGTGACCAGCAGGTACGCCCCCACGGCGAACAGCGCGCCGTGCGCGAAATTGGGGATGTTGAGGATCCCCGTGATCAGCGACAGGCCGAGCCCCATCAGGGCATACAGCATGCCCGTCGCGATCCCGTTAAGGATCTGAGCGAGGAGGAGACTCAGAGCCGCGGGCTCAGAAGCTGCCGATGTCCTTGCACGCCGCGTATTCCTTCGGCAGCGGCGTGTCGCCGGTGGCGATCACGTCGGCCAGGTCGAGCGCGTCCTTCATCTGCGCCTTGGGCTTGCAGCGCAGGAAGAAAAACGGCCGCAGCGTCTGGTGCGTGGCGGGGTCGATGCGCATGCGCCCGAGCAGGTCGTTCACCTCGATGCCTTCGAGCGCCTTGATGACGTCCTGCACCTCGGCGGATTTCGCCTTGTCGAAGCCGGCGAGCATCAGCCGGGTCATCGAGTAGGCCGCCGAAGGCGCGTAGCCGGGCGCGGTGCCGAACTTGGCGCGGTAGTTCTTGACGAACTCCCTGGCGACCGGCGTGTCCGCCGTGTAGTAGAAATTGGTGCCGACCCAGAGATTCTCGCGGATCTCGGGGTTGAGCTGGATCAGCTCTTCCACGCCCGAGGACCAGCACATGATGAGGGGAATCTTGGGCGTCAGGCCGAAGTTGAAGATCTCGCGCGCGCCCGCCACCGCGTCGCCGCCGAAGTTGATCATCGCCACCGCGTCCGGGCGGTTGGCGGCGGCCTTCTGCACGTAGTTGGAGAACTCGCGCTCGCCGAGGGGATGGCGGTCGGCGCCGACGAACTCCAGGCCGTGGTTCTTGCCGACCTCCTTGATGTACTTCTCCAGCGACCAGCCGAAGGCGTAGTCGGCGACCAGCAGGTGCCAGCGCTTGGCCTTGGGATTGGCCTTCATGAAGTTGTCCACCACGGTCTTCGCGGCGGTGTAGGGGCTCGCCGCCCACTGGAACGAGTAGCGGTGGCAGCGGCTGCCCGAGATGTCCTCGGTGCCGCCGCTGAAGAAATGCAGCACCTTCTTGCGCTTGGCGACTTCCGACACGGCAAGCGCGACGCCGGAAGACCACGGCCCGATCATGAAGCGCGCGCCCTCGCCGTCGATCGCTTCCTCCGCGCGCCGCGTGGAAGTGCCGGCCTGCGTGCCACCGTCGCGCGTGATGTACTTGATCGGCCGGCCGAGGATCTGCATGCCGCGCTCCTCGAGCGCCATGCGCATGCCGCGGTCATTGAGCGGACCGACATCCGCAAACGCGCCGGTCTGGTCCCACAGGCCGAGGATCACGATCTCCTTGGACTGCGCCCGGATGATGGCGGGAAAGCCGAGCCCGGCGGCGCCGAGCGCGCCGAGTTTCAGGATGTCTCTGCGATTGATCTGGCTCATGACCTGGCCCCCTTGAGTGGAATTCAAAGCCTACTATGCCAAGCGCGAATACGGGAAGCCGTTCCGCATGCCGCTATTGCGCTGCGTCAACACTTGGGAGGCGTCAGCTCAGCGGCGCCCGCCGGCGCCCGGCGACGACCTCGAATGACGAGCCGGCGTCTCCGCAGAAGTGCGCATGGCCGCCATTGCCCTGGGGCGCACGCCGCCCATGCCGCGGTGCGGCGCGTGCGTGTAGTAAGGGTGGCCGTAAGGGTAGACGAGCGGGAAGTAGCTCTCGCTGCAATCGGCGCGGTAGGGGCAATCGCCGGCCTGAGCGCCCGACGGCTGGTCCGCCATCAGCCGCTGGCGCTGCAGCCACGCCAGTTCCACGAACTCCGCGCGCCGGGCGGCCTGCACGCGCATCTCGGCGATCGCGGGGCCGAGCGCAGGATCGGTCGGCACGACGGAGACGCGCTCCTCGACCACCTGCAATTTCGCCGCCCCGGGCGGCGGGGTGCTCGAGTAGTTCGTCACCCCCTTTGCGTCCACCCACTTGTAAGTGTCCGCGCCTGTCGGCAGCGCGGCGCACAGCAGGATCGCGAAGGAGAGGACCCTTCTCATATCACGGGCATCCTACCGCGAACCCGCGGGGAGGCGGTTAATATGCGAGGGCAAACGATGAGCATTCACATGGAACCCGCCGTCCGCACCGCACTCAGGAACGCCTTCGCACTGTACGTCGCGTGGGTCATCGCCACCTACCTCCTCGAAGGATTGCCGGGCACGCTCCTCCGCCCGGACGCGGTGGGCCTGCGGCTCGCCTATGCAGTGGTCGCGAATCTCGGGATCGGCATCTTCCTCGCGCTCTGGCTGATCCGGCACGCGCTGAGAACTGGAGTGGGGACCGCCGCCGACTACGGCTTCAGCGGCGCAGGCAGGACGGCAAGCGGCGTGCTCGCGGGGGCGCTCGCCGGCTACGCGCTGTTCCACCTGGCGCAGGCCGAACCCGCGCACCCGGTCGTCGTCGTGAACAGCTTCGCCCAGGTGTGGGTGGTCTCGGTCGCGGAGATCGTCGTGTGCTGGGCCCTCGTCGGCGGCACGCTGCATGCGGCGCTGCGGCCCTGGAGCCGCTGGGGCGCGATCCTCGTCGCCGCCACGGTGGCGAGCGTGCTGTTCGGCGTGTACCACTACGCGCACAGCGCGCCGTTCAACGAATTCAGGATGGTCGCCTTCCTCACCGGCATCGGCTTCGTCACCAGCCTGTGGTGGTTCGTGAGCCGCGACGTGTACGGCACTTCGGTATTCCACAACTTCTTCGGCGTCACCGGCGTGCTCGCCGCGCTGAAGGCGGGCGGCCTGGTGCCGGAACGTCCCGAGCTCGCCGTGCCGCTGGTGATCACCGCGCTGGTAGTGACGCTGGCGCTGGCGTGGCCCGGAATCTCCTGGATCCGTCGCCCCTAGCGCAGCTCGAGCGTCCTGCCGTTCAGCCTGCCGCGGTATTCGCGCCCGCCGGCCCGGAACGAAATCTCCTCGCCCCGCACCTTGCCGTCGAGCGCCAGGGTCCGGCCCCCGGTGCGCAGCGTCCCGGAGAGCAGCTGGAACTCCTGCTTGAGGACCAGCTCGCCCTGCGGGGTCTTGTAGGAGCCGGCGACGCGGGCGGGAACGATCCACAGCAGCGCCGTGCACCAGGACGCAGTGCACCCTTGCGCATCGCTCAGCGTGATGGACTCGTCCGCCTTCCAATCCTCCATCGAAAAGGTGTTCGACACGACGCGCGTGCCGGGCTTGAGGGCCAGGATCTTCGGGCGCAGCTTCAGGTTGATCTCCGGCAGCAGGAACATGGTGATCACGGTGGCCTTGGAGAAGTCGGTCTCGAACAGGTCCGCCTTCATGAACGTGGCGCGCTGGCTCACGCCTTCCTGCTCGGCGTTCTTCTGCGAGAGCGCCACCATGTCCGGGTTGAACTCGATGCCCACGGCGCGCACGCCGCGCTTGGCGGCGGTGATCACGGTGCGGCCGTCGCCGGAGCCCAGGTCCATGACGAAGTCGCGCGGCGTCACCCTCGCCATGTCCAGCATCTTGTCCACCAGCGCCTGCGGGGTCGGCACCCACACGACGTCCTTGCCCTCCTGCCCGACCGAGGGTTCGTAGGCCGCGGGCGGTTTCTGGCCTTGCGCGAGGGCGAGCGGGGCGCAAGCGGCCAGCAGGACGGCGAGCGCCAGGCGCAGGAAGGGCGTTGGGTGCATTTCGGATTCTCCGGGATCAGGAACGCAGGAAGTCGGTCACGCCGCCAGTCTAGCGTGCCGGCAAGTGGCTGCAATCCGGCTCGAGTAAGATTCGGGCGCCATGCGCTTTCCAAGCCGGCTGTTTCCGATCCTCCTCGCGCTTTCCTTCGCAGCCGCCCCGCAGGCGCAGCCGCCGCCCCAGCCCCGCGTCGCCGGCAAGATCGAGCTCGCCGAGGGCATCGCGCAGATCGAAGGCAGGGACAAGCGCACCCGCCGGCCCGCGGTCGGCGACAACGTCTTCGAAGGCGACGCCATCGCCACGTCCCGCCAGTCGGAGCTCCACCTGAACATGGCCGACGGCGCCTCGCTCATCGTGCGCGAGAACTCCCGCATCAGGATCACCGAGTACGTGGCCGACGGCGGCGACAAGGACCGGAGCCTCATCGACCTCACGCGCGGCGCGCTGCGCTCGATCACCGGCTGGATCGGGCAGTACAACCGCTCCAACTACCGCGTGCGCACGCCCCTCGTGACCATCGGCGTGCGCGGCACCGACCACGAGCCCACGCACCTCGAGGCGGGCGATCCGCGCGGCGCGCCGGGCACCTACGACAAGGTGAACGAGGGGGCGGCGTTCATGGAATCCAAGCAGGGGGTGGTGGAAGTGCCCGCCAACTCGGCAGTGTTCCAGGCGCTCTCGGCCCAGGGGCTGCCGCAGCTCCTCGCCACGATTCCCGCGTTTTTCAAGCCGGGCAGCTACGAGCAGCAGTTCCTGCAGCGCGCGCAGGAGCTGAAGAACGCGATCCCGCAGAAGCGGCTGGAGCGCATCGATTTCCTGCGCCGCCAGGGCATCCTGCCGCCCGAGGCGCAAAAGGCCCTGGACCAGGTGAAGCCGCTCGAAGAAAAGGGCAGGGAGCTGCTGCGCTGGCTGCGCTGAGCTAGCCGCCGTACTTCGCCACCGCGCCGCGCTGCAGGACCATGCCGTGCCCGGGCCGCCCGGAGATGCGGATGTGCCCGTCCTTGCACTCGGGGATCTCCTCGAACAGGTCCGGCGGCATCCAGTCCATGAGCTCGACGAGAAAGCCGTTGGCGAGCGCGCCGCAGATCTGGATGGAAATCTCGTAGACCACGTGCGGCGACACGGCGACGCCGTGCGCCGCGGCGAGGTGGGCGATCTTCAGGGTCTCGCTGAAGCCGTTGGCGCGGCACACGTCGGGCATCAGGATGCGCGCCGCCTTGCGCTCGATCAGGTCGCGGAATTCGTAACGCGTGTAGTGGTTCTCCCCCGTCGCCACCGGAATGCGGATCGACCGGGCGACCTCGGCGCAGGCCGCGTTGTCGTCCGCCGTCACCGGCTCCTCGTACCAGACGAGGTCCAGGTCCTCGAGCAGGGCAGCCTGGCGCACGTTGCCCGCCACGTCGAGCTTCTGGTTGACGTCGACCATCAGGCGCACGCCCGGGCCGAGCGCCTTCCTCACCGCCGCCACCCGCCCGCGGTTGATGAGCGGGTCGGGGTCGTGGATTTTCATCTTGTAGTAGCGGCAGCCCATGCCGGCGTAGCGCTCGGCCTCGGCGAGGAGATCCTTCTCCGCGTACTTGCTCCAGCCGCCGCTGCCGTAGCAGGCGACGCGGTCGGTGACCGCGCCCCAGACCTTGTACAGGGGCAGCTTGGCCGCCTTGCCCACGAGGTCCCACAGGCCGATGTCGAGAGCGGAGAGCGCCATGCCGGCGATGCCGACGCGCCGCACGCCGCGATCCCCCCGGTACATCTTTTCCCACAGGCGCTCCACCGCGAGGGGGTCTTCGCCGAGGAGCAGCGGCTTGAGCCGCGCGTCGAGGTAGGCGAGCACCGCTTCGGCGCCGCCGCCGCCGAATACGAGGCTGTAGCCCAGGCCACGCAGGCCCTCGTCAGTGGCGATCTGGGCGACCACCAGCTTGTGGTGCGGAAACTCCAGCGCCATCTGCCTGGAGGTCGGCACGGTGAGGATGCAGGACTCGATGGCGGTAATCTTCATGGCGCTCCATACTAGACCACGTGATCCCGCGAACGCCACCGTCGGTCGCCGATCGGCAGCGAAGCTACTTCCGCACCGGCGCAACTCTCGCTCTCTCGTTCCGGCTCGAGCAGCTGGGAAAGCTGCGCGACGCGATCGCAAGCCGCGAAGCCGCCATCCTCGAGGCCGTGAAGCAGGACCTCGGCCGACCGGCCGAGGAAGCCTACACCAGCGAAATCGGCATCGTCCGCGCCGAGATCGACGTCGCGCGCAAGCGCCTCGCCGCCTGGGCGCGGCCGCGCAAGGTGCGCACGCCGCTGCTGCTGTTTCCCGCCGCGAGCCGCATCCACACCGAGCCCTACGGCAGCGTGCTCATCATCGCGCCCTGGAACTACCCGTTCCAGCTGGCGATCGCCCCGCTGGTCGGCGCGCTCGCGGCTGGCAACTGCGCGGTGCTGAAGCCCGCCGAGGCGGCGCCGCACACCTCGCGCCTCGTCGCGGAAATGATCGGCGCGACCTTCGACCCGGACTACGTCGCAGCCGTGGAAGGCGGCGCAGCCGAGACGCGCGCGCTGCTCGAGGAGCGCTTCGACTACCTGTTCTTCACCGGCGGCACGCAGGTCGGCAGGATCGTGATGAGCGCAGCGGCGCAGCACCTCACGCCGGTGACGCTCGAGCTGGGCGGCAAGAATCCCTGCATCGTGGACCGCGACGCCGACCTGGAGGTCGCCGCGCGGCGCATCGCCTGGGGCAAGTTCATCAACGCGGGGCAGACCTGCATCGCGCCGGATTTCGTGCTCGCGCACAAGGCGGTGAAGCCGGCGCTCCTCGAGCACCTGGTGGCCGCGATCGGGAAGTTCTTCGGTCCGGACCCGATGGCGAGCCCCGACTACGGCCGCATCGTGAACGAGCGCCACTTCGACCGGCTCGCCGCGCTGCTGCGCGACGGCAAGGCCGTGGTGGGCGGGCAATCCGCGCGCCCGCAGCGCTACCTCGCGCCCACGATCCTGGACGGCGTCTCGTGGGATGCCGCCGTCATGCAGGACGAGATCTTCGGGCCGATCCTGCCGGTACTGGAGTTCGAGGACCTGGACGCCGCGATCGCGACGCTGCAGGCGCGGCCCAAGCCGCTCGCGCTCTACTGCTTCTCCAGGGATCGCGCGCGGCAGGACGAGATCCTGCGCCGCGTGCCCTCGGGCGGCGCGTGCATCAACGATACGCTGGGGCAGTACCTCAACTTTCGCCTGCCGTTCGGCGGCGTGGGCGAGAGCGGCATGGGCGCCTACCACGGCAAGGCGGGCTTCGATACCTTCTCGCACAGGAAGGGCGTGGTGCGGCGCGCCACCTGGGCCGATCCGGGCGTCAGGTACCCGCCCTACAGGACCCCGCTCGCGGTGCTGCGCAGGGTCATTTCCTTCCTGCTCTAGGCCGGCGGGAGCTTGATGCTCCTGAGCATCGCCGCGCGCTCCTTCGCCGCGGCCATGAGGAACGCGAGGTCGTTCCCCGAAAGGATGAAGCGCATGCCCATGCCGATGTATTTCTGCATGAGCGCGGGATCGTAGACGCCGCCCATGCCCGGGTGCTTGCCGTGCTTCCTGCACGCGGCGATCACCTTCTCGTAGGCGGCGGGCACGCGCGGGTCGCCGAACTGGCCGTGGATGCCCATCTCGGCGCACAGGTCGTTGGTGCCCACGAGCAGCACGTCGATCCCCGGCACCGCGGCGATCGCCTCCGCGTTGTCGATGGCCTGCGGCGTCTCGAGCATCACGACGACCAGGTTCTCCTCGTTCATGCGCCGGGTGGCTTCGCCGACCGGCAGCGCGGCGAAGGCGAGGCCCGGCATGTTGCCCGCGATGGAGCGATGCCCCATGGGCGGGTAACGGCAGAAATCGGCGATGCGCCTTGCCTGCTCGGCGGTATCCACGTGCGGCACCACGACGCCGAGCGCGCCGTTGTCCAGCGCGCGCGCGCAATGATGGTGCCCGTGCCCCGGCACGCGCACGATCGGCGTGACGCCGGTGGCGATCGCCGCCATGGCGATCTGGCACGCCGTGTCGATGCTCATCGAGTTGTGCTCGGTGTCGATGAACAGCCAGTCGAAGCCGCAGGTGCCGGCGATGGCGGCGATGTCCACCGTGCGCGCCTGGCGCAGGCCCATGCCGAGCGCGAGCTTGCCCTCCGCCAGGGCGGCCTTGGTGCGGTTCAGCGCGGCCACGCGCGGGGCCGGCCTAGTTCGCGACGAGCTTCAGCAGCTCGTCCATGGTCTGGTCGGCCCAGTACTCGGGATCCTCGTCGATCTTCTTCTCGCCCTTGGCGACGATCTCCCTGGCCACCTTGCGGCGCTCGCAGTAACCGCGCCAGAACTGCTTGACTTCCTCGGCTGACATTTGCATGGACGGGTGGCTCAGAATCGGAATTGGACAGGGGCCCGATGATAGCGCCAGCGGCTGCGAAGTCGGAAGTTGACCTAGCGCAATAGCCGTGACCTCAATTGCCGGAAGATCGCCAGTGTCACTTACTTACCTGGTTGAAAGGAACGATCATGAGAATGCTCAGGACAGCAATGCTCGCAGCCGGTCTCCTCGCGATGGGGCCGGGATTGGCGCAGGACCAGGGCAGGGGCCCGGGCTATGGGCCTGGGCCGGGATTCGGACCTGGGCAGGGCCCCGGACAGGGCTACGGCCCGGGGATGATGGGCGGTTCCGGCCGCGGCCCCGGCATGATGGGCGGCTATGGCGGCGGCTACGGTCCCGGCCCCGGTGCGGCCATCTCGGGCCTCACCGACGAGCAGCGCGACAAGATCGCGGTGATCCGCGAGCAAAACCGCAGCAAGAACTGGGGCACCATGGGCCAGGTGCAGGCCGAGCAGTTCAAGCTGCGCCAGATGTATTCCGCCGACAAGCTCGACTCGGCGGCGATCCTCGAGCAGCAGAAGAAAGTGGACGAGCTGCGCCGGCAGATGCTCAAGTCGCGCCTCGAGGCGCGCAAGGAGATCGAGGCGGTGCTCACGCCCGAGCAGCGCAAGCAGTTGCGCCAGATGGGGCCGTGGGGGCAGGGTGGCTGGGACGCCGAATAATTTTTGCTACACTGCGCTCTGGCAACCACGAAAGGAGGTGATCCAGTGAGAGACTACCAAGGCACCACCGGCAGGCTGGACTCCAAAACCGGATCATTTCAAGGGACTAGGAGCATCGCCAGCTAGACAGCCGGCAATGCCTTAACCGCAGGAAAAACGCCCCGGCCGGGAAACCGTCCGGGGCGTTTCGTTTGAGGGGGGGGGCTACTTGCCCGGCTGGCGGATCGGCGAAGCCGGCGCGGGTTTCTTGGGCTGCTTGGGTTTCTTCTTCTCGCGGTTGCTGCGTTCCATGCCTTTGGGCATTCGAGTTCTCCTTGAAAGTGGCTCATTATCCGCCAGGTGGACGAAACATGAATAGCGAGGAACTGGAGCGGATCGCCCGCGTCACGCTGGAGCACTACCAGCAGCGCGCGCAGGATTTCTGGCGCGGGACCAGGGATCACGACGTCAGCCAGAATCTCCAGGAGTTGCTGCGCCACCTCGAAGGCGAGCCGCCGTTCAGGATCCTCGACCTCGGCTGCGGGCCGGGGCGGGACCTCAAGGCTTTCGCGGCATCGGGGCACATTGCCGTGGGGCTCGAAGGCTCGACGCACTTTGCCGCCATGGCACGCGAATACAGCGGCTGCGAGGTCCTGGAGCAGGACTTCCTGCGCCTCGACCTGCCGCGCGAGAGTTTCGACGGGGTGTTCGCGAACGCCGTGCTGTTTCACGTTCCGACGCAGGAACTGCCGCGGGTGCTGCGCGAGCTGCGAGGCGCGCTCAGGCCGCGCGGCGTGCTGTTCAGCTCGAACCCGCACGGCAACAACGAGGAAGGCTGGAACCGCGGCCGCTACGGCGCGTTCCACGACTGGGAATCCTGGCGCCGCTTCATGACGCAAGCGGGCTTCGAGGAACTCAACCACTACTACCGCCCGCCCGGTCTGCCGCGCGAGCAGCAGCCCTGGCTGGCGAGCAGCTGGCGCGCATGAGCTTCGTGCCGCCGCGCATCGCGCCGCCCGCACAGCCGCTCGCGGGCCTCGCCTTCGTCGCGCAGTTCGTGCGCAACCCGATCGCCGTGGTGCCGCAGGCCGCCTACGAGGGCGACCTGGTGGCCTACGAGCGCGGGCGCAGGGCGATCGTGTGGATCACCGCCCCGGCGCTGATCAAGCAGGTGCTGCTGGACGAGCGCGAGAAATTCCTCAAGCTCGCGCAGATCCGGCTGCTCAGCCCGCTGCTCGGCAAGGGCATCCTCACCAGCGAAGGCGCGGACTGGAAGTGGCAGCGCCAGGCGTCCGCCCCGATGTTCCGCCCGCAGGAGCTCGACGGCTTCGTGCCGACGTTCGTGCGCGCCGCCGAGCGCGTGATCGAGCGATGGCGCGCGCGGCCGGCCGCGGTGCAGCCCGTGGACCGCGCCATGACCGAGGCGACGTTCGAGGTGATCTCGGCGACGCTGCTGCCTTCGGGCGACGAGCGCATGCCGCAGGCGATCGAGCGCTCTACGGGCCTGTTTCAGCGCTCCGGTGCCTGGGGCCAGCTCTACGCCATCGCCAACCTGCCCAGATGGCTGCCGCAGCCGGGCCGGCGCTCGATGGCGAGCGCCGTCCGGGCGCTGCGCGCCGCCGTGGGCGCGCTGATCGCCGAGCGCCGCGCGCACCCGCAGGCGAAGGACGACCTGCTGCACCGCCTCATGCAGGCGCGCGACCCGGAATCCGGCCAGTCGATGAACGACGAGCAGCTGGTGGACAACCTGCTCACCTTCTACCTCGCGGGCCACGAGACCACCGCGAAGGCGCTCACCTGGACGCTGTACCTGCTGGCGTGCTCGCCCGGGTGGACGCGCGCGCTCGAGGAGGAGATCGCGCGCGTGACGGGCGGATCCGAGGTCAATGCAGGACACATCGGGCGGTTGGTGCTTACGCAGCAGGTCTTGAAGGAATCCATGCGCCTGTACCCGCCCGTGCCGCTGATGACGCGCCAGGCGGTCGCCGACACGCGCCTCGGCGAACACGCGGTGCGCGCGGGCGCTTCGGTGGTGATGCCGATCTACGCCATCCACCGCCACGCGAAGCGCTGGGCGGACGCCGACGCCTTCGACCCCGCGCGCTTCGCGCCGGAGAAGGAAGCGGCGATCCCGCGCTACCAGTACATGCCGTTCGGCGCGGGCCCGCGCATCTGCATCGGCATGGGCTTCGCCATGATGGAGGCCACCGCGATGCTGGCGACGCTGCTGCGCCATGCGAGCTTCGCGCCGGTTGCCGGCCGCGAGCCCGCGCCGGTGGCGCGCGTCACGCTCATCCCCGGCGGCGGCATGCCGCTCGCGGTGCGTCTCAGGTCTTGAGGAAGAGCGTCACCAGCGGATGCGGCCCGACCTGCCGGCTCCAGTGGCCGTGCACCTTGGGGTCGAACGTCGCCCGCTCGGGCAGGGTGTCGGCGGAAAAGAAGTGCTCGCCGGGTCGAAACAGGCGCGTCGTGCCGTCCTGCAGCCCGATCTCCATCTCGCCGCCGAGAATGAACACCCACTGCGGCTTCGGGGTGCAGTGAAACTGGCTGCGGAAGCCCACCGGGCTGTGGCGCAATTGGTAGCCGGAGGCGGGCAGGACCGCGGAGAGCATCGCCTGCGGGTTGCCCTCCGGCAGCGCGACCTCCTCCTCGCGGAATTTCGCGCGCCCGTCGCGATCGGTGTAGAGGACGACTTTGGGGAAGGCGGTCATGGGACAGAACTCTAGCGGAGGACGGCGTTGAGGATCTGCGTTTTCGGGGCCGGCGCGGTAGGCGGCCATTTTGCGGCCCAACTGGCGGCCTCCGGCCACGAGGTGAGCGTGATCGCGCGCGGCGCGCATCTCGAGGCGATCCGCAGGAACGGGTTGACGCTGCTCAAGGGCGCGCAGCGCATCGTGGGCAGGGTGCGGGCGGCGGAGGAGCCCCGGGAAATCGGCCCGGTGGACTACGTGCTCGTCACGCTGAAGGCGACGGGCCTTGCGGTGCTGGCGGACAGGGTTGGGCCGCTGCTCGGCAAGGACACGGCGGTCGTTTTCGCGCAGAACGGCATCCCGTGGTGGTACGCGCAGGGCTTGTCTGCAGCGCGTCCCAGGACGCCGGATCTGGGCGCGCTGGATCCGGGCGGCAAGCTTGCCCGCGCAATCGCGCCGGAGCGGGTGATCGGCTCGGTAGTCTATTCCGCGAACGAGGTGGTCGCGCCGGGCGTGGTGCAGAACAACGCGCCGCAGAGGAATGTCCTGGTGCTGGGGGAGCCGGACGACCGGCCCACGGAGCGCGTGCAGCGCCTCGCCGCGGCGCTGCAGAAGTCCTCCCTCGACGCGCCAGTCGAGACCGACATCCGCCGCTCGATCTGGGGGAAGCTCGTCATCAACCTGGCCAGCTCCTCGATCGGGGTGGTGGCCGAAGGCACGGTGAAGGAGAACTTCGCCGACCCGGCGCTCGCCGAGCTGCGCACGCGCATGCAGGCGGAGGCGCGCGCCGTCGCGGCTGCCCACGGCGTGGACACCGCGGGCGCGCCGCTGCCGCCGCCGCACACCTCCGGCGGCCCGCAGCACAAGACCTCGATGCTGCAGGACTACGAGCTCGGCCGGCCGATGGAGATCGACGCCATCCTCATGGCGCCGCTGTGGTTCGCGCGCGCCGCGGGCGTCCCGGTACCCAGCCTGGAGGCCGTCATCGCATTGGCGGCGCACAAGGCGCGAAAAAAGAATCTTTACTAATCGTTAGAATCGGGCTTTGACCCCGATTTCCTGGAGTTGCAGAACCACAACATGACCAACCGCCGCGCGATGATCCTGCTGCTCGTCCTGAGCGGCGCCATCATTTCCATCTGCATGGGCCTGCTCCAGAGCCTGGGCCTGTTCATGCGGCCGATGGCGGTGGACGCCGGCATCTCCGCGGCGACCTTCGGCTTCGCCATCGCGCTGCAGAACATCGTGTGGGGCATCAGCCAGCCCTTTGTCGGCGCGCTTGCCGACAAGCATGGCCCGCGGCCGATCCTGATCTGGACCGC
>Ga0137425_1000322_pt1 | contig 13308 bp, 13 predicted proteins | sample EasRivERMZT640_2_FD_102318 | JGI IMG/M metagenome (GOLD analysis project Ga0137425, IMG submission 102318) | Soil microbial communities from meander-bound floodplain in the East River, Colorado, USA - East River MetaG ERMZT640_2 | ecosystem: Environmental > Terrestrial > Soil > Floodplain ...
AAAGATCCCGGCTGGCGGTGAGCCTGATAGGTCCGATTGAACTGACTGACGCGATAATCCCGGCCCCCGACCAGGGCCAGGATTGATCCATCGGAGACGCGCAGCGCGACCAAAGCCCCCTGAAGCGACCCCGCCGCGTTTTTCCGCAGCACCGGATAGGAGCGCTCCAGCCGCTCCAGACCGGCACCCAGCGCCTCCTCCGCCTGATCCTGCAGATCCGGATCCACCGTGCTAAAGATCCGCAACCCTGCCCCGGCAGGGGGAGAATCTGGAAATGCCCGCCGAACCTCTTCTTCCAGAAAATCAACCAGGTAGGGGGCCCGGTAATTCACCGGGCGCTGGCGGGTTATCCCCAGATCCTTCGACTTGACCGCCTGAGCGACTTTCTCGGTGATGTCCTTGGTCTCCACCATGGACTTGAGCACCCGATTTCGTCTCGCCAGGGCGGCCTTCGGGTGACGATAGGGATTGTACATACCCGGGCTGCTGATCATCCCGGCAAGGAGAGCGGATTCGCTCAGAGTCAGCTCCGAGGGACGTTTTCGGAAATAGAAGCGTGAGGCCTCACCCATCCCGCTCACCGCCACCGGCCCCCGTTGCCCCATGTAAATCTCGTTGAGGTAGGCTTCGAGGATTTGCTCTTTGGTGTAGCGCGCCTCCAGCATCACGGCAGCGGCGGTTTCCAAGATCTTGCTGATGAGATCCCGCTGCCGGTTGGCGTACAAGTTCTTGGCCAGCTGCTGGGTAATCGTGCTCCCCCCCTGAACCGCCCGGCGCTTCGAGACGTCGACCACCAAGGCCCGCACCACTCCACGCGGATCCACGCCGGCGTGATGAAAGAAATTGCGGTCTTCCACCGAAAGCACCGCCCGGCGCAGCTCCTCAGGAAACTGTGCCAGGGAGTACCAGGTTCTCTCCTCCTGAAGCTCCTGATAGAACGTGGCAATGAGCTCGGGCTCGATTCGCACTGTTTCCAGATGCTTCCCGGTGTCCAGGCTGGTGATTCGCCGAATCTGGTTTCCACGGAATTGCAGACGGACTCTATCCCCGGGGAATTTTCCTTCCGGATAGTCGAATTCGCGCAGCGCAAGGCGCAGCTCTTTCCCGGCGAGGACGAATTCTCCGGGCTTGGCGGGCCCCTTATCGACTCTTCGGTAACCCAGTCGGGCCAGACGCGCCAGGAGCGTGTACGCAGGCACCTCTTGCCCTTCTTTCAGCTCCATGATGTCCGAGTAGAGGCGTGAGGGAAATTGCTCCTGCCGGGCCTCGAACCGCCTCGTCACATCGAGATAGATGAGCCCCAGGGTGATGAGCCCGACCACGGCCAAGAAGAGCACCACGCGAAGCAGCACCCCCCTCCCGGCGCCCCACCTCGTGCGGGATTGCTTGGTACTGGACGTCCGCTCTTTGCGAGTTGCATCAGTCATGAGCGGCACCTCCTCCGGCGTCAATAGAGGCCGGCGCCCGCCGCGAGCTGCGGGCAGATTTGCGACAGAGCCGGAACGCGGACGGGGGCTTTGCACACGGCATATCTCGAATTTGTAAACCCCTTGCAAAGGCCTGAGGCGGCTTCATATTGAACCCGAGAATTCGGCTCATCGGTGCATCTGTCACGGAGGATTTCTCATGAAAAGAGTTGCACTCGCCCTGTTCGGCGCCCTCTGCCTGTCTGCCGGATTCGCCCCGGCCGGCTCGGCACCTGCCGCTAGAAAATCGGTGGCTCCGGCCACGGCTCATAAGTTCCATAAGATCACCATCGTAGCAGTCGAAGGCACGATCACACCCGACGTGGTCCGGGTTCGGCGTGGCGACCTGGTGCGCCTGACCTTCCTGGCCAAGGACGGAACCTACGGAGTCTACATCCCGGTCCTCAAGCTGAAGGGAAAAGCGACTCCGGAACGGCCGGTGACTTTTGAGTTCGCCGCGAGCTCCGAGGGTGAGTACGAAATGCGCTGCACGAAATACTGGGGACTCAAGCACTGGTCGGAGAACGGGAAGATTGTGGTGGAATAGGTCGGTCTTCACTTTCCAGCCTCTTTCGCCACCCGCTTCACCAGGCGGCTGACCTCAACGACCTTTCCGGCGATGACCACCTGATCCACGGCTCGCAGGGCCCGCAGGTCCTTGAGGGGATCGCCGTCCACCAGGAGCAGATCGGCCCGCTTGCCGATTTCCACCGTCCCCTGGTCCTGCAAAACTCCCAGCAGGCGCGCGCTCTCCTGAGTCGCGCAGCGAATCGCCTCGAGCGGCGACAACCCCCCCTGGTTCAACAACTCAATTTCGGTGTAGAGATTGCCGTGAAAGACAAATCCGCTGCCGGCGTCGCTCCCGGCCGCCAGTAAGACTCCGGCGGCGTGCAGACGCCCAACTTCCTCCAGGAGTACTTCCACACGCTTCCTGCCGGCCTCCGCAACGGTCTGCCGTTTGGGATTGCGGGCGAAATCTTCGAGGTTCATTGCCAGAGTCCGCCGCTGCATGGGTGTGAGGCGCAGGCGCAACGACGCATCGCCGCTCAACGCCAAGGTCGCGGGGCCGTAGGTCTCGCCCACCTCCGCGGAGAGGGTGGGCACGATGGTGATGTGCCGCGCGAGGATTTCGGGGATCAGCCCCGAAGTAGTGTAGAGGGTCTCGGGGCCCCCCAGGGGATCCCAGCTGCCCGGCATATGCTCGAGGCTGTCCACCCCGGCCATGACGGCGTTTTCCAGGTCCGCCACCGTGGCCCCGGCGACGTGGGCTGCCACGGGGATCCCTCGCTCGTGCGCGGCCTCCACGATGGCGCGGACCACCTCAGGCGCCATGGAGGGGAAGGGCTCCTTCCCCGGCGTTCGGCTGGTCACGGCGATTTTGATGACCCCGGCTCCGGCCCGGGCGGACTCTACCACGAGCTGGCGCCCCAACTGCGGGGAAGTAACCTGCCGCGCGTACGGCGCCCCGTATCCTCCGGGGGCGGTCAGGATGGAGCCGGCATAGATGAGCCGCGCCCCCAGCGTCGGCTCCCGCTGCAGCTGCTTCGCTAGTCTCCTCCCGACCTCCAAGGGCATGTGCAAGTCCCGGACCTGGGTCACCCCTCCCAGCAGCTCGGAGCGGAGGTTGCGTCGAAAGACCTCCTCGGCCTTGGACTGAGGGCGAGGAAAGGCGGAGCTGACTGCGCCGCTGGTGGCGAGATGGACATGAGCGTCGATGAGACCCGGAAGGATGGTCTGGCCCCGAGCCTGCAGTATCTTGGAACCACGCGGGACCGGAAAGCTCCCCGGCTTTCCGATCGCCTTGATGCGGTCTCCCTCCAGGAGAATCCAGGCATGAGGAAACGGAGGGTGCCCGGTTCCGTCGATGAGAGTCCCGCCCTTGATCAGAAGCGAAGGGGAATCAGCGAGAGTACAGTCGGGAAGGATCGGAGCGACCAGAATGAGCAGGCCCAAAGCCAAGCGGGCCAATGAAGGTGGCCGCGGCTCCGTCCGGCCCGCTGGCTGCCTTCCGCGATGGCTTGGCGATCTCACCGGTCCGGGAAGGTTGCCGTTACAACGGTATGAATTCCGCCTCGCACCAGGAAATCTCCCACCACGCGTAATCGCACGGGATGGCAGGCAGAAACCAGGTCATCCAAAATACGATTGGTGACCTCTTCGTGAAAGGCCCCCGCGTTCCGATAGGACCATAGATACAGCTTAAGGGATTTCAACTCCACGCAGTGCTCCGCTGGCGTGTAGGTGATTCGAATCGTGGCAAAATCGGGTTGTCCCGTCCTTGGGCAAAGGCACGTGAACTCAGGACACTCGAAGCTGATCTCGTAATTCCTTCCCGGGCGCGGGTTGGCAAAGACTTCCAATGCGGGAGTGGGTTCCGTGGGCAAGGATTCCTCCTTCCGAACTCTCGCATTATAAGGGCGTGTCGTGAACGCGTCACCCCCCCGTTCATGCGTGAAGGGTGACTCCTTTCCGTGGCTTACCCTTTCACCTCTCCCTGACAGGCTGTCAATCCAGACATGGTAGCTCTTCCCAAGTCCCAATTTTTCCGTGAGACGGGGAAATCCCAGCCAGTCGTGCTTTGCAAGGTATTATGTTTCAGTTAATTACAAAATCTAATAAAACATACTAAACTTACTTGACAATACAACACTCATGGTATATCTTGTGCAGCGTAGTTGATGCCCTGCTAGGGGCCAACCAATCAAGGAGGCGGACAATGGCGCTGGTGAGATTCCAACCGTTCGTGGACGATTTTCAGACGCTGCAGGACAGGTTCAACAGAATTTTCCGGGATTCCGCGCTGGCGCAATTCGGCAGTGAGGAAGCCATGGGCTCCTGGGCTCCCCTCTGTGACATTTACGAGGAAGGAGACAACATCGTCGTCAAGGCGGAGCTTCCCGGTGTGGATCGAAATGACATCGATGTCCAGGTCGAGAACAACGTGCTGACCCTGCGTGGCGAGAGGAAGCGCGAGAATGAGGTGAAGTCCGAAAACCTGTTTCGGACGGAGAGGTACTGTGGAACCTTCACTCGCTCCTTCACGCTTCCCGTCACCGTGGACACCGAAAAAATTCGTGCCGAGTACAAAGACGGTGTTCTGCTGTTGACCATGCCCAAGGTGGAAGAGGCGAAGCCCCGCAAGATCAAGGTGCTGACCACCTGAAGGAAGCCCGAGTCCTTCTCGATACCCCTCGCGAGGACACCTCCTCGCGAGGGGTTTTTTCATCCCTGGGAATCAGTTCCCCGTTTCCAGCGCCGGCTCGCGCGGAGGCTCGACCAGTCGCAGCGCCAGGGGAAGCGCCGCGAACGCCACCCCGGCGCTGAGCAAGAAGAGCAGCTGAGCGCCCACCTGGTCGTAGAGTTTTCCGGCGACCACCAGCCCTACTGCCCCCCCGAGACCATAGGTCAGCCCGATGTAGAGACTCTGGGCGCTGGCCTGCAAGTGCGCAGGAAACAGCCTTCGCGCCTGGTGGACGGCGGTCACGTGGAATACGCCATAGGTCAAAGCATGCAGCCCCTGGGACGCAATGACGGGCAGGAGAGTCACGGTGGATGCAAGGATGAGCCAGCGCACTCCGGCCGTGCCAAAAGCAATTCCCATCATCATCTGGGGTCCACGACGCTCGAGCCAACGATCCGCGAAGAGCATGGCCACAATCTCGCAGAGCACCGGAAGGGCCAAGAGCCCTCCCAGGAGCGTATTGGAGTATCCCGCTTCCGACAGGTAAACCGCGAAGAAGCCGTTGTATCCGGCGTGACTCACTTCCATGAGCGTGCACACCACCAGAAAGAGCTGCACATCCCTGCGGCGCAGCTGCCGCAGGACCCCTCGGGCACCGTGCTTGGCCTTGGGAACCAAAACTGACGGGAGCGCTGATGCGGCAATCAGTTGAAAGACCGAAACGAGCACGAAGGCGGTGACGAAGGCCTTCATCGAAGTCAGATCGAGAACCTTTCCGAGCAGGGCTGCCGACAGCAGGTAGCCGGCCGATCCCCAGGCACGTACCCGCCCGTAGGCGAACCCACCACGGGCGGCCTCCTCGAGGACCAGCGTCTCGCTGAGGGCCAGAATCGGCGCATGGAAGAAGGCATAAGCAAGCAGCGCCGCTGCGACCGGCAGGAACGCCTCGACTTTGAAGAGGACGCAGAACGCCGCCACGCTCAGTGCCGTGGCCAGCAGGATGAGCCCCTTCCTGCTACCGGAGCGGTCGGCAATTCCTCCCCAGACGGGAGGAAAGAGGATCTTGCTCAGCGGGGTCAGGGCTGCGAGGATCCCGATCTGGAGGGAGGTGAATCCCAAGCCGCGGGTGTAGAGCCCCAGATAGGGGGCGTAGATTCCCGCGGCGGCAAAAAAGGCGAAATAATAAAGGCAGAGGAGTGGCGGGAGCCGCGGCTTCAACTCATGCCCCGCACAGGCGCTCCGACCCCGCGTAGACCTGCATGCTGCGCCCTCGAAGGAATCCCACCAGCAGCATGCCCGCTTCTCGCGCCAGAGCTACCGCCAGGCTCGACGCTCCCGAGATGCCGACCAGGGCCGGGATCCCGGCGATGAGCGCTTTCTGGGTGATTTCGAACGACAGCCGCCCGCTGACCAGGAGGACATGACCCCGCAGGGGAATTTCATCCTCCAGCAAGCGGGATCCGATGATTTTGTCCACGGCGTTGTGCCGCCCCACGTCTTCCATGACTCCCTGGAGCTTTCCTTCCCGATCGAACAGAGCGGCAGCGTGCAGGGCTCCAGTCTCGCTGAAAACCCGCTGAGCGCTTCGCAGCAGCTCCGGCAGCGTGTACAAGATCTCCGGGTCGAAGCGCGCAGCATCCGTCATCGGAGGGGTTGCCTGCCGAACCGCATCGATGCTGGTTCGGCCGCAGATGCCGCAGGAAGATGAGAGATAGAATCGCCGCTGCCACCCCGCCTCCGGGCGGGGCGCCTCGGGAGCGGTGAGCACGTTCACAACATTGTCGGCACTCCCCTGCTCGGAGCTCGGGCAGCGGACGATGGAGCCAACTTGTCGTGACTCCTTGAGAATCCCCTCCGTGAACAGAAAACCGGCTGCCAGCGCAAAGTCCTCTCCCGGAGTCCGCATGGTCACCGCCACCGACTCGCCATCCAGCCGAATCTCCAGCGGCTCTTCTACGGCCAGGAGATCCTGCCCCTCCTGGCCGAGCCCGCCGTCCCAGCGAACGGAATTCACACGGTGAATGGGGCGCATCATCGATCCGAGAACTCCTCCTGCGACCGGCATGAGCATAGCACGCCGGCGAGAGCGCACTGAAGCATGCTCCGTGGAGTTATCCTTCGGAAATGAGCGCATCCCAGAAATCGCCGTTGAGGTTGAAATGGAGGTAGGAGAGGGGGTGAGCATCGTCCATAGCCTTGAGGTTGGAGAGAATTCGCGGATCATGAGTCAGTTGATCCACGACGAAGGGAGCGGCAGCCAGCAAGTCGGCCACTGCGTGATTGCGGGGGCAGGGCTCCATCCGGTTGTGCGCTGACTTGAAGATACGGTACATGCCCCCGATGGGAAACGTGTCTCGGATCGGACGCCCCCCCTGGTAGGTTCCGCGGAAGGGGGTGCCTGCTACGTAAAAGGAACCCTCCTGCCGACGCACCAGGGTGAGATCGTCGCTGATTACCTCGCCGGAGCGAGAGGTGGCAGCGAGGGTGGATTTCCCGCTCCCCGAAGCACCGAGAAACAGGTATCCCTTCCCCTCCCGGGCGACACTGGCAGCATGCAGTAAGGCACCCCCTTCCTCAACCGCCCGCCAGGCGGTGCAGACCCGAAGATAGTTCTCCACGCACCAAGTCGACTTCTCGTATTCATCCCGCCCCAGGGCCATCTCGCCGCTCTTCCCCTCGATCTCGATCCAACCTGCGAATCCGAAGGACTGAACCAAGAGCACCTTCCCGTCCCAGGCGATGCTGAGGGGATGGGGGTTCCCCCACGAAACCACCTCGGGCGGCACGAAATGATCCCTCCCCGCGTCCAGCAGTCGAATCTGGAAAGCTCCCGATTCGTCCCCACCCAGGAAATGAGAGTAACGCCCGCCCAGGATCTCCCTCAGCGACTCGTCGGGACTGTTCACCCGGAACGCAAGCCCCCCGATATCCAGCACCAGCGGGGGGGCATTGCCTCGCTCGGAAAGGCCGGAGAAGAAGGAGCGAGGTGGGGGTGGATACCGGTTCAAGTCCAAGGATTCACTCCGAGGGTGCGGGCGATGCGGGGGAGTTTAGCGTGCTGTTCAGGCGCGCGATCACCACGTACCGCTCCGGCGCCTGCCCCACGAAGCCGAAGGGATAGCAGGTGATGAGGGTCAGGATCGGGTCGTGTCCGGGTCGCAGCACCCGGCGCTGTGAGGGGGAAATGACCCGATGGGATTCCACCTCGTAGGTGAACACTTTCCCTTCCGAGGCCAGCTCAACCCGGTCACCGGGCCGCAACTCACCCAGGCGACGAAAATGCAGATCTCGATGCCCCGCGAGAATGCAATTCTCCGACTCGCCCGGCAAGGCCGATCCCTCCAGATGCCCCGGAGCTTTGAGTAGATCCTTGGGGCGGGTTCCCTCGATGACCGCCACGTCCAGGCGAATCTTCGGAATCCTGAGGCGTGCCAGTGACGAGCCCGAGGAGTGCTCTACAGGAACGACGGAGGGGGAAGCTTCGACGACTTCCTCAGCGTGGGTGGCTTGCCAAATCGGGGCTTGGAGATACCCGGTGAGCGCCACCGCAAGAGTGGCGGCGCCCACCATCATCAGACTGGCTCCGCCCAGGACTCGGGCATCTCTCCAGCGCAAGGGCTTCTCAGACGGCGCGCTGCCTCAGCAGCAAAGCTCCGCCCCCGATCAGCGCCAGACCCGAGAGCGCCAGCAGGGGCAAGGAGCTGCCGGTGGCGGGCATGCTCGGCTCCGGCTCGGCGGGAGCGGGCGCAGCCGCCTCCGGGGCCGGCGTTTCCTTCACCTCAGCGGGCGCCGGTGTCGGCTCCGGTGCCGGGGCTGCCTCGGCGACTTGTACGACTTCCTCGGACTCGTAAATCACCGGCTCCGCCTCGGCCACTGTTACTTCTCCCCCCCACGGATAGTCCATTTCGTGGCTGGTGAGGGACTGATACGTTTCATCGTCGAGGGTCCCGGTGTTGTTCAGCGCATGAGCCGACTGATACGCCGAGAGTGCATTTCGCGTGGCTTTGTCCGTGACCCCGGAAGTATAGGACCCTGGTGAGAGGTAGCCATCCTCCACCAGTATTTCCTGGGCCTGGAGTATGCTCGCACCATTCTTGAATACGCCGCTGTCCTCGGCTCGAAGCGCAGTCGCTCCGGCTATAAGGAACAACCCGACGGCAATGGCCATGCCTGTCACGATTTCGGTTTTTCTCATGTTCTCTCCTCCTCTTTCGGTGGATCGATCCGAGCGTGAGATTGAAGTCTTCACGCGCACCCCTTTGACCCGATTGTGCGGTCCGCTTTGGAGGTTAATGTATCACGCAGCAGCTCGACGGTTCAACAAGGCCGGAGCATGGGCTCGCTGGAGGGCGGACGGATTGTGGTAACATCCGCGCCCCCTGGGAGGAATTCATGGAATTTGGAGTCATTCCCGACGCTCAGGCCCCGGATGACGAATCCATAGCCGAGGGAAAGTCGTGGTGCCTGAGGTGCAATGGCCAGACGCTGCACCGGCGAACGGCGATCGAGTTTCTCGGGAACCCCGTGAAGGCCACCTACTTCTGCCTGCAGTGCGGGGAAAGAACACACCCCGGCGCGACGGACCGGGAGATGGCTCAGAGCCTTCACAAGGAGGGGCGCAGGTTACGGGTTGCAGCCGGGCTCAGCTTTGGACTGATGCTGCTTCTTCCCCTGTTTCTCCTCGCCGGCCTCTGTTATCTCGCCTGGCGAATCTTCTGAACCCGTCGTGGCATCCGCCCGCTGTCACTTGCTGGCTGCGGGCTTGCCGCCGACACCATTGACAACGAGCTCGAGCGCCAACGCTCAGCGACCGCGTGGTGCGGCCAGCTCCCGGACGCGTAGCGCGACATTTTCCGGGGTGAAGCCAAACTGCTTCATCAGGTCTTCGATAGGGGCCGAGGCCCCGAACCCGCTCATGCCCACGAAGGAGCCCGTGGGTCCCAGGTATCGCTCCCATCCCAACCCGACTCCCGCTTCGACGGCCACGCGGCAAGTCAGGGAGGGAGGCAGCACCCGGTCGCGATAATCGGCCGGTTGCCGCTCGAACAGCTGCCAGGACGGAAAGCTCACCACTCGTGTGGGCAGGGGCGAAGCCCCTCCTTCGAGGAGCTTCTGGGCCTCCAGCGCCAGGGAGACTTCCGAGCCGGTTGCCATCAGAAGAGCCCGGGGGTCCCCGCCTTTCGCTTCGGAGAGAATGTAGGCGCCCCGCTCCAGAGCTTCCACTTTTGGAAAAACGCTTCGGTCGAGCACCGGCAGCTTCTGGCGCGACAGGATGAGGGCCACCGGTCCCCCCCGGTGACGCAGGGCGACCTTCCAGGCTTCCACCGTCTCCGTGGCATCCGCAGGCCGGATGACCACCAGATGCGGAATCGCCCGCAGCGCCGCCAGAGTCTCCACGGGCTGATGGGTCGGTCCATCCTCGCCCAATCCGATGCTGTCGTGGGTGAACACGTAGATGGGTCGGATTTCCATGAGCGCCGCCAGCCGGATGGCCGGCCGCATGTAATCCGAGAAAACCAGGAAGGTCCCTCCATAGGGAATGAGGCCCGACAGAGCCATGCCGTTCAGCATCGAGCCCATGGCATGCTCTCTCACCCCGAACCAGATGCTGCGCCCCTGGTAATCTTCAGCAGAAAAGTCGGGCGATCCCTTCACGTAGGTCTGGGTAGAGCCCCCTAGATCCGCCGAGCCGCCGAGAAACTCCGGAACCTTGGAACTCAGGGCCGCAATCGCCATTCCCGAGGCCTCCCGCGTCGCCAACGGCTTGCTGTCGGCTCCGAAGGCAGGAAGCGCACCGTCCCAATCCTCTGGGAGCTTGCCTTCCCAAATCCGCTTCAATGCTGCGGCTTCCGCGGGAAACGCCTTCTCATATCCTCGCCAGAGTTCCGTCCACTCCTGTTCGAGCCGAGGACCCGTTTCCAGAGCCTTGCGGAAGTGGGCGCGCGCCTCCGGCGGAACGAGAAAGCTGGAATCCTCCGGCCATCCCAGGTTCTTCTTGGTGAGTCGGACCTCCTCGGCGCCCAGCGGCGCACCGTGCGCGTCGGCGGAGTCCTGTTTGTGGGGGCTCCCGTGGCCGATGTGAGTGCGCGCCAGAATGAGGGATGGGCGGGAGGTCTCCCGCGCCGCTTCATCCAGGGCGGAGTTGACCGCCTCCAAATCGTTCCCGTCGATGGCCCGGGTATGCCATCCATAGGCCTGGAAGCGCATTCCCACGTTTTCGGTGAAGCACTTGCTGGTGGGGCCGTCCAGACAAATCGAATTCTGATCGTAGAGATAGATCAGATTACCGAGCTTGAGATGAGCTGCCAGGGACGCCGCCTCGCCGGAAATCCCTTCCATCAGATCCCCATCGCTCACCAGGGCGCAGATTCGATAATCCAGGATCGCGTAGCCCGGACGATGATATCGATTCGCCAGGTATTTCTGCGCCAGCGCCATCCCGACACCATTGGCGAACCCCTGACCCAGGGGGCCGGTCGTGGTCTCCACCCCAGGAGTGTGGCCATGCTCCGGGTGACCCGGGGTGCGGCTTCCCCACTGCCGGAACCGCTGGATCTCCTCCATGGGCAGATCGAAACCGGTGAGATGAAGGAGAGAGTAGAGGAGCATCGACCCGTGGCCCGCGGAGAGAACGAAGCGATCGCGCGCCGGCCAGCCGGGATTGGCCGGATTGTAGCGCATGAATCGTGTCCACAGAACGTAAGCCATGGCGGCCGCCCCCATGGGGAGGCCCGGGTGGCCTGACTTTGCCTTTTCGACTGCGTCCATGCTCAAGGTGCGCAGGGTATTGATGCAAAGACGATCCCGATCCAGAGTCGGTTGCATGCAGCGCTCCTGCCTGCTCGTGGAGGATGAAAACGGCGCCCATGGTAACACAGGAATCCGGTCCCACCCCCCTGAGGTGGAATTGCCAGAACTTTCCGATCGCCAACTCCGTAGGTTGGGATGGAGCCGAACCCATAAGGAGGCATTGATGCGCCGATCTTCACTCAGACTTTCCCCAATCTTGATGGCCACCCTCATCCTTGCTACCCCGCTGTTCGCCGCGGAGGCCACGCGTACCCTGCGCCTGGAGGTCTCGCCCGCCGCGGGTCACTTCGTGGTGGAAAACCTGGCTGGAAGCATGCGCATCGTGCCGGGAACGGGCACGCAGGTGGTGGCCATCGCCACCCTGCACGCGGAATCCGAGGCCCTGGCGGACAAGATGCAATTCCGGCAGGTGACCGGTGAGAAAGGCCTCCCGACGCTGCGCGTGGAGTATCCGCTGGGGAGCCACGAGACCCTGCGTTATCGCCAGGGCTCCGATTCCGGGCACCACGGATTCCTGGGCGACCTTTTCGGCGGCGGCACCACGACCGCCAAGTACGCCGGTCGCACCGTCAAGGTGAGCGGCTCGGAAGGGACTTCGATGTATGCCGACCTGGAGGTGCAGATCCCCTCCAAGCCCGTGGAGGCGACCTTCCGGAACATCGTGGGCTCCATCCATGGCGAGGCCGTGCAGGGCAAGCTCCTCTTCGACAGTGCGAGCGGCGACATCACACTCGACAAGCTCCGGGGAGACATCAAGGCAGACACGGGATCCGGCGACGTGAAGGCCTCCGCCCTGAAAGGAAACTTCCAGTGCGACACCGGAAGCGGCAATTGCGATCTCACCGGTTTTCAGGGCGACGAGATTTCCTGCGATGTGGGCTCCGGCGATATTCTCATCAAGTCGGTCACCGCCAAGCTGCTGTCCGCCGACACCGGGAGCGGCGATGTCCAGGTGAAGGAGGCCGACCTGGAGTCTTTTGACGCCGACACGGGAAGCGGGGACGTGACGTTGGAGACCACAGGCTCCCGGCTCTCTTCCATCAAGGCGGACACCGGAAGCGGTGATGTCGTCCTCCGCCTCTCACCGCAGGCTTCTTTCGAGGCCCGGGCGGATCAAGGAAGCGGCGATCTGCACATGGCTTTCAAGGATGCCCAGCCCATCGTCAAGGGGCGCGAGGTGGTAGGCTACCGGAGAGGAGATTCCAAGATTCACATCGACGTCAGCACGGGAAGCGGGGACCTGGAGATCGCACCGCTTCGCTGACCCGGAATTGCAGGAGCGGTTCGTGGAGATTCGGCAGGCCCTGGGCGAGGAGGAAATTGCCATCGCCCGAGACCTGTTTCGCGCGTATGAGGCCGAAATGGGGATTGGCCTCTGCTTCCAGGGTTTCGAGAGTGAGCTGGCTGGCCTGCCGGGCGAATACGCGCCCCCTTCAGGCCGGCTCCTGCTGGCCTGGGTGGATGACCGACCGGTCGGTTGCGTGGCACTGCGCCGAATCGACGATGGCATTTGCGAGATGAAGCGACTCTATCTCGAGCCGCCCTCGCGCCGGGGAGGCTCGGGACGCCGGCTCACTCTGGCGCTGATCCGGGAGGCCAGAGCCATCGGGTATCACCAGATGCGCCTGGACACGCTTCCTGTCATGCAAGCCGCCGTGGAGCTCTACCGCACTCTCGGTTTCAGGAGCATTCCTCCCTACCGACACAATCCCATCGAAGGCGCCCTCTACCTGGAGCTGGACCTCGACGCTCCAGAGGCGCGGGCCGCGTCCCCGGAGCTCCGCTGAAGGGTGTCAGCCCCCAGACCGCCTGAGATCCATTGAAATCTTCATCCGGATGTGGTCTCCTTCT
>Ga0137425_1000323_pt1 | contig 13264 bp, 8 predicted proteins | sample EasRivERMZT640_2_FD_102318 | JGI IMG/M metagenome (GOLD analysis project Ga0137425, IMG submission 102318) | Soil microbial communities from meander-bound floodplain in the East River, Colorado, USA - East River MetaG ERMZT640_2 | ecosystem: Environmental > Terrestrial > Soil > Floodplain ...
CAGATTCCCTTCGTATGGAAACTGCCCCTGAGTCGCGGACTGAGATGAGGGCGGGCTAGCTGCCTTTCAGTTTCTCCGCCAGCAGCTTCTGGATGAGGGAGGGGTTTCCCTTTCCCTTGGTCGCCTTCATGACCTGGCCCACGAAGAAACCCAGGGTGGCGGTTTTCCCCGCCCGATACTGGGCCAGCGGACCAGGATTCGCGGCCATGACCTTGTCGATTTCCTGCAGCAGCGCCGACTCGTCGCTGATCTGAGTCAAGCCGCGCTCGCCGACGATCTCGGCAGCGGGGCGGCGCTGGGCCCACATCGCCTCGAAGACCTCCTTGGCGAGGCTGCCGCTGAGAGTGCCCGAATCGATCAGTCCGATCAGCTCCGCCAGGCGCTCGGGAGGCACGGGGCAGGCGGTGATTTCCGACTTCTCCTCCTTGAGCTTCCTCAGGACTTCCCCCATCACCCAGTTGCTGGCTCCCTTGGGGTTCTTCGAGGCCTTCGCCGCGGCCTCGTAGTAATCAGCCAGCTCACGGGTGGTCGTGAGGACATCGGCGTCATACGGCGGGATGGCATATTCCTTCACCAGCCGGTCCTTCCTCTCCAGGGGAAGCTCCGCCAGCTCGGCGCGGATCGCATCCGTCCACTCCGGCTTTACGTCCAGCGGCAGGAGATCGGGCTCCGGGAAGTAGCGGTAATCATGGGCTTCTTCCTTACTGCGCATGGTGTGGGTGGTTCCCGCATCGGGATCGAACAGGCGGCTCTCCTGTACCACCGTGCCGCCGCCGCGCAGCAGCGCGCTCTGCCGCTCGATTTCGTGCTGCAGCGCCTTCTGGATGAAGCGGAACGAGTTCAGGTTCTTCAGCTCCACCTTGGTGCCGAGCTTTGTCTCGCCTTTGGCACGCACCGAGACGTTCGCGTCGCAGCGCAGCGATCCCTCCTCCATGTTGCCGTCGCAAACTCCAAGGTAGAGAAGCATGCTGCGCAGCATCGTCAGGTAGGCGTGGGCCTCGGCGGGCGAGGCGATGTCCGGCTCGCTGACGATTTCAATGAGCGGCACGCCGGCGCGGTTCAGATCCACCAGGGAGCGATCGTCGGCGCCTTCCTGATGGATCGACTTCCCCGCATCCTCCTCCAGATGAATGCGCGTCAATCCGATGCGCTTGCGCCCGCCCTCCGTCTCGATGGTAATCCCGCCTCCCACGCACAGCGGCTGGTCATACATGGAGATCTGGTATCCCTTGGGAAGATCGGGATAGAAGTAGTTCTTGCGGGCGAACAGGCTGCGCGGGCGGATGTCGCAGCCCACCGCGAGGCCGACCTTCATGGCGTACTCCACCGCCTTGCGGTTGAGCACCGGAAGCACGCCGGGCATGCCGAGGCAGACCGGGCAGGTGTTGGAGTTGGGAGGATTGCCGAACTTCGTGGTGCAGCCGCAGAAAATCTTGCTCTGCGTCAGGAGCTGCGCGTGCACTTCCAATCCGATGACCGGCTCGAATTCCATGGCGTATCCGTTACGGTGGCAACGTGGATGTTCCGGGGCGCGAATTATAACACGCGGCCCGGGCGCGCCCCTCGCGAGCCCGAACCCGCCGGGAAACCGTTCCGCCTACAGGCGGGGGGCGCCAGCGAGGCGCCGCGCTCGATTGCGCGGAATGGAGACGGGTGATAGGATGCGCGGAAATCGAACCCATCCTGGAGAAGGCCCATGAAGCGATTCATCGCTGCGCTGTCCATCACGATTCTCGCCGGCGCCGTTCCAGCGCTTGCAGCATTCGATGACCTGGAAAAGTCGTGGGTGTCGTTCTATGCGACGGGACTCGATCCCGCCAAGGCCATGTCGGTTGACAACCTGACGCTTCAGAAGGATGTAATGACCCTCGTTCTGAAGAAGGGAATCCTGGTCCCGATGCAGCCCATCGAAGGAGAAATCACCGGGGCCATGTTCATGGGAGAGGGCACCGCGACGCTGGTGCCGCCCACCCCCATGGACACCTGGTTCCTGAAGAAATACTACGGGGCAGACAAGTTCACTGAGAGCTTCACCGCGCTCTACATGCGCTTTAGCGACGGTACGGACAAGACCATCCCGAAGCCGGTCGAGCAGGCCGTCGTCGCCTCGCAGATGGACAACCTCAACAAGTTGTTTGCCGACCGCCAGGCTATGGCCAATGGCTGGCAGTACAACATTTTTGATATGGATCTCGACTTCCTGGACACGCGGATTGGAGGAATCAAAGGGCAGGACTTCTTCTATGCCCAGATGCAGACCGAGAAGCTGGGATGGGTCACCTTCCTGTTGAATTACGGAAGTATCTTTGAAGTCCGGCTGGGACACGAGCGCACCGTGGGGATGTTCAAGGACTATCTGCCCTGGGCGGAATTTCACAAGCAAGCCGATTACAAGCAAGGCCATTACGTGTTGCTGCCGGTCTCTGACAGCAAAGAAGTTTTCGACATTTCCAAGACAGCCTTGAACATTTCCATTCCGACGACGAAGACCGTGGAGATTGACGCCAATCTGGCGGTCTCCTCCCTGGTAGATTCCCTGGGCACTCTGCGCTTTGACCTGCTGAACCAGTTCGGGGCAGCCAAATGGACGGACACGGGACGGCCCATCACCGTCCTCGGTGTCACCGACGCCTCAGGCACGGCCCTCCCCTATATTCACAAGCGAAACGAGCTGCTGATTCGACTGCCCAAGCCGCTGGGCCGTGGCGAGGCTTACATCGTCAACGTGAAGATCAAGGAAGACACGATCATCCAGGTGACGGCGGAGTCCTATGTTCTTTACAACACCTACCCCTGGTATCCGCAATACGGCTATTTGGGCGGGCGTTTCGCCTTCGACTTCAACATCGAGATTCAAAAGCCGCTGACGCCGATCGGATCGGGGCACATCGTGCGCCAGTGGGAAAACAAAGAGACCAAGATGAACGGGATCCAGCTGAAACTGGACGATCAAGTTTCCCTGGCCAGCATCCTCTTCGGGCGGTTCCAGCAGGAAAAGGGCGTCTACCATAGCAACGTCTCGAACAAGGACATCAACCTGACGGTTTTCGCCTACCCCGTGATGAATTTCGAGGGAGGGGGCCAGGTCAACATTCCTCAGGGAAAAATGAAGGACGTCCTGGAGGAATCCCAGGCCATCATCAAATTTTACGAAGAGGAGCTGTACGGCCCCTACCCGTTTGGCGATCTCAACGTCGTGGAGATGTATCCAGGCTCGGGATATGGACAGGCCCCCCCGGCGTTGGTCCAGCTAGATGGGTACTCTTTTCTAGGGCAGGATCAGATCGCCCAGTTCTTTCCCAAGGCCAAGGGAGACTTTCTACACGGGCTTCTGTCGCACGAGATCGGCCACCAGTATTGGGCGCATGTAGTCGGATGGCCGAATGACCACGATCAGTGGCTCTCAGAAAGCTTTGCGGAGTATTCGTCCGGAATTTATCTATTGGCCCTCCAGGGGCCGCGGCGCTTTGCACAACAGCTGGACGAATGGAGGAAGAGTGCCCGGCCAGCGGATCCGCATGGTCCGATTGCCCTCGCCAACATCCTCAGCGGCGACGTCGCCGGACCGTATCGAGATGAACTTCTTTATGCCAAAGGTCCCCTGGTCGTCCATATGATTCGCTGCCAGATGGGTGATGACAACTTCAAGAAGGCCATGAAGCAGGTCCTCTCCAAATGGAAGGGCCAGAGCATCACCACGGAAATGCTATCGGTGGAGCTGTCGAACGTGAGCGGCTACAACTGGGATTACTTCTTCGACCAATGGTACCGGGGCGTGGGGATCCCGGAGATTCACACGCAGTGGAAGACCACACCGAAGGAAGGAAAGTACCTGTTTGAAATGACGGTAACCCAGAAGGACGCGGTGAACTTCAAGAAGGTTTTCCTGCCGGTGGCTTTCAAGGGATCGGGGAAGGATCAGGTGGCGCGGAAGGATTTCCCCGTGGGCAAGCAGGGCCAGGTGCTTCAAGCCATGCTCCCTTTCGATCCCAAGTCGGTGGAAGTGGATCCGGACGCATGCCTGCTGGCCGATTACGTCCAGGACAAATAAACGCTTAGTGGTAGCCCTCGGCCTTCTCGAAGATCTTGTCGGCGGCGACCGACAGGTCGATCACTTTCCATCCCGCGTCGCTCAGATAGGCCGTGGCCTCCCATAAGGCCGGCGCCTTGGTGCCATAGGTGAGGTAGGCGAGCTTGAACAGGCGCTCGCCGCGCGGCAGCGCTTCGACCCCCGCGAGGTCGTAGGCCGCGTAGGGGCCGGTCAGGCGCAGCACTTCGTCAATCTGCTTCGCGGCCGCCTCCGTGGCCGTTTCGCTCATCGCCAGATTCACCCGGATGCTCTTCATCGCCTTCTTCCCCGAGGCCTCCTGGTTGGGCATCAGCGCGGCGAACGCCCGTGGCAGGATCGACCTCAACGACTCCCACCTGGCCGGGGGGATGAGTGGCCGGCCATCCTCCCCCGCGGGGGGAGCGAAGTCGGACTCCTGGGCAAGGCCGATCCCCATCGCCAGCACCAGACAAAGGCAGAGCAGAATAGATTTCATGGCGAACCCTCCTTGCAGCTCAGGATAAGCCACGTCCGTCCTGGTGGGTAGGAAGCCGGCCGGCCGGTGGCCGGAAAGGGCCTGAAATCGGCTCGTGCGGCGAGGGGGCGTGAAAAATAGTCTTGACGGCCCTCGCAGGACCCGTTTATAGTGCCCCCATGAACCCAGGTTGGTGGCTCCTTTCCTACGACTGTGTGATGTGTTGTCCCCGCACCGGGCGGGGAGGGAGTGTCTCGAGCCTGACGCACTGATTCGAACGGCATCGACAACTTTCAAACCCGCAGACGGCCAGTCCGAAAGCGGGTTTTTCATTTTCGGGCCGGCCGTGAGGCGGAAAGGAGGATCGTCTCATGACGCGCAAGCGGCCCATCGCCATCTACTACGAGCACCCTCACTGGTTCAATCCCCTCTTCGCCGAGCTGGAGCGGCGGGACCTCCCCTACCAGAGAATTGACGCCGGAAGCCACCGCTTCAATCCGGCTGCCGTTCCCAACGGCAACGGGGAGCCGCCCCTCTTCTTCAACCGCATGAGCCCTTCGGCCTGGAAGCGCGGCCGAGGCTCCGCAATCCTCTACACGCTGCAATACCTTGCCTACCTGGAAAGCCTCGGCTCCTCGGTGATCAACGGCCTGCATGCTTTTACTTTCGAAGTGAGCAAGGTGCTGCAGGTCAGGCTGCTGCGACGGCTGGAGCTGCCGGTGCCGCGCACCCTCGTGGTTAACGATCCGTCCCAGCTGCCGGCGGCCGCGGCAGGTCTTGGCTTCCCGCTGCTGGTGAAGCCCAACGTCGGTGGCAGCGGCGCCGGCATCATCCGATTCGACGATCTTGAGAGCCTCACCCTGGCGGTGGGATCGAACCGGCTCTCCGCCGGTCTCGACGGCACCTTGCTGCTGCAGGAATATCACCCGCCGGAGGGCCAGAGCATCGTCCGGATCGAGACCCTGGCAGGGCGCTATCTCTACGCCATCCGGGTCCACCTTGGGCCCGAGGCAGGATTCGACCTGTGCCCGGCCGACATCTGCAGCACGCCGGAGGGGCTCGCCCTGGAGAGCAGCGCCTGCCCTGCCGGGGCGGCCAAGGCCGGACTGACCGTGGAGCGGTTCGATCCGCCGGCGGGGCTCATCGCGGCGGCGGAGCGCATCGCCCGGGAGGCCCATCTCGACGTGGGAGGCATCGAATACCTGGAGAGCGAGCGCGACGGCAGGCTCTATTTCTACGACATCAATGCTCTTTCCAATTTCGTCGCCGACCCGGTGCGCGTGGTGGGATTCGATCCCACCGCGAGGCTGGTGGACTTCCTGGCCGAGAAGGCGAACGGGAGGCAGCCATGAGCCTGCGATTCGGCTATTGGCTCCCGGTTTTCGGCGGGTGGCTGCGCAACGTCGAGGACGAGAAGATGGTCGCCTCCTGGGAATATGTCCGGGATCTGGCGGTGCGCAGCGAGGTCATCGGCTTCGACCTCACCCTGCTCGCCGAGCTGAACCTGAATGACATCAAGGGGCCCGAGGCTCCGGCTCTGGATGCCTGGAGCACGGCCGCAGCGCTGGCGGCGGTGACCCGCCGGCTGGAGCTGATGGTGGCGGTCCGCCCGAATTTTCACCATCCCGGGCTGCTCGCCAAGCAGGCGGCCAACATCGATCGAATCGCCGCGGGGAGGCTGTCGCTCAATGTGGTTTCTTCCTGGTGGAAGGATGAGGCGACCCAGTACGGCCTGCCCTTCGACGAGCACGAGGCGCGCTATGAGCGGACCTCCGAATGGCTCTCGGTGGTGAAGGGCCTCTGGAGCAGTCCGCGATTCACCTTCTCCGGCAGGCACTACCGGATGGAGGAGGCGATTCTCGAGCCGAAGCCCCTGCGCCATCCCCGGCCGCTGCTCTACGCCGGAGGAGAGTCGGAGGCCGGCAAGAACCTCATCGCGGGTCAGGCCGATGCCTTCCTGATGCACGGCGACCCGCCGGAGCGGATTGCGGAGAAAATCGCCGACATGAAGAGGCGGCGGGAGCAGCTGGCGCCCGGAGCGCCTCCGTTGCTGTTCGGCGTTGCCGGCTTCGTCGTCTGCCGGGACACCCACGAGGCGGCGCTGCGGGAGGTGGAGCGGATCACCGACGTGCGGGCCAGTGCGCGGGGATACGCCAACTACCATCAGTGGCTTGCGGGGACGAGGCTGGAGCAGCGGGTCAGCCTGGAGGACTACTCCGTCTCCAACCGCGGATTGCGCTCAGGACTGGTGGGAACGCCGGAGCGCATCGCCGGGAGGCTCAGCGAATTGGAAGCGGCGGGAGTCGACCTCGTGCTGCTGCAGTTCAGCCCCCAGGCGGAAGAGATGGAGCGCTTCGCCAAGGAAGTGATTCCCCTCGCATGGCACCGCAGGCGGGGACTTTCGGCCCGCTCGACGGGGTGAGACTCACCCCTCTTCTCGCCCGATGGGGATGCGACCACTCGGCGCCGGCGCGCTACCAGACGCGGCAGCGGTCGGCCCGCACCATCGGCGATCCCGCCTTGCAGCCGAAGGCCTGGGAGAATTCCGGAAGATTGCTCACCACGCCGTTCACCCGGTACTTCGGAAGGGAGTGGGGGTCGGTCGTGACCCGCAGCCGGGTCTCCGCGTCCGACATGTTGGAGCACCAGATCTGGGCCTCGCCCAGGAAGAACCGCTGCGCCGGGGTGAATCCGTCGATGGGCTCGACCTTCTTGTCCTTGAGCGTGTCCATGAGGGCCAGGTAGGCGATTCGGATGCCGCCGTTGTCCGCCGTGTTTTCTCCCAGGGTCAGCTTGCCGTTCATCCGGAGATCCCCAAGGATCGGGAAGCTGGCGTATTCCTGCACGAAACAGGACGCGCGCTTCTCGAACTCCTTCGCGTCGACCGGAGTCCACCAGTCTTTCAGATTTCCCTGGGCGTCGAACTGCCGTCCCTGGTCGTCGAACCCGTGGGTCAGCTCATGCCCGATGACCATTCCGATGGCGCCGTAATTCACCGCATCGTCCATGTTTCGATCGAAGAAGGGGGGCTGCAGGATGCCCGCGGGGAAATTGATGTTGTTCATCTGCGGGTTGTAGTAGGCATTCACGGTGGGTGGGGACATCTCCCATTCGCTCTTGTCCAGGGCCTTGCCGATCTTCGCCAGGTCGCGCTTGACCTCGAAGTTCCTGGCGGATTGAAGATTCAGGAGCAGCGCATCCGGGGCGATGGTGACGCTCGAGTAATCGCGCCACTTGTCGGGATAGCCGATCTTGTTACTCATGGCCGCCAGCTTCACCAAAGCCTGCTTGCGGGTAGCCTCGGTCATCCAGTCCAGCGTCTGGATGTCCTGGTTCAGGGATTTCTCCAGGGCCACGACCATTTTCAGCATCCGCTCCTTGCCGTCGGCGCCGAACTTGGCTTCCACGTAGGGCTGGCCTAGGGCCTCTCCCAGGTTCTGGTCCACCGTCTCCACGCAGCGCTTCCAGCGCGCCGGAATCTCCTTCGCGCCCCCCAGCGTCTTGCCGTAGAAATCGAACGCCTCCTGGACGAAAGGAGCGCTCAGGTAGGGGGACCAGGCGGCCGTGACGTGCCAGCGGAGATAGTCCTGCCACGCCTCCAGGGAGGAAGTCTGAATCTGGGTCTCCATCGCCTTGAAGAACTCCGGGACGCTGACGTTCAGGCTCTGGAAGGCCGGAGTGCCGATTCCTTGAAAATACTGATCCCATGCGAAGGAGGGGGCCAGTGCCATCAACTCCTTCCGGCTCATGGTGTGGTCCAGGTTCTTCGGCTCGCGGCGCTTCACCTTGTCCAGCGAGCCCTTGGCCAGAGCCGTCTCGATCTCCATCACATTTTTCGCGGCGGCGGTGGCGCGATCCAGGGGGTCGCCGAGCAGCTGGAAGGTCTTCACCAGGTGCTCCTGGTACTGCTTGCGCAGCGCCTTGGACTTCTCGTCGCTCTCCAGATAGTAGTCCCGATCCGGCAGGCCCAATCCCCCTTGATCGGAGGAAGCCACGACCATGCTGGCGTCCTTGAAGTCGCCCTGCGAGCCGAAATTGAAGGCGGCGGGCGAGCCTCCGCGGCCCATGATGATAATCGCCCCCTGGCTGTGCAGACGCGCCACCTGCGCGGCCAGCTCCGACTTGGATTTCATCTTGGCAATCTTCTCGAGCTCGGGCTGAAGCGGCGCAGCGCCCTTGGCGTCGGCTCCCTTTTCATCCATGCAGGAGGCATAAAGGTCGCCAATCTTCTGGATGACGGGAGTGCGGTTGGGATCGGGAGCGGAGGCCTTCTCGAGGATTCCCTTGAGCACCGTGAGGTTGTACTCCTGCAGTTCCCGGCCACGGCCGTAGGAGCCCCGATCCGGCGGGATGGGGTTGTTCTTGATCCAGGCACCGCAGGCGTACTGGTAGAAGTCCACGCACGGATCCACGCTCTTGTCCATGTTGTCCACGCTGAAGGTCGGAGCATGGGAGGGCTCGGCAGCGCGGGTCGCGGCGAAGTTCGTGGGCAGCACCAGAAGCACGCAAAGCAGGTACAGACGAATGGAGGTCCGATTGTGAGGGGGCATCGCCTCAACTCCAATGAAGTTTGGGGAACGGCCGCAGATTTTACACCAAGAATGGGTGGACAGACCGAATTGGGCCTCGCGAGCTAGTACGCGGCGTGCCGGCCAGGGTTTCAGGCATCCGGCAGGCTCCGCCGCCGCATCTGGATGGGGGGCCGGCGCGAAGCGCGGTTTCCGGGTTTAGAGCGCGGGTGCCGCCCGGGCGATGGCCAGGAGATAGCTCAGGTTTGAAACGAGGAGGAGCGCCCCGAGCAGCGCCAGGCAAATCATTCCCAGAAGTTGCTGTCTGGTGTGGGGATCGCGGGCCGGGAGCCCGCGGCCCACGAAGAGCCATAGCGCCAGGATGCTGGGGAGGGAGAAGAGGATGCTCGCCCGCCAGGCGTAGAAGGTCACGAAGATCTGGCGAAGGAGGATCAGCATCGCCAGCATGGCGAGCCAGCAGGCGCTTTCCTCATCCCGGGAGCGCAGCGCCGCCAACCAATTCCGGCCTGCCATGAGCACCAATCCCACCAGCAGAGCGCCGTAAGCCAGGTTTGCCGGCGAGAACGGGGAGACTCTCTCGAGTTTCCACATGTAGGTCATGGCCGGCCGGCCCGGCTGGGCGCGGATGGACATGACGAAAATCCGGAAGACGCTGGAGACGTAGGATCGCGGGTCCGCGAGCCGGCTGGGCCTCGAATGAAACGCCACGAAGCGACCGAGGTTCTCAGCCAACGAGGTGTCGGCGCTCCCGGCGCGGTCGAGCGCCCAGCTCTGGTAAGAGTCGGGGCCAGCCGTGCGTCGCGCCGCGGCGAGCAGCGGTAGGAAGCCGAGAGCCAGCGCCGCTGCGACCACCCCGGCCAGCTGCGCCGTGCGCCGCAGCGAGGGCTTGCTCTTGCGGGCGAGCAGGACGATGGGCAGCAGAAGCAGGAAATAGATATTTTCCAGGCTCATGGTCATGGCGAGGGTCGAGATCAGCCCCAGCACGGCACCATCACGGATCGCCGCGTTGCGGAAAATGTCCCGGGATGCCTCCAGAGCCAGGAGCAGGAAGAGGAGCGAAGGCATGAACGATTCAAAGAGGCTCGAGAAGGTCCAGACCGCCAGCGAGAGGGCGAAGACGTAGGCCGTGAGCAGAGCGCCCCAGGAGAACCGGCCGGACGGGCGGATCAGCCTGGCGAAAAGGACGACCGACGTCACCCCCAGCACCGCCGACTGCAGGAAGAGGAACTCCCGTCCCAGGCTGATGTTCAGCGCGAGTGCCTCCCCGATACGGTCCAGAAAGTCGAGAGGAAAGGAGAAGATTCCCAGGCCGATGTGCCGCGGGAGCGTGGAGTACTGCATCGCCTCCTGAACATAGCGCGCGGTATCGGACCCGAAAACGTAGTCCATGGTCAGGGGCGCGCCGCGATGGAAGAAGAAGGTGAGGTAGTAGAGGGGAAGCAGCGGCAGGAACGGCAGCCCGTCCGAGACCCGGACGCCGCGATGATGCAGAAACAGGAAAAGGAGCGCCCAGAAGACCAGGGTGAACAGCAGAGCGGCGGGTGGGAATCGACCGGCCAGGGACAGAGTGCCGAGGATCGCCAGGAGCAGCCCGGCCAGGGCGTAGATTCCGATCAGAGGGCGCAATCGCATCTTCCATCCCGGACTGGGGATGCCGTTTCGGAGAGTCGCTCACCTGGGGGCGGGTGCAAAGCTCAGGATGCCCGTGTCGAGCGCCATGGCGAGGTGAAGCTTGCCGTCACGCAGCATCCAGGTCACCACCTGATCCAGGGCCTTCCGATATCGATCATCGAGGGATTCTGGCGAGCATGCGGCTTCGGTATAAGCCAGGACCTTCAAGGTGAGGCGGCTCCCGTCGCGGACGAAGGTGCCGCCCCCGCGATTGCAGTCGGCACGGACCGAAGCCCCGCCATCCGGGCTCAGCTCGAGAGTATAGCGGGACGGGTCGTCGGGCTTCAGGAGCGTATCGTCGCCGTACTCGATCTGCACGAGCTGCCAGACGACACCGGTGATTCCCGCCGCGGGTTTTGCGGCCTTCTCGCCGGCGATCGCCGGCGCTCCGGCAGAGCTGCTCCCGGCATCGGGCGATGGAGCCTGATGATGACAGGCCGCCAGCAGGAACAGTGTCACGAAGCTGATCGTCGGAGCCCACCGTTGATGCAGCATGCATCCTCCTGCTCACGCCGGCAGAAAAGTCCGGCCGGTGCGAGCCAGATCCCTGAGCAGCGGCACCGGGCGAAAGCGTGGATCGCACAGGCTGGCCAGCCGATCCATGCGCTGCACCACTTCCACGAGGCTCAGGGTGTCGGCGTAGCGCAGCAGCCCTCCCCGAAAGGGCGGGAAGCCGGTGCCCATCACCATGGCCAGATCGACGTCGGCGGGGGTGCGGGCGATTCCCTCCAGCAGGCAGAGCGCCGCTTCGTTAATCATCGGAAGGACCATGCGGTCCACCGCCTCCCCTTCCGGAGCGACCCGCCCGCCACGATCGTTCACCAGCGAATAAACGGTGGGATCCGGCCTGCCGCGCTTCTCCCCGTTCCACTTGTAAAAGCCCCGTCCGTTCTTTTTCCCCAGCCGCTGCTGCGCGTAGGCGGCCTCGAGGATCCGGGGCGGCCGGATGCGATCGCCGAACGCCTCTCCCAGAATCACCGAGACCTTCTGGGCAACGTCGATCCCCACCTGGTCCAGCAGCTCGAAGGGGCCCATGGGCATGCCGAAGCGCCTCATGGCCCGATCCACCGTCTCGATGGGGCTCCCCTCTTTCAGCAGAAAGAGCGCTTCGTTCATGGTGGCCATAAGAATCCGGTTCACCAGGAAGCCGGGTCCGTCCTTGACCACCACCGGAGTCTTCTTGAGCCTTCGGGAGAGCTCCACCACGCTGGCCACCGCTTCATCCGAGGTGGCGCTGCCGCGGATGACCTCCACCAGCGGCATCCGATCGACGGGGTTGAAAAAGTGCATCCCCAGGACATTTTCGGGATTCCTGCACCCCTCGGCAATCGCATCGATGCGCAGCGAGGAGGTGTTGGAGGCGAACAGGCTGCGCCCTCGTGTGACCTCTTCCAGGTCATGCAGGACCTTGCGCTTCACATCGAGGTTCTCCACCACCGCCTCCACCACGATGGGAAGCGTTTCGAACCCGGCGTACGTCAGGGTGGGGACGATCCGCCCCATGCCCGCATCCACCTCGCGTGACGACTGGCGCCGGCGTACCGCCTCCTTCTCGAACACTTCCCTGGCGTGGCGCAGTCCCAGGCCCAGGGGCTTCAGGTCCACGTCCTTCATCCGGACGGTGATACCGGAGGCCGCGGCCACCTGCGCGATGCCGCCCCCCATCACGCCGGCGCCCAGCAGCCCGAGCCGCGAGATCTTTCTGGGCTTCGCCTCGGGACCGAGAGTCGAAAGGACCTTTTTCGAGTCGCGCTGCAGGAAGAAGAGACGGGTGAGGTTCTTCCTCGCCTCGGTGGCGGCCGCCTCCCCCAGGAGCTGGGATTCGCGCGCCAGGCCATGGGCAAGATCGGCCCCCAGCCCGTACTCGATCGACTGCAGCGCCTTGAAGGGGGCGGGATAGTGCTCCGGATTCACCTTCTCCATGGTTCGCTTGCGCACCATGGAGAAGAAGAGGCTGCGGAAGGGCGGAAAGTGCCTGGCGGAGCGGCTGACGAACCCGCTGGCGCCCCGGCGGCGCGGGCGGCGGTACGGACGGGAAGCCGCCTCGGTGATCCAGGCCAGCGCCTCCCGCAGCACGTAATCGGGAGGAACGCAGCGATCGGCCAGCCCGACCCTCTCCGCAGCTCTGCCGCGCTGCGATTTTCCGGTGAGGATCATCTCCACCGCCACCGGGAGCGCCACGCGACGCGGAAGGCGCTGAGTGCCTCCCCACCCCGGAATCAATCCCAGGCGCACTTCGGGCAGGCCGATCTCGGTCTTGGAGTCGTCTCCGGCGATGAGCGCGTGACAGGCGAGGACCAGCTCGGTGCCGCCTCCCAGGCAGGTGCCGCAGACCGCGGCCACCACCGGAAACGGCAGCGCTTCCAGCCGATTGAAGAGCGATTGGCCGTAGTTCGACTTGCGCTCCGCCTCGTTGGCGGAGGCGAGCCTGGCAATTTCCTCCACGTCGGCGCCCACGATGAACGAGTCGGGACGGGCGCTGCGCACCACCAGCCCCTTCGGCGGATCCTTCCTGGCCTCCAGCTCGGTGAGAATGCCCTC
>Ga0137425_1000325_pt1 | contig 13241 bp, 12 predicted proteins | sample EasRivERMZT640_2_FD_102318 | JGI IMG/M metagenome (GOLD analysis project Ga0137425, IMG submission 102318) | Soil microbial communities from meander-bound floodplain in the East River, Colorado, USA - East River MetaG ERMZT640_2 | ecosystem: Environmental > Terrestrial > Soil > Floodplain ...
CACCGGTCATCGCGCCGTCTCCGGTGACCGTGACGACGTGAAAATTCTCCCCCTTCAGGTCCCGGGCGGTCGCCATTCCCAGGGCGGCCGCGATGGAAGTGCTGGCATGGGCCACGCCGAAGGCGTCGTGCTCCGATTCGGCGGGGCTCACGAACCCGCTGACGCCGTGGTACTGCCGCAGGGTCGGGAATCGATCCCGCCGGCCGGTGAGGATCTTGTGAGGATAGGCCTGATGCCCCACGTCCCAGACGATCTTGTCCCGGGGTGAGTCGTAGACCTTGTGCAGGGCCAGGGTGAGCTCCACCACTCCCAGACTTGGGCCCAGATGCCCTCCGACTCGGGAGACCACCTCGATGACATAGTCCCGTACCTCCTGGGCGAGCTGCTTGAGCTGATCCAGATTCAAGGACTTGAGATCGGCCGGTGAGTTGATGAGCGGGAGGAGCGGTTCCGGGACGGGCTGTGATGTTGCTTCGGCTGTTTCGTTCAAGCGGCGGGGTCGGACGAGATCCACCCGGCCCCTCAGGGCATCTTCCATCGACTCCCCCTTCCCGCAACCCACGGTAAAAAATGGCTTTCACTATAGACGGGCCCCCTGGGGCTGTCAAGGGATGGGCCCGGCGCAGGCATGCTAGAATCGCCGCCTTTTTCGAAAGAGGATCCGGCGTGATTCCCCTGCGGGATGATAATCCGAGCCGCACCTTCCCCTTTGCGACGGTTCTCCTGATTGGGGCGAACGTCGCCGTCTTCCTGTATGAGATTAGTCTGGCGCCCAGGGCCTTGGAGCGTTTCGTCATGAGCTACGGCGCCATCCCCGCCGCCATCCTTTCCGATTCGCGGGTTCTCCCGGGCAGCTCCCCTTTTCCCTGGATTACCCTCCTCACCTCGATGTTCCTTCACGGCGGCATCATGCACCTGGTGGGAAACATGCTCTATCTGTGGATCTTCGGCGACAACGTGGAGGATCGGATGGGGCCGGTGAGGTTTTTAACTTTCTACGTGGTTTGCGGCGTCGCCGCGGCTCTGATTCAGATCTTCGTCAGGCCCGACTCCACGGCTCCCCTGGTGGGGGCCTCCGGAGCCATCGCAGGAATCCTCGGGGCATACGCCCTGCTGTTCCCGGGGGCGCGCGTCCAGACCCTGATCTTTCTTTTTATTTTCGTCAGGATCATTGAGATCCCGGCCCTGCTTCTGCTGGGAGTCTGGTTCCTCATGCAGCTGCTGTCCGCCCCCGCCTCGCAGGGAGCCGGGGTTGCTTTCTTCGCGCATATCGGGGGCTTCCTGACGGGAATGTTGCTGATGGCGGGATTCGTTCGCCGCAGGCGGGCTGCCTGAAGGAGGGGAGCTTAGAGGGTCACACCTCGCTTGGCCAGCGCCTCCTGCACGCGCTGGCGCAGGCTCTGCAGGGTTGCATCGTTGTTGACCACGACATCCGCCATCGAGAAACAGACGCCCAGCTGTTGTCCCGGACCGCTGTCCGATTTTTCCAGGCGCTCTTTCCGCCGGAATTCCTCCAGGCTCTCGCCGTCTCCCACGCGACCCCGTGTGCGGCTGCGCTCGAATCGCAGGGTCTCCGGAGCGTCCACGCCGAGCAGATGAAAGCCGGGAAGCGCCCGGAGAACGACGATCTCGGCCGGATTACGAATGGAATCGATGACACTGCGCGGGGAGAGCGCCGGCAGAATCCGCTCGGCCAAGGCTCCCTCGCCGCGTTCCCGGCGCAGTGACGTTCCTGTGAGGATCAGATTCTCGCGGGAGTGATCCAGGCCGCGACGCGTGGCTTCTTCTCGAACGACATCGGAGAGCGAGTGCAGCGTGAATCCCTGCTCGGACAGGATGCGGGCGACTTCACCTTTTCCGGAAGCATTGGGGCCGGTGAGACCGATGTAAAGACTCATCCGCGCCCCGGGGCTGGGAAGGGGGGCCAGGCGCGGCGCCTCATGCTATTGAGTGGGATTGCCCGTCTGTGGGGGTGGAGTCCGGCGATTGTAGGGGTTCCCGATTTGACCCACGCCGACCCCGGCTCCCATCCCGGGGGGCTTCCTCATTCCCCCCCCGCCCTGTTGCATGCTAGGGCCGCCGCTCATCTTGGCTCGAAACCGCCAGTCATTTCCTCGCGACATCACGTTGGCGGTCGGTTCGCCTTCGGGCTGCGCGGCTGCCGCCTGCGGGTCCGCGCCGGGCGCCCCCATCTGCTGTCCACCGCTATTGTCCGCGGGAGAGCCTTGGGGCGCGGCTGCGGGAACCGGGGCCGGCACCGGTTGTGCGGCAGTCGAGGCCAGGGGCGAAGGAGGCGGAGCATCGTAGTCTTCAACGCGAGCCACCTGGCTCGCGAGGACTCCCATCTCGCCTCCTCCATCCAGGATGAAGTAGTACCAATTCCCCCGCTTTTCAAAACTCTGGACCACGATCGACTGGCCCCGAGTGAACGTGATCAAGTGAGCTGCCTGAGCCTGCGACGCCGCTGCCGAAACCCCTAGCAGGAGCGCCAGCGGTAGTGCACGAAGCATCATCCCTCTCATCATGGTTTTACCTCCGGCAGGCTCGAAACCCTGCCCGACTTCCCTTCCCCCAAATACCACGACTCGATGACTCTCTGAGCCGGCTTCCCGCGGGGTGTGTAATCACGATCCTGGAGTCCGCCTTCTCCCCACCAGAGGTAGAAGTAAACTCCAGCAAGCATTGTCTCACCATTCCAGGCCGCGACAAAGGCCTCGTAGCATTTTCTTTGTGCCTCGGGGTCGGGGGAGCCCTCCGCGAAGTAGTTCCAGGGGTCCACTCCGGCGCCAGTCCGGCTCGGATACCCCACCTCGGTAATTACCAAAGGCTTGTCACCATTGAGGCTGCGCCACGATCGGATTTCCTTCTGGATCTCCCTCCAGCGTCCCACCATCGCCCCGGGGTCCGACGCCGAATCCTTCCCTACCTCGTAATATGCATTCATTCCGAGGAAATCAAGCCGGCTGCCAAAAGAAACCGGCTCGAGGTGATCCCAATTGGCCGAATAGGTGATCCTCCCGGGATAGATCCGGCGCACCTTGCGGATCACACGCTCCCAGCGGCCCTTCATCCTCTCAGTGGAGCACAATTCCGAGCCGACGCTGAAATACTCGACCTGCTCTTCCGATGCCAGGAGGGCGTAGCCGCCGATCATGCTCTCGTAAGCATCAAACCAGGCTCCCCAATCGGCGGGCTCGATCGTGCCGCGCCACTCGCCGTCCCGCAGAACTTCCAGGTAGACGATGGGCATGAGCAGGACCTTCATCCCTCGCCGGTGAGCTTCCCGAATCGCCAGCCTCAGGCTTTCATTCGAGGGAGTGACCCAGGGATCATCGTAAAAACCGGTGGAGTGAACGTCCTTCTGGACTTTCGGTACGATCAACGAGATCGAATCCACTCCCAGTTTCTGAATCTCCTCCAGGTTGCGCCGGAAATAGTCTGGATCCGTCTTGGAGAAAATTCCCAGGACCATCCCCTTTTGAAAGTTCTCCCGGGTTGCCTTCCGTCCTGTCGACCCCGGGATGGCAACGATCGCCAGAAGCGCGACCAAGACTCCCAGTCCCGCGATCCGTAGGATGAGGTGTTGGTGCCAGCCTTTACCCTTCCCCCCGGCGGAAAAAGTGCCCAGAACTTGGTCACACAAAAGAGGATGCCTTGAATTTACGGCGATCGATAGGCACTTTCAATGATCATCTGGAAAGGAATCGGGGTTTCCGGAGGCTCCAGCAGTGAGATGCTCCTGGAGGATACGCCGCGCCTCTTCCTCCGCCTCCGACGGTATCTCCAGGCGAATCTCCCCTAGACCGTCCATGGTGAACGGATACACCTGGTGAGAGATTTTCGAACGGATCCGGCAGGGAATTCCGTAACTCTCGAGAATTCCCCGGACCAGTTCCGCTTCGGAATCATTCCAGGTCTGGAAGATAACGCAGGAATCCAAGAATCCTCCCGGGCTATGCCGCTCGCCGGTCACTCATGGAATGCCTGGCATTGTAGTCCGCCCGTGGTGGCGCGTCAAACCTCTAGTCTTGATGACTTTAGGTGCTTGTGCTAGGATGCCGCGCTTCCGGCGATGTCCCCGGCAGCTCCCGAAGGGTCCTCCCGTGAGCCATGGAGGAGTTTCCGATACAAGTCCCTCCCGGCCCGATTTGCGCTGGCCGGCCGCAATTGTCTCAATCCTCATCCCTTTTGTGTTTCTTCCCCATGTCTTCGATCCCTTCCAGCTTCCCAAGGAAGTCTTCTTCCGCCTCGGTGCCCTGCTCATGCTGGGTGCCTACCTTTACGGCGCTTTTCGGGCCGGATCGGTCCGCCTCGTTAAGAGCGGGGTAGCCCTTCCCCTGCTGCTGCTTCTGTTTCTGGCTCTGCTTTCGACCTTTCAGGCACCTTACAAGGCGGAGGCCTTCTCCGCAGCGCGTGACGGCGCCTTTGCGTTGGTGGTCTTCGTGCTGGCCGCTTCTTCCTTCTCCCTCGATGACCGCCTAATCCCGGGCAGCCTCGGCCTGGCTGCGATTCTCACCTCCGGGGCCGGGATGCTGCAGATTCTCGCGGGTCCGCGCTTTTCGCTCATGCCGTCCACCATGGGAGGAGTATTGGTCGGGGACGTCAGCACCGCGGCGGTGTTCGTGGCAGTGCTCCTCCCGATTCTCGCGGGGCTCGCGCACCCCTATCGGGGGAAACTGTCATGGATCTGGGGCCTGGGAATGGGGGCCAGCGTCGCCTTTGTCGTGCTGGCCCGGACGAGAGGCGCCTGGCTGGCGGCCTTGGTAGGGATGGTGTCGCTGATCATCCTGCGACTGCGTCAGCCGCGGGGAACGGAGCCCACGCCGGGAGAGACTTCCGCGGCAGCCGGCAAGCTCGTCGCGATCGCCTCGGGCGGGTTGGCGATCTTGGTCATCCTTTGGGGGATTTACGGGACCAGGATTCACCTCGGCTCGAATCCCCCTTCGTTCAAGACCAGCGAGCTGCAGGGTTGGACCTTGCGCGAGGATGCATGGCGCGTCACCCGCTCGATGCCGCTGTCGCATCCCCTCGGAGCCGGGGCCGGGAATTGGCGCTTCGCCTTCGCCGCGGAAGCCGGGAACGCCCCACTGCGCACGGGATTCACCGCCTCCCGGCTTCCCCTTGAAGCCGGCAATGAATACCTCCAGGTGATGGCCGAGCTCGGAGCGGCCGGCTTGTTCCTGACGCTGTGGGCCGGATTCGCGCTGATCCGAATGGGGACCCGGCGCAACCGCGCGGGAGCCGGCTTCCCGGTGCCCGCCGCCACCGCCGCTGTGCTGGGACTGGCAGCTTCCTGCTTCCTCTCCAGCCCATTTCGCGAGCAGCCGACTTTGTGGGCCGCAGCTATCCTGGCGGCAATGGTTTGCTGCGGAGGGCTCTCCACGGTAAACGGCTTCGAGCCCGGATTCCTGCAATGGGAGATGGAGGCGAGTCGGCGCCAGCGGATGGGATGGATGGCCGCGCTGGCCTTCGTGTCACTGGCGACTCTCACCCTGTGGGGATCCGCCAGGGCGCTCCGCGCCAGCGCTGATCTGAAAGTAGGCCAGGCCGCCTGCTCGCGCGGCGACGTCGCGACCGGTCTCCCCGCTCTGCTCCGCGCCGCCCGCACCAATCCGGCCTCCTCCGTGATTCGATCGCTGGCCGCCTCCTGCGCGCTGCGGGGTGGCCGTCCGGAGGAAGCGCAGAAGCAGATCAGCGCAGCCTTGCAGCTCAATCCGGCGGACGCCTCTTCCTGGTACGTGCAAGCAGAGATTCTAAAAGCACAGGGTCGAATGATCGACGCCATCGCGGCCTGTGAGAAGGCCAAGGGATTCTGGCCCCGGGACGAGACCATCAACCTCCTCCTGGGGGATCTGCGCAAGCTGACCGGCGACACCCTGGGCGCGTCAGAAGCCTATCACGCGGCTCTCTCCGGGAATCCAAGCTCGATCACGGCGTATTTGCGCGAAGGCGACGTGCTGCTTTCCCGTGGGCAGATCGTCAACGCGGTCGCCACCCTGAGCCATGCCGCGAACATGGATCCGTTCTCCATCGTGACGCTCAACAAGCTGGGGACTGCCTACGTGAGAGAGGGCGACTTCGAGAACGCGCTTAATGTTTATCAAAGTCTTCTGGACATGAATGAAAACGATGCGGACGCCCTGCTGGGGCTTGCGGGCGCCCTGTCGGGGCTGCAGCGTTACTGCGAGGCGGTTCCGCGTCTCGAGCGCGCCCGGGAATTGCAGACCGATCCTGCCCGCGCCGCGGCTCTGCAAACGGCTGTCCGGCAGATGACCGAAAGGTGCGCCAAGAGCCCGACCACTCCCCGTCCCTGAGCGCGCTTCATCAGCTCTTGCGTGAAAATCTCCGCTCGAACCAGTAGCCTGCGAGAAAGACCGCGGCCCCCACTCCCAGCATCGCGACTTCTCCCCGCACGTCGTCCCGCATCAGACCCCACAGAAGTCCGAAGGCCAACAGGACCATGCCGTTCAGCTCGAGAAATTTTCCCAGGTAATAGGCCACAGGCCTCCCGCGCGATGGCGCGGCCACTATAGCGGCATCCTCCCGCAGCTTCAACGCCGTCCCGATCCGTGTTCCCGCGCTGCTTGCCGGAACTGCCCATCCGGGCGCACCATGCACCCAGGCGCTGGATTGCAGACCCTCTTTTTGATGCGCTAGATTGAGTCGTCCATGGGGTGGTTCATGAGAGCAGCGGTGGTGGGAGGTGGTCCGGCGGGATCTCGAGCGGCGGAGCTGCTGAGCAGCCGAGGCGCCCGCGTTTTCCTGTATGAAGCCCGGCCCGGCTGGGAGAAGCCGTGCGGCGGGGGTGTACCCGAGCGCGGGGTGGACTTCTGCGCGTTTCTGGCCGACCTCTCCCTGCCACAGGTGCGGGCGGGACGTGCCCGGATTTTTTCGCCACGCGGCCGGGAAGCGTCGGTTTCCCTGGCCGAACCCCTCCGGATCTATTCCCGCACCCGGCTCAACGGACATCTGTTGAAGCGCGCCCAGGAACGGGGGGTCGAGGTCCTGCCCACCCGCGTCACGTCGATCCACCGCGAGGGAAGCGGCTGGAAAGTGACCGATGCCACCGGCCGGAGTCGGGCGGCGGATTTTGTCGTGGGGGCCGACGGGGCCAGCGGTATCGTCCGGGGAAGGGTCGCCAGAGCCCTCCCGAGCCTGAGACAGTCGCTGGGAATCGGCTACTACGTGGACGGCTTTACTTCCGATGAAATCATCTTGAAATTCTTCGACTCCCTGGATGGCTACCTCTGGATCTTCCCCAGGCCGGATCACCTCGCGGTAGGCATTTGCGGTCCCACCGGCGCCGGGAGCTCCGAGAAGCTGCTGCGCGACCTCACGCGCTTTCTGGTGGATCTCTATGGGGTCCGGGTCCTGGGGCGCATCCGGACCTACGGCGCCCGGATTCCCTCCCTGCCCTCCGGCTCCGCCATGCAGGAATCGAGCGTGGGAGATGGCTGGGCTCTATTGGGGGATGCAGCGGGTCTGGTGGATCCCTTGACCCGTGAAGGCATCCACTATGCCCTGGCGTCCGCCTCGTTTCTGGCGGACGCCCTCTCCGAAGGCGAGCCCCTCGGCTACCCGCGACGCTGGAATGCCGCATTCGGCGGGGAGCTCGAGTGGGCTTCGGCTCACAAGGAGCTCTTCTTCTCTCCCCGCTTCATCGAGGCCTTCACCCATCTGGCTTCGACCGCGCCGGTGGCCGCCATCGTCTCGGAGCTGATTGCCGGGCGACAGAAATATGGGAACCTCCGCCGGCGGCTCAAAGCCGGCGCTCCGGCGGTCGGGCTCGCCCTGGGAGCTCTGCTTCTCCGCCGCCTCGTCGCCGGCCCGACGAAGTCCTCCGCTCCCTCACTCGTTCCCTGTTGAAACCAGCACGACCAGCCTGGTCGTGAATCGTCTCATTCCCGGCCGCATCGCACCATCGCTGGGTGGAAGCCGGTTACTTCGCCCGCTCGTGGCAGTCCCAGCATTGGTCGTTCAATGGATGGTTTTTCGAGCGAGCGTGGGACGCGTCGCGTCCATGGCAGCTCAGACAGGCATGGGGATCGTCGGATTTCAGGTGATCGATGTCGGCGGGAACTTTGGGCCGTTGATGGGTGACCGTGAAGATCACCAGGAGCACCATCAGGGCGAGCATGGACAGGAACACAACCACGACGCGCCGGTTCAACCCAATCTCACCTGCGCTCGGCACGCCGCTTCACGGCGGTCATCTGGGTAGAGACGCGCTCGGTGGCGAGCACTCTTCCCCGGAGAAAGGAATCCTCGGCGATCGACACGACCGAGGCCCGGATGTCCCCTTGCATCCTCCCCGCCGGCCGCAGCTCGAACTTCAGCGCGGCGATGACCGTACCTTCCACACTCCCCTCCACCACCACGTTCTCGGCGGTGATGTCCCCTTTTACGTTCCCGGAGAGCTCGATGACCAGCGAGCCGGAAGTGGAAATGTTCCCTTCCACGCGACCCCGCACCCGGATGTTCTCCTCCGAGACCAGCTCGCCGCACAGCACGAGGTCGGGCCCGATGATGGTCGCCGCCGGGATCTCTTCTTCGCGGCGCTGGGAGTCGGTGCTGGAATCGCCGGGCTGGCCAGTCTTTTTCATGGTGAGGTCCGCCCTCCGAGGCGCGGCAGTATAGCACGGGGAGCTCCCCCGTCAGGGCGCCTGGCGCGAAAGAACCATCTGAAAAGGATGCAGCTCCGCCTGATAGACGTTTGCGCTGACCGCGGGATCGCTCGCCATGATCCGTTCCGCCTCTTCGCGATCCGCCGCCTCGATGAGGACCAGATTCTTGTAGTCATCAGTGCTCATTCCCGCCAGCACCAGCTTGCCGTCGGCGAGCAGCGTCTTCAAGTAATCGAAGTGCATGACGATTCGCGCCTTTTCTTCTTCCGTGGCGGCAGCTTCGGCGTGCACCGGGCTCAGCAGGATCAGGAACCGGCTCTTCGGCGGCGCCGGAGCCGGCGGATCCTTCCTGGCGGCGGACACCAGCGTCGCGACGAATAGCAGATTCACCAACAGGCCCAGGGCGGCGACGGGCAGCAGGAGTGCCTTCGGTCTCATGGGGGAAGTCCTTTCGAGTTCGACAGAGTCAATGGATGGTGGATGGCGGCGGGCAACGGTTGCCGGTTCCCGGCTGAAAGCCCATGGCCATCAGAGCCAGCAGCAGGCGCTCACGCTCCCTCGGGTCCGCCGCTTCCAGAAGCGCCTGCTTCTCCGCGGGAGCGAACGGCAGCGCTGCCGAGAGTCCGTTGAGCACGGCGATTCCCGACAGTCCCTTGAAATCCTCGGGATCGATGGAAAGGCTGTGGGATTGCTTGAGGACTTCCATGGCGCGCAGGATTCTGGACGAGTCCAGATTGCAGCTCGGCTCCTGAAAGTCGGCGAAGAAGGCGTCATAGCAGACCTGGAACCGCCGGTATCCCACCCGCTCGGACATTTCCTCGACGATCCTGAAACGGCTCACCCCTTTCAACAGAATGTGAAACCGGCCGTCCGGCTCGGGCAGGGAATGCTCGATCCTTCCCACGCAGCCCACCGGGTGCAGCTCGGGAGTCTCCACCGACTCGCCCGTCGGCGCCACGTTGTCGGAGGCAGGCAGTCTGGGCTGAATCATTCCGATCAGCTTGTCAGCGGCCAGAGCATCGCGCACCATGGCCCGGTAGCGCGGCTCGAAAATATGCAGCGGCAGCCAGTTCCCCGGCAGCAGGATGCAGCCGGTCAGCGGGAAGACTCGCAGGGACCCGGGAAGCGTCAGGCTCGGCATCAACTGGATTCCCCTCCGCCGTTCCACCAGAGGGCATTGCCGCGCGTCAGATCGTCCAGTTTTTCCCTCAACTCATCAACCCTGGATTCGGCGACCGCCAGAGACAGCTCCGCGGCTTCCCCGTAGACCTCATCCAGCACTTCTCCCCCGAGACGGGCCAGCTGCGAGCGTGCCTCGCCGACCAGGGCCAGCGGAATCTGCACTCGCAGGCGGCGTTGCGCCTCCCGGTCCTCGACGATGCCCACCTGAAGAGCCGCCTTCGCGGCGTCGCGATAGGCGCGGGCCAGTCCGCCTACCCCCAGCTTCGTCCCGCCGAAGTAACGGATGACGGCGATCATGATGTTACCCAGGCCGCGTCCCTTGATGACCGAGAGAATGGGCGCCCCCGCGGACCCGGCCGGTTCCCCGGCATCGTGGGATTTCTCCGTCGCTGCGTCGCCCAGGCCAATCCGATACGCATAACAACAATGCGTCGCGTCGGAATACTCCCCCCGGATGGCCGAAAGCTCGCGCAGCGCCTCCTCTTCCGTATTCACCGGGACCCCGATTCCTACGAAACGCGAATCGCGGACCTTCAATACCGCGATGCACCGGCCTTGCAGCGTGGGAATCATTGCCTGAGTATAGACTCCCGCCGAACCGGCGCTCAACCCGAAATCGCCTTGACGGGGTGGTAGCCTAGGCGTATATCAGTGCACAGCTATCTCTCTGCGCACGCGAAAAGGTCGGCTCGAGCCCAGGCGGTGGAAGCCGCTAGCTCTGCCCCCTCCATCTCTTCCGGCTCCATTCCTGAGGGGGAATCAACATGGGACAGACTGCGGGCCTGCATTGCATACGCCGTCCTGGACTGAGCCTCGCGCTGCTGGCACTGCTTCTCTTCCTGCCGACGGGCTGGCTTGCCGCGGAATCCTCCGGCATCCAGCCTGAGGTGGCTTGCCCCCCGTGCGACGATTTCAACGCCTGCACCGTGGATTCCTGCGATGCTGCCTTTGGGACTTGCCGGCATACCCCCCTCAACTGCAATGACGGCAACCCCTGCACGACCGATTCCTGCACACCGGGTCAGTTCAGCACCTGCCAGCACACGGGACTGCCCCTGGGCACCGCCTGCGACGACCACAACAGCTGCTCCCTTGCCGACGTTTGCAACGGCAGCCAGCAGTGCGTGGGGACCTTCCTGCCCGTCGGCTCGTCCTGCAACGACGGCAATGGGTGCACCACCTCCGACACCTGCCTGGGGGGTGGCACCTGCCGGGGTGATTTCCTCAACGCCGGCGATTCGTGCGACGACGGCAGCCTCTGCACATCGGGCGAAACCTGCGTGGATGAGGCAGGGAGCCTGGTATGTCAGAGCCCCTCGAGCTGCAACGACTCGAATCCCTGTACCCAGGACCAATGCGATGAGTCCACGGGGCTGTGCGCCCATCCGCCCGTGAGCTGCGAGGACGGCAACAGCTGCACCGGAGATGCCTGCGATCCCGTGAGTGGCTGCACCCGGACGTTCGTCGGCGGAACTTGCAACGACGGAGATGTATGCACTGCTCCGGATGCCTGCACCAACGGAAACTGCATCGGAGCGCCGCGGGACTGCGATGACGGAGTCGACTGCACGGGCGATCGTTGCGATCGCAATCTCGGCGGACTATGCGATCACATTCCGCGCTCTCAGTTCTGCGACGATGGAAATCCCTGCTCTTCGGACATCTGCACCCAGGTCGGCTGCCAGCACCAGCCCATCCCGGGGCCCTGCACTCCCCTGAATAAGTGCTTGGAACCCGTGTGCCGGTTGGGCACCTGCGGGGGATTGCCCATCACCTGCATCGACGGGGACTCCTGCACCCAGGATTTTGTGTGCAATCCAAGCACCGGTTGCGTCTACCCGCCCCTCTCCTGCGATGATCACGACGCCTGCACCGTTGACTCCTGCAGCTCCCAGACCGGATGCGCCCACGCTGCCATCTCCTGTGACGACGGAATTGCCTGCACCGTCGACTTCTGTGATCTGAGCGGTTGCGGCCATGCCCCCAATTGCGACGACCTGAATGCCTGCACGATGGATGTCTGCGACGCGTCAGGATGCAGCCATCTGCCCATTCCAGGCGCTCCGCTCACCATCCAGGTGAGCTTGACTCCGACGAGTTTGTTCCCCGCCAACCATCGAATGGTCCCGGTCACCGCGACCGTGACCCCGTCGGATTCGTGTGGGGGAGCTCTGAGCGTCAGGCTCGAATCGATCACCAGCAGCGAGCTCGGATGATGCCGAAGGCTCGGGTGATGGCCACAGCACGAATGATATTCAGGGGGCTGCTTACGGCAGCGCCGATTTCACCTTCGCCTTGAGGGCGGAACGGGACCGCAAGGGTCCCGGCCGGACATACCGCGTGACTTATTCAGCCACCGATTCTCTGGGTCGGGCGGCTGCTGCCAGCGCGGTGGTTGTCGTCCCCGTCGGCCACGGGAAGGGTCCCAAAGGAACCGGCGGTGGGGTCCCGGACAGGCCGGACTCCAACGATCCGGGAGCCCCGAAGAAGGGTGGCGGCCCCGGTCGTAACTGAAACTTCAGAGACGCCTGCTGGTAGCGTGAAATCCTCCGACCCCTCCGGTGGCGCGCGCTTTCCATCACGTTCGCGGTGTTGCCTCCGCACCGAAGGGGCCCTCAACCGAATACCGCCTTGACGGTTTCTGGCTTAGGCGTATACGAGTGCACAGATAGCTCTCTGCGCACACGCAAATGTCGGCTCGAGCCCAGGCGGTGGATTTGGCGTCACCCCACCCCATCCATCTCCTCCGGCTCCATTCCTGAGGGGAATCAGCATGGGACAGATTTCGAGCCTTCACCACCTACACCGTCCTGGACTTTGCCTCGCGCTGCTTGGTCTGATCCTGCTCTTACCACCTGGCGAGCTTGCCACGGAATCGGGGGGCATCCAACCGGAGGTGGCTTGTCCTTCGTGCGAAGATTTCAACGGCTGTACGGCGGACTCCTGCGATACCGTTTACGGGACCTGCCGGCACACCCCGCTCAACTGTAACGACGGAAACCCCTGCACGTCCGATTCCTGCACGCCGGGTCAGTTCAGCACCTGCCAGCACACGGGACTGCCCACGGGCACCTCCTGCGACGACCGCAACAGCTGCTCGATCGGCGATGTGTGCAACTCCCTCCGGCAGTGCCGGGGGATCTTCCTGCCCCTCGGCTCGTCGTGCTCCGACGGCAATGGATGCACCGGGTCCGACACTTGCAGGGAGGGTGGAATCTGCCGGGGTGATTTTATGAATGCCGGTGATTCCTGCGATGACGGCAGCCTCTGCACCTCCGGCGAAACCTGCGTGGATGAAGCGGGGACCCTGGTGTGTCAGGGCCCCACGAGCTGCAACGACTCGAATCCCTGTACCCAGGACCAATGCGATGAGTCCACGGGGCTGTGCGCCCATCCGCCCGTGAGCTGCGAGGACGGCAACAGCTGCACCGGAGA
>Ga0137425_1000327_pt1 | contig 13072 bp, 5 predicted proteins | sample EasRivERMZT640_2_FD_102318 | JGI IMG/M metagenome (GOLD analysis project Ga0137425, IMG submission 102318) | Soil microbial communities from meander-bound floodplain in the East River, Colorado, USA - East River MetaG ERMZT640_2 | ecosystem: Environmental > Terrestrial > Soil > Floodplain ...
GTGCATCTCGACCAGGTGCTTCACGATGGCGAGCCCGAGCCCGAGCCCGCCGTGGCGGCGCGTGGAGGAGGCGTCCGCCTGCCGGAAGCGTCGGAAGACCTGCGGGAGGAAGCCGGCGTCGATCCCTTCGCCGTCGTCGCTGACGGTGAAACGCGTCGCGCCGCCGTCGGAGCGCAGCGTCACCTGCACGCGCCCCCCCTTGCGCGAGAACTTGATCGCGTTGGAGAGGAGGTTCCAGACGATCTGCTGCAGTCGCGCCGCGTCGCCCTCGACCGCCTCGCACGCCGGGTCGAGCACGGCGCCGACGCGCAGCTCCTTCGCCTCGATCTGCGGCTGGAACGACTCGATCACGCCGTCGATGACCGGCGCGAGCGCCACGCTCTGCACGTCGAGGAAGACCTTCCCCGACGTGATGCGGCTCATGTCGAGCAGGTCGTTGATCAGCCGCGTCTGCATGCGCGCGTTGCGCGTGATCACGTCGAGCCCGAGCTGCAGCTCCTGCGCGTCGTGCGGCGACTGGCGCAGCAGCTCCGCCCAGCCCAGGATCGCGTTCAGCGGCGTGCGCAGTTCGTGCGAGAGCGTGGCGAGGAACTCGTCCGTCACGCGGTTGGCGCGCTCGGCGTCGGCGCGCGCGGCGCGCTCGCTCTCGAACAGCCGCTCGCGCTCCTCCTCGGCGGCGCGCCGCTTGGAGACGTCGTTCACCAGCCCCTCGACGTGGCGCGCGCCGCCGGCGGCGCGCGACCACGTCTTGGTGACCGACACGTGCAGCGGCCGGCCGTCCGGCGGGTGCAGCTCGAAGACCTCTTCGCGCGGCTCGCCGCCGGCGCTGCCGAGGAACGCGGCCGGGTGCACGCCGAGCTCGCGCCAGCGCGCGTCGTCCCGCGCCTCCTCCAAGGTCGTGAATCCGAGCAGGCGCAGCAGCGCCGGATTGGCGTCGACCAGACGACCATCGAGGGTGGCGCGGAATATCCCGACGTCGAGGCGGTTGAAGAGCGTCTGAAGGCGCGATTCGAGCGCGGCGGCGCGCGACTCGGCGGCGATCCGCTCCTCGTCGGCGCGCGTGCGCTGCAGCTCCGACTTGCGCGCGAGGTCGATGAAGGTCGCGACCTTGGCGCGCAGGATCTCGGGCTCGATCGGCGTGAAGAGGTAGTCGACGGCGCCGAGCGCATAGCCGCGCGCGAGCTGCGTCTCCGAGGCCACGGCGGCGGTGACGAAGATGATCGGCGTGTGCGCGGTCCGGCTGCGCTGGCGGATCAGCTCCGCCGTGTCGAAGCCCGACATCCCCGGCATGTTCACGTCGAGCAGGATGACCTCGAACTCCTGCTTCAGCAGCAGCCGCAGCGCCTCACGGCCGGAGGTCGCGCGCACCACGTTCTCGCCGACGTCGGCGAGCGCGGCCTCGAGCGCGAGGAGGTTCTCCGGCCGGTCGTCGACCAGCAGGATGTTGAAGCGTCGCGCGGGTTGCGTCATGGTGCGTTCCAACGCGCGCCTCCCTCAGCGGTGCAGCCAGCGGCCCAGGATCGAGAGGAGCTGCTCGGAGTCGACCGGCTTCGCGATGTAGTCCGAGGCGCCCGAGTCGAGGCACTTCTCGCGGTCGCCTTTCATGGCGCGAGCCGTGAGCGCGATGACCGGGAGCGTCTTGAAGCGCTGCAGCTTGCGGATCGCCCGCAGCGTCTCGTGGCCGTCCATGCCCGGCATCATGATGTCCATCAGCACCACGTCGGGGTCGGGGCCGAGCGTGAGCATCCGGAGCGCGTCGGCGCCGCCCTCCGCCGACGCGACGTCCATGCGGTGGCGCTCGAGCAGGCTCGTCATCGCGAAGATGTTGCGGACGTCGTCGTCGACGACCAGCACGCGCCTCCCGGCGAGCACCGCGTCGGGGGTGTTCAGCCGCTCGACCACGCGCCGCTGCTCCGCGGGCAGCTCGCGCACCGGCAGGTGCAGGTGCAGCATCGTCTCGTCGAGCAGCCGGTCGAGCGACTCGGCGTCCTTCAGCACGACGCTCTTCACGAGCTGGCGCAGCCGCGTGTCGTCGCCCGCCTGCCACTCGGGCGCCGCGTGCACGATCACGGGCATGCGCGCGTCGCGGACCGTCCTGCGCACGGCGTGCAGCAGCTCGAGGCCGTCCGTCTCCTGCGCGCCGAGGTCGACCACCATCGCATCGAAGCCGTCGTGCTGCAGCGCGTCGAGCGCCGCCGGCGCGCTCCCCGCCTCGACCGTCGCGACGTCGCGGCTGCCCAGCAGTGACACGAGGGCGGCGCGCCGCGCCTCGTCGGGGTCGACGACGAGGAGACGCCGCTCGCGCCGCTGCGCGAAGGCCGACATCTCGGCGAACAGCGCGTCGAGCTGCGCCTTCTCGATCGGCTTGCGCAGGACAGTGCGCGCGCCGCTGCGCAGCCCGCGCTCCTCCTCGTCGTCCGTCGAGATGACGTGCACGGGAATGTGGCGCGTCTGCAGGTCGTTCTTCAGGTGGTGGAGGACGCGCCAGCCGTCGATGTCGGGCAGGCGCAGGTCGAGCGTGATCGCGCTCGGCCGGTACTGCTGCGACAGGTAGACCGCGCCGGTGCCCTGCGTGCTCGCCAGCACCTTGAAGCCGCGCTCGCGCGCGAGGTCGACCAGGAAGCGCAGGAAGCTCGTGTCGTTGTCGACGACCAGGACCGAGCGCTCGCCCGGCTCGAGCTCGGCGCGGTCGTCGGGGACGTGGTCGCGCACGAGGACCGGGGTGGGCTCGGGCAGCGCCGCGAGCGGCGCCGCCGGCGCGTCGGGAAGGGCGGTCGCGCCGTTCGGCGACGGGCGCTTCGCCGCCGCCGAATAGTTGCGCGGCAGGAAGAGCGTGAAGGTGCTGCCCGAGCCGGGCGCGCTCTCCAGCACGAGGTCGCCGCCGAGCATGCGCGAGATCTCGCGGCTGATCGCGAGGCCGAGCCCGGTGCCTCCGTAGCGGCGGCTGGTGCTGCCGTCGGCCTGCTGGAACGCCTCGAAGATGATCTGCTGCTTGTCGGGCGGGATGCCGATGCCGGTGTCGCGCACGGTGAAGGAGAAGACCGTCTCGGAGCGCGCCAGCCCCTCGCCCTCCGCCGACCAGCCGCGCGTCGCGGTGCCGATGCGCACCTCGACGAAGCCCTTCTCCGTGAACTTGAACGCGTTGGAGAGCAGGTTCTTCAGCACCTGCTGCAGGCGCTTGGCGTCGGTGTAGATCGAGCCCGGCACGCGCGGGTCGACCTCGATCGAGAAGTCGAGGCCGCGCGACTCGGCGACGTGGCGGAAGGTGCGCTCGACGTAGTCGTGCAGGTCGGAGAAGAGCAGCTCCTCGGGGTCGACCGTGACCGTGCCCGACTCGATCTTGGAGAGGTCGAGGATGTCGTTGATCAGCGCGAGCAGGTCCTTGCCCGAGTCGTGGATCGTGCGCGAGAACTCGACCTGCCGCGACGTGAGGTTGCGCTCGATGTTCTGCGCCAGCTGGTCGGAAAGGATCAGCAGGCTGTTCAGCGGCGTGCGCAGCTCGTGCGACATGTTGGCCAGGAACTCGGACTTGTACTTCGAGGTGAGCGCGAGCTGCGACGCCTTCTCCTCCAGCGCCTTGCGCGCCTGCTCGACCTCGATGTTCTTGCGCTCGACCTCGACGTTCTGGTCGGCGAGCAGCCTCGCCTTGTCCTTCAGCTCCTCGTTGGTGTCCTTCAGCTCCTCCTGCTGGCTCTGCAGCTCGCGCGCGAGGCTCTGCGACTGCTTCAGCAGGTTCTCCGTGCGCATGTTGGCCTCGATCGTGTTGAAGACGATGCCGATCGACTCCATCAGCTGGTCGAGGAAGACCTGGTGCGCCTCGCTGAAGCGCTCGAACGAGGCGAGCTCGAGCACCGCCTTGGTCTGCCCCTCGAAGAGCACCGGCAGGATCAGGATGTTGTGCGCGTCGGAGCGGCCGAGCCCCGAGGAGATGTCGACGTAGCCCTGCGGGACGGCGATCGAGATGCGCTTCTGCTCGAAGGCGCACTGGCCGATCAGCCCCTCGCCGAGGCGCAGCTCGGGCTCGACGCGGCCGGTGCAGGCGTACGCGGCGAGCAGGCGCAGCGTCGGCGCCGCGTCGCCGGGATCGTGGGGCGGGCGGACCGTGTAGAAGACCGCGTGGCGCGCGTCGACGACCGGCGCGAGCTCGGAGAGGATCAGCTTCCCGACCGCCAGCAGGTCCTTCTGCCCCTGCAGCATGCGCGAGAACTTGGCGAGGTTGGTCTTGAGCCAGTCCTGCTCGCTGTTCTTGAGCGTGGTGTCCTTCAGGTTGCGGATCATCTCGTTGATGTTGTCCTTCAGGGCGGCCACCTCGCCCTGAGCGGCGACCTGGATCGAGCGGGTCAGGTCGCCCTTCGTCACGGCGGTCGCGACGTCGGCGATCGCGCGCACCTGCGTGGTGAGGTTCGCCGCGAGCTGGTTCACGTTGTCCGTAAGGTCCTTCCACGTGCCGGCCGCGCCCGGCACGCTCGCCTGGCCGCCGAGCCGTCCCTGCACGCCGACCTCGCGCGCCACCGTCGTCACCTGGTCGGCGAAGGTCGCGAGCGTCTCGGTCATGCCGTTGATCGTGTCGGCGAGCTCGGCGATCTCGCCCTTCGCCTCGACGGTGAGGCGGCGCTTCAGGTCGCCGTTCGCGACGGCGGTCACGACCTTCGCGATGCCGCGCACCTGGCTGGTCAGGTTGCCGGCCATCGAGTTCACGTTGTCGGTCAGGTCCTTCCAGGTGCCGGCGACGCCGCGCACCTCGGCCTGCCCGCCGAGCTTGCCCTCCGTGCCGACCTCGCGCGCCACGCGCGTGACCTCGGACGCGAACGAGTTGAGCTGGTCGACCATCGTGTTGATGGTGTCCTTCAGCTCGAGGATCTCGCCCTGCACGTCGACGGTGATCTTCTTGGAGAGGTCGCCGGTCGCGACCGCGGTGGTGACCGCGGCGATGTTGCGCACCTGGCCGGTCAGGTTGCCGGCCATGAAGTTCACGTTGTCGGTCAGGTCCTTCCAAGTGCCCGAGACGCCGCGCACGTGCGCCTGCCCGCCGAGCTTGCCCTCGGTGCCGACCTCGCGGGCCACGCGCGTGACCTCGGAAGCGAACGAGCTCAGCTGGTCGACCATCGTGTTGATGGTGTTCTTGAGCTCGAGGATCTCGCCGCGGACGTCGACGGTGATCTTCTTGGAGAGGTCGCCGGTCGCGACGGCGGTGGTGACCGCGGCGATGTTGCGCACCTGGCTGGTCAGGTTGCGCGCCATCGAGTTCACGTTGTCGGTCAGGTCCTTCCAGGTGCCGGCGACGCCGCGCACCTCGGCCTGCCCGCCGAGCTTCCCCTCGGTGCCGACCTCGCGCGCCACGCGCGTGACCTCGGACGCGAACGAGTTGAGCTGGTCGACCATCGTGTTGATGGTGTTCTTGAGCTCGAGGATCTCGCCCTGCACGTCGACGGTGATCTTCTTGGAGAGGTCGCCGTTGGCGACGGCGGTCGTGACGGCGGCGATGTTGCGCACCTGGCCCGTCAGGTTGCGCGCCATCGAGTTCACGTTGTCGGTCAGCCCCTTCCACGTGCCGGCCACGCCGCGCACCTCGGCCTGCCCGCCGAGCTTCCCCTCCGTGCCGACCTCGCGGGCCACGCGCGTGACCTCGGATGCAAACGAGTTCAACTGGTCGACCATCGTGTTGATGGTGTTCTTGAGCTCGAGCACCTCGCCCTGGACGTTGACGGTGATCTTCTTGCTGAGGTCGCCGGTCGCGACCGCGGTGGTCACCGTGGCGATGCTGCGCACCTGGTCGGTCAGGTTGCCGGCCATCAGGTTCACGCTGTCGGTCAGGTCCTTCCAGGTGCCCGACACGCCGGGGACGCGCGCCTGCCCGCCGAGCTTCCCCTCGATGCCGACCTCGCGGGCCACGCGTGTGACTTCCGACGTGAACGAGCTCAGCTGCTCGACCATCAAGTTCAAGGTCTTGGCGGTGCGCAGGAAGTCGCCGCGCAGCGGGCGCCCGTCGATGTCGAGCGCCATGGTCTGGGAGAGGTCGCCCTTCGCGACCGCGCCGATCACGCGGGCCGTCTCGCGCGTCGGATGGACGAGGTCGCCGAGCAGCTCGTTCACGGAGCCGATCGACGCGGCCCACGAGCCGCCGACGTCGCCGAGGCTCGCGCGCTCGGTGATCTGCCCCTCCTTGCCGACCACGAGGCTCAGCCGCTGCAGCTCGGCGGCCATCCGCTCGTTCAGCCGGACCACGTCGTTGAACGCGTCGCACAGCTTGCCCTCGAGCCCGACGCGGTCGGCGGGAAGCCGGACCGTGAAGTCGCCGCGCCACAGGCGCAGCAGCCCGTCGAGCAGCGACTGGTCGCGCTCCGACGAGAGCGCGCGACGTGCCTGACCCTGCATGACATTCCCCCTCGGCTTCGTGCGTCCCGGCCCTCGGGACGATTGGCTCACGTCTCGATGCGAAGCGGCGGGGACCTCCGGCCGCGCGCGTCCTCGACCAGCGCCCGCAGGAGGTGCGGCTCGACCGGCTTCTGCAGGAAGCGGTCGAAGCGCGCCGCTCCCGAGCGCGCGTCGTTCATCGCGCCGCCGACGCCCGAGGTCGCCACGCAGTAGGGAGCGAGGCCGGGCAGCTGGTCGCGCAGCCGCGGGATCAGCTCGAAGCCGTTCCCGTCCGGCAGGTAGATGTCGCTCAGGACCAGCTCGGGCCGGATCTTGTCCACCGCCACGAGCGCGTCGGCGACGGAGCCGGCAACCAGGACGTCGGCGCCGAAGCGCACGAGCAGCCGGCGCGTGACCTCCGCCGAATCACCGTCGTCTTCGATCAGGAGGACCCGGACGGGATCGCTCTGCGGCGGCGGGTGCATGTCGAGGATCCGCGTGGACGGGCCGGACACCCGGCGGGGAGCGGGGCCAGGCGCCCCGCGCCTCCGACGGATCGCAATGGAGGTGCCGGCACCGACCGGCGCGCTCCACACCATCCGCGACCAATGAAAGCAGGGCGTCGCGGCCGGGCCAATGGAAGGGCCTTCAAGTTGGTCCGAGGGGGGGGGAGCCGCGACGCCCCGATCGGGCGCCAAGTCGCAACGGCTGTGCCCCGGGGAGAAAGGGGCGTGCGTCGAGGGGCCTCGCGAGGCGGGACCGACGGGCCGCGGGGACCGAAGCGGGCCTGGCGCCGCGCGCCTTCACCTTTTCTACAACTCGTTTTCAAAGAGCCGCCGAAAACGATGCGAACGATCGGCGGTCAAGACGCGCGGCCCGTCTTGAGGAAGGTCCCGTCGGAGAGCTCCTCGAACGCGCTGCGCAGCTCCTCCTGCGTGTTCATCACGATCGGTCCGTACCACGCGACCGGCTCCTCGAGCGGCTTCCCCGAGACGAGGAGGAAGCGGACGCCGCGATCGCCCGCCTGCACGGTGACGTCGTCGCCGCGGTCGAAGACGACGAGCGTGCGGTCGTCCGCCGATGTCGGCGGCTTCGCCTCCGCCCAGCCCGCGCCCTCGGTCGGTACCGCGAGCGGCTCGGACGCGTTGCAGAACTTCGCGTCGCCCTCGAACACGTAGGCGAACGCATGGCGCGTCACCGGAACCGGGAGCACCTTGCGCTTGCCCGACGGGATCGCGACGTCGAGGTAGTTGGGGTCGGTCGCGACGCCGGCGACCGGGCTCTTGATGCCGCGGTAGCTGCCGCACACGATCTTGACCGTCGCTCCGTCGTCGTCGGTCGCGACCGGGATCTGGTTCGCCTTGATGTCCTGGTAACGCGGCGTCGTCATCTTGAGCGCGGCGGGCAGGTTGGCCCAGAGCTGGAAGCCGTGCATGCGGCCGTGGCGGTCGCCCTTCGGCATCTCCTGGTGGATGATCCCGCTGCCCGCCGTCATCCACTGGACGTCCCCGGCGCCGATCGACCCGCGGTTCCCGATGCTGTCGCCGTGCTCGACGCTGCCGGCAAGGACGTAGGTGATCGTCTCGATGCCGCGGTGCGGGTGCCACGGGAAGCCCGGCAGGTAGTCGTCCGGCCGCTCGTTGCGGAAGTCATCGAGGAGGAGGAACGGATCGAACTCGCCCGTGTTCCCGAACCCGAACGCGCGCCGGAGCTTCACGCCCGCCCCCTCGATGGTCGGTTTCGAGCGGGCGATGCGCTGGACCGGTCGTGTGGCCATAGGGAGCTCCTCGGGCGGGAAGCGCCGCGTCATTTCGAAGAAGCGACGAAAATGCCGCGCCATTCCGGCGGCGGCGGCGCGCGACGATAGGCGCGGCACCGTTCGAGCAGAACTCGGCTCGGCAGATCGTCCGCCTGCGGCTCGAGCAGCGCGATGGCGGCGACGAAATAGAGCCGTGCGTACGCCTCGAACGCCGCCTCGTAGCGGGTCGCGTGCGCCGGGCGGGGCGCTTCCCCGTCGCGTTCGCCCAGCAGCTCGAAGACGGTGATCGCCCCGCTCCTCCCCTTCACCGCCACCACGTCGAGGCGGCGGAACTCGAAGCGCCTGCCGGCGGGCGGCCGCGCCACGCCGGCGCCAGCGCGATCGCGCGCCCCGCGTCGCGGCAGCGCAGCGCCGCCCGGCACGCGCGCGCCGCGTCGTCGGCGACCGGCTCGGGGGCGTTCCAGAACGCCATCACCGAGTCGCCGATGAACTTGTCGATCGCGGCGCCGAGCGCCGGCTCGCGCCGGTCGCGCCAGAGCCGCCGCACCAGGTCGATCGGGACGTAGCGGCCGAGCGCTCGCATCGCGGCCTTCGCGCCTTCGAGGCTCCGCAGCACTTCCGCGACGTCGCGGAACGGCGACACGGTCGCGGCGGGCGCGAGCTCGAGGCGGTCCATGCGGGCGCTCTCGCGCGTGATCTGCGCGTGGGCGCGCCGCACGCCGCGCAGCACGAGCCCGCCCGCGACCACGACCGCCCAGACGAGCGCGAGCAGCAGCGCCAGCAGCCGCCCGCGCATCGCGACCAGCCGCCCGACGTAGGCGGCGCGCGGCACGACGACGCCGACGCACCACTCGCGCGTATCCGGCAGCGGACGGAACGTCGCGAGCCACTCCTCGCCACCGCTCTCGAACGACCCCGAGACGACGCGTGCGCTGCTGGCGGCCGCGCGCAGCGTCGGCGTGGCGAGCGCTGCTGCGACTTCGGGCGGGAGCGACTTTGGATCGACGCGTAGGTCGTCGCCGAAGGCGCGACGGCGGTCGCCGATGGCGCCGCGCGTGACGACGCGCCCCTCGCCGTCGCACAGGAAGACGCGATGGGGGTCGCCCGTCCCGGAGGCGGCCGCGACCGAGCGGTCGAGCTGCGCGACGAGCAGCCCGACGCGCAGCACGCCGACGAATTCGCCTTCCGCGTCGGCGACCACCTGCTGGACGCTCACCTCGACGCGTCGCCGTCCTTCTTCGAGCGCGGCGTCGAGCTGCGACCAGTGGACGTCGCTCCATTGCAGCGAGCCGTAGTGGTCGCGGCGCGTCGGGATCGCGAAGGTCAGGTGGAGCGTCGGATCGGCGACCGCGTCGGGCGTCTCGGGAACGAAGGCGGGGGCCGGCGCGCCGCTCCCTTCGGGCAGCTCGCGCCGCTCGGCGACGAAGCGGCCGTCCGCGGCGGCGCGCACGCGGCGGCTGACGATCTGCTCGGCGTCGCCGTCACGCAGGCGGGCGACGCTGACCTGCCCGCGCGGCGCCGGCTCCAGCGCGAGCGAGCCGTCGGCCGCGAATCCGGAGCGGCGCGCGAAGGTGAGCGTCAGCTCGCCGACGTCGACGTTCGAGCGCAGCTCGACGGCGAGCGCCGCCTCGAGGTCGGCGGGGTCGCGCGCCCGCACGCGACCGCCCGCGAGCGCGAGCTCGACGTCGCGCACCGTCCGCGGCGCCTGCGCCAGGAAGTCGGCGACCCGCTCGCCGATGCGGCGCGCCGCCTCCTCGCGCACCCGCTCCGAGCTCTCGACGACGGCGTCGCCGGTCGAGCCGACCACGACGAACCAGACCAGCCCGAGCGCCGCCACGAGCGCGATCAGGCTCAGCGTGAAGAGCTGGCTCAGCGTGGGCGTGCGGATCGGCACGCGCGACAAAGTAACGGACGGGTCACCGCCCTCGGGAATCGGGTATTCCGGGTCGAATCTCGTCCGGATCCGGGCACCGATTCCGCTCCTGGGAGCGGCAGCGCGTGCAAAGCGATGGGGGAGAGCGACATGGCCGGCGAAGCGGAGCCTCGCGAAGCGCCCAAGCGGCTGTGGGAGGTGCTGCGCGAGGAGTTCGTCGCGCTCGGCGGCGACGCGGCGAAGGCGGACGACGCCGGCCCGCGCGGCGACGCGCCGAAAGGCTGCAGCGATCCGGTCGACCCCGGCCGTGAATTCGAGCGGATCGTCCGGCTCGTGCACGAACGCAACCGCGCCTCGATGAACGATCGCGCCGTCCGGCCGCGCGCGGCGCTCTGCTTCTCCGGCGGCGGCATCCGCAGCGCGACGTTCAATCTCGGCCTGCTGCAGCGGCTGGTCGAGCTGCGCCTCCTCGACCAGTTCGACTACCTGTCGACGGTCTCGGGCGGCGGCTACCTCGGGAGCTGGCTCGGCGCGTGGATCCATCGCGCCGAGTACGGCCTGCCGACGGTCGTCGAGGAGATGCGCCGCTCGTGCGGGAAGGGGAACGGCCGCTCCGCGCGCGAACCCGAGGCGGCGCCGCTGCGCCACCTGCGGACCTTCAGTCGCTACCTCGCGCCCGAGCTCGGCATCCTCTCCGCCGACAGCTGGACGCTCGCGACGATCTACCTGCGCAACCTCCTGATCAACTGGACGGTCCTCGTGCCGCTGCTGCTCGCGGCGCTGATGGTCCCGCGCTTCCTGCTCGCGGCGATCGCCCGCGATCCGGTCGCGCCGCTGGCCGGAACGTTCGGCATCTCCGGCGAGCACTGGGTCTGGGTGCCGCTCGCGTTCGGCCTCGTCTTCGCCGTGGTCGCGTTCGCCTACGCAGGGAGCCACCAGCCGAGCGCGCTGCGCCTGAAGGCGCACGCGCAGGACGGGCAGCGCCGTCCGCCGGCGTCGCCGCAGCGCGGGCAGGCGAAGTTCCTGCGCGGCTGCTGGTTGCCGTTCCTCCTCGCGTCGCTGCTCGTCTCCATGTTCTGGGGGTGGCGGCGGTCGGGCGCGCCCGACGGAACGACCGGACTCTTGATGGTGGGCGCCGGCGTCGGGCTCGGCCTGGTCGGCTGGACCTTCCTCTTCTTCACGGAGGGACAGAGGGCGCAGCTGCGCGAGCTGCTGGCGGTGGTGGCGGGCGGCGCGATGGCGGGCGTCGGCATGTGGGGGTCGGCGGCGCTGCTCGCCCGCGTGGCCCCGATCGCGCCGGTTTCGCCGATCGGCGCGTGGTCGGCCGACCAGGGGCGCGCCTTCGCGACCTTCGTCACGCTCTCCGTCCCGCTCGTGCTCGCCTCGCTGACCCTGGGCGGGACGATCTACGTCGCGTGGCTCAGCCGGCAGAGCACGTCGGGCGACGACGACCGCGAGTGGTGGGCGCGCTGCGGCGGCTGGCTCCTGATCGCGCTCGTGTGCTGGCTCGCGGCCTGCGCCGTGACGCTCTTCGGGCCGGCGCTGCTGGTCTGGATGGCGGAAGAGGCGACCACGACGCTGGCCGCGGTCGGCGGCGCGAGCGGCCTCGTGAGCATCCTGCTCGGCCGCAGCGCCGACACGGAGGGCGGCGGCAAGGAGGGGAGCGCGGGTGTGATGGGGGCGGTGAAGCGCTGGGCGCTCGCGCTGGCGGCGCCGCTCTTCCTCGCCCTGCTGCTCGCCGCGGCGTCGCTCGCGACGAGCGGCCTGCTCGCCGGCTGCCTGCCCGAGGATCCCGAAGCGCCGCGCGGCCACTTCCAGGTGCTCGCCAACGCGACGCCGATGCTCGTGGCGGGCTGGTGCCTGGCGCTCCTCGCGCTCGGGCTCGTGATGTCGCGCCTCATCGACCTGAACCGCTTCTCGATGCACGCCATGTATCGCGACCGGCTGGTGCGCGGCTACCTCGGCGCGAGCCGCGGCAAGGCGCGCGAGCCCGACGATTTCACCGGCTTCGACCCGGCCGACAACCTCTCGATGTTCGAGCTGCGTCCCGAGATGCTGCGCGCGCGCGACGTCCCGGCGCCGTTCCTCGCGCGGCTGCGCAAGGTCGCGCGCGCCCGTCGCAAGCGCGCCCCCGAGCCGGTGCCGCCCGACGCGCCCGCGGAGAAGCTTTTCCTGGTCCTCGACGCCGAGGCGCGTCGCGAGCTCGAGACGCTGCCCGATCCGCCGCGGCCGCTCGCCGACGGCTCGAAGCTGCTCGCCGCGCTGAACGGGGTCCTCGCCGGCGCGGAGCTCGGCGACGCGGCGCCGGGCGCGGAGCGGCGGTCGCTGCGCAACCGCGCCTGGCTCGCGGAGCACCTCGGCCTCCCCGCTCCGGCGGCGCGCCCGCTCGCGCCGCTGCACGTCGTGAACGTCGCGCTCAACCTCGTGAGCGGCGACGACCCCGCCTGGCAGGAGCGCAAGGCGGAGAGCTTCACCGTCTCCCCGCTCCACTGCGGCGGCGCGAACCTCGACTACCGCGATTCCCACGCGTACGGCGGCGACGACGGGATCACGCTCGGCACGGCGATGACGATCAGCGGCGCCGCCGTGAGCCCGAACATGGGGTACCACTCGTCGCCGTTCGTCGCCGTCCTGCTCACGCTCTTCAACGTGCGGCTCGGCTGGTGGCTCGGCAACCCTGGGACGGCCGGACGCACGACGTGGCGCCTCGCCAACCCGAAGTACACGATCCAGCCGATCTTCGCCGAGGCGTTCGGCCTCACCGACGCGTGCCACTCCTACGTCTACCTCTCCGACGGCGGCCACTTCGAGAACCTCGGGCTCTACGAGATGGTGCGGCGGCGCTGCCGCTTCATCGTGCTCGGCGACGCGGGCTGCGATCCCGGCTGCACGTTCGAGGACCTCGGCAACGCGATCCGCAAGATCCGGATCGACTTCGGCATCCCGATCACGTTCTCGAAGCCGCTCGAGATCCACGCGCGCGACGACGACGATCCGAAGGACGGGAGCTGCTTCACGCTGGGCGAGATCGACTATTCGGCGGTCGACGGCGGCGACGCGCCGCCCGGCCAGCTGCTCTACGTGAA
>Ga0137425_1000329_pt1 | contig 13065 bp, 5 predicted proteins | sample EasRivERMZT640_2_FD_102318 | JGI IMG/M metagenome (GOLD analysis project Ga0137425, IMG submission 102318) | Soil microbial communities from meander-bound floodplain in the East River, Colorado, USA - East River MetaG ERMZT640_2 | ecosystem: Environmental > Terrestrial > Soil > Floodplain ...
GCCAATGGACAATTCTTCCAGTGGCCGCAGGGAACCCAGACCTAAAGCACGCCTTTCCTATTGCAGCGGTGCCGGCTTTCGGCACCGCTTTTTTTTTGAGCGCGGCGCTCCTTCGATCGGGGAGTTTCTTCCTGCGCTACAATCAGCGGCCGGACAGGCGGCCTGCAGACGCCGGCGCTTCGGAGTCGAGGGGTTCCATGCGGGAACAGAGTTGGACGCTGTCATGGATACTGCTATTCCTCCTGCTCGGAACGGCGGTACTTCTGCCCGCGGAGCTGCACCCCTCCGGCCTGGTGATCCAGACGGCGCTATCCGGAGGACTCTTCTGGCTCCTGCTCAGGCAGCCGTCGCCTGTCCCGCCCCAGCCGTGCCTCGGAATTCCGCTCCTGGCGGCGGCGGCGGCGGCGGCGGCGCTGCTTCCCTCGATACTCCTTTCCAGCCAGAGGCACACCAGCGAGGCGGTCCTGTTTCACCTTTTTCCCGCCGTGGCAGCTTGCCTCGGCGCAACGCTTTTGGCCGTCACCCGGCAAGGCCGGGAGCGCTTCGTCTCGCTGATGATTGCCCTGGGCACCGCGGTTTCCCTATGGGGAATCTGCCAGACGACGTTTTCCCTGAATTGGACGGCACGTTATCTGCGCAGCCTGGGCCGCAGCCATCTGGACCCAATGATTCTCAGGGCCGAATCGGGGCGGGCCTTCGGCCCCTTTCTCCTGCCGGCCGATCTCGGGATTTTCCTGGCGATGATTCTGCCGCTGACGCTGGGGTGGCTTTTCACCGAGGTGGGACGCGGTCGAAAACTCCTGGCCTGGACGGTCCTGCTGATTCAAGTCTTCGCTTTGGCGGCGAGCCGCTCGTATGGCGGCGTTCTTTCCCTGATGGCCGCGGCCCTGATTCTCCTCCCGATCAGCCGGGTCCATGCACGCTTCCGGATCTGGCTCGCCCTGATTGCGGGCGGCGTAGCAGCCGGAGGAAGCCTGTTTCTGCTGCGCGGCGGCGAAGGACTCACTCCCCTGATGCTGCGTCTCAGGAACTGGGAGGTGGCAGTCAGGATTTTTCGCAGTCACCCCTTGTTCGGGGTGGGACTGGGAAATTTCGGCGACGCCTTCACCCAGCACCTCGTCCCGGGAATGAACGAAACGGTCTACGCCCACAACAGCTACCTGCAAATCATGGCGGAAAGCGGATTGGCGGGATTGGCGCTGGTCCTCTTCGGGACGTGCTGGCTGGTGGGGAAGATCGTCACGGCCTTGCGAGGCGACTCCAGGGGTTGGGAGCGCCTTTGCGTCTGCCTGCCTCCCGTCGCGTTCCTGATCCACAATCTGTTCGATTTTTCAGCCTACCTGCCTTCGCTCCTCCTTCCCTTCGCCGCTCTGAGCGCCCTGGCTATCCGCCCTGCGCATCCTGATCCCAGGCGAGCTGCGACGCGGGCGGGAGGCGGATTGCAGCGAAGCTTCGTCATGGGTTTGCTGATCCTCGGGACGGTCCTCTGGGGTCTGCGCGAAGCGCGCACCGAGGAGTTACTGCAGCGGGCGCGACAGGCTCTCGAAAGCGATCATCTCGAGCCGGCCAGGCGAGATCTGATGGAAGCGAGCCGGCTCAACCCCACGCACCCCGATGCCCCCGCCCTGCTGGCGGAGCTGCACCTCGCCGAGGTCTCCACCAGGCCCGATTCCCGCAGGGTTGGGGAGGCATGGGCGCGCCGATCCGTGGCCCTGAGGCCGGGCCGGGCATATGGGCATTACGTGTTGTCACTCTACCGGCTCTCCGCGGGCGATCTGGGCGAATCCTGGGTGGAGCTCACGCGAGCCCGCGCGCTGTATCCGGGACGGGAGCTCTACCGAGCCCAGCAGGCCCGGCTCCGGGACACGATTGCCTCCTCGACACAGCGCCAAGGGAATCCCGATGGGAGCTGAAGGGAATCGCCTTCTCCTCTTGCTGCTCCTGCTGATCCTGTTCCTGACTCCCCTGGGAGAGGGGAGCGCCACTCCGCTGGCGCTCTTCATTCTGCACACCCTGGTCCTCTGCGGCGCCGTATTGGCTTTGTTTCTTCCCGCCTCCGGCTCTGCCTGGAACGCCGCAGCGCGAGGGGTCGCCATTGCGGCGGTGAGTTTGGTGGCCGTCGCCTTATTGGCCTCCCAGGATTCGCCCTATCCGTTTGCCTCGTTTCTCCGCCTGCTGGACTGGGTGATACTCCTGCTCCTCTTCACGATAAGCCTGCATCGCCCCTGGACGCCTGGGGAGAAGGGGATGCTGGCCGATGTCGCGCTGGGCGCGGCCACGCTGCAGGCGGGCGCCGTCCTGTTCGGGATGTCGCAAGGCACCACCGCTGCGATCCTGAAGAGCTTCGGGCTGCTGAACGCGAATCACCAGGCTGCCTATCTGCTGGCCGTGGCATTGCTGACGCTTCCGCGGCTCGATTTCCAGAATCATCGTAAGGGCTCGGTGGTGCGCCTGGTCCTGGCATCGCTCAGCCTTCTGGCATTCACGCTGCTGATGTCGCGAGGAGCATTCCTGGGCTCGATTGTGGGGATCGCCGTTCTCCTGACCTTTCGCTTCAGGAATCTCTCCAGAGGGGAACGCCTGGTCGTCGGGCTGAGCCTCGGATTGGTGCTGACGGCGGGGGCGGCGGCGCTGCTCAGCCGGTTCGGGTCGTCCGTGGATCCTTATCGTTACGAGCGGGTGGGAATCTGGGGCGCAGACTTGCGCTGCTTCGCAGGGCATCCGTGGCTCGGGGTGGGAACTGGTATCTTTCGCCACGTCGCATCCCGGTTCAATTTCCCCCTGGATGAGCCGGTGCGGTTTGGAAGAAACTTCGAGACTCCCCACAGTGATTACCTGGGATTGCTGGCGGAGCTGGGAGTCGTGGGATTGGCCGCGGGGCTCTTCCTCCTGGCACGCTCGCTACACTCTCTCTCCCGGCTTGGCGGGAGACAGGACCGGTTCGCCGAGGGAACCATGGCCGCTTGCGCCGCACTGGCCGCGCAAGGGCTGGTCGAGGACCTCTCGACCCGGCCCGCGATCATGGTGACGATGGCCACCCTGCTGGGAGCCGCCTTGGCCGGACCAGGAATCGCAGCTCAGCGGCTTCGCCCCGCCTCCCGCATCGACTCTCGGCGCCTGTTCGCGGCCGCGCTGCTGGTGTTGTTCTGGTGGGTCGCGGTGCGCAATACCTACCTGGCATTCGTGAAGCACCAGGCGATGGGGCAATCGCGTACCTATCGTGCCATGGAGCGGAACTTCCGCGAGGCAATCCGCCTCAATCCCTACCAGGCCTCGACCTACCTGTTCCCCGCGAGCGTTTTTCTCGCCGCGCGCCCCGAAGTGCCCCTTTCCCTCGATCTCTACTCCCGCTTCCGCCAGGATCTGGATGAAGGGATCCGTGCGGATCGCGCTTCAGCGGATTTGCGGGTGGCCCTGGCCAGGATCGAAGCTCGCGCTTTTCGCTCCCTTTTCCATGATGCTGCTACCCGGGATCGAGTCATCGGTGCCTACCGGACGGCCATCCGCCTGGCCCCGCACGATCCCCGCATCCGGTTGGAGCTTGCCGGTTTCTTGCGTGAGGTGGGGTGGAGGGGGGAAGCGGCGCGGCAGATCCGGCTGGCCTTACAGGAAGAGCCGAACTACCTGACCGCCCGGCTTCTGGCAGCGCGGCTACTCCTGGAAGAGGGTCGGCGCCCGGAGGCAATCGCCCGCTGGCGAGTCGCGGAGCGCATTCGATCGGAGCTCTCAACTTATAGACCTGACAGCGCTTACGCCTCGGACATTGTGCGCGACCCAGTGCCTCTCAGAACCGCCCTCGAGCAGGAGCTGGGACCCTCGTAGCAGGCGGGGCGGAAAACCGTCAATTTCTGGACAAGGCCCGGGGCGGGATATATATTCCCCGCTGCAAGTGCTTGTGTTTCGGTAGGATCGCGTCCCCCGGGAGAACCGAACTTGTGCGGGATCTGCGGATATTTTCGCTTCGGTGACCCCCCATCATCATTAATAGGCGATGAGAGCGTCCTCCTGCGAATGCGGGAGACGCTGCGTCATCGAGGTCCCGACGATGCGGGCGCCTGGATCTCTCCCCAGGGGAGAGTGGGTTTGGGCCATGCCCGCCTGTCGATCGTTGACCTGTCGAAGGCGGGCCGGCAGCCCATGTCCAATGAGGAGGGCTCCGTCTGGATTACCTTCAATGGGGAAATCTACAACCACACGAACCTGCGCGGTCCTCTGGAAGCGAAGGGACATCGCTACCATTCCACAACCGACACGGAGAGCATTGTCCACCTCTACGAGGAAATCGGCGAAGCCACTCCCAGCCAGCTGGATGGAATGTTCGCCTTCGCGATCTATGATGCCCGCAAAGACGAGCTCCTCCTTGCCAGGGATCGGATCGGTGTCAAGCCGCTCTACTACGCCGTGCTCCCCGGGGGGCTGCTGTTCGCCTCCGAAATCAAAGCCATCCTGGCGCATCCCGCCATGTCGCCGTCCCTGGATTTCCAGGCGTTCCTGCACTATCTGACTTTCGTCTCGACCCCGGCGCCGCTCACGCTGTTCGCGGGAATTCGCAAGATGCGCCCCGGCACGATCCTGCGCGTTCGTGCCGACGGAACGGTGCGCGAAGAAATCTACTGGGACGCCATCGTTCCGGGCAAAGTGGAAGGAACGGAAGACGAGATCCAGGCGGAAATCCTGCGGCTGCTCGAAGACGCGGTGCGCAAGCGCATGATGTCCGACGTCCCGTTCGGCGTCTATCTTTCGGGAGGGATCGATTCCTCCGCCAACGTGGCGCTGATGTCCCGCCTCATGGATCGGCCCGTGACGACTTTCTCCGTGGGATTCGAGGGCCAGCCCTCCTATAACGAGCTGGTGGAGGCGCGCCGGGTCGCCGAGCTTTTCAATTGCGATCATCACGAAGTGATCCTGACCGCCAAGGACCTGCAGGCGTCGATCCCGGACTTGATCCACCACCAGGACGAGCCGCTGGCGGATTGGGTTTGCGTGCCGCTCTATCATTTGGCCAAACAGACCCGTGCCTCCGGGACGGTGGTGGTCCAAGTCGGGGAGGGAAGTGACGAGCAATTCTTCGGATACTCCGGATATCTTTCCGTGGTTGGCCTGGAAAGCTCGCTGGGGCGGCCACTCAGGTCGCTCCCGAAGGCGCTGCGACGGGCCTTGAGTGAAACGGGGGCCGTCCTGGGACGCGTCCTGGCGCGTGGCGGCGACCGCCTGGAAATGCTGCGCTGCGCGGCGGAGGAGAGGGAGTTCTTCTGGGGAGGAGCGATTGCGTTCAAGGGCGAGGAGAAGCTTCGCATCCTCTCGCAATCCGCCCGGGATCGCTGCAATGGTTTTGACTCCTACGAGGTCGTGTCGGAAATCTGGAACCGCATCAGCCGGGAGAAGCCCGAATCGGATTTCGGAGAGAGGATGGTGTATCTGGAGCTCAAGCAGCGTCTGGCCGAACTGCTCCTGATGCGGGTGGACAAGATGACGATGGCCGCCGGAGTGGAGGCCCGTGTCCCGTTCCTGGATTACCGGCTGGTGGAATATACGATGCGCATTCCCACCGCGCTGAAAATCAAAGGCGGAGTTCCCAAGTACCTCCTGAAGAAGGCGCTCGCCGGAGTTCTGCCGGAAGCGGTGCTGCACCGCAAGAAGATGGGCTTCGGGGCGCCGGTGTCGGAGTGGTTCGCCGGAGAGCTGGCCCGGTACGCGCATGACGCCATCCTCACCTCGAGGATCCGCGAGCTGGATCTCCTCGATTACTCCGTGGTCTCGGAGATGCTCAAGGAGCATCGAGAGGGGCGGCGCGAGCGCGCCTTTCTGCTCTGGAATCTCTTCAACCTCAGCCGCTGGTACGATTACTGGGTGGCCGGGGGGGGCGGTCGGGGATGAGATTCTCGGGGGACGTGGCCGCGACGTTCGCCAGCCGTCTGATCCTGGTGGGCCTCGGTGTGGCTTCTTCCGTGCTCACGGCGCGCTACCTCGGTCCCGTCGGCAGGGGATCGCTGGCGACGCTCACCGCCCTGGCCGGGATCGGCCTGCAGCTCGGCAACCTCGGCCTGCACGCCTCCAACACTTATCAGGTGTCGCGCCGTCCCGATTTGCTCTCGCCGGTCTGGGCCAATAGCTTGAGGACGGCGTCTTACCTGGGACTCTTCCTGACCCTCCTGACGCTGGCGTGCGCGGCGCTCTTCCCGGGGGTCCTTGGAGAGATTCCGTTGCCCCTGTTGCTTCCGGCCACACTCTGCATTCCTTTCCAGCTCCTGGTGCTCTTTGGCTTGAACCTTCTAGTGGGACTCGGCCGGGTGCCTCTGTTCAATTCTCTGGAGCTGATTTTCCGGGGCCTCGGGGTCGCCGGCCTGTTCATCCTCCTGGTCGTTTTGCACGGAGACGTCCGCTGGGTCCTGATTCTGAATCTGGTGATCGCCGCGGGGGGAGCCGTGGTGGTGGCGCGCATTCTGGGCGGCATGGTTCGGAAAACGGGCACGGGCGAAAGCAGGACCAGCTTCGCGCTGTTCCGCTCGAGCGTCGGCTACGGTTCGAAGGCCTACGTGGCGGCCTTGCTGGCCTACCTGATCGTGCGCTCCGACATGCTGCTCGTGAACATGCTCCGGGGGGCCTCCGACGCAGGGGTCTATTCCATCGCGGTGCAGATCACCGATCTGATTTACCTCCTGCCGATGAGTATCGGACTGGTCCTCTTCCCCAGGCTGACCCGACACCACGAGGGGGATCCCGTCTTCGCCTTGAAAGTCGCCCGGCACACCGCCTTCCTGATGCTGATTCTCTGCGCCGCGGCGGCGATCCTGGCCCACCCGGTCATCAAGCTCCTGTACGGGGAGAGTTTTCTTCCCGCGGTCCAGGCCCTGTGGTGGCTGCTCCCGGGCATCTGGGCTTACGGTGTCTGCAACCAGGTAGCGACGCAGCTGGCCTCTGCCGGCATGCCGCTGCCGGCAGTGCTGGTGTGGATCCCGCCCTTGCTGCTCAACGTGATCCTGAACCTCGCCTGGATTCCGCGCTGGGGCATCCAGGGGGCCGCGGCATCCTCTTCGGTTGCCTACTTCCTGGTGCTCACCCTGCACTTGTTTCTCTGGAAGCGGAGAATCCGTGGGAGCTGGGTGGACGCGCTGATCCTCAGGCGTTCCGACCTGAAGGATCTGGGAGCTTCGGCAGGGATGGAATCATGGTCGTAAGGCGAAATTTCGAGGAGCTCTACCGGCGCGAGGAGGATCCCTGGTCCATCGGCAACGCCGAAGGGCTGCGCTACGATATATACCTGGAGTGGATTCACCGCCACGCGCCCGCAGGGGGATTCCAGCAGGCGCTGGATCTGGGCTGTGGCAAAGGGGCTTTCACAGCGAGACTGGCCTCGCTGTCCCGGGAAACCACGGGCCTGGAGCTTTCCGAAATCGCCGTGAACAAGGCCCGTGCCGCGCATCCCCGCATCCGGTTTCATCAGGGAGACATCCGCAGACTCGCCGAGGCGGGGCTGGAGGAGCGCCGTTTCGACCTGATCGTCGCCAGCGACGTCATTGCCTACCTGACTCCGCGGGAGGCGGAGAAGTTTCTGCTCACGGCGGGAAGGCTGCTGGCACCAGAAGGAATGTTCTTCCTGGCCGCCTGGTCGCCCGGAGGGCGCTACTTCACCCCCGATTCCCTGGAGCGGCTGTTTGCCAGGCGCTACGCGATCCTGGCGAATCGAACGCTGCCCAGCGGGCACGCCGCCTTTCTGGGTCGCCATCGCCGGCGGAACCTGGTTCTCAGTGTGGATTACGAGACCTGGCAGCCGCTGCCGGAGGGCAAGCGCCTGGACTGGAGGGAGACGGTTCTCGAGCCGGCACAGGCTCTCATGGAAGCGGCGCAGCGCCACCGGGCTCCCCTCACCTTTTTCGTGGAGATGGGGGAGATCCTTTACTTGCGAAGGCACCAGCCCGCCACGGCGGCGCTGCTGGAAGATCAGATCCGGCAGGCCCGCCAACGCGGCCATGACATCCAGCTCCATCTTCACCCGGAATGGCTTCCTGAGTCGGCGCCGGACCTCGGTGCGGAAGGAGAAGCGCCGCGGTGGGATCCTGCCCGCTCGCGAATCCATGATCTTCCCCAAGCCCCGGTGGAGATCCTCCGCCAGCTGAAGGAGGAGCTGGAAGCCATCGTCCGCCCCGTGGATCCGGCTTACCGGGTGAGGGTCTTCCGGGCGGGGAAGTACCGCATCCAGCCCCATGAGGAGATCTTCCAGGCGCTGCGCAGCGCGGGCATTCCCGCCGATTCCAGCGTCTGGCATGGGGGATGGTCGTTCGAGCACCGTTTCGACTTTCGCAACGCCTGCTCCACCATGACCCCTTACTTCCCCTGCGCCTCGGACATCAACCTGCCGGCCCCGCCCGCCGAGGAGGGCATCCTGGAATTCCCCATTCTCTCGGTCGAGGGGCGCAAATTCTCGCTCGATGGCGCCAACGCCTCGGACTTGCTGGCCGCATTCCGGCTGTGCGGGAAGAGCGATCGCCTTGGGAAGTTCAAGGACAGGCACCCGGACGCCTGGAGAAGAATGGCGCGCACCCTGCGGCGCATACCGGGCTTGGGGAGCTGGACGCGCCTGGACCGCGAGCCGGCGGTTTCCTGGAACCTCGCGGGAGACGACACTCTGGTGGCCATCGGACACACGAAAGGGGATTTGCGCTACGCAGAGATCGAGGCGTTCCTGGAGTCGGTGTCGCAGGAGGAAGGGGTGCGCTTCACGACCTTCTCGCAGGTGGTGCAGGAGCGTGTCGAGGAGCACGAGCGCCGGCTCGCGGACGCGCGGGACATCCTGGATCGGCAAGTGGAGCGCGAGTGGGAGGCGATCCTGGGAGAGGCGAGGAATGAGGCCCAGTCGGCTCACCTGCAGGCCAAGGTTCCGAAGGATCGCAGCCGCGTGCTCGACCTGGGTTGCGGAGCCGGCTACTGGACGAAAGTCCTGGAAAAGCAGCACGGATTCTGCCTGGGAGTGGATTACGGCATGGACTTTCTGGAGAAGGCGCGGGAAGTGCATGACGTGAAGGTGGCGCGCTGTGATTTCACCCGCTTGCCGTTTTCCGACGGGAGCTTCGACGCGGTCTACGCCGACAACGTCCTGGAGCATGCCGCCGATCCAGCGGTGGTCCTCCAGGAGATCCGCCGCGTTCTGGGGCGCCGGGGCTTGCTGGCCGCGGCTCTGCCGCCCGATGCGAGAAACCGCCGGTATCCGGTGTCGGATCATCTCTGGAAGACCGACCGGCGCGACCTGGAGTGCCGGCTGCGGGAGGCGGGCTTTTCCCGGATCCGGGTGGAGGAGGTGGATACGGTGGAGGCCTTCTCCATGCCGCCTTATCCCGCCTCGGAGAACGCCATGCTCTACGTCACAGCCTGGAACAACGGCGGCGAGGAATACACCGACCGGCAGCGCGCCGAAGATTTGATGGATTTCGTCTATCGCAGGCTGGACCCTTCCAAGAGCCAGCGCAGCCTGGACTCCGAAGCGATTCTGCGAGAAGGGTTCGCCTGGTGCCTGGGGTATTGCGCCGTGCTGGCAGACCTGGCCCGGCAGGAGGGGATTCCCAGCCGCTATGTGACGCTGGAAGCGCGCGATCACCCGCGCGGGCGCGGCGAGGACAAGATCGACACCCATGAACTGGTGGAGCTCTGTGTCGCCGGCCGATGGCTGGCATTCGACCCCATGGCGCGCCGCATCCTGGAGGGGAGCGTGGAGGAGATCCTGGCGGATCCCTCGCTTGCCGATCAGGCGATGACCTCACGCCTGGCCGACGAGCGCTTCCGGGGCCGTGGATATCACCTCTACTGCTCGTCGTTTTTCTACCAGCGGGTGACCCGCTTCTGCCGCCGTGACAGCCTGACCTCCGGGGAGCCCTGGACCTGGGTGCGCGTGGCGCGTCCCGGGCTCGGCGGCAAGCCGCGAAATACCCGTTTCGTCCTCCTCACGGATCGGCCGGCGGAGGACCGGGAGGTGCTGACGCAGCAGGATCCCGAAGCGGCCTGCCGCATTTGGACGCGCGAGGATCTTTCCGCGCCGGCAAGCCTTGGAGAGCTGTTCCGTAGGATGCGCCGCATCCGGGAAGAGCGACTGGAGGTCCTCAGCGAGGATCTGGCCTGGCACGAGCAGGCAATCCGGGTTCACCTTCTGGGTGCCGTGGCATCGTCCTCGATCAAGAGCTTCAAGGATCGCCGGGGAAAGGAGGAGGTGCTGGGTCTCGCTCCGCTCTTGAGCCGGCAGATCCCCGCTTTCCTGGCCGGATCGCTCAGAGGTGCCTTGGCCGTTCCCCGTATCCACGGGCAGGCAGCGCTCCTGGAGCGCCTTCCCAGAAGGTCCCCGAAGCTCTTGCCCGCACGGCGGGCCACCTCGGTGCTCTACCTCCGCTCCGATCTCTGGCGCGGACTGCGGGCAGGAGGCTCGGTCGGGCATGTCGCCGGAATGGCCCTGGCGTTCCAGCGCGAAGGGCAGACCGTGAGCTTCCTGGCGGCGGACTTGCCCGCCGGAATCGATCGCGAAGTGATGGCGATCCACCTGGTCCCGCCTCCGGCGCTGCTGCGCGTCTCCCGCAGCGCCGCGCGCTTCGAGCACTCGTTTCACCTGGTGCGCTCCGGCCTGGAGCTGTTCGGCGCCAATCCCCCGGGGCTGCTTTACCATCGCTTCGATGAAGGGAGCCTGGCGGGTGTCCTCCTGTCGCGGGCGCTGGGCGTCCCCCTGGTTCTGGAATACAACGGCTCGGGGATCTGGATCGCCGATCACTGGGATCGCCCTCTGCCGTACCGGCGGGCCTTCGAGGCGATCGAGAGGGCCAATCTGCGGCACGCACACCTGATCGTCGCCGTCTCCGACGTGCTGCGCGACCAGCTCATCGCGCGAGGCGTGGAGCCGCACCGCATTCTCGTCTGTCCCAACGGCGTGGATCCCGATATCTTCCGTCCCGAGAGGGATTCCCTGCCGGTGCGCCAACGGCTGGGGCTGGAAGGAAGAAGGGTGATCGGCTTCATCGGCACCTTTGGCCCGTGGCATGGGGCTCCGATCCTGGCGCAAGCGGCCGGTGAGGTTCTGAAGCGCCACGCCGACGCGGCCCTCCTGTTCGTGGGGGATGGCCCCGAGCGCCGCAGCACCGAAACGATTCTCCAGGAAATGGGGATGGCCGAGCGCTGTCGATTCACCGGTCTCGTCCCTCAGGACGAGGCCCCCGACTACCTGGCCGCCTGCGATTTGTTCGCGTCACCCCACGTGCCCAACCCGGACGGCACGCGCTTCTTCGGATCTCCCACCAAGCTCTTCGAGTACATGGCCATGAGTCGCGGGATCGTGGCCAGCCGGCTGGAGCAGATCGGAGAGATTCTCCAGGACGGGGAAACGGCGCTGCTGGTTCGACCGGGAGATCCGGCAGCGCTCGCGTCGGCGTTGAGCCGCCTCCTGGGCGATCCCGCCCTGGCTTCCCGTCTGGGTCGAGCGGCGCGCGCGCAGGTCATGGCGCGGCATACCTGGGAAAGGAACGCCCGAGCCGTGCTGGACCTCGTGCGGTTTCTCTGAGAAGGAAATTCTGTGGCCTACGGGTTGGAGAGCCTGCGCAAAGATATGAGGAAGGCCTTCAGCCTCCCTCCCGGGGAGGTCCTGCGGCGCTTCACCGGGCGTGCGGTGCGCTATGCGAGGCGTCTGCGCAACCGCCGCTGGGCGGGCGCCATCTCGGAAGCGCAGCTTCTCGCGGCCCTGGTGCGGCCGGTTCCCAGCCTGCCGGATCTGGTGGCCCGGCGAGCCGACAGCGAGCCGCTGGTGCCGGCTTCGGCGCGCGGCGCCCTCATGGCGGAATGGGTCAAGGCGCACGCGGCGGGAAGTCTGGATCCGCTCCTCGCAGCCGCCCGCGCCTTGAGGGGGGGAACCTTCGATCTGCTCGGATCCGGCCCGGTGGCCTTGGGGCCGAGCCCCGACTGGCATCGCGACTTCAAGTCGGGAATGCGCTGGGATGCACGGGCCTATTCGCTGGAAATCGTCCAGACGCCGGATCGGGGGCACGACATCAAGGTTCCCTGGGAGCTGGCGCGCCTGCAGCACCTGATCACCCTGGGGATCGCCTCAGCGGTCACCGGCGATCGCGCCTTCCGGCTCGCGGCGGTGGACCAGGTGGACTCCTTCCTGTCCGGGAATCCCCCCTACCGGGGGGTCAACTGGAACTGCACGATGGACGTCGCCATCCGCGCCTCTCAGCTGCTCGCGTCGGAAGGCTTCCTGCGGGGAGAAGGCACTCCCGCCTTTTGGGGGCGCTTCCTCACCTCCCTGCTGAGCCATGCCCGGTTCATTCGGGAGAATCTCGAGGATGGGCCGGTGCGGGGGAATCATTACCTCGCGGATCTGGCCGGGTTGTATCTCTGCGCCCTGGGCCTGCCGGAGTTTTCAGAATCGCCTGCCTGGCGGGAATTCTCCAGGGTGACCCTCGAGGAGGAGATGCAGCGCCAGGTCCGGGCGGACGGATTCGATTTCGAGGCATCCACTTCCTATCACGCCTTCGCCACCGAGATGTTTCTTTTCCCGGCGCTGTTGGGCGCGGAGAAGCAGGACCCTTTCCCGAATTCGTACCTACGACGCCTGGAGGCGATGCTCGAAGCGGTGGCCGCGCTCATTCGCCCCGATGGGACGCTTCCTCAGATTGGCGACAACGACGACGGCCGGTTCCTGATTTTTTCGCAGTACCATCGTCCCCGAAGAGACTGGCGGCCGCTCCTGGCCTTGGGGGCGTATCTGTACCGTCGCGCGGAATGGCTGAGGTTGTCCGGCGATGCCTGGGTCGAGGGGGTATGGACCGTGGGCGAGCCATTTCTCCGGTGGGCCGACACCCTGCGCTCACCCCTGTCTCTCCCTCCCTTCGCCAGTCGTGCGTTCCCGCAGGCGGGTGTCTATCAGCTGGCGGCCGGGTCGATCCAGATGGTGGTGGATGCAGGCGACGTGGGGCAGGGAGACAACGGCGGTCATGCCCACAACGACACCTTGGCCTTCGACCTGCACGCATTCGGCAAGGAAGTCCTCCCGGATCGAGGCACGGGAACCTACACCCCCAGCTTGAGCCTGCGAAA
>Ga0137425_1000331_pt1 | contig 13022 bp, 5 predicted proteins | sample EasRivERMZT640_2_FD_102318 | JGI IMG/M metagenome (GOLD analysis project Ga0137425, IMG submission 102318) | Soil microbial communities from meander-bound floodplain in the East River, Colorado, USA - East River MetaG ERMZT640_2 | ecosystem: Environmental > Terrestrial > Soil > Floodplain ...
CGTCTCCAAAAGGTCCGTCAGTCCTGCCTCCCCGGCGCGAAACGCTGCCGTGGCAGCCTCGATGGTGCGATCCGTCTCCCCTGCCGTCTTCTCGGTCTCGTGGGCCGAGGCGAAGAGCACGCGGTAGGCGCTGAGTCCACCCTCCACCTCGCCTGCGATGCGAGCCTGCGCGAAGGTCAGGCGGGCTGCCGCGATGTCGCTCATTTGCTGTGCCTCCAGTCGAGCGCCCTGGTCACGGTCGAAAAGCGGGACGGTCCAGCCCGCTGCAACGATCGGACCGCTCGCGCTGATGCCACCGTTCTCGATCGTCTGCCATCCGATCAGAAGCGTCGGGAAGCCGAGGAAGCGGCCCACCCGGCGGGCCTCGTATCCGGCTTGCGCTTTCTCCTGTTCAAGTGCGGTCAGCTGCGGAGAATCGACGGAGTCGAGCGCCGCAGGAGGCTCGGGGAGGACGAGTGGCGCCGGCTGGGACTCCGCGGGCAGATCCCGTCGCAGAGCTCGTGCAGCCGACTCGGCCCTTACGTAGGCGGCGTCCGCACTGCCGAGAGCGGTGCGCACCTCGCCTTCTGCGAGAGTGAAACGCCGCGCGGCAAGGCCGGACTGCTCGCCGACCCGTGCCCGCTGACGCTCGTTCTCCCCAAGGTTGGTCACCAAATCGAGCTGCTGCCGCAGGGTATCGCGTCTTTCGAGCGCGAGGCGCCATTCGGCGAAGGCCCCCCTGAACTCGCGCCGAACCTCCGCTCGGTCGGCCTCGAAACGATCCCGCGCCGCGGCCAGCCCCACCTCGGCGGCCTTCTTGCCCAATCCGTAGCGCCCGTTGAGCGGCGGCGTCCAGGCGAGCGTCCAGTTGGTGGTTTGGGGATTGGACTCGGGCTCCTCGCGCCAGAAGTCGAGACGCGGGTTCGAGAGCGTCCTGGCCTGCACTCGAGCTCCCTCGGCCCGGGCAAGTCCGTCCTTGAGAGACTGGACGGCGGCGTTGTTGTCATTCAGTGCCGAGAGGAAACCCTCTTCGGTGACTTCCTGGGCGCGGGCCATGGGTGCCAACCAAAGCACCACGATGCCCGCGATGAGCGGTCTAGACATGCTATTCCTCCGTGATCCATTCTTGGATAAGGCCGCGTCGAGTGGGCGCGCCGCGGTCGGTCGCGGCGTGCGTTTGGCCGCCAGAAGGATCAGATCCGGAGGATGGGGTTGCTATCGAGTGCGAGAGGATCGGGCGCGAATCTCGTGGGGCGCGCTACCGTTCCCGCGGCGGGGTTCAAGAGTACGTCGTTAGTTCCGACGGACGTTGCCAAGATCAGTAGGAGAGAAGGCTTCGTGATCGGTGCTGCCAGCTTCGTCACCACTATCGCATGCTCATGCGGGGGAGTTCCCGGCTCGTGGTGATGTCCGTGCATGACCAGCTCGACAGCCTCAGTGGGCCGGGCATCTACACGGTGGTGTTGGTCATGATCGCTGCCGAGATGAATAGCAATAACCACGGCTGCTCCCGAAGGGAAAAGTACTGCCGAGAGCAGAAGCATGGAAACCAACCAAGTAGTCAATTTCATGCGGAGAATATAGCGGATAGGGATTCCCAAGTCCAGTGTAGTGGTCCACCGATTTTATGGAGTCGAACTTCCACCTGGAACGCTAATAAGGATATGTGTATTCGGTCGGTGAAATCCGAGTGCACACGGCGGTTGATCCTGGTCCCGTACCGCCTCGCAACCTTCGAGCATGAACTGGCTCTTTACTTCGCTTGGCACAACGAGCACCAGCCCCACACCTGGCTCGGCGGTGCTACTCCCGATGAGATTTACTAAATCACCACTCTTCTAGAATTCGCGCTTCCGATCTGCAATTCCTGAGTCTGGGAACAGGCCAAAATGTCGCACCTAATTTCGGTGGTCCAGTTCACCGTTTCCAGTTCCTGACCCAGACGGGCCAAAATGCGGTACTCAATTTGGTTGGTCCACAGAGTGTAGCGAGTCGGCTATCGCGTCCGAAACTCCTCGATCCAGTTCTCCACGAGCAGGAGCCCGCTGCGCGGGTCCTCGCTGGAACGCCGTACGACCAGGAACCGACCGTCGGGCGCGATGTCGAGCATGGTCTCCAGGCCGAGGGAGGATGCGGAGAAGAGCTTCCGGGCCGTCCCGAGGGAAAGCGTGGATGCCGAGCGCACAGGCACCTCGACCAGCGTCTGGCCCTCCCAATAGAAAAGCGCATCACCCGTGCGGCTCCAGAGCGGAAGCTGGCCGCCGTTGAGGGAAACCTGCTGTTTCTGCCCTCCACCCGGGTAAAGCCTTGTGAACACCTCGGACGGCCCCGATTCGTCTGAAGCGTAGGCGAGCCATCGGCCATCCGGTGAAATCGCGGGATTCCGCTCCGAAACGGAGGTGTCGGGAGTGATTCGGACCGGCTTCGCCTCCGATTCCCGGTCCACACGCCAGAGGCTGAAGCGTCCCTCCGTTTCCATGACGAAGGCGATGCTGCGCCCATCGGACGAGATCGAGATGGGGGGTTCCTCCACGCGCTCCGCCAGGGTGCTCGGCGCGGCCGATCCATCCGCCGGGACTTCCATGAGGGAGGCGAACCAGTTCGACGCCTGTTGAAGGTAGTAGATCCGATCCCCCGACGGCGACCAGATCGGAGAAACCTCGTCCCGGGGCCCCGCGACCAACCGGCTCCAGGTGCCGCGCGAGAGGTTCAAAATCCCGATGTCCGCGTTCTCGTTTTCGTAGGTGACCACGGCCACCTTGGTGCCATCCGGGGAAATCGCCGGGTTGTCCAGGCCCAGCCGAGGGCGTCCCACGATTTGCCCGGTGCGCCCCTCGCGGTCCACCCAGACCAGCTCGCTCTGAAGGGACGAAGGCCCAAGGGTATAGACCAGGAGGTCGTTGGCCGAAACCGACGGAAAGCCCCCGCCCGCCGCCACCTGGAACGGCTCGCCCTCGATCTCCAGCTTCGACGCGGAGAAGGGCACGGCGAGGAGCTTCGGGCGGTTGGTGGGAAAGTTCAGAAGCAGATAGCCGCTTCGCGAGTAGGCCACGGTCCCGAGCCCCTCGTACCCGGTCAGGTTCTTTCTCGCTGCGTCGGGCAGCGACACAACCACCACAGGCTGCGGGCCTTCCTTGCGATGGGCGACCATGACCAGGTGCGAGCCGTCGGGCAGAAGCTCGGGCGAATGGAAGTCTACTTCGCTGGAGTCGGGAGAGAGAATAAGGCGCGGTTCGCCACCGGACGCGTCGACCTCGTACAGCCCGCCGCGGAAAATGGCGAAGTAAATCTTTCCGTCCTGTCCCCAGGCAGCGTGGTTGGAGCCTCCGGAGGCCGGAATCGAACAGATGGCAGTGCGTTGGCCTCCCGCCACGGCCCAGCTCCAGAGCTTTTTTTCTTTCGCGAAGCCGACGCGCGTGCTGTCGGGAGACCAGAACTGCGCGTCAGCGTTCTCGGTATCGGGGATCTCGGTCGCTTCGAAGCGACGCAGGTCTCTTACCCAGAGCCTGCCGCCGCTGAGATAGACAATGAAATGACCGTCAGGAGAGATGCGGGGCGCACGAAACCATCCGACCCCGAGCTGGGGGATCGAGATCGAGAGCCTGCGCAGCTCCGGTCGCGCCGGGGGAGCCAGGAGCCGGAGCCCGATCGCGGTGGCCAGCGCTCCGATCAAAAGACCTGCGGCCGTCCCGATCCAGCCGGCGAGCCGACGGGGCGCTGCCCCGGGAGATAAGGGTAGATCGGGGGCTCCCGATAGCGCTTCGGCCAGCTCCAGACGCGCGTCGCCGATGTCCCGCAGCCGCTCCCTGGGATCCTTCCGAAGGCACTGCTTCACCAGCCTCTTCACTCTCGCCGGTGCCGCCCGCGGCAGCAGGGACCAGTCGGGCTCGCTTTTCAACACAGCCGCCAGGGTGTCCGATACAGTCTCACCCATGAAGGGCCGACTGCCCGTGAGCATCTCGTACATCACGCAGCCGAAGCCCCAGATGTCGGCCCGTCTGTCCACCGATCTGCCGCGGACCTGCTCGGGCGACATGTATGCCGCCGTGCCGAGAATGACCCCCGCGCGCGTCGCCACCTCCGTCAGTGTTGGCGATAGCGAAGGATCCCCGGAGAGATCCGATCTCTCGTCCGCGAACATCTTCGCCAGGCCGAAATCGAGCACTTTGACTTTGCCCTCCGGAGTCAGCTTCACGTTGGCCGGCTTCAGGTCGCGGTGGACGATGCCTTTCTCGTGAGCCGTCTCGAGGCCTTCGGCGAGCTGATGCGCGATGACGAGAGTTTCCTCCACTTGGATGGGACCTTGCCGCAGTCGGTGGGCGAGGTCTTCGCCGTCGACCAGCTCCATCACGAGGAAGTGCTCGCCCCCGGCGGCTTCGAAGCCGAAGATGGAGGCGATGTTGGGGTGTTGAAACGACGCGAGCGCCCTCGCCTCACGCTGGAATCGAGTCAGCAATCCCGCGTCGCCCGACAGCTCCGGCGCGAGGAACTTGATTGCGACCTCGCGGCCCAGGCGCGCATCCATCGCTTTCCACACGACTCCCATGCCGCCCTCGCCAATCTTATCCACGAGGCGGTAGTGGAGCAGGGACTGACCGGGTGCAAGGGACATGCGAGAACCCTAGATCGATCAGATATTCTATTGCAAGGAGGTCCGGATGGAGCAACTCGAGGCCCATCGACGAACCCATTAGTGCAGTGGTCCACCGATTTCACAGGTCGGTGTAGGGGCCCAGCGATTTTATAGGGTCAGACTCCCGCCCGGAACGCTATCCCTATTACCAAGGATATGCTGACTCCCACCTCTTCAACGTAGAGTTTCTGCGGGAGACGGCTCATGCCTCCAGTTCCCCTATCGGCTTCCCTTCCATTACCCCGATGCTGGCCCCATCGCGTCCGGTCGGCCGTCGTCCAGGCCATCTCCCTCGCACGCACCTCTCTAGCTCATGCCCATGCTGGGCTTCGGAGAGTCTGAGCCCCGAGCTTCGACAGAAGGTGGAAGAGATTAGGCTGCAGCAAGAAGTCTACCTCCTCAGAGAAGAAATCCGCATCAAGGATGTTCGGATGGAGCAGGTCGAGGCCCACCGCCGTCCCCATTATCCGCCCACGGCCAGGCTGGCGATCCTCGAGCTGCGGGCTGCACGCGGATGGTCTCTGGCCCAGACGGCCCGGATCCGAAAATGGCCGAAATGGCACGCATGATCGCGCTGGACACCTTCAGCCATCGAGGCCGGCTACCGCGAATGGGAACTGGCCGCGCTCGATCCCGACCTGAGCTGCATCCGCGACGACCCCGAATTCGGGCGACTCATGGATACGATGAAGCGGAGGGACGACTCCGTTGACTGGCGCGGGGAGTCGGCTGGATTCCCTGGGCGATTCAGACCCACCTGTGACGTCGGTATCCCGCCGCCGATCCGGACTCCGTGCTGAGACAGAACGCGGCGGGGACTTACGGACCACCGGCTGTTGGGGGCCTCAAGGCGAGCGGAAAAGTTTCCAAAAAATTTAACCAATTTCATTTCAATGAGATAGCCAAGATCCTCATCCTGGACGGGCCCCAAATTCAAGGATTCTTCAACCACCTTCCCCCAATCTCTCACGCGGAACATCACCGTCTGTGTACGGCCTTCTCAAGTGGGGGTTCCTCATGCGCATCGCGATGTCGCTTCGCAGGCCCGGCAACTACATCTCAATCGATCCTCGTGCGTCCACTCGATTCCCAGGAGGAACCATGAACACTTCCATTCAGCCCCGCTGCTCCGCCCGCCACCCCATAGAGGTTGTGGGCATGATCGCGGCCTGCATCGTGACGTCGGTCGCGGCGGTGATCGCGGCGCCGTCGTCGACGCTCACCATCACCGAGGCGAATCGCAGTGCCAGCGCCACCGCCGGACCGTTCTTCATTCCGAACGAGTCGTACACCCGGGCCTTCGTGCTGGGCGCGGCCGGCGAGGCGAACTCGGACAGTTTCACCTGCGACGCTGCGGCCAACCCTTGCTATGAGGTTCAGGTCGAGGTCATCCTGCCGGCCAATTACGCCAGCCTCCATCCCACCGACCGCATCCGGATCACTGCCGGTTGGGATCCTCAGGCGAGCGACCTCGACATGCACGTCTACCAGCCGCCCTACGACACCGCGGCGGGCAATCCGTTCCGGAAGTCGCGGAACAACCCGCCCACGCCGGAGGTGATCGAGTTCCCGGCGGCCTCGGGGGCGAACAGCTACCGCGTGTACCTGGTACCTGCGGCTCCTGCCGCGACCAGCGCCACGATTTCCGCCTCGCTGGTCACCGGCCCCACGCCGACGGAGCCCAGCACCGTCGTGCTCGGCGGCCCGACCTTCGTCAACTACCGGCCGCCGGCAGGTGTGACCACGCGCGGCGAGAGCGTCAGCGAGCCGACGATGGGCGTCAACATCGACACCAACCGGGCCTACATGCTGTTCACCCTCGATGTGATGGAAGCGTCGTTCGACGATGCGACGACGCCTGCCACGGCGTCCTGGCGAAATCTCGGCACCGCCGGCGCGCCGACGACCGCCGATCCCTTCATGACCATGGATCAGCATCGGCTGCCGGACGGGAGCGTGAACGGTCGCGTCTGGATCGCGCAATTGCTCGCGGCGTCGAGCTACATGGCCTACAACGACAGCGCAGGCACCAGCGCGACCTGGACCCGCTCGCTGACCGGTCCCGGTCAGGTCCACGGCGTGGACAACCAGTCGATCGCAGCGGGCCCCTACCCGAACAACGTCAAGCCGCCGACCGCGCGCGCGGACGCGACGTATCCCCACGCGCTCTACTACTGTTCCCACGCGGCGGTCAACGCCTTCTGCTCGCGCAGCGACGACGGCGGTCTGACCTTCAACGCGAGCAAGCCGATCTTCGAGCTGTTGGACAACTGCAACAACCACGGGCACGTGAAGGTGGGCGCCGATGGCACGGTTTACGTGCCGATGAACAACTCGTGCCAAGGGCACGAGGGCGTGTCGATCTCGATCGACGCGGGGGAGACCTGGCACTTCGTCCAGGTCCCGGGTACGGTCAGCGGCCGCTGGGACTCGTCGATCGCCATCGCCAACGACGGCAGGACCATCTACTACGGCTACGGCGAGGAGGGAGACGACCGCCCGATGATCATCAAGGGCACGCTCGACAAGAGCAACCCCGCTCTGCCGACGATTCTCTGGCAGGAGCCGGCGGTGGATGTGGGCGCGCCGGCGGGCCTCCAGAACATCGCCTTCTCGACGGTGGTCGCCGGGGATCCGGATCGTGCCGCGTTCGCGTTCCACGGCACCACGACCGAGGGCAACTCCGGAGACATGGCCAGCTTCCCGGCGGGCGCCGAGTGGTACTTGTGGGTCGCCACCACCTTCGACGGCGGCCTGACGTGGGAGCTGCGCAACGCCACGCCCGACGATCCGACGCAGAAGGGATCGATCTGCGACCAGGGATTCAGTTGCGACAACACGCCGGACGATCGCAACCTGCTCGACTTCATGGACATGGATATCGACGGTGAGGGCCGCGTCCTCGTCGGCTATGCCGACGGCTGCGTCGATGCCTGCGTGACCGGCGGCCCCAACAGCTTCAGCGCGCGCGGCTACCTGGCGCGGCAGGCATCGGGCAAGCGGATGTACGCCGAGTTCGACCCGCCGCAGCCGAGCAATCTCCCCGGCAGTCCGTCGCTCGACGCAACGCGCAGCCCGGTGGGCGTCGACCTGAACTGGACGGCGCCGGTGAGTGGCGGCGCGCCGATCACCAGCTACGCGATCGAGCGGGCGACCAATGGCGAGGCGTTCCGCGCGCTCGCCACCGCCACGGGCACCGCCACCAAGTACGAAGACGCCACCGCCATCGACGAGAGCGCCGCCTACCACTACAGAGTGTCGGCGGCGAACCTCTACGGTGCTGGACCGGCCAGCAATATCGTGAGCCCGGCGCTGCCCGGCGAGAGCATCTGCCTCGCTCCGGGCCTGACGATTTCGAGCGACGGCACCGGCGACTCGATCAACCTGGTGACGGTCGCGGGCGTACCCGTTGGGGTGCCAGGGCCGGCCCAGACCGATCTCACGCTGCTGACGGTGAGCGAGCCGTACCTGGCCGGCGGCGCCCTGACGCTCAACTTCCAGCTCAAGACCGCCTCGACCGGCGGCGCGCTGCCGCCGGACACGGTGTGGTTCGTGTCGTTCAGGAACCCGGCGGACGTGGTGTACGCGGTGCGCATGATCACAGACGCCACCGGAGCGCCGCAGTTCCAGTCCTACAAGGCCGCCGCCGGGAGCAACGGCAACGCCCGCGGTGATTTCGTGTCGGGCACGCCGAAGGCGGCGCTGCCAAGCAGCGGCTACGCTCCGGCCACCGGCTTGATCACCATCGTGGTGCCGGCGAGCGACATCGGCTTGACCGCGGCCGGTGAAAGCATCAACACGCTCCTCGCCATCTCCTCCAAGCTCGCGGGCGCCGAGGTGCCTGATTCGCCGATCACCAATCCGGGCTTCGCTGGCCTCTCTCAGCCGCTCGACCTGATGCCCAACAACGGCATCGGTGTAGGCACCGTGACGACCGTGCCAGTCGGACAGTGCGGCCCGAATCGCGCGCCGCTCGCCGCACTCCGCGTGGCGGCGATAGGGCCGCGCAGGAACCTGCGCGTCGCCTTCGACGCCTCAGGCTCGAGCGATCCGGACGCTGCCTCCACCGATCCGCAGCTGCGCGACACCCTGGTCAAGTACGTGTTTGATTTCGGCGACGGCACGCCGCCCCTGGCCTCGACCGAGCCGCTCGTCGAGCATCAATATCCGGCGGGGGGCATCTATGGCGCGACCCTCCGCGTACAGGACTCGCGCGGCAAATCGAGCGAAACCGAGGCGAGGAAGCAGATCTGCGAGAAGTGCTTGAAGCAACGCTGACGGCTTCGACGCCGCCAGTCACACTACGGTCGCGGGGGGCTCACGCCCCCCGCTCTGTTTTCTAGGCGTTATGGGAAGTCGGAGCGAACCCCAACAAGGGCAGCAGGGCCGCGCATGCTGGCAGCGCTGGGCTCGGACGGCTTCAATATCCGGTGCTGTACGGGTCCACCGATTTTATGGGGCTGAAGTGGTCCACCGATTTTATAGCGTCAGGTGCCCGCCTGGAATCCTCTACATATTAATAGGTTAAGCTGTCAGCCAACCTTTCATCCCTGGATTCCTTCGGGAGGTGTAGTGGTTCACCGATTTTATAGGGTCGGGCCCCCGCCTGGAATCCTCTATATATTAATAGGATAAGCTGCCAGCCAACCCATTATCCCTGAATTCCTTTGGGAGGCTGTAGTGGTCCACCGGTTTTGTGGGATCGGGCTCCCGCCTAGAATCGTCTACATATTAATAGGTTAAGCTGCCAATGAACCCATTATCCTTGAATTCCTTGGGGAGGTTGATCATGCCCGGGTCTCCGACCCGGACAAAATGCCGCACCTGATTTCGATGGTCCAGTACACTCATTTCGGCTCGTTCTGCATGCGTTTCAGAGCCTGCTCAACTTGCTCGCAACATAGACGAAGCGAGAAAGGCGGCCTTCCCTGGCGACGCGGGCAGCGACAGTAAGAAACTCCTGCTGGGCGTCATACGCCGGATCGCCTTCGATCTCACGCAGGGCAGTACTCTTCGAGGCGCGGGCGGCGCGTCTTGCCTCGGCAATTTTGGCCATGTTCGCGGTTACATCTTCACGCGCCAGCAAGCGCAATCCGCACTGCGCAATCACGCGTTCCTCATAGCCAGGGGGAACGAACAGATAAAAACCTGCCGAACTTCGAACCGCAATTTCTGCATTCGTCAGCTCTCCGGTCACGGTGATGGGATCGGTGAACAGCAGCCGTCCGCCCGCATTAAGCAGCCGGGCCCACTCCGCCAGGACGCGTGGTCGATCGGGGAAATGGTTGATGGCATCAATGCAGGTGATGGCGTCGAAGCTGGCATCGGGAAATGGCTGCGGTCCGGTAGCGTCTGTAGCCCGAAACTCCGCGCGCTCGGCCAAACCACGCTCGGCGGCAAGTGAACTCGCGGTCCTAACTGCCTGTTCGTGCACATCGACGCCGATCACCGAACAGCCGGTGATAGCCGCGATGCGTAGCGCCGGACCTCCTGCTCCACAAGCAACATCGAGTAGGGTCTTGCCCGGCGAAAGATCGAGCCACTGTAGAAACCGGTCCTGCTCGTCGGAGGTGAGCCAACTATTCTGGCCAATGTCCTCGCCAAATGCTTCACGACGGATCTGTGCGTACAGCTCTGTTTGGAAATTTCCGTAATTTGCGTTGTAGTGACCAGCGGGGGGAAGCGAGTTGGATTTTTCCATCCTAACATCCGCCCAAATCGGCTCAGAACCTTTGCTCGCTTGTGATTTCAAGAACGTGGAGAATTGTACCCTTTCTTCACACCGCGTGTACTGGTCCACCTATTCTTGCGGATCAGATCTCTTCCCGAAGAACTCCTCTTGTGATTATGATAAGGATATGCTGTCTCCTACCACTTCAGCCTAGCACTTTTCCGGGAGACGGCTCATGCCCCCAAATGCACACTCCCATTCCCTTCCGCTACCTCGAGGCTGGCCTCGACGTGTCCGCTCGGCAGTTGTCCAAGTCATCTCCCTCGCAAGGACTTCGCTGGCGCTGACCCAAGGTTGGGCTTCGGAGAGCATGAGCCCGGAGCTGCGGCAGCAGACCGAAGAGGACAGGCTTCGGCAGGAGGTCCAGCTCCTTCGTGAAGAGAACCGTATCAAGGATTCCCGAATGGAGCAGATCGAAGCCCACCGACGCCCCCATTACCCGCCTACCGAGCGGCTTGCGATTCTCGAACTTCGGGCAGCCCGCGGCTGGTCCCTTGCACTGACCGCTCGGACCTTTCTGGTGTCCCCGCTCACCATTGCCTCCTGGATGGGGCGTCTCGACGAAGAAGGGCCTGATGCGCTCGTTCGCTTGCCGGGGCCGGTGAATAAGTTCCCCGATTTCGTCTCCTACCTCGTGAGGCGTCTCAAGATCCTCTGTCCCACCCTCGGGAAAGTGAAGATCGCCCAGTTCCTCGCCCGCGCAGGGCTCCACCTCGGGTCAACCACGGTACACCGGATGCAACAGGATACGCGGTGGCCCGAGCCTCGAAGGGCTCTTCAGCCAACCCCTCGCATCGTCACCGCCCGGAAACCGAATTACCTCTGGCATGTGGATCTGACGACTGTTCCCACTGCACTCGGCTTCTGGACTTCGTGGGTTCCCTTTGCCGTTCCTCAAATCTGGCCTTTCTGCTGGTGGTTCTTGGTCGTTGTCGATCACTTCTCCCGGCGCGTGATGGGCTTTGCGGTCTACCGGGCGCAGCCTTCCTCCGCTGCGGTTCGGAGATTCCTCAATTGTTCTTTCCGGGGGGCGGGAGAGAGGCCTGCGCACCTCATCTCCGACCAGGGCACTCAGTTCATCGCGAAGGGATTCAGGCGCTGGTCTCGTCGCCGGGGCGTCCAGCACCGATTCGGGGCCGTGGGGAAGTACGGGAGCTTGGCGGTGATCGAGCGCTGCATTCGGACTATCAAGAACGAATGCACTCGACGTTTGAGCGTTGTCCCGTATCGTCTCGCCGCGTTCGAGCAGGAGCTGGCGCTCTATTTCCCCTGGTACAACGGCCACCGGCCTCACACCTGGCTCCGCGGTGCCACTCCCGACGAGGTCTATCACCATCGGCGACCCGAATGCCGCTCGCCACGGGTCGAACCTCGCACACGGTGGCCGCGACGATCCCGGTGCGCGGCGCCTCAAGTTCTCGTCCGAGGTCAGCCCGGAGTCAGGCTCGATCTGTCGGTTCACTTCCACGCCGAGCGCCGTCACCTTCCAATCGTCACGCTGAAGCGCGCCGCGTAGAAGTTTTCGGCTCGCACCTCTTTCCATGCGACCGGCCTACAGCTCCGTTCATTTCGATCCAACTTTCGGTGAAATCGGCGGCGCCAAACCTTCCGCTGTTCCAATAGCGCCCGATCCCCTCAAATTCACAGTTCCGATTCTCCTTTTCGAGTGCCGGAACCGGCCAAAATGTCCCGCATAGTTTCGCTGGTCCAGTACACCCTTTGCGCTTCCCCATCGACCCTCTTCCGGGGTCAACCAGGAGTCAGGCTCAACCTGTCGGTTCAATTCCTCGCCGAACGGCGACACCTTCCGATCGTCACGCTCAACCGCGCCGCGTAGGCGCTGTCGACTCGCGCCCATCTTCTGGAGACCGGGCTACCCGTCTGTTCGTTTCCGCTCGACTTCCGCTCTGGCGGCCGCCTCGGAGCCATCCGCTGACTCGAAATCACCGCTTCTCCCTAGTTCGGCCCTCCAATCTTCCATCTCTGATTCTCGGACCAAGCCAAATTGCCGCACTCAATTTCGGTGGACCGCTGCAGTCAGTAGTGATTTTTCCTCCTTCCGGATGGGGTAGCGGGACCCGGGCTTCCACGCGGGTGCCTTTTCCCGGATGCGATTGGATGGAGAATCGGCCGTTGACCAGGCGCATGCGCTCCTCCATGCTGACCAATCCCAGGCTGCCCTTCCCTTTGACTTGGTCGAGGTCAAAGCCCGTGCCATCGTCTTCCACCGACAGCAGCAGTTCGCCCTCCACTTGGGCGACCGTTAGCCGCACCCTCCGCGCCTGGGCGTGCTTCGCAACGTTCCAAAGGCTCTCCTGTGCAATGCGGTACAGGCTGAGCGAAATATCGGCTGGGATCGAATCCGGCGCCTCGGGGGCGAATAGCTCGGCATTGATACTGTGCTGTTTGGATAACATTGCGCATTCGGATCGCAGCGCCGCTATCAGGCCCAGGTCGTCAACAATCGAAGGATGCAGATCCCGCGAGATTTGATGGACGTCAGTGGCTAACCTTCCGATTTCGTTTCCGAATCGTTGCAGGCTTTCCCTCAAAGCGCTGGAAGATAGACTCCGTTTCTTATGGATCGCGGCTGCTTCCCATGCGAGTACGGCCAACTTTTGGCTGAAAACGTCGTGCAGTTCGCGAGCCAGACGTTTATTTTCCTCCTCTTTTGCAAAA
>Ga0137425_1000333_pt1 | contig 12896 bp, 12 predicted proteins | sample EasRivERMZT640_2_FD_102318 | JGI IMG/M metagenome (GOLD analysis project Ga0137425, IMG submission 102318) | Soil microbial communities from meander-bound floodplain in the East River, Colorado, USA - East River MetaG ERMZT640_2 | ecosystem: Environmental > Terrestrial > Soil > Floodplain ...
CCAAAGCGGACTTTCCTTGACTCCCCCCCATGGCCTGCTCCGCGGTCTTGGTGCGCCGGAAGATTCCGGAGTAGCTCCCGACCCGCTTTTCCACCATGGGCCATTCGTCCAGGATCCTCGCTCCCTCCATCAGAACACTCTCCGCCGAGAGTGGGAGGACGTTGTCCCGGTCGTAATCCAGCTTCTGGTCCTGGCTGAATTGATACGCCCCATCGCGCCAGCGAAACAGCCGGAAAATCGTCTGCGATACCTGAACCCGCAAGGCTTCCTGCAAGGTCTCCCGCGCGAGGTACTTCTGTTCCAGCAAAACCGTTCCCAGCCGCTTGAGCGTTTGCTTCTGGAGCTTGAGCGCGTGCTGCAGCTGCACGTCGGTGATCTGCTGGGATTTCACCAGCACCGTTCCCAGCCGATCTTCCATTCTCTTGGGGAGGGAATCGGCCGCCACCACATCTCCTTCGAGAAAGGTAACGGTGACGACCTCACCTCGATCCTTGAGGGTGAGCACGCCGGTCTTCTTCTGCAGTCCGATCAGCTGGAAGATATCGGCAAGACTGAAGTCCTTGAGCGTCCCTTGAAGCGCCATGGGCTAGGTCCTCTTCTCGAAGGACAGGGTATTGGCGGCGAGCCACGCGCTTGCGATCAGGGTCACGGAAAGCGCCCGCAGCAAGGTCTGTGAATTCACCGCCGAGATACCGGGGTAGGCCAGCATTCTCCCCGTCAGCAGAAGCGCGGCCAGCGCCACGCAAGCCATCCAGAGCAGAATGACTCCGAGGACTGTCCGCCCTCCGCGGATCTGGCCCGCGCCGGGGAGGACCAGCGAGATGAGTCGCCGGGAAATCCACTCCCAGCGCTCGTGCGACGCCACCGCCCGCTCGCGCTCCTCGCGCGATTTCGGAGCCACCGGATCCCTGAGGACGAAAAGGTGACGGCAGGCGGTGCAATAGCCTTCCTCGCGCTTCATGCCGACCTGACAGCGCCGACAGAAGGGTTGGCCGCACTTGAGGCAGCGCTGCGCCCGGCCGAATCCCCAGCGGGGGCTCATCCAGGGGACCACGAAGCAGGCCAGCAATCCCATTCCTCCAGCGAGCGAAAGGGGCGAGATCCAGGCGCGAAAGCCGCCGCTCGCCTTGCCTGCCCTACCCGATTTTTGCAGCACCTCCAGGATTTCGCCACCGGTGTACCTTGCCTCCAGCGGCTCTCTCCGGTGTTCCCCGCCTTCCGAGGCGAGCACCGAGGTGATGAGTGAATTGTCCAGCTCGCGCGCTTTCTGGAAGGCCGCGTCGGCCTCCTCGAGACGCAACGTTCCCTGCAGGGCCAGTGAAAAGTCGTACTGGGCGATGGCTGAGGTGGGATCGCCCTGAACGGCCCTGGCGTATTCCTGCGCCGCCTGGGAAAACTGGTCGCGTGAATAGAAGAGGTTTCCGGAGTTGATCCATGCCTTGGCCAGGTTTGGCTCCAGGTTTTGCACTTGGCGGTATTCCTGGAGGGAAGCTTCTAGAGAGCCGGTGGCGGCATAGGTCTGAGCCAGCAAAAAATGGTAGAGCGGCTCCGAGGGATGGGAACTGGCCATCTGCTCGAGAACGGGAATCCTCTCGGGATCGATCCCTCCACGCGCCGTCTCGAGAAGAAACCGGACGGACGGGTCGGTGGTCACGGCGGATTGGTTGGTGACCCAGCCCAGCACCGGCAGAGCCAGCATGAAGCAGAGACACGCCAGGGCGCTAAGCAGGCGCTCACCGCGCTTTTGATAGGGAAGAGCCAATGCCAGCCAATAGACCAAGAGCCACCATCCTGATAGCCAGAGCAGGGCGGGAAGCAGCCACAAGGCCCAGGCCGCGATTTGCGCCGCCCCAGGCGACAACCCTCGGGCCCGCCGCTCGAAGAGATCGTGCTGACTCACTCGCGCCGTGCGCAGCGCGCTCAGGATGCACCAGAGACCGGCGGCCGCCACGCTCCCCACCATGATCACGAGAAGCAGGTTGCCAAGCTTGGCGCTGCGCGCCACGGGATTCTTGAGCGTCGCCCGGATTCCATGCAGAATCGCCGAAAACGATCCCGCGAAGTCTCGTTCCTGGCTCCAGAGCGTGCGGGCTACGCCGAAATAGGCCGCCGGCTCCTCCGGGTAAAACTCGGAGGCCAGGTGAAAGCTCTCCAGGGCTCGGGTCCGGTTTCCGCCTTCCAGCGCTCGATTCCCCTCGGAAAGAAAGGCTCCCGCCATGTCCTCGGCGCTCAGAATGCCCTCCCTTCGAACCACGTCCCGCATGAGGTCCACCTGCCGCCGGGCTGCGGCCAGGTCGTTCTTTTCCAGATAGGCCCGCCGCCGCTGCCACAGCCCCGCCAGCACTTCCTGGATGTTGACGGCGTTTCGCGAATTTGCTTGTGCACTGCTCTTGGCCCCCGGGCGTGCGACTCCCGGCTCATGAGGCAGGCGGATGATCTCCGGCACCGGCGCGCTCTGCCCCGCTGCCTGGCTGGTACCTCCCGCCAGAATGCAGAGACCGCCGAGCAGGAGCGCCAGCGCCCGACGAAGGGGAATTCGACGTGACCAATACGAGGGTTTGGACAGCGGATCCGCTCCTTTCCGGGGCGGAATAGGGGGGGTCAGCGCCTTGGGGCCGCCGCCCGTCGGGAGAACTCGAGCTTTAGATGGTAGATGAGGTCCTCGACGGTTCGCTTCTCGTCGACCGTCAGATTCCCCTTGGTCTTCTCTTTCAGCATCTCCAGGATTTCGATGGTCTGGCGCGCTTCCTCCAGGGCAACCTCGACAGCCCCGGTCGCTGGGTTTCTCTCGCCCGCCATCTGGTGCAGTGCTACCTGCGCGAGGTAGCGCACGAAATTATCGAATCCGATCGCACTGGCATCCTGCGCCGACGGGCCCGCTTCCGGTCCGGGTGGTGGGGCTTTCGGCCGCCGCAACTCCGCGGAAGGGTGATCGGGCAGCCGGCGCTCTCCGCTGGAATCGAAAGAGCGGCGGTCCGTCACCTTGATTTCTTCGGAAGGGGGTTTCGTGTCTTCTGGCATCATCTTTCTTGCGAGACCGCCCGTTTCGTCTTTGAGGTGTGCACCCGGTGCTTGCGCGGCGGTGGATGTTAGCATCCCCGCCTCGGGCAATTCAAGGCGCACCTTGCCCGGCTTGGAGTGGTTGGATAGACTGCCACCACTCTCATGGCCTTTTCCACTCGGGAGCACGCATGGGTTCGCCTCTGGAACATCTGCTGTCCATCATGGATCGGCTTCGGGGACCGGAAGGCTGTCCGTGGGACCGCGAACAGACCCTCGAGACCCTCAGGGTGTTCCTCCTGGAGGAGACCCATGAAGTTCTGGACGCCCTGGACAAGAAAGCAGCCGACCCCCTCAAGGAAGAGCTTGGCGATCTACTCTTTCAAATCGTCTTCCAGAGCCGGATTGCCTCGGAGCTGGGCTGGTTCGATTTCCAGCAGGTCGCCGAGGCCATCGCCGAAAAGCTGGTGCGACGCCATCCCCATGTCTTTGGAGAGTCGAGATTGACGAGCGCAAGCGAAGTGATCGAGCAATGGGAGGATCTCAAGGAGGCCGAGCGACGCAGGGCCGCTGTGCCGTCCCGGTTAGGCGGAGTTCCCACCCAGCTACCGGCGCTCTTGCGGGCCCTGCGGCTCTCGGAAAAGGCCGCCCGGGTTGGCTTCGACTGGCCCACTCCCGCCGAAGTCTTCACCAAGGTCCGTGAGGAAATCGGCGAGTGGGAGGAGGCCACGCTGCATGGCGAGCCGACGGCCGCACATCGGGAACTGGGGGACCTTCTGTTCAGCTTGGTCAATGTGGCGCGCAAGCTCGGCCTGGATCCCGAGGCGGCCCTGCAGGCGTCCAACGACGAATTCCGCCGACGATTCGCGGATATGGAGAAGCGGCTCGAGGAAACGGGCGAGAAGGCCGAATCTCTCACGCCGCAGCGGTGGGAAGATCTTTGGAGCAAGGCGAAGTCGAGGAACCCCGCCTCCTAGAGAAACTTGGATTGCCCGAAGCGCCCCAGTTTGCGGAACTTCTCATAGCGGGCTTCGCGGCGAGGCTCCCGGTCCATGCGAATCAGCTCCTCCAGCTGGCGCGATAAAACCGAATCGAGCAACTCGGCCGCCCGGTGGGGATCCGCATGGGCCCCGCCCACCGGCTCCGGGATCACCTCGTCCACCACGCCCAGCTCCTTCAAGTCTCCGGCCGTGATCCGCATCGCCCTGGCCGCATCGGACGACTTGGTGGGGTCGCTCCAGAGGATGGCCGCGCATCCCTCCGGGCTGATCACCGAGTAGATGGAGTGTTCCAGCATGTTGACGCGGTCGCCCACGCCAATCGCCAACGCGCCTCCGCTCCCCCCCTCCCCGGTCACGGTGACGATGATGGGAATCGAGAGACGGGACATTTCCCTGAGGTTCGTGGCAATTGCCTCCGCCTGTCCCCGCTCTTCCGCGCCGCGACCCGGGTAGGCCCCCGGGGTGTCGATGAAACAGAAGAGTGGCCGGCCGAATTTCTCCGCCAGCTTCATGATTCGTAGCGCCTTGCGGTATCCGTCCGGATTGGGCATCCCGAAATTCCGGCGAATCTTTTCCTTGATGTCCCTTCCCTTCTGGTGTCCCACCACCGCTACGGGCATGCCCTGATACGTGGCAAAGCCGCCCACGATCGCCGGGTCGTCAGCGAATTTCCGGTCGCCGTGGATCTCCACGAGATTCCCGAACAGCATCTGCACGTAATCCAAGGTGTAAGGACGCTTCGGGTGACGTGCCACCTGAGTCTTCTGCCAGGGGCTCAGGGAAGAGTAAATCTCCCCGCGGAGGTCCTGGAGCTCCTGGCGCAGCCGGGCCACTTCCGGAGCTCCATTCTCGCTCCCGGGGATGCCGGTGAGCTCCTCGATTCGCTTTTCCAGCTCCTGGATCGGCTGCTCGACGTTTTCATCTTCAAGGGGCAAGGGTCGACCCTCCTTCATGCCCTGGGATGGAAGTCGTGATAAATGCGCCGGAGCCTCTCGCGGTTCACGTGCGTGTAGATCTGCGTGGTGGAGATATCGGCGTGCCCCAGCATCATCTGCACCGAGCGAAGATCGGCACCGTGTTCCAGGAGGTGGGTGGCGAACGAATGTCGGAGGACGTGAGGGCTCAGACGCCGCTTGATGCCGGCGGCGGCTCCATGGCTCTTCAGGATTTTCCAGAACCCCTGACGGGACATTCTTCCGCCGCTGCGGTTGGTGAAGACGTACGGCGATCGGGAGGAGCCTACGAGTGTCGGGCGCACCTTCTCCAGGTACTGTTCCAGGCGCTCGATGGCTTTAGTTCCTAGCGGCACGATGCGTTCCTTGGATCCCTTTCCCAGGCAGGTCAGGTACCCCGCCGGCAGATTCAGATCCTCCCGCTTCAGGGAAATCAGCTCGGTGACTCGAATCCCGGTCGCATAGAGAACCTCCAGCATGGCCAGGTCCCGCAATCCCAGGGGCTTGCTGGCGTCGGGCACGGAGAGCAGACGGTCGACCTCTGCGAAGGTGAGAAACCTGGGAAGGCTCTTCCACGTCCGGGGAACGTCCAGCTCGGAGGTAGGATCCTGCCGGATCTCCCCCTCGGCCAGCAGGTAGCGATAGAACATCCTGAGCGTGTTGATGGCACGGGCCACCGATTTGGGGGACAGCCCGGCCTGGCGCAGGGAACGAACGTGCGCCAGAAGATCCTGTCGCCGTGCGCGGTTGAGCGGCACCCGGGCAGCTTTGAGGGAGAGGGTCAAGCGCCTCAAGTCATGGCCGTAAGCCTGCTGGGTGTTGGCGGCGAGACCCCGCTCCACAGCGAGGTAGCGCAGGAAAGCCACCAGGTGCCGGTCCTGGCTCATCGACCGCCCGCCTCCAGCACGAAAGTCACCGGACCCTCGTTTACCAGCTCGACTTCCATCATGGCCCGAAACAGGCCCGTCTCCACCTGCAATCCGAAGCCCCGCAGCCGTTTCACGAACTGATCGAAGAGTTCACGCGCTTCATCCGCAGGGGCCGCGCGTTCGAAGCTGGGTCGCCGTCCCCGCTCCAGACTTCCAGCCAGCGTGAATTGGGATACCGCGAGCAGAGCCGTCTTCTCGTCGAGAGAAGAGCGGTTCATCTTGCCCGCCTCGTCTGGAAAGATGCGCAAGTTTACGACCTTGTCCGCGACAGTGTCAAGAATCTCCTCCCCGTCCCCTTTTTCGACTCCCACCAGCAGGAGCAGTCCGCGCCCGATCTCTCCCACCACGCGCCCTTCCACGCGCACCGATGCCCGGCACACGCGCTGCACCACAATCCTCACGGCTTGCCACCTCTCCGGAACGGAAACAGAGCAAGCACCTCCTTGACCTCGCGGCTGTCCAGCATCCAAGCCACCAGGAAGAAGGCGCCCCCCGCCACGCCAATCGCCAGCGTCAAGGCCGAAGCCCGTATGAGGATGGAGTGGGTGGAATCCAGGTATGGCATCCGCAGCATCAGGACCGATACCCCGCCCATCACCAGGCTTGCGGCCGAGGTGGTCCACAGACTGCGAACCAGGTGGGAATCCCAAAGTGGCCCCCATTTTCTGGAGAACAGCAGGAAAAGCAGGCTCATGTCCAGGATGGCTGAAAGGGAGGTGGAAAGCGCGATTCCCCCCGCCTGCAGAGGGATTCTGAGGTAGAAATTCAAAGCAAGGTGGACAAAGAAAGTAAGGACTCCGATTTTCACCGGAGTCCGCGTGTCCTGGTGAGCATAGAACGCGGCCGCGAGGATGTTGACCCCGGCAAACGGCAGCAACCCCACCGCGTAGTATCCCAGGACCTGGGAAGTGAAGAGCGTCGCTTCGGCGTCGAACTTTCCCCTTTCGAACAGGACGCTGATGATGGGCACGCGCAGAATGATCAGGCCCACGGCCGCCGGAAGGCAGATGAAAAAAATGAGCTGCAAGGCGGTTCGCAGAGTCTGCCGCACCTCCTCCGGCTTGTCCTCTGCCACCAGTCTCGAGAGCGTCGGCAGGATGACCGTGGACAGGGAAATCGCGAAGATGCCCAGGGTCAGCTCGGTCACCCGGCCGGCGTAGTAAAGATGAGAGACACTACCGGCGGCGAGCGACGAGGCGAACTGCGAGTCGACAATCAGGTTGATCTGCGTGATTCCCGCCCCGAAGATGCGCGGCAGCATCAGCCGGCCGACCTGGCGGATCCCCGGATCGGTGAACGACACCTCCGGCCGAAAGGTCATGCCGCGGCGTATCAGACTGGGGACCTGGACCAGGAACTGAAGCAGCCCGCCGACCAGAACCCCGCAGGCGAACGCATAGGCGGGATTCGAGAAGTTGCGGGAAAAGAAGAGGGCCGCCACGATGATCGCCAGGTTCAGCAACACCGGTGTGAAGGCGGGCAACGCGAACGAGCCCATGGAATTCAGGATTCCGCTGGCCAGGGCCGCAAGCGAGATGAAAAAGATGTAAGGAAACATGAGACGGTTGAGCTGGATGGTGAGATCCCACTTGTCCGGCGAGACCTTAAATCCGTACGCCAGGATCTTCACCAGCTGGGGAGAGAAGGCGATTCCCAGGAGCGTGATGCCGGTCAGCACCACCAGGAGCGTGAAGAACATGCGGTTGGCAAAGCGCCAGAGTTTTTCCGGATCCCCCTCCTTCAGGTAGCGCGAGAAGGTGGGGACGAACGCCGACGTGAGAGCTCCCTCTCCCACCAGACGTCGCAGGAGATTGGGAATCCGGTAGGCGATGATGAAGGCGTCGGAGACATTGGCGGCTCCCAGAACGGTCGCCTGCAGGTTGTCGCGGAAATAGCCGAGAATCCGGCTGAGCATGGTGGTGATGCTCATGGCGGAGGCGCTGCGCATCATTCCCCGCTCTGCGGCCATCTTCCCGGCTCCTCGGTCTGCTTCTGCCCGACGCGGCGGTCCTGAAAGCGGGCGTATTCTGTCAGAATCGCAGGCGCGCCATCAACAGAACGCTCCGCGAGGCTGAGCCGTCGAGCGTGTGAATAGGCCGCACCTGTGGTACTCTTTTTGCCCTTCCCGCGATGGAGGGCCAGTCCCAAAGAGGTCACGTCATGGCAAGCGTCAACAAAGTGATTCTGATCGGCAATCTAGGCAAGGATCCGGAAGTGAAGTACACGCAAAGCGGCACCGCGGTCGCCAACCTGAGCGTGGCCACCAACGATGTGTGGACCGACAAGGCGGGCCAGAAGCAGGAAAAAACCGAATGGCACCGGGTGGTGGTCTGGGGAAAGCAGGCGCAGGTCATCTCGGAGCACCTGGCCAAGGGGAAGCAGATTTACGTGGAAGGCTCCCTGCAGACCCGCTCGTGGGACGATCGGGAAGGAAACAAGCGGTATACCACCGAAATCCGCGCGGTCCGCGTGTTGATGCTGGGAAGGGCCGAAGGCTCGCGGATGCAGAGCGAGGGGCCGGCGCCCGACGTGGAAATGGTCTCCGACGTGACCGACGAGGAAGTCCCCTTCTAAATCAGGAAATTCCTTTCAGCCTCTCCTGGGCCTCGCGGGAGTAGTCCGAGTTGGGATACTCCTTGGTGAGCCGCTCGTAGACTTTTCGCGCTTCCTCCGGCTTGCCCATTCCCTCCAGGCATCGTCCCATTTCCATCAAGGCTGCCTGGGGTGGATAGACACCGGAGGTCTGCTTGGAAAGTCGCTCGAGGATTTCCAGCGCCTTCTGACCTTGACCGGTGCTTTGCAGCATGCGGGCCATCGCGGCCTGGGCCATCGGGGCCGCGTAGTTGTCCGGGCTCGCCTCCAGGAACTGCGTGAGAGTCTTCAGCGCCTCGGGGGTTTGACCCAGGGAATCCTGCGCCAGTCCCTTGTAGTAGAGCGCCAGGCGGCCAGAGCGGGAACGAGGATAGCTTTGTATCAATGAGTCCATCTGCGCGATGGCCGCCTGCAGTTTCTCCTGCTCCGAGGGATAGACCAATCCTCCCGCGGGCGGGGCGCTTCCATCGCCCTGCACCGGCGCGTGCAGCATCTCCAGGCCCCGGCCCAGCAGTGCCGAGGCCTTTGCTTCGCGCTGGTCCAGATACTGCACCAGGAAGATGGAGCCGATCACCACGACCACGAGCGCGCCTCCCAGGAGCAGCGCCTCCTTGACATGCTCTTCCATCCAAAACGTAAACCGTCCCATAGCGGAGACGAAGTCATCCCGCTTCATCTCCCTGCGCGTGATTCGTCGCGAAGCCATGTGGTGCAAACTCCCGGAGTAAATGGTTGGTGGGCCTGGAGAGAGTTGAACTCCCGACGGGGGGATTAGGAATCCCCTGCTCTATCCATCTGAGCTACAGGCCCGAATCTGCCTTCCTCGATGTCTAGGTTTCCCCGTAGCCACTCCCCGGGTGCTTGCCGGGTCGGCCTTTCCGCCCTAGAAACGCACCAACGAGTGTACCTTGGAGATTGGCAGCTTCAGCCGCCCTCCGAGGAATTCCAGCTCGATGACGAAGGCGGCGCCGGCGACCGTTCCACCCAGCTTTTCCACCAGGCGGGCCGCGGCCGTGGCTGTCCCACCGGTGGCCAGAAGATCATCCACCACGAGGACCCGCTCGCCTGCTTTCAGGGCATCCCGGTGAATCTCCAGGGCGTCGGTGCCGTACTCGAGGGCATAGTCTTCCCGCACCGTTTTCCAGGGAAGCTTCCCGGGCTTGCGGGCGGGCACGAAACCGGCCCCCAGGGCCATGGCCAGCAGCGGAGCGAAGATGAATCCGCGAGACTCGATGCCCAGCACCCGGGAAATCCGCTCAGCGCGAAACGGCGCGGCCAGAGCTTCCACCGTTCCCTGAAGCAGCTCCGGATCACCCAGGATTGGCGTGATGTCCTTGAACAGGATTCCGGGCTTGGGAAAATCGGGAACGTCCCGGATGACACTTTTCAGCTTCTCTTCCATCATCGGCATCTCATCCACCCGTCATCGGACACTGAATCCCGAATCGCCTGGCTCGCTCAGATCCTCTTCCACCCGTACCGCGTCGACTCTCGATACCGGGGGCCCCTGCCGAAGGTGGCGCTCGAAGGCATCCAGCGCCTCGCCGGACCCCGCCGCCACGGCCTCCACCGATCCATCCGGGAGGTTGCGCACAAAGCCGGACAGCCCCAGTTCCCTCGCGGCCTTCCGGGTGAAATGCCGGAAGCCGACTCCTTGGACTCGTCCCTCTATCAAGTAACGGCGAACCGGCATGGGCGGGATAAGGCTTTTGGTCGGGGCGAGTGGATTCGAACCACCGACCCCTTGCTCCCGAAGCAAGTGCGCTACCAGGCTGCGCTACGCCCCGACGAATAGCTCGTAAAGAAGCGGTAACCTTAGCACTCCCGCGCGATTGCAGTCAACAAAGTCGAGTCGGGCCTGCCTGGAGTGCCCGGCGAAAAATGCCGCTGCGTGCCGGGTGGGACTTGCGAAGGATCTCGCCCTTGACCGCGAGGGGGCCGGGCCGGTAGTCTGGCGGCATGTTGAGTCGTCACTCCAGCGCCTGCCCTCTGGACTGTCCCGATGCCTGCTCGCTGGAAGTTCGGGTGGAGGAGGGCAAGGTCACCCGCATCGATGCGGGCACGGCAAATCCCCTGACCGAGGGGTTCATCTGCGCCAAGGTGCGTCGCTTCACAGAGCACCTCTATTCTCCCGAGCGCCTCCTCTATCCGGCGGCGCGCTCGGGAAGGAAAGGGAGCGGGCAGTTCCAGCGCATTTCCTGGGAAGAGGCCCTCGAGCGAGTCACTGCGCGGCTGAAGGAAGCAGCCCAGCAGTGGGGATCGGAATCCATCCTGCCGTTTTCCTACGGAGGCTCCAATGGGCTGATTTCACAGGATACGACCGATGCCAGGCTCTTCTTCAGACTGGGGGCCTCCCGGCTCGCCCGCACCGTCTGCTCCGTACCGACGCGCCTCGCCGCAGAAGGCCTCTACGGCCGCATGCCAACCACGGCGGTGGAAGATTACCTGCACTCCCAGCTGATCGTTCTATGGGGGGTGAATCCATCCGCCACGGGAATCCACCTGGTGCCAATCGTCCAGCAGGCCTTGCAGCGCGGGGCCAAACTGATCGTGGTGGATCCCCGCACCACCCCTCTGGCAGCCCGGGCCCAGCTCCATCTGCCCCTGCGACCCGGAACGGATCTACCGCTCGCCCTAGGAATCATTCGCTGGCTCTTCGAGCACGGGAAGGCAGACCTTGCCTTTCTGAACGAGCACGCCACCGGGGTACGGCAGCTGAGAGAACGCTCCGAGCCCTGGGAGCTGCCGAAGGTGGCGGCCGAGACCGGATTGAGCGTCGAAGATCTGGAGTCTTTCGCACAGTCTTACGCGGAGGCTCATCCGGCGGTCATCCGCTGTGGCTGGGGGCAGGAGCGCAACCGCAACGGAGGCTCTGCCACCGCAGCCATCCTCGCCCTGCCCGCCGTGGCAGGCAAGTTTGGCGTGCGCGGCGGCGGCTATACCTTGAGCAATTCGAGGGCCTTTGGTCTCAACCCCTTGTCGGCTGCCTGCGCCGATCCCCCTGCCACCCGCGAGATCAACATGAACCTTCTGGGAGAGACGCTGCTGGGGGAGACGCAGCCGCCCGTCAAGGTGTTGTTTGTGTATAACGCCAATCCGGCGTCCACCCTCCCCTGCCAGGAAAAGGTCCTCAGCGGATTGGAGCGGGAGGATCTCTTCACCGTCGTCTTCGATCAAGTCATGACAGACACGGCGGCCTATGCCGATCTGCTCCTGCCTGCCACCACGTTTCTGGAGCGCCGGGAACTGAGCCGGGGCTATGGGGCCATGGTGCTGCAGGACGCTGCGGCCGTGATCCCCCCCGCCGGGGAAGCGCGCTCCAATCACGAAGTCTTCGCCGAGCTATGTCGCCGCCTCGGTCTGTCGCGGGAGGGCGAGCCGGAGACGGATGAGGCGATCGCGCAGGCCATTCTCGGAGCCCATCCCCAGGGAAACGCTTATCGGAAGGCCTTGCTCGAGCGGGGAGTGGCCCACCCTCCCACCGGTTACGCTCCCATCGCCTTCGTGGATTTCCTTCCCTGGACCGCTGACCAGAAGATCCACCTGTTCGCCGAGGAGCTGCACCGCGAGGCTCGCCACGGGCTCTATTTCTACGAGGCCGATCCCGCGTCACCCCGATATCCTTTGAGTTTGATCTCGCCTGCCACGGGAAACACCGTCAGCTCGATGCTGGGACAGACCTGGAAGCGGGAGGCCAGCCTGGAGATGCACCCCGACGACGCCCGCGCCCGCGGGATTGTGGATGGGGACGCGGTGCTCGCCTTCAACGAGCTGGGAGAAGTTGAAGTGAAGGCGAGGCTGAGCACTTCGGTCCGACCGGGAGTGGTGGTCATTCCCAAAGGCCTGTGGCGCCGGCATACCCTCAACGGAGCCACCTCCAACGCGCTCTCTCCGGACACTCTTTCGGACATCGGTGGCGGGGCCTGCTTCAACGATGCCCGAATTGAAGTCCGGCGGGCGGGCACGGCTCCTGCTTCCTAGGCTATACTTCCGCTTCCCTCATGCAACCGACGCACAGATCGCGCGGCTGATGAGGGATTTTAATGCGCAGCAGGGACGGGCCAACCCTTTCATCCCTGCAGCGCCGCAAGCGTTTCACGAGGGCCAAGCAAGCCATGCCGGTTCCGACTCCTTTTCATCCCAGGACCTCCGCGCTTTGCACCAGCTACCGCTGGAAGGACTGGGCCGGGTTCTATGCGGTCTGCTCCTACGACACCAACCACGACCGGGAGTACTTCGCATTCCGCCACGCGGCCGGCCTTCTCGATGTCTCGCCGCTCTTCAAGTACCGGGTGGAAGGGCGCGACGCGGCGGAGTTCCTGGCTTTCGTCATGACCCGAGACATTCGCAGGTTGAAGCCCGGCCAGGTGACCTACTGCTGTTTTTGTGACAGCAAGGGAAAAGTGATCGACGACGGCACG
>Ga0137425_1000334_pt1 | contig 12888 bp, 7 predicted proteins | sample EasRivERMZT640_2_FD_102318 | JGI IMG/M metagenome (GOLD analysis project Ga0137425, IMG submission 102318) | Soil microbial communities from meander-bound floodplain in the East River, Colorado, USA - East River MetaG ERMZT640_2 | ecosystem: Environmental > Terrestrial > Soil > Floodplain ...
ACCGCCGACGCTCTCGATGCGTGCCGACGTCAGCTCGCCATCGCTGAGCAGCGCCCTCCGCCGCTGGTGGTGGAGGTACGTGAAGAAGATGAAGCCGAGGACGATCAGCCCGAGGCCGCCGCCCGCCCCGCCGACGAAGAGCCAATGCCGGTCGATCACGTCCTGCGTGACGCTCCCGACCTCCGTGTTCTCCGGATCCGCGGGGTCGAAGGTGATCCGGATCCGATGTCCGGGGACGGCCGCATCGTACGTTCTCGACGACACCGAGGCCTCGTCGCTGCAGACCTTTCCGTCGCACGTGAACGTGTAGCTCACGTGCCTCGTCCTCGATTTCCTGCCGCTGGTCCATTTCCGTTCGACGACGGCGTCGGTGACGACGCCGCGGTCGCGCAGCCGCTCGAGGCGGCCGGCCTCCCGCGTCGTCAGGATCGCGACCAGGACGGCGACCGCGACGTACGCCACGGCCCCCGCGATGAACCCGACGCGGACCTTCGTCCGGAAGACGGCGGCGCGCGGCGGCGACGACAGGACCGCGTCGATCCGGAGGCTCGTCGGTACGGGCAGGTCCGATGATGCGGCCCGATCAGCCATCTCCAGTCCCCTCCTTCACGAGCCATGGCACGAGCCACGGCACGACCGCGGCGACCAGGCGCGGGACCGCGCCGCCGAAGCGGTGGTCGACGCCCGCGAGTTCGACGAGCTTTACGCGGTCTCTGCGGTTCCCGTTCAACGGCCGCGTCTCGCCCGACTCGCAGGCGGCCTTCGCATCCTTCGCGTCTTCGAGCGGGACCATCTCGTCGGCGTCGCCGTGCACGAGCAGCCACGGCACGCGCACGCGCGCCGCCGCCGCGTCCAGCGAGCCGTGACGCGCCGCGTCGTCCGCGAGCGCGCGCGACCACGGGCAGCTCGCCTTGCCGAGCATCGGGTCGCCGGGGCGGAGTTTTCCGAAGTGGCGCTCGAAGAAGCGCGCGACGTGGAACATCCCCGCGAGCGAGACGAGCGCGCGCACGCGTTCATCACGCGCTGCGAGCAGGACTCCGACCGCGCCGCCCATGCTGTGGCCCGCATAGGCGACGTTCGTGAATCCGGCGGCGTGCAGCGCGTCGAGGACGCCCGCCGCGTCGTCGACCTCCTTCGTGGGCGTCGCCTCCTCGAAGCGCCCCTCCGACTTCCCGTTCCCCGAGAACGAGAAGCGCAACGCCGAGATCCCGGCGCGCGCGAGTGCGTCGCCGAGCTCGACGAGATAGGGCCGGTCCATGTTCGACGTCACGCCGTGCGCGAGGATCACGACCGCACGCGACGCGGCTGCATGGAACGCGAACTCGAGCCGCTCGCCGCGGCGGTTGCGCAGCTCCGCGAGCGGGCCGCGTTCCGCCGCGCTCATCGCTTCTCGATCAATCCGATCAGCCGGTCGACGGCTTCGGTGACGAAAGCGGGATCCTCGGCATGGAGGTCGCGCTCGACGATCTCGATCGTGCTCGGCGTGGACGCCTTGAGCTCGGCGAAGAAGACGGCGTCGCCGGCCGGGTCGTTGAGCGGACCGCCGGGCTTCGCGTAACTGCCGGTGCCGAGCTTCGGGATCATCAGCACGGCGTTGCCCTTCGTCGACGCGAGCCGCCGGCCGGCCTCCTGCGCGACGCTCTTCAATTCGTCGGCGTTCAGGCGCGGCGCGAGGACGACCGGGTTGTGCCAGACGTGGCGGTGGTCCTTCCAGCGGTCGGGCAGCGCGTGCGGCGTGGAGACGAGGATGCCGAGGTGCTCGGCGCCGCCGGGACAGAGCACCTGCGGCAGCCCGAGCTCGCCCGCGACGGTCATGCGGTCGGCGTCGCCGGCGCGCAAGCCCTTGAACAGCGCGTCGGAGATCTCCCCCATCGCGTAGTCGAAGACGGCGCCGATGATGCCCTGCCGCATCATGCGCTCCATCGCGCGCCCGCCGGTGCCGACGGCGTGGAAGACGATGACCTCGTAGCCGCGCTTCGCGAAGAGCTCCTGCGCGAGCAGCGTCCCCTGCGTCAGCACGCCGAGGTTCGACATCCCGATCAGGGGCTTCGCGCCCTTCTTCCTCTTCGTCGCCGCGAGCGCGACCTTCACCTGCGCCATGCCGTGCGCCGCGCCGGCCGCGTTGGCGAGCACCTTCCGCATGAAGGCGTTCAGCCCGAGGATGTCGCCGACGGAGAACATCATCGTGATGTCGGAGACGCCGACGTAGGCCGACGTGTCGCCCGACGCGACCGTCGAGACCATCACCTTCGGCACGCCGTACGGCAGCGCCCGCATCACCGCCGTGCAGGCCGCAGTCCCCTGCAGGCCGCCGAGCCCGATCACGCCGTGCACCTTCCCCGCCGCGATCCGCTTCAAGAGGATCTTCGTCGCGCCCGCCGACATGACCGGCGCCGCCGCCTCGCGCGTGGGATTCGCGGCGAGCTGCGCGAGCGGCGTCCCGCCGGCGCGCGCAACCTCCTTGCGCGAGACGTCGGCGCGCGCCGCCGGCTCGCCCAGCACGCCCATGTCGACCACGAGCGCCTTGCTGCCGAGCTCCTTCAGCTGCTTCCGGAGGAAGTGCGCCTCGGCGCCCTTGGTGTCGAGCGTGGCGAGGACGGCGATCGTCTTCTTCGGCATGGTCGGGATTCCTCGCGCGGGCCGCCTACTTGCGTGCCGCCCGTTTGCGCCCGTCGAAGCTCAGCGCCGCGAAGGTCTTCGCCGTCTCGAGCACCGCGCGCTCGATCGGCAGCCGTTCGGTCGAGCTGCCGGTCCAGAAGCCGTCGCAGCTCGTGTGGTCGAGGATGTACTGCGCGTCGGGCGGCGTCTCCATCGCCGCGCCGTGCGCGACGAGGATCAGGTCCCTCTTCAGCTTGCGCAGCTTCTGGTTGGCGGCCTCGGTGCGCTGCGCCGTCTGCTCGATCGTCTCGCCCGAATCGAAGCCGCGCCGCCCGCCCTTCGTCGTCCCGGCGTGGAAGCAGAAGATGTCGGGCTGCGCCTCCTCGACGATGGCGCAGCTGTCCTCCTCGTCGAAGGCGAGCCCGATCGAGACCATGTCCATCTCGCGCGCGAGCTTCAGCATCGCGATCTCGTTCGCGAGCGTGACGCCGGCCGATTCGAGCACGCGGCGGATGTTGCTGCCCTTGTCGACGTAGGAGATCGACGGCCCGATGTTCGACGCCGACATCACCCCCATCGCCTTGCACTCCTCGAGGACCATGCGCATGTCCTTCAGCGGATCGTTGGGATTGAGGCAGGCGCACACGAAGGCGTCGCCCTTCAGCGCCGGCATGACGTCCTCGCGCGTGTAGTTCAGCGTCTGGCGGTTGCTGTCGAGGATCGGCCAGAGCATCGACATCGTGCCCATGCCGTTCGCGCGCAGCCGCGCGCCCGAGAAGGTGTTCACGCAGTCGACGCCCGCGCTCTCGAGCAGCTGCGCGACCAGGCCGCTGCCGGCACTCGCGATGAAGATCGGCTTGCGGCCGCGCACCCTCGCGCGCAACTTCGCGAGGATCTTCGTGCGGGTCGTGCGAGGGACGATCATGTCGGGGCGCTCCAGGTGTCGGGGGGCAGGAAGCTACCGAAGAGCCCGACCCTCGTCAGAATCGTCTGAGTCACTTCGCCATTCCGCGGGATGAGAGGTACGCGGGGCTTCTCGTCGAGGCCCCTCTGCTCACGGACGGCGGGAGACGAGACCATGGCCGGAGCGCATGAAGGGGTGGCGTGGGACGAGCTTCTCGCACACGGGAGGTTCGTGCGGTCCCTCGCTCGCGCACTGGTCGATGACGCCTCGCTTGCCGACGACGTGGCGCAGGGAACCTGGCTCGCGGCGGCGTCCCATCCGCCGGCGGATCGGGAGCGGGTCGCGGGATGGTTGCGGCGCGTCGCGACCAACGTCGCGCTGAAGCTCCGGCGCAGCGAATCGCGACGGGCACGGCTCGAGCGCGTCGTGGCGGCGTGCGAGGCGTTGCCGTTGACCGATGCCGCGGTGGAGCGGCTCGAAACGCAGCGCGAAGTGATCGACGCCGTCCGCGGCCTCGACGAGAAGTATCGCACCATCATCGTGCTCCGCTTCTTCGAGGAGCTTTCGGCGCGCGAGATCGCGCGCCGACTCGAGATGCCGGTGGCGTCGGTGCGGACGCGCCTGCAGCGGGCGGTCGAGCTGCTGCGGGAGACGCTGACGGCGCGCAACGGCGGGGACGAGCAGCGGTGGCTCGCGGCGATCGTGCCGCTCGCGTGGCCGCATGCGGCGGTGGGCGCGGGGGCAGTCGCGTGGGCCGGCGGAGCGATTGCGGTCGCTGCGGCGCTCTTGATGATCGGGTCGATCGGCACGTGGTGGCGACACGGTCAGACAGATCCCGCCTCGGCGGCAGCGATCGCAACACCGCAGGATGCGTCCAGGAACACTGCGGCGGTGGCGTCTTCGTCGCAGCCTGTCGACCCCGCGCGGGGCGACATGGCCTCGAAGCCGTCGAGCGACGACACCGTGATCGACGGCCGCGTCGTCAACGCCATCGGAGAACCGCTCGGCGGCGTCGAGGTCGCCTGGCAAGTCGCGGGCGAGCGCTACGACCACGGCGACGATTGGCCGACGACTCCGACCAAGACGACCGATCGAAACGGCTGCTTCGCGTTTCACGGACTCGATCTCGCCTGGGGACTCGTGCGCGCGCGCAAGCCGGGCTTCGTCGCGACGTGGGAGCGGTGCCGGCTCGCGCCCGACGAACGTCGCAGTCGCGGGCTCACGCTCGTATTGCACGAGGCGCGGTCGATCCACGGAACGGTCGTCGACGAAAACGGACGGCCGGTCGCTGACGCATGGGTCCTCGGTTTCAACCTCTCTCGCATCGAATTCGATTGGCCTACGGCACGAAGCAACAGCGAAGGGGTCTTCACGCTGGAGGGACTGCCGCTGTCGGACGTCCATGTGAACGCGTTCGCGCCCGGATTCCGGCCCGACCATTCCGATCCGATCCCTCTCGGTGTCGATGCGGTCGCGTTGCGATTGCGAAGCGAGCCGCGGACGCGTCTCGAGCTGACGGTGGTCGATCCGGATGGGCGACCGGTCCGCGATGCCGTGAGCAAGTTCACCTATTCCGGCCCGCCTCCCTCGGCATCGTTCCGCTACAGGGCGCCGCCGGATTTCGAGCGCCGCGCGATTCCGGAGGACGGTCGGCTCGTTCGCGAGGATCTGCCGGCGGGCAAATACACCTTCCGAGCCGCGGCGAGCGGCCACGCATTCGACTACTCCGGGGTCGAAGTCGAGCTGCGGCCCGGCGAGACGGCGAGCGCGCGGATCGTCGCGTCCGCCGGCGGCGCAATGGCGCGGATCCACGGGCGGCTGCTCCGCGGCGACGGCACGCCGATCGGGAACGAGCGCATCGCTGTCGCGAGGCGAGACATCGACGCGCCGCAACTCGCGACGACCGACAGCGCGGGGTCGTTCGAAGTCGAAGCGCCGGCGGCCATCGGCAGCCGCGTCCTCTTCTGGTTGCCGGGTCCGTCGCTGGCGCTCGTGAAGCCGGACGGAATCGGGGGCATCGCGAGCGCCGCCGTCGATCCCGGTCTGGCAGTCGAGCTCGTTGCGGTGCCGGGCGCGCGAATGACCGGGCGAGTCGTCGATGAGGATGGCGAGCCGGTCGCCGGTGCGTCGCTTGAATTGAAAGGGGAATCCCGGGCCTCCCACAAGCATGTCGCAGCGACGAGCTCGGGACTCGACGGCCGCTTCGTCTTCGACGCGCTTGCGCCGCAACCAGCGCCGGTCGAGCTCGTCGCCGAGTGCGGCCCGATACATGCCACCGCAGCCGAGAAGTTCACGATCACCGCGGGCGACACGATCGAAGGCGTCACGCTGACCCTGCCGCGCGCCGCCTCCGTCGAAGGTCGAGTGGTGGATGCGAGCGGACGGTCGAAGGCAGGCGTCGTCGTCGGTGCGCTCCACGAAGAGGAGCGGCCCTTCGCGCTGACCGATGTGAACGGCCGCTTCCGACTCACCGGCCTCTCGGCCGGCGACCACGAACTGTGGGTCACGACCGCCGAAGAGCGCTTCCCGGCGCGATCGGCCCTCCCGATTCCGATCCGGCTCGGCGCGGGCGAACGGCGGACCGGCCTCGAAGTCCGCCTTCCCGCCGCCGGTCCCACCGCGGATTCGATCTCCGGCCGCGTCGTGCGAAGCGACGGCCGACTTGCGACGGATCGCAATCTCTCAGTCGTACTCACCGGTCCCGGTGGCAGCGCGAACTGCATCGGCGGCAGGAATCCGTTCGAATTCCGCGAACTGAAACCTGCCACTTTCGATCTGCGTGCTCGGGTCTTCGCAGACGAGCCCCTGACGTCGACGGAGCCGCGCTGGTTCCTGCTGTCCAAGGAGGTGGTCGTCAAGCCGGGCACAGCGAACGCGACGATCGTCCTTCCCGAGCTTCCCGACACCGGCGCGATTCACGTGGACTTCGCCGCGGGCGCGGAGAAGCGGGCACCATCCAAGATTTCGTGGATGGTCGATCCGTTGACGGAGATCGACCCGGAGGGGAGGTCGGGTTTCGGTCAGGAGGCGCTGCTCAAGGACGGCGAATTCGAGCTCCGCGGTTTTCCACCCGGCGACTTCAGGGTCAGTTTCGAATTCGAATCCGGCGAGTCGACCGAACGCACCGTCACGTTCCGCGGCAACGAGACCATCGACCTCGGAGTGATCGAGCTCGGCCGGTCGGCGCACTGCCGCGGCGTCGTCGTTGACGCGTCCGGAGCCGCGATCGAAGGCGTTCTTGTCTCGCCGCAGTCGGCCGTGAGACCGTGGCTCGGCACGTTCGAAGAGAACGTGCCCGATGCGAAGAACACGGAGACGAGCGTGACCGGAAGCGACGGCTGCTTCGACGTCGTTCTCGCGCGCGGATCGCTCCTCCTCTTCAAGCCGGGCTACGCGCCGCTCACTTGGATCAAGCCGCAACCCGAGGCGTCGAGCGACTTGCCGCTTCGCCTTACTTTGCTGCCGGCGGGCCACCTCCGCTTCGCGGACATTCCGCCCGACCTGTCGTCTCGAGATGTCGCCCTTCACGTGCGATGGCTCGCCGCGTCCGCAGGTCGCGCCGGCTACGAATCAAACGAAGTACAGCTCTCCACCCAACCATTCCGCGAGGACTTCGGAATCTTCAACCTGCCGGTCGGCGAATACGAAGTGTGGGTCTGGACGTCGGACAGCGCCGGCCAGAAGACGGGATCCGACACGAGACCTCCCATCGACGACCAACCCGGCCTCTCCCACCATTGGCAGGTGCGCATCGACGCCGGAGCGACGACGCGGATCGACGTCGCGAAGGGGTGGTGAGTCGGCGCACCGCGCTGCTTTTCTTCACTGACCCGCCGCATGCTTCGCGACGCGGATGCGGACGTTGCGGATCGCGAAGTCGCGGGGCGCTCCGGCCGGGCCGGGGGGGACGTCGAAGCCGAGCAGGCCGGAGGCGGCGCGCGCGGTGGCGTCGGGGTCGGTGAAGTCGGCGGTGACGCCGCCGTTGAGCTCGACGACGAGGCGGCCGGCGGCGGCGCGGACGAGGTAGTGGTTCCAGCCGTGCGGGTCGGCGAGGACGTGCCAGATCTCGAACTTCGGCTGCTGCAGGATGCCGCGACCCGCGTCGTCCGCGAGCGCGCCCCACTTCTCGGCGCCGGCGATCGCGCGCGTGCCGTGCAGCGCGCCGTTCGCGTCCTTCGTCGCCCGGAACGTCAATCCGCGTTCGAGCTCGGGCGCGGCGAGCTTGATCTCGTACTCGATCACGAAGTCGGACGCGGCGAGCGGCGCGCCGTCGGGCGCCTTCGCGACGAGCGGCGCGCTCGCGCCCGTCTCGTCTTCGAACAGGGGGATCCAGGTCGGTCCCGCCGCAGGCTCCGGCTCGACCGCCTTCCCTACGAGGACGTACGCGACGAGGTCGGCAATCTCCTCGAGCGAGAGCCCGTCGAGCAGCCCTTGCGGCATCAGCGACTTCGAGGCGACGCGGCGGCTCTCGACGTCGCTCGCGTCGAGCTCGCGCGGGAGACCGCTGCTTTCCACGAGGACCACGCGCTTCCCGTCGTCGAGCGTCGGGATGCCCTGCACGACGTCGCCGTTCTTCAGGAAGAAGTTGGTCGCGCGGTACTGGTCGGAGATGGTGCGCGACGGGTCGAAGATCGTCTCGAGCAGGTCGTGCACCTTGAAGCGGCCGGCGGCCGTGGTGAGGTCGGGGCCGACCGACTTGCCGAGCCCGGCGACCTGGTGGCAGCTCGCGCAGCCCTTCGCGAAGAGGCGCGCGCCCTCCTGTTCGGAGCGGACCGGCGACGCGCGCGTGCGCTCGACGAAGGTCGTCACGGCGTCGAGGTCGCGCGGCTCCTGGGCCGCCGCCGCCGGCAGCGCGCTCGCGACCGCCCGCTTCGCGGCGACCTCCGCGGCGAGCTCGGCGCGCTCGGCGTCGCCGAGCAGCGCGTCGACGTCGCTGCGCACGTAGCGCAGGTACCCCTCGAAGCTGTGGCCGCCGGACCACTCGGCGATCCCGTGGTCGAGCCAGCGCGCGAGTGCCGTCCGCGTCGGCGCGGTGAAGCCGTCCTTGCAGCAGCGCAGGCAGTAGGCGAGCCAGATCTGCTCGACGCGCGACGGCTCCTTCTGGAAGGCGGCGAAGAGTTTCGGCGTCGCCGCCGCATCGCCGAGGAAGGCGAGCAGCTGCGCGAGCTCGCGGTCGGCGTCGCGCGCGCCGGTCGGGAAGAGCTTCAGCAGGAGCGGCGAGAGCTCGGCCTGCACGGTCGCGAATTCGGCGGGCCGCTTCGCGAGCTCCTCGCCGTCACGACCCTGGAAGAGGAGCTCGAGCGCGCGCAGCGCGGTGACGAGCGTCGGGTCGATTGGACCCGGCGACACGGTCTTCGGCTTCGGATCCGCGGCCTTTTCACCCTCCGCAGCGACGAGGCGCACGGCCGCGGTCAGCCGCCGCTTCCACGCCGCCGGGTCGGAGCTCACGAGCCCGACGCGCGCGAGCGCGACCAGCGCTTCGGCACGCGCCAGCGGCGAGGCGAGTGCGAGCGCCTCGCTCTCGAATGTCGCCGGATCGCGCTGCTCGAGCGCGCGCGCCGCGAGGTAGCGCACCCAGCGGTCGGCATTGCTGAGCGCTGCGAGCAGCTCATGCGTCGGCGTGTTCTCGGTGAACTGTGGTGTTTTCGTTATTGGGACGTCCGGTGTTCCCGACGGCGGCGTTTGTACAGGATGGGTCGAGCCTGCCGGCTCCGCATACGAGAGCCGATAGACCCCACCCGCCGTCCCGCGCCCGCCGACCGAGAAGAGGACGCTGCCGTCGCGCGCGACGACCAGGTCGGAGACGGCGAGCGGCCGGCCGCTCAACAGCACGTCGACCTCCGCGGTGAACGTCGCGCCCACGCGCTTTGGATGGAACGCGAGGATCTGCCCCTGCGACCAGTCGCCCGCGAGGATCGCCCCACGGAAGTGCTCCGGGAACTGCGCGCCGTCGTAGCAGGCCATCCCGGTCGGCGAGCCGCGCCCCGTCTCGCACGCCGGCGGCAGCGAATCGGCGTACCACTCCGGCCACGTCGACGAGCCGGTGCGCCAGCCGTAGTCGCCGCCCGCCACCACGTGGACGAGGCGAACCGCTCGGTACCACGGCAGCCCAACGTCCCACTCCATGTCGGAGTCGAAGGTGAAGAGCGCGCCGCGGCGGTCGAAACAGAGGTCGTAGTGGTTGCGGAAGCCGGCGGCGAAGAGCTGCCACTCGCGCGTCTCGGGATTCATGCGCGCGACGACGCCGCCGGGCGCGCGGCACTGCGTCGCGTGGCCGCGCGGGTCGACGTAGCGCGGCAGCAGGTGGCCTTCGTACCGCAGCGGCGAGAGCGGCGACGCGGCGGCGATCGGCTCGGCGACGCTCGCGTGGTTGCCGATCGCGAGGTAGAGCCAGCCGTCGGCACCGCGCACGATCGCGTGCGGACCGTGCTCGCCCATCTCGCCGTCGAAGCGGCCGAGCAGCTCGGGCGCGCGCGACGCCTCGGGCACGCGATAGAGCCCGCAGCCCTGCGGCCCGTCGCCGGTCACGAAGAGCGCGTCGCCGTCCCGGAACATGCCCTGCGCGTTGTCGATCGCGCCGGTGTAGGTCTCGACCTTCCGGAATGCGCCGGCGCTCCCGCGCGCGGGATCGGGGTCGGAGAGTCGCATGATGCTGCGGCCCTCGGACGCGACGTAGACGCGCCCCTCCGGATCGAGCGCGATGCCGACCACCGAGCCCACGGAATCGGCGACGACGTCGACGCGGAAGCCGGGCAGCGGTTCGAAGCGGTCACTGAGCTGGGCGACTTCGAGGCGCCCCCACGGCGCCATGCCGTACGCGCCGACGTCGCGCGCCTTCGCCGACGGGAGCTCGCTCGGAAACTTCTCCGCGGTCTTCGCGAGGGCCGGCTCGCAGCCCTCGGCCGACCAGCTCCCGTCGCTCACGATCGTCTGCGCCGAGCCGTCGGGAAGCGTCACGTGCAGCGCGCAGAGGAAGGCCGCGGCCGAGCCGTCGTTCCAGCAGAACGCGTCGAGGCGGTTCACGCCGGCGCGCAGCTGCGGCGCGACGTCGAGCGTCGTCGGCTTCGACCAGTCGTCACCGTGGCCCGCTTCGTTTCCGTCGACGAAGAGGCGGAAGTGGTTGTCGGCGCTCACCCACGCCGTCGCCTTCGCCGGCGCCGCGGCGAGCGTGAACTCGACGGCGAGGTGGCAGGCGTCGTCGGGATGGCGCCCGTCGCCGGTCGGCGCGCTCCAGATCCAGCGCGCGCCGTCGAACGGCGAGGCGCCGCCCGCCGCCGCACCCGCCGCCGGCAGGCTCGGGAGCGCGAGCGCGAGCAGCGCGCCCAGCGAAGGCAGCGCGGAGCTTCGGATCGCGTGCACGCGCGCGCTCAGACGTCGCAGATGTCGATGGCCTGGCGCAGCGAGGTCATCGGATCGCGCACCGGGACGAACTCCTGCGAGACGAAGCCCTTGAAGCCGGTCTCCGCGATGGCGCGGCAGACCGCGGCGTAGTTCAGCTCCTGCGTGTCGTCGATCTCGTGCCGGCCCGGAACGCCGCCGGTGTGGTAGTGGCTGATCACGTCCTTGTGGTTCTGGATGGTGCGGATGACGTCGCCTTCCATGATCTGCGCGTGATAGATGTCGTAGAGGATCTGCACGCGGCTCGAGCCGACCTTCTGGACGATCTCGGCGCCGTAGCGCATGTTGTCGAAGGCGTAGTCGCCGTGGTCGACCTTGCTGTTCAGGTACTCGAGCGCGACCGTCACGCCGAGCTTCTCCGCCATCGGCGCGATGCGCTTCAAGCCCGCGGCGCACTGCGCGATGCCGTCCGCGTCGGACTGCCCGTTCGAGTTGCCCGAGAAGACGATCATGCTGGGGAAGCCGGCGGCCGCGATCTTCGGCAGCAGCTCCTCCGAGCGCTTCACCAGCGCGTCGTGGTGCTTCGCCTGGTTCCACCCCTCCGTGATCCCGCCCGGTCCGTTCGGCATCGCACAGGTGAGGCCGTACTTCTTCAGCGTCGGCCAGTCGTTCTCGCTCAGGATCTCGACCGACGCGATGCCCATCGCGGCGGCGTTCTTGCAGAGGTCGTCGAGCGTCATGCCGCCGTAGCACCAGCGGCAGACCGAGTGCTTGATGCGGCCCTTGCGGACGGTCGGCGCGGAGGGCGCGGCCGGTGCGCCGGGTTTCGGGGGCGCGTCTTGCGCGAGCGCTCCGCGCGGCAGCGCTCCCACCACCGAAGCGAGCGCGAACGAACGTCCGGCGATCTCGAGGAACTGGCGGCGATCCATCTTCTTCTCCGGAAGCCCGCGAGATTCCCGAGTCGCGGGGGGCCGGATCCTACTGCCGGAATCCTGTCATTCGGGTCGCGGGGCCGTTGTCGTCCTCCGTGGGGACCGGGGTGGCGGCGCGAGACGCGCAGGTTCGCGTACACCACGGATGGCGTACGGGCATACGATCCACGCTGGCCATCGAGAGGAGTGGCCCCGAGCGATGGACCGCTCCCCGTCCGGGATCGTCCGCTCCATCCGGCTCGCCCGCGAGGGGCGGCAGGAGGCGCTCAGCGATTTGTTGGAGACGCACCGGAACTACCTCCGCCTCCTCGCGGCCTCGTGCCTCCGCCGCGAGATGCAAGGAAAGGCCGACGCGTCGGACGTCGTCCAGGAGACCCTCCTCAAGGTGCACGAGAACTTCCGCCAGTTCCGCGGGACGACGGAGCTGGAGTGGATGGCGTGGCTCCGGAGGATCCTCGTGCGTCAGCTGGCCGACGTCCAAAAGGGATTCCAGCGTCAGCGGCGGCAGGTCTCCCGCGAGCAGTCGATCGAGAGCCTCGTCGACCGCTCGTCGGGCATACTGCGCAACATGGTCCCGGCGTCCGGCCCGTCGCCGAGTCAGGACGCGCAACGCCGCGAGGCGGCCGCGCTCGTCGCGGACGCGCTCGCGGAGCTCGAGCCCGGGCATCGCGACGTGGTGATCCTGCGCAACCTCCACGAGCTCGACTGGAACGCGGTCGGGGAGAAGACCGGGCGGTCGGCTGATGCGGCGCGCATGCTCTGGGCCCGGGCGATGCAGCGCGTGGGCGGACTGCTGAAGGAGAAGTTGTCATGACGGAACGAGGCAACCTCGCCGACGTCCTCGACGAGTACCTGGTCGCGCTCGAAGCGGGGAGCCCGCCCGACCGAGATGCTCTCCTCGCGCAGCATCCCGACCTCGCGGAGGAGCTGAAGGCGGCGCTCCTCGGCGTCGACTTCGTGTACAGCGCGGCGCCGCGCCTCGCTCCTGAGGAGCACGCGGACGTCTTGCCGGAACGATCGCTCGGCGACTATCGCCTGGTCCGCGAGCTCGGCCGCGGCGGCATGGCGGTCGTGTACGAGGCGGAGCAGGTTTCGCTCGGGCGCAAGGTCGCGCTG
>Ga0137425_1000335_pt1 | contig 12821 bp, 14 predicted proteins | sample EasRivERMZT640_2_FD_102318 | JGI IMG/M metagenome (GOLD analysis project Ga0137425, IMG submission 102318) | Soil microbial communities from meander-bound floodplain in the East River, Colorado, USA - East River MetaG ERMZT640_2 | ecosystem: Environmental > Terrestrial > Soil > Floodplain ...
AGCACCGCTTCGAGGAGCTGGACGGCTACGCGCTGGAGGGCCGCGCGCGCGAAGTCTTAAGCGGTTTGAGCTTCAGCCAGGAGATGATGGACGGCGACGTCGGCGCGCTGTCGGGCGGCTGGAAGATGCGCGTGGCCATGGCCCGGGTCCTGCTCGGCCGCCCCGACGTCTTGCTGATGGACGAGCCGACCAATCACCTCGACATCGAGTCGATCATCTGGCTCGAAGCGTTCCTGAAGGAATACGCGGGCGCCCTGCTGATGACCTCGCACGATCGCGAGTTTCTGAACCGCCTCGTCACGAAGATCGCCGAGATCGACGGGGGCGAGATCACGGTCTACTCCGGCAATTACGACTTCTATGAACGGGAGCGCGGGCTGCGTGAGGCGAACCGCGAGGCTGCCTACGCGCGCCAGCAAGCGATGCTCGCCAAGGAGCAGCGGTTCATCGACCGTTTCCGGACTCACGCCGCCAAGGCGGCGCAGGTGCAGAGCCGCATCAAGGCCCTCGACAAGATCGAAAAAGTCGCGCTTCCCCGGCGGCGCTCAGTGGTGAAGTTCACCTTCCGCGACCCGCCGCGATCGGGCGACCAGGTCGCCGTGCTCGAGAATCTCCACAAGGCCTACGGCCGGCGCGTCGTGCACCAGGGGATGAGCCTGACGATAAGGCGCGGTGAGCGCTGGGCGGTCATGGGCCGGAACGGCGCCGGCAAGACGACCCTTCTCAAGATGATTGCGGGGATGGTCCCGCCCGACTCAGGCACCATCCGTCTCGGCGCCAGTCTCAAGATGGGTTATTTTGCTCAGCAGTCGCTCGACCTGCTGGATCCGGATCGCACCGTCCTGGAGCAGCTCCAGGACGACTTCCCGCTCGAGGGGCTGGGCGTGCTCCGAAACCTCGCCGGGGCGTTCCAGTTCTCCGGCGACGACGTGGACAAGATGGTAAGGGTCCTGTCGGGCGGCGAAAGATCACGCCTGGCCATTGCCCGGATGCTCTTCGACCCGCCCAATTTTCTCGTCCTGGACGAGCCCACGAACCACCTGGACCTGGCCACGAAGGAGATGCTGGTGGACTCGCTCAAGTCGTTCGCCGGCACGATGATCTTCGTGTCGCACGATCGCATGTTCCTGCGCGGCCTCGGCACCCGCGTGCTGGAGCTGGGAGGCGAGAGCGGCACCGAGACTCAGCCGCACGTCTATCCGGGATCTTACGTGGAATACGTTGAGCGGACGGGACACGAGGCGCCGGGAACGCATTCCTGACTCAGGCTTTGTGACCGAGCACCACGGTGTGCGGACCGGTAGACAGTGAATGCCCGGTGACCTCGCGCAGGTTGAAGGCGGCGCCCGCCGGTTGGCTCCTCACGCGAACAACACGAGCGTCGCCGAAACAGGGATGCAGACTGCGCGAGAAGGGGCATGCCTACGAAATCGGTTGACCACGGATCGCCGCCCAGCGGCGGAACGAAGACTGCTCACCGGCTGGGCCGGATCGCGGGCCTCCTGCTCGCCATCCCGGCGCTCTTTTCCTCCTGCGCTTTTCCCAGGGCGGCAACCGTTCCGGTCCCGACGATCACGTACGCGAAGCGGCCCGAGGCACGCGCTACAACCTTGGTAATCCTTTTGCCCGGGATAAAATCGCGAAGCGGAGACTTCGATCGCAAACGGTTCATCGACCTGGCCCGGGAGCGGGGTGTCGACGCCGATCTGATCGAGGCGGACCTTCACCTTGGGTACTACCTGGATGGGACCTGCTCCAGGCGACTCTGGGAAGACGTCGTCGCCCCCGCCAGCGCCTCCGGCTACCAGAGGATCTGGATTGTCGGGATCTCCCTGGGAGGGAGCGGGGCTATTGGCTTCGCACGGGAGCATGGCGATTCTCTTGCAGGTCTCGTGCTCTTGAGTCCGTACCTGGGTCCGCCGGAGATGGCCGGGAGAATCCGCAGCGCTGGCGGCCTCGAGAAATGGATTCCTGAGAATTCAGGCGCCGCCGGATCCTTCGAAAGATTCATCGAGGAAAACTGGGGCTTTCTGAAGCGGGTGAGTGTCACGGGCGGCCGATCCCCCGCCCTCTATCTCGGGTACGGCCGGGACGAGCCCATGGGTCCTTCGCTCGATCTCGTCGCGGAATCGCTGCCGGCCGACCATGTGATCCGTGTCCCGGGCGGGCATCGTTGGAATACATGGCAGGCCCTCTGGGAGGAGATCCTCTCTCGGCACCTCTTTGACGAGCCGAAGGAGACGACATCGCCGAGTGTGGCGCGTGGTCTCTTTCGGCGTCGGCCGGAAAAATGACGACGAGCGCGTCGATCACGAACTGTCCGACGATCCGGCCTGGAAGGTGCACCATGCGCTCCGCACAAGGAAATGGCCCGCCAGCAGCTCGGGACGGCGAGTGGAAGACGCCGCCGGATGCGGCACCGCACCCATCCCTAACGGTTCAGCGGCTGGCTTGGGATGAACCCGCCTGTGCGGCCCGCTGTATCAGGACGAGATTGCGGACATAGATGAGCAGCCCACCGGCCTGACCAAGAATGAAGACCGGGTCACGGCGCAACACCGCGTACCCCAGCATCAGCAAGCCGCCCGCCAAGCTCAGCACCCAGAAGGAGAGCGGCACCACGCTCCGCCCTCGTCGCTCGGAGGCCCACCACTGTGCTGCGAATCTCCCTGCGAACATCGCCTGCCCGACGAACCCCAGCGCCAGCATCCACGATTCTTTCATCGAACCTCCCGATCCCGCGGACCACCCATCTCCATCCTGGCGTTTGCGCCACGCTCAGCAGGGCCCGGAACCCTTGACAGTACTCCCGCCAGCCGCTAGCCTCGGCCTCTCAACGCGTCCTGACCGCCAACGCGGGCCGACAATAACATGCCCAGCAGCCCGGCGGTCCTGATTGTCGGGCGGGCGAGATGGCCCGCGCGAGCGAGTAACGATGATTCCTGTTGGCGCAACGAGCCTGCTCGACCTGATGCTGCGCTTGATCGTGGCGGCCGCCCTGGGGGGGGTGCTGGGGCTGAATCGCGTCCTGCATGGAAAGCCGACTGGCTTTCGGACGCTGGCTCTCGTGTCGCTCGGCTCTGCCATGGCCACCATGGCAGTTGTCATCGAAAATTCTCCCGTCGGCGAGATGGACCCCAATTCTCTCAGTCGCGTGGTGCAGGGAGTTCTGACCGGGCTGGGATTCTTCGGCGCCGGGGTGATCCTGAGGGACGCCGGCGGGCACGTGAAAGGGCTGACGACGGCTGCCACGATCTGGACCGCCGCCGTCCTGGGGATCTTCTGCGGGCTCGACCGCCTGGGTATTGCGGGACTCTCGACCCTGTTGGTGCTCGGCATCCTGCACGGCGGGGTGGCGGTGGAGCGGCTCGCGGAGCGCATCTTCAAGAATGACCAGGAGCCTCCGCCGGATGGCATCGGCTGAACCGGCCTGCGGGAGTACCGGTTGCATCGGGTAAGTAGACAGGTGATGGGGCCGGGTCAGGATGACTCGGCTCCACTGAGTCGTACGAGCGCTATCTCAAACGGCCTGGGTTGGAGGAATCAGGCGTGCATTACCTGCTCTTCTACGAAGTGACCGAGGACTACGCCCAAAAGCGAACCGCCTACCGTGCTGCCCATTTGGTTCACGCGCACCATGCGGTGGAGCGCGGCGAGCTGGTGCTGGGTGGCGCCCTGGAAAATCCCCTGGATGGGGCTGTCTTGTTGTTCCGTGGCTCCTCGCCTGCCGTCGCGGAGGGCTTCGCGGCGGGCGATCCCTACGTGACCAATGGTCTGGTCAAGGGCTGGCGCGTGAGAGAGTGGGCGACCGTGGTGGGTGCAGGGGCCGAGGTCAAACTGCCGAACGCATTCCCGGAAATGACCTAACGAGAACCTAGGAGGAATCAACCATGCCTCGCGCACCGCGAGCGGTCCTCGCCATCCTGTTCATCGCGGGACTCACCGCCTGCTCCTTGCGCTCCAGGGATTCGACTGCTGAGGTCCAGGAAGCGGTGGGGGCATACTTCGAGGCGGTAAACCGGGCGGATCCCACCGCCATCATGAGCCAATTCAGCCGCAACTCGGAAACCACGTCGGTTATCGAGGGGGACATCGTCCGGGGCTGGGAGCAGATCCGCAGGGAAACCGACAAGATGGCGGGAGCGGCTGGGGAGGAGAGATGGTCCCCGGGCACCATGGAAGTCATCTTTCTCGGGGAGGATCATGCCCTGGTGGTGGCTCCAGTGAACATCACTCTGCGCTCGGCCCTCGGCAGCGAAGAGGTGGAAGGCGCCTCGACCCTGGTGATGGAAAGGGTGAGGGGAAAGTGGAGAATTCTCCACGAGCATCACAGCATCAAGCCCTCGGAGCTCGAGGACGACTACGATTCAAGCCGGGGGTAGGCCGCCGGCGATCGGGCCGTGCTCGAGGAAGTAATTTTTGCTCTCTTCTAGTCGCCAACCTTAGGATTATCAAGGGCCGCGAAGGAGCGGAATGGCCCGAGCCCGCGGGTGGCTAGACGAACTGTGAAGCGAGGAGCATCCCGCGTGGGGGCTCCATTCACCGATGGATAACAAGAATGTGTCGAAGGAGGGAAGGGCGATGATTACCGTCATGGGCGCGTCGGGGAACACGGGGAAGGTGGTCGCGGATCAGCTACTTTCGAAGGGCGAGAAGGTCAGGGCCATCGGGCGCAACGCCGAGCGACTGAACACGCTTCGGGAGCGTGGCGCCGAAGTCGCCACGGGGAACGCCGTGGACGCGGCATTTCTCACCTCCGCGTTCCGCGGGGCCGAATCGGTCTACGCCATGGTGCCTCCGGATTATACGCAGCAGGACTTGAGGTCCTATTACGCCCGCTTCGGCGAGTCGATCTCCCGGGCGGTGCGCAACTCCGGGATCAAACGCATGGTTCTCCTGAGCAGTCTCGGCGGGGAGCTGAGCGAGGGAACCGGCCCGATCGCCGGTCTGCACGACCTGGAGGAGCGCTTCAAGAAGCTGGGCGTGGATCTCCTAATTCTCCGGCCCGGATACTTCTACGAGAACTTCTATTCCGAGCTGAGCCTGATCAAGCAGCAGGGAATCAACGGCGGCGCCCTGGAGCCCGACGTGCCCGTGCCCATGACCGCGACCCGGGACATCGGAGCGGTGGCCGCGGACGAGCTGAGTCGCAACGAATTCCGCGGCGTCACGGTGCGCGAGCTGCTGGGCCCCCGCGACTACACCATGGCGGAGACGACGCGCATTTTCGGTGAGAAGATTGGCAAGCCCGACTTGAAGTATGTTCGCTTCTCGGATGCCGATTTCAAGGCAGCGCTGCTGCAGATGGGCCTGACCCAGGGCATCACGGAGGCGTTGGTGGAAATGTCCCACGCCATCAGCGCCCGAATCGTTCGCCCGCTCGAAGGGCGAAACAAGCGATCCACCATGCCCACTTCCTTCGAGGCATTCGCAGACCAGCTGGTCGCGGCTTACCAAGCCCTGTGAGCGTGCATCGAGGTCGCCCCGCTTCCCATTCCAGGGAAGCTGACGACGCTTGCCGAAGAGGCCGCGCTCCCGGGACCCTTGCCCGTTGAGCCACCGCGTGCCATCTCGCGATTCGCCGGGGGCTACCCTCCGGGGCGCATGGCTGTGGGCTTTTCCGATCACCCAGGCGCTCCACGGCGGAGAAGAATACTGGGCAGGCTACAGCTTTCATCGTTCGCTGAATCGCCTCTCGGCATTTCCCGTCTCGGCAAGCCACCTCTTCGTCCTACACTGCTGCTTCTTTCTGGCAATGTCCCTCGGTGTGATCCTGATCCAGCGCCAGGACCGGTGGTCATGGCTCGTTTCGTGCCTGGGAGTGCTGGTCCTGGTCAATGGCCTGATTCACCTGATCCAGGGCTTCCTCTTGGCGAGCTATGCTTCGGGGCTCGCCTCGGGCGTGATCCTGTGGATTCCGCTCGGCTCCTGGTCGCTATGGCGCTCCCGATCCTGGGATACTCGTGCGAAGTTCTGGACCGGCCTTCTCGTGGGGTTGGGCCTAGAAATCCCCTTGGCCTGGATCGCTCTGAACGCCGGGGGGATTTCCGCGCCTTGACGCCCGTGGAGTTCAGGTGACTGAGCCTGCAGTCGCCCTCACCGACTACCTGCTCGCGGGCGAGTGCGGCCTGTTCGCACTGCTGATCGGCAAGGGCGCTTCCGCGAATCCGCGCTTTCGCGACGGGTGGGTGGTATTCTTCGCCGCACTGGGCGCTGCTTCGCTGCTGGGCGGAACGGTTCACGGCTTTTTCCAGGGCGCGGCCTCAGCTCCGGGTGCTCTCCTCTGGAAGGGGACGATGCTGGTGATGGGCCTGGCGACGATGGCCTGCTGGAGGCTCGGGGCAGGCATGTTGTCGGAGGGCGCCATCCCAGGGTGGATTCGGCCAGCACTCGTCGTCCAATTCCTCACCTATGCAGCGGTCGTCCTCTGGATCTCCCAGTCCTTCTGGGTGGCGATCCTGAACTACCTTCCTGCTATTCTATCTCTGCTCTTCGCCTCATGGAGGTTTCACCGGAAGCATCGCATCCCGGGCCTGCCGCTGATTTCGCTGGGGCTGGCTGCAACCCTCGTGGCATCCGCGATCCAGCAGCTCCGGATTGGGGTCCATCCTCGGTTTTTCGATCACAACACCCTCTATCACGTGATGGTGGGAGCCGCATTGGTCGTGCTCTTCCTGGGGGTGAGACGGCAGCCGTCCGGCACCTTCGTCAGGGACGAGACATGCTGACGCGACGCGAGCTGGTCAAATACGGCGCGAAAGCCGGTGCGGCCCTGGCACTATGGCCGGGCGCCTGCGCGCCCAAGCCGCCCGGCCCGACCGGAGTCTGGGTGAACGACGTCCATTCCGAGTTGAACGCGACGAGAGTGGCCAGCATCACCCGGCCGGATTCGCTACCGGCGCTGCAGAGAGTGGTCGCCCAGGCGAAGGCATCGGGTCGGGCTTTGAGCATCGCCGCCGGACGCCATGCCATGGGGGGCCAGCAGTTCGGCACCGACTCGGTGCTTCTGGACGTGAGCGGCATGGATCAGGTCCTGTCGTTCGATCGGGACAAGGGTGAGATCGAAGCGGGCGCCGGCATCCGCTGGCCCGAGCTGGTCCAGTATCTCGTCGACGCGCAGGCCAGGGAGCCGCAGTCCTGGGGCATCCTCCAGAAACAAACCGGGGCCGATCGGCTGAGTCTGGGCGGAGCCTTGGCCGCGAATGCCCACGGACGCGGCCTGCGCTTCAAGCCGATCGTGGCCGACGTGGCGGCATTCACGCTGGTCGATTCGCAGGGAGCTGCCATCCGCTGCAGTCGCGAGCAGAACCCCGAGTTGTTCCGCCTGGCCATCGGGGGTTATGGGCTCTTTGGAATTCTCGCGTCAGTGCGCCTGAGGCTCGGACGGCGGCAGAAGCTCGAGCGGGTGGTCGAGATCATCGAAAGCGCGGACCTGCCGGAGCGCTTTGCCGGCCGAATCAACGACGGCTATCTCTATGGCGACTTCCAATTTTCCACGGACTTCGACTCCGATGACCTGCTCAGAAAGGGGGTCTTCTCCTGCTACCGCCCAGCGGGTCCTTCGGCCCAGGTGCCGGACAGGCAGACGGAGCTCTCGCGAAGTGACTGGGCGGGCCTGATCTGCCTCGGCCACACCCGGCGGGGGGAGGCCTTCAAGAAGTACGCGGATTACTATCTCTCCACCTCGGGGCAGATCTATTGGTCGGACACGCACCAGCTGAGCGAGTACATCGACCATTACCACCTGGAGCTTTCGGGCTGCTTGGGGCGGCTCGCCGGCGGGACCGAGATGATCACCGAGATCTACGTTCCGCGGCAGGCACTCCCCGGGTTCCTGGAGGCGATACGAGGCGACGTGGTCGATCGGAAGATGAACCTCATCTATGGGACGATTCGGCTGATCGAGCCGGACGATGAGTCGTTTCTGGCCTGGGCCCGGGAACCCTTCGCATGCGTGATTTTCAATCTCCACGTGGGCCACGACGCCGCAGGCCTGCGCAAGGCGGAGGCCGATTTCCAGAAGCTCATCGATCGGGGCATCGAGCGCCGGGGCAGCTACTACCTGACCTATCACCGCTGGGCGACGCGCGATCAGGTCGTGGCCTGCTATCCCCAATTCCCCGAATTCCTGAAGCTCAAGAAGCAACATGATCCTGAGGAGCGGTTCCAGAGCGACTGGTATCGGCATTACCGAAAAATGTTCCAGGACATGATCTGACTTCTGAATCGTGGAAGGAAACGCCCCTGAAGATCTGGATCGACGCTGACGCATGCCCCCAGGCCATCCGGGAGATCGTTTTCCGGGCCTCGAAGCGACTGGAGCTGCCGGTCGTCTTCGTGGCCAATCGGGCGGTGGCGCCCCACCGCTCCGCCCTCATCACCAGCGTGCAGGTCGGTAAGAACCTGGATGCGGCGGACGCGCACATCGCCGAAGCCGTCGCGCCGGGTGACGTCGTCGTGACGGCGGACATCCCTCTGGCGGCCAAGGTGGTGGGCAAGGGTGCCATGGCCATCGATCCGCGGGGAGACGTGTTCAGCGAAGAGAACATCGGAGAGCGCCTGGCGCTGCGCGACCTCCTGCAGGGACTCCGGGCCGGTGGGATGGTGACTGGAGGGCCGGCCCCGTTCTCCAATTCCGATCGGCAGCGTTTTGCCAACGCCTTCGACAAGCTGCTGACCGCGGCGATCCGCGATGCCAAAGCCTGAGCTCGCGCGCCGAGACCCTTGCGAGGTAATCATCAGGGAGCCTGCGATTGCGGCCGCTCGGCCCAGAGGACCCGGCTTGCATGGGATGGCGGCATGGGCTAAAAGGGGCGAAGGTTCTCCTCGATGCGGGTGTGCACAGCCTCGGGGATGACAGGAAAATTTCTTCATAGCGGTCGTTGAGGTCCCGATGAAAAGCAAGAATCGCTGGGCTGCCGCCGCCGTCCTGCTGACCGCGGGTTGGCTCGGCACGAGGCCTGCGCTCGCGCTTCCGAAGCAGGAAGTCGCGGTGGTGCACACGAAGCTCGGAGATATCGTCTTCCGGTTCTTCCCGGACCAGGCACCGGGCCACGTCGCCTACGTGAAGGAGCTGATCGGGAGGGGCTTTTACGAGGGGACGACCTTTCATCGGGTCATTCCCTTCTTCGTGATTCAGGGTGGAGATCCAAATTCCAAGGACGCCGATCGAAGCAATGATGGCGACGGGGAAGCGGATCGGAAGCTGCAGGCCGAGTTCAGCACCAGCCTGCACTACCGTCCCGGGACGGTGGGCATGGCGAGGGATGTCGACCCTGATTCCGGCTCCTGCCAGTTTTTCATCGCCGTCGAGAACATTCCTCGCCTGGATGGCAAGTACACGATCTTCGGCGAGGTCATCTCCGGGCTGGACGTGGCCCGAGCCATCGCCGATGTGCCTCGGGACTTGAAGGACAATCCGCTCGAGCCGGTGCCGATGACCGTCAAGCTGAAAATGATGAAGGTCCCGTCGGCAGTCCTCTCGTTGAAAGATGGGCCCAGCGGCGAAGTGCTGACCGGCCCCGGCAAGCCGAAGCCCTACGATCCCGGCGACCTGCGCTGGAAAGCCCCGGCTCTCGAAACGCGCGGGCCGGCGGGAGCCGTGGTGGACGCCCCCGAAGGCGTGCCGCTGGATCTCTGCATCGACGAGAGGGGAGCGGTGCTGGATGTCCGCTTCGCCCGGCTCGACACGGCGAATGCCAAGAGTCTCGAGAGCAGCATCAAGAAGGCATGGCGGTTCACGCCGGCGCAGCTCGACGGCTCTCCCGTGAAATGCCGGTTCTCCATCGAGGCGTCCGGGTATCAGGTGGTACCCTCCAGGGTTCCGGGAACTCCCGTGGAAGCCTCGGGCGAGGGTCTCACCCAACCGCAGGCGGTGGTCGTGGTGGACCTTCCTGCCGGAGTGATGACCCCGGAGAAAGAGCCGGCGCTGCGCCTGACCCTCGACGAGGCGGGGCAGGTGAGCGAGGTGTCGGTCCAGGCTTCCTGCGGCGACAAGGCTCTGGACGAGGCGTCCGTGTTGGCGGCAAAAAGCCTCTCCTTTACGCCGGCGCTGCGCGGCAAGGATCCGGTCTCCGTCTACCTCAACGTGAAGGTGAAATGGCGGGAAGCCCCATCCCCATGAGAGCAGCTTCGTGACCGGTGCGATCTCCCAGCCGCCGTCCCCGTCGCGGGTCGCGCTGGTCACCGGCGGCTCCCGGGGGATCGGGCGGGCCATCGTCCAGGGGCTGGCGAAAACGGGTACACGAGTCCACTTTACCTACCTCAAGGGGGTTGCCCAGGCAGAGGAGACCCTGCGCCTGGTGCGGGAAGCGGGGGGCTGGGCCGATGCGGCGGCCGTCGACATCACGCACGAGTCGGAGGTCGAGGCCTGGGTGAATGGCGTCGCCCGGAGCGAAGGGCGCATCGACATCCTGGTGAACAATGCCGGCGAAACGGTGGACGCCCTGCTGGTCTTTCAGGAGGAAGCCGACTGGCGGCGGATGATCGCGGTGAATCTGGATGGAGTCCGGCATGCCTGCCGGGCGGTGCTGCGCGGCATGATTGCCGAGCGCCGGGGACGCATCATCAACCTATCCTCGGTGAGCGCCGTGACCGGACACGAAGGGCAGACGGCCTATGCCGCGGCGAAGGGAGGCGTCCTTTCCTTCACCCGTTCCCTGGCCCGTGAGGTGGGAGGGCTGGGGATCACGGTCAACGCGGTCGTACCGGGCCCGGTCGAGACCGATATGATGGCCGGTGTTCCCGAGGCGAAGCTGCGAGGCCTGCTCGAGGCGATTCCCCTCAAACGGTTGGCGAAGCCAGAGGAGGTCGCGGCGGCGGTGATTTACCTGGCATCCGAGGAAGCATCCTATGTCACGGGGGCCAGCCTGCGCGTGGATGGGGGTTTGGGAATCTGAGCCGGGCTAGGCGCGGCGGAATCAGGAGAGGGTAAACCATGTCGGAAGACTCGGGGCACGTTTCCGGAAAGGCGCCGGACTGGCGCGGGCTCGCGGAGCACGAGAAGTACGAGCGCTTTGCTTCCGAGACGCCGGAGGGATGGTGGGACCTGCACGGCACCGTCGGCGGGCTGCACGTGCTCAACCGGGCGAGGGTGGCCTACTTCAAAGAGAAGCTGGGCGGCTTCGCAGGGAAGAGGATCCTGGATGTGGGCTGCGGCGGCGGCATCCTCTCCGAGTCGCTCGCCGGGGAAGGGGCGCTCGTGGTAGCGGTGGATCCCTCACCCGCCAGCATCAAAGTCGCGCGTGAGCACTCGCTTTCCCGGGGCCTGCAGATCGACTACCGCGTGGGCTTCGCCGAGGAGATGGATTTCCACGATGAGTTCGACATCGTGTTCGCGGTGGATGTCCTGGAGCACGTGCAGGATCTTGCCACCTCGATTTTCGCCTGCGCCCGGGCGCTGAAGCCGGGCGGCGCCATCGGCTTTCTCACCCACAACCAGACGCTCGAAGCCTTCACGTTCATGATCTGGGAGCAGGAATACCGCCAGCGCGTCATGCCCAAGGGAGCGCATGATTTTCACAAGTTCATCACCCCTGACGCCATGCGCGCCGCCCTGGAGCGCGCCGGCTTGAGCGGCGTGGAAATTCGCGGGCTCTCCCGCTCCGGCAGCGGTGACTCGTATGCCATCGAGGTCTCCGATGATGTCTCCATCAGCTACCTGGGGCTTGCTATGAAGCGGCCCGGCGGCGCCTGAAGCGCCCATGCTGCCGCAGTCGCCCCCTTTCCGTTTCGTGGATCGCCTCCTGGAGCGCGAGCCGCTCCGGCGCTGTGTGACCATCAAGCTCTTTTCGGCGGGTGAGGAGTGCCTTCACGGGAACGAGCAGGTTCCTTTTTCCCTGGTGATGGAGGCGCTCTGTCAGTCGGCGGCGTTCCTGGCCCCGGACGGAGCCTCCGGCGAGGGGAGGATTCTGAAAGTGGATCAGGCCGAGCTGACGGGAATCGTGAAAGCGGGAGAGACGCTGCGCATCACCTCGACGCTGCTCGAGGTGAGCGTGGCCGTGTTGAGGGCGGAGAGCCTGGGCGAGGTGGAAGGGAAGCAGGTCGCCTGGCTGCTGGTCCTGGTAGCCCGGTAGGGGGCTTCCACAACTTGAACTTGTTCCCGGGTCGAGCTTCCGGCGCGAATCGGGGCTTCAGGCCCGCGGGTCTCGTCCCGAGCGCCGCAGGATTATCGCCGAGAGCATCAGTACCCCGCCAATGATCAGGAGCGCCCCGCTTCGTCCCGGGAATGGGACGGCGCTTTGCGGCGCGATCCACCACCAGGTCAGCCCGGTCAGCACCAGGGCGGCTCCGCTCAGCGCCAGCCTCTGCGACCAGATGAGCGATCGCATCCTGCGATGCTCCCTCTCGAAAAACCCTGGCGTCGTGAGCAGCGCCCGGTGGTACCGGTAGGCATCGCCCAGCTTTCCCAGGAGCTGAGGATGCCGGGCACGGTCCAATCCCTTCTTCCACTGATCCAGGGCCGTCTCTTCGAGCCCCTCCCGCTGGACGTAGATGCACCCCAGGAGGAAATGGGCCAAATCCGAGGAAGGCGGCCGCTCCACCGCCTGAAGCAGATACTCGGTGGCCCCTTTCTGGTCTCCTTCGGCATGCTTCATCTCGGCCATTTCAAGCAGGTCCATGGGGGAGGAGCGCAGGTGGATGAGCTTCTCCATGGCATCCCTCGCCTTTTCCTGCCGCCCCAGGCGCTTCATCAGCTGGAAGTACTCCTCCAGGAGCACTTCATCCTGGGGGTGCGCGGAGAGTGCCAGATCCATGAGGCGCTCCGCCTGAGAGTTGCTTCCCCACAGCAGGCAGGCCCGGGCGGTCTCGGTGATGAAGGC
>Ga0137425_1000338_pt1 | contig 12651 bp, 13 predicted proteins | sample EasRivERMZT640_2_FD_102318 | JGI IMG/M metagenome (GOLD analysis project Ga0137425, IMG submission 102318) | Soil microbial communities from meander-bound floodplain in the East River, Colorado, USA - East River MetaG ERMZT640_2 | ecosystem: Environmental > Terrestrial > Soil > Floodplain ...
GACCGGGGGGCGAACCGCTGCACGCTGCGGGCCATCGACCCCATCTCGAACATTCCCGAGTTCAAGACCTGTGCCGTCCGGATTACCCGGGCCGCGGCGCCGGATGACGCTCTCTCCCGCCTTGACCCGGCGGCCGGCGGGATCCGATGAGCGAGCTCGCCTTCTTCATCGACTATGCCCGCTGCATCGGATGCCAGGCCTGCGTCCAGGCCTGCGAGGAGTGCGACACCCACCGCGGCCGCTCCCTGATCCATCTGGAGGCGGTGGGCCGGTCCGAAGGCCCGCAGACTGTTCCCCAGGTCTGCATGCATTGCGAGAACCCGATCTGCGCCCGGGTCTGTCCCGCCGACGCCATCAAGCAGACATCCGACGGCGTCACCCAAAGCGCCCTGAAGCCGCGCTGTATCGGCTGCGGCAACTGCGTGCAGGCCTGCCCGTTCGGCGTGCCCAAGTACGAGGTGGCCATCGACCAGATGATGAAATGCGACTACTGCTACGATCGGACGAGCGCCGGCAAGCGGCCGATGTGCGCCACGGTCTGCCCCTCCCAGGCGCTCTCCTTCATCACGCGGGAGGAGTTCGACAGGACCCGCCGCGGCGTGGCGGTCAACACCTTCCGGTTCGGCCGCGAGATCGTCCGGACGAAGGTCTACGTCGTCCTTCCTGCCGGGACGGAGCGGCTCGACGTGAGGGTCACCCCGGGGCCCGCCGCCGGGGCGGTCGGGTCCGACGACGTGGCGAGGCTCCTCGAGGAGGTCGAAGCCGATGGCCGATGAGCGCCCGGTGGCTGGTCCGCGAGCGCGGCACCGACACGAGGAGGATTTCCCCATCGAATGGGAGCGGGACCATTACGTGACGCGGCGTGAGTTCGCCAAGTTCCTCACCCTGGGATCCGGCCTGCTCGCGGCAGCCAACGTCCTGATGGCGATCGTGGGGCGGCTCTGGCGACCGGCGGCGCCGGTAGCCGCGCGCATCGGCCGGTCCGCCGACGTTCCCCCCGGAGGTTCGATGCTGTTCCGCTATCCCACGCCGGAGGATCCCTGCATCGTGCTGCGGGAAGGAACGGGCGAGCTGCGCGCCTACTCGCAGATCTGCACCCACCTTTCCTGCGCGGTCGTGCATCGCCCGGATCGCGACGAGCTGTTCTGCCCCTGTCACCGCGGCTCCTTCTCCACGACCGAAGGGCGGCCGACCGCCGGCCCCCCGACCCGCCGGCTGCCGCGCATCCGCCTGGAGGAGCGCGGGGGGGAGATCTTCGCCGTGGGAGTGGAGGCCTGAGATGGAGACGCACCGCCAGGGCACGACCCTGTTCACCGGAATCTGCGTCCTGATCGGCCTGCTCGTGGTGATTCAGCTTTGGCTGGTGGCCGCCTGCCTCGACGCCCTTCGGGCCGGAGAGACCGGAGTGCTTGCGGCCGCGGCGGCAGCTTCACTCGTCATACTCGCCGTCAACGCCGGCCTCCTCCTCTACATCGTGGCGTTCGACGCGCGCTTGCGGCACACTCAGAGACCGCCCCGTGAGTGAAACGGAGCCGAAGCCCGCCCGGCAAGCGCCATTGCGCCTGCTCGGTCCCTTCGTGACACGAGGTCTGGTTGAGCGCCTGCGGCTGGGGCGGCTCCTGTCCCGCTTTCCCGAGCGCCCCGTCTGGGCCCTCTTCATGTTCATCAACGGCTTCCTCACCATCGCCCTTCTGGCCGGCGTGGCAATGCTCTCCGGGACGCCGTTTATCTTCCCTTCCCTGGGCCCGACGGCGTTCCTGTTCTTCTTCACGCCGACGCTGCCCACCGCCAGCCCGCGCAACACGCTCTACGGCCATGCAATCGGAATCCTCTGCGGCTACCTTTCCCTCTGTCTCGTCGGCCTGCAGCACGCGCCTCCCGCCATGGTCACCGGCGTGACCGGCCGCCGTCTCCTGGCGGCCGCCCTCTCCCTCGCCGCCACGGGAGCGCTCATGATCCTCTGCCGGGCGGCCCATCCCCCGGCAGGCGCCACCACCCTCATCATCTCGCTGGGTATCGTGACGCGCCCCTTTCATCTCCTGGTGATCGAGATCGCCGTGGCGATCCTGACGTTGCAGGCGATCCTCATCAACCGCGCCGCTGGAATCGATTACCCGCTCTGGGCGAGCCGCGATGCCCCGAAGGGAAGCTAAAAGGCAGAAGCCCGGGCCCCCTCGCCCGGGCTTCTGCGGCTCGCGACGGCGGCAAAGCAGCTACATGCCGCCGTGCTGGCACATCCCGAGGGTGTCGCCGTGGTTCAGGTGGTTGGCGAGCCCTACGGGGAACGTGACGTCGATGGTGTGGGTCGGCGTGTGAGGATTGTCCGGCGGCCGATGGCAGAGCACCACCTTCGGACTTTCCAGGATCCAGCCGACGGTCCCGAATTGACTTGCCCCCCAACCGGCTATGATGGTTCCATCGGCCGAGGTTGTGAGCGCATTAGCGATGTCCATCCCCTCGGTGTAGGTCCCCTGCGCGTTCAGGAACAGGCTGAAATTGGTCCAGCCCAGCCCGGGAGTCCAGATCTTGGGCGTCCGTATGTTGCTGGTCGTACTCCACCCCGTGATGACGCCGCCGTCGTTGCTCAGCGTGTAAGCCGCCGAGCTGGTAGTGAATGCAGGGTTGGCGCTCACGAACTCGATCTCGCCGGTGGCGGTGGGGAGGCGCCACGCGTCCCGGTTGATGCCGCCGCTTATTCCCGAGATCATCGAGCCATCGGCGGTGACATCGAGGGCCTCTCCATTGAAGTAGGTGACCGGATTGAGAGGGGGGATGACGGTCTCGACGCCGTTGATCCAGTAGGCCCCCCGACGCAGGCCGGTCGAGTGATCGTCCCATCCAACGATGACGCTGCCGTCGTAGTTGACGGAGTTGGCGCGGTTCGCCCTGATCGAATCGGGAGACTTCGCCAGTGTCTCGAGCCCGCCGGCCGCCGTCCATTTGGACGCACGGAAGGAGAGGTTTTGGTTGCAGGTGTTGTTGCCGTATGTGCCTCCGACCACCGTCAAGCCGTCTCCCGAGATGTCATAGACCGACCCGAACTGGCCGCCGCACCCGGCGGGTGGCGCGTCGGAGCGGTGCGGGAGCAGGGTCCAGGCGCCATTCTCGTGGATCGCCCAGTTAAGGATGTTGCTCGCATCCTTCACGGTCGCGGCGACCCGGCTGCCGTCGTCGGAAACCGCCGGCAATCCCCCGCCGGAGATGTCGCCGCCGATGGGCTGGACGCCACCGGCCTCGGTCCACCGGAAGACCTCGGGGCCATACTGGCCGACGATCGTGGCTCCGTCCGGTGTCATGTCGGTCGGGACGATGTTGACGCCGAGCGTCGTAAAGACCGGCGCGCCCTTGACCTTGTTGAACGCCACGTCCACCGTGGCCGGCGCTCCGAGTGCCGCGGTGACCGTCGTCCAGGCGCAGCGCTCGTCGTCCTCCCCGTCGCCGCTCTCGTTGGCCCCGTTGTAGTACTCCTCCGGTCCCGGCAGGACGATGAAGCGGGGAATGTTGAACCCGCCCCTCACGAGGTTGTCGACGTACAGGACGTACTCCGCACCCGGCGTCAAGCCGTTCAACTCGAACGAGCCGTCGGGCCCGACCTGTCCCTTCGTCACCTGGCCGGAGAGGTAGGACGTGAAGTCGTTGAATGGATTGGCGACATTGCGCGCAATCACGTTGACGCCGGTAATCTCGGTATCCTCGTCGGAAAGGAGGACCTTCCCGCGGATCGTCGCGTGGTTCTCCGGCCAGCCGGGCGCGGGGTAGAGGTTCGAAATCGCGGCGATGTCGTCGATCCGATCCACCGAAGCCATGTGGGGTCCTGAGCCGGTGACGGTGTTCTCGATGAACGGGTACATGGTCTCGATCTGTGCCGCGAGAGGCCCGGATGTCCAGGGGGCAGCGCAGCCGCGCGGCCGGTTCGGATCAGCAAAGCTGTACGCGGCGCCGTTGGCCTGGGTGTGGCCGAGATTCGCGATGTGTCCGAACTCGTGCGTAAACACGCCCGAGAATCCCTCGGCGTTGGGGTCCGCGGTGCCGGAGCGGACCTGCGAACCATTCAAGATGACATAGGCCTCGAGGATCTCAGGGCTGTCGGTGTCCACCCACTCAAGCACTCCGATCCCCAGGACGCCGAACACGCCGAGGACCTGCTGAAAAATCTGGCCGTCCGTGTCGTAGATGACGTGGACGCCCCCCCCATTGAAGGCGTTCGCGCCGATGATCTGCGCCACATTGGTCCTGTTGATATCGCTCAGGCCGAGAGCGGAGAAGTCACCCACGACCTGTGCCTGGAAGGTCGAGGTTGGGACGTTGTTCCACTGGTCCCACCCGCTCACCGTGAGTTGATCGGCGCGCTCGTTGGTGATCAGCGGATTCGAGTTCTTGAAGTTTCCCAGATCAGTGTAGACGGGCACCGAGCCGTTGGGCCAGTTCTGCGGATGCCAGACGTACGGAATCCGGTTCTCGAAGTCGAACGTGTAGTTGGGTCCCCCGGCCCAGCCGGCGGTGGCTCCCAGAAGGAGCGCGACGCCGAGAAAGCTCTTGATATGCTTCGACATGGTTTGCTCCTCCTCAGTTTACGACGATTTTCCTGGCGCCGCCCTGGCCCTGCGTCCCCCCTCCGGCGCAGGTCTTCCCCTCGCTGGTGTTCCAAATCTGGCAGGTCTCGACCCAGCGCCCCGTGATGGCCCGCTCCACGAACGACTGAAACGTGTCGGGATTGACGGCGCCGATTTCGGTCTCCAGCATGCGGACGTCGTTGGTGGTCGACAGCTCCTCATCGAGGCTCAGATTCCGGAACAACCCCTGGTTCGCCAGGTCGTTCTCGATCCGGCCCGGTCCGAAGGAGAACTTGCCGGCGCCCAGCCCCATCGTGGTGCGTAGGCCCGTCAGCTCGGCAGGCCTCGATAGAAAGAGGAACACCTCATCCCCGTCGGCGTACTTCGGGAACCCGCTGGGCGCCGGGAGCATCTTCCTTGTCCCGTCGGCCGATATGCGGGGGTTGAGGAGGCCAAACTGCCTGAAGGTGTAGGTCCCCTTCTCCTGGCCGCGCAGCGTGCGGCTGATCTCCACGGTGATCTCGGTATAGGGAAGCCCCGCTGCGTCCACGCCGTCGGTCACGCCCGTCACGGTCCCCTTGAGGATCGACGTGGAGTTGCGCAGCAGATCCACGAGGTTCGGATTCGCCCCCGTCATCGCCCGGGCCTCACCATCGGCCAGGGCCAGCACGCTCAGCGCCAGCAAGGCTGCCGGCAGAAACCTGGTCCCGAATCTCACTCTCATCTTCCTCCCCCACTGTTGACGTGACTACGTTACGTTGCGGTGCAACTACCCTCGACGAGGGTTTCTACTTCTCTTCCCCGGGCATCCCGGGCAGCTGTTTTGGCGAACCGAGCAGCGCGTCGATCGCAGGCAGCAGCCGATAGGTGACGTCCGTTTTGGAAACGCAGCCGTCGGCGCCCGCCTCGATCGCGGCGAGACCGGCCGCCCGGCTGTCGTGGAAAGTCATGAGCAGGACGAATGGGGCCGGGCGCCGTGATTTGATGTGGCGTGTTACTTCAAACCCATTCATGTCCGCGAGCGAGATGTCCATGAGAACCAAATCCGGGGACAATCGCTCGACGCGATCCATCGCTTCGAGTCCCGAGTGGGCCCTTCCGACGACTTCCAGGCCCGGCGCCTTGAGGAGCCAGGACGCGATCCCGTCGAGGAAATCATCGCTCTCGGCCACCAGGAGCACACATCTCCGATTCACTCCGGCCTCTGTGAGTCGGTCTTCCATCACGAATGCCGCCTCCGAAATGCCCGGGAAATATCCGCTGAACGAAGTGGGAAGACCATTAGGGAATTCCTGACATCGGCCCCTAAGAGCACTTCCTTAGGTGTCGGGAAATTCCTTACAGGTTACCGCGCACGCGGGTGGAGGGGGAGTCGAGGACTATTCGACGGACGACACGATGCCCGCGCGAATCGCGAAGCGGACGAGGCCGGGAATGTCGTGGATGCCGAGCCGATCCATCATGCGCAGGCGGTGCGTCTCGATGGTTTTGACGCTGATGTCGAGGATCTGCGCCATTTCCTTGGTGGACCGTCCTTCGGCGATGAGCTGTAGGATCTCCCGCTGACGCTTCGTGAGCCCTTCGAGGGGTCCGGGTGCCTCGTCCCGGCTTTCGCCCAGGAACCCCTGGACCACCTCCTGGGAAACCCGCGGGGTGAGGTAGGTCTCACCGCGCATCACCGCCTGGAGCGCGAGGGGCAGCTCGGAAACCGCGGCTCCTTTGAGCAGGTACCCGGTGGCGCCGGCGCGCAGGGCCTGTTTGACGTAGGCGGGGTCGGCGTACATGGAGAGAATCACGATCCGCGTGCGGGGGGATTCCTTGGCGGATCGTCTCGCGACCTCGACACCGTTCAGGCCCGGCATGGTGATATCGAGAAGGGCGACGTCGGGAGCGTGCTTCACGATCATCTCCAGGGCCTCGCGCCCGTCGCCCGTTTCAGCCACCACATCGACACCGCCGAGCGACTCCAGCAGGGAGCGAATTCCCGCCCGGACCAGGGTATGGTCGTCGGCCAGGAGCACGCGAATCCGGCTCACGTCCGGTCCTCCATCGGGATCCGCATCCGCACCCGCGTGCCGCGCCCGGTCGAGGATGCGATGTCGAGCTCACCGCCGAGCATGCGCGCGCGCTCCTGCATCCCGAGCAGGCCGAGGTGCTTTCCCGTGGCGGGCCCCTCGAGGGTGGCACGAACGTCGAAGCCCTTGCCATCGTCCTCCACGATGATCTCGAGCCCGCCGTTGCGCGCGCCCACCGAGACCATGATGTGCCGTGCCGCGGCATGACGGATGGCGTTCGTGACCGCCTCCTGCGCCACGCGGAAGGCGGTGATCTCCCCATCGGCGGGCAGGCCCCCGGCGGCCGCATCGCCGCCGACCTCGATCGCAATCCCGGTCCGTGACGCCTGGGTTTCGAGATAGCCCTTGAGCGCCGGAACGAGCCCCATCTCGTCCAAGAGCGGAGGCCTGAGATCGAGCGAGAGGTCGCGTATCCGCTGCACCATGCGGTCCACCAGGTCGATGGCGTCCGCGATCCGGTGTCCCGCCTTGGCGTCGGCCGGCTGGTTGCCGAGGAGCTGCAGGTTGATCACCACCGCGGTCAGGGAAGGACCAAGGTCGTCGTGCAGCTCCCGGGCGATCCTCTTGCGCTCCTCCTCCTTGGCGGCCTCGAGACGACGCGCGAGGAGCTGCAGCCGCTCGTAAGCGCGGCCGAGCTCCTGGCTGGCGCGCTCCCGCTGCTCGTGCAGGTTGAGCAGCTCCCGGTTCCGGCGCTCGAGAGACGCGAGGCGCACGCGGTGCGCGACGACAACCAGGCCAACCAAGCCGCTCCCCATGAGGATTCGGAACCACGATGTCATCCAGTACGGCGGCACGACGTGGATCTGGAGCGGGGCTGTCTGGGTCCATACTCCCTGACAGTTCCGGCCGCGGGCCACGAATTCGTACCGGCCGGGATCGAGATCCGTGAACGTGATCACCTGACGCGTGCCGAGATCGATCCAGCCTCTCTCCCGACCGAGGCGGTAGGCGTGAGCGTGAATGTGCTCGGTGTTGAAGTCCAGCACGGCGACCTCGATGGAGAACCACGTGTCGTAGGGGATGTCGAGTCGCTCCCGTGCCCAGGACGGCCGGTCGCCCCGCAGCTCCTCCAATTGGCCCCGGAGGGATGTGACCACGGTGGGGGACGCGGCCGGCGGCGGGAGCGGCGTGCCAGCCGGGATCGCAACCACCCACTTCACAGACCCGAAATGCAGGCTGCGTTCGGTGCGCACCGCCGCCCCGGATTCGAACTCGGCAGAGGGCAGACCGTCGGACGTGAAGTAATTCGCGAACGTTTCAGGCTTCGGCACGAAACGTGAGAGGCCACGCTTGGTGCTCAGCCAGAGACTTCCATCATCGTCCTCGAGGATTGCCATCACGTTGTTGTCGACCAGTCCCTCGGCGGTCGTGAAGCGGGTGAAGCGCGTGCGGCCGTCGGCACCGGCGCGCTCCACGCGGTTGAGACCTCCGCCGCCGGTCGCGATCCACAGACTTCCCTTTGCGTCTTCCAGAATTGCCGTGACGTTGTGGTGGCTAATCGCGCGCAAGTCCGCCGGATCGGACAAGTAACGAGCCACCCGGCCCGTCTGCGGATCGAGGGTGTTGACGCCGCGCGATCGGGTCCCCACCCAGAGCGTGCCGTGGCGATCCTGGTGAATGGCGGTTACATAGTCGTCGCTCAGGCTCGCCGGGTCGTCTGGGTCGGGGAGAAAGCGGCGAAGCACGCGGCCGTTGCGGTCGAGTTCCTGGAGCCCACCCTCACCGGTTCCGGCCCAGAGTCGGCCCTGCCGGTCCTCCAGCAGCGCCGTGACGAAACCCGGCCCCAGGCTCGCGGGATCCCGTGGATCGTGACCGAGCCAGACGACCTCCCCGGTTTCCGGGGTCAGCCATAGCAAACCCTTGGTGGTTCCCACCCAAACCGTTCCATCCCGCAGCGGCAGGATCCGCAGGATCGTTCCCGAGCCGTCCAAGGGGTAGCTGCGGTACGATCCCGTCCGGGGGTCCTTGCGCAGCAGGGCGCCGTTGCGCATCCCGATCCAGAGCCCCCCGGCCTGGTCCCGGGCGAGCCCAGTGACGTCCCGATCCAGAAGATCGGGAGGCTCGGGAGCCTCGTCGGTCCCAGAGGCAAGGTAAAGCGCCGATCCGGAGACACGGAACAGCCCGCCTCCCCAAGTGCCGACCCACAGTGCCCCGGCCCGGTCGGCCAGGAGGCTCAGCACCCGATTCGCTGGCAGACCGACACCGCCGCCGGCATCGCGACCGAGCCTTTGGATCGCACCGGTCGCGGTCTCAAGCTCGTCGAGCCCTCCTCCGAACGTCCCGATCCAAATCTTTCCTCGAGGCCCGAGCGCCAGCGACGTTACGATGGGATGGCTGAGGCTCGAGGGATCCCCGGGACGGTGCCGAAAGTGCCGAAACCGGTCGGTCGCCGGGTCCATCCGATCGAGACCCGCGTTGGTTCCGAGCCAGAGGGCCCCGGAGGCTTCCTCGAGAAGAGCAAACACGGAAGCGTCGCCCAGAGTCCCGGGGGCACCCGAGTCGGGACGCCAGACCTTAAAGGTACCCGAAGCAGAATCGTAGCGGTTCAGTCCCCCGCCGACCGTCCCCACCCACAGGCGACCCTTTCCGTCGACCAAGAGGGAGCTGACGTAGTTCTCACTGAGGCTCCCGGCTGCCCGGGGATCGGCCAGGAACCGCTCGAACTTGCCCGTGTCCCGGTCCAGTCGGTTCAGCCCGCGCTGGGTGCCGATCCAGAGTCTTGTGTCGCGATCCTCGGCGATAGCATAGACACTGTCGTGGCTGAGCGATTGCGGATCGCCGGGCACGTGGCGGAAGCGCTTGAACTTCCAGGAGGCGCGATCGAGCCGGTTGAGCCCGCCGGTATTCGTCCCGATCCACAGATTGCCGCGGCTGTCCTCGTAGATCGTGCGGATGGTGTCGTCCGAGATTGACTCGACGTCGGAGGGGTCGTGCTCGAAGGTGGTAAACGAGTGGCCGTCGTAGAGGGTCAGGCCATCCCGTGATCCGATCCAGACGAATCCAGTTCGATCCTGGTAGACCGCCGTGACGACGGCGGAGGGAGGACCGCTATCCGATCCGATTCGCTCGAAATGAGGACCGCGCGGTGCCGCACCTGCGTACAGGAATGATGCTGCGAGCACAAGCGCGAGCGCCGAGACGTCACGGCGGCACGGCCTGTGGGGTGAGGGCTCTCGACGGGGCAACGCGGCATTTCGCATTGGGAGTCGGAAACGTCCCGCCTGTCCAAGGAACCGGCTGAACCAAGTGGAACTACAAAAAGAGAAGCTTTCCGATGATAGTCAAGCCTAGCACGGAATCAACGAGCCGGAGGCTAGAGTTCTAAGCCGACGAAACCGCTGCACCCGAGGTGGAGGTGATCGCCAGGTTTCGCGAGATGAGCTTTCGCAGGCGTTTCATGGCCTGTAGCTCGATCTGACGGACGCGCTCGGACGTGATTCCCAATCGCTCTCCAACTTCCTTGAGCGTAAGCGTCCTACTGCCCTCCAGACCGAACCGGTTGATGATGACGGTCCGCTCGTGGTCGTTCAGATCCTTGAGAGCGAGACGAATCACAACCTGACTTTCCTCCCGGAGAAGTTTCTCCTCGGGATTCACCGCCCCGCGGTCCACCAGGAAATCGGAGATCGAACTGTCCTTGTTCAAGCCGATCTTGTCGTCAAGGGAGAGATTGTTCTGCTTGACCTGAAGGAGTTTGTCGATCCTCCCTATCGTGGTCTGGAGCTCCCGGGAGATTTCCTCCCGGTCGGGCTTCCTCCCAAGCTTCCTGGTGAGCGCCCGCTCGGTGACGCGAACCTGCCGAGCCTTCTCCATCTGGTAGCTGGGGATTCGTACCGTGTTGGAGTGCCGGGACAGAGCCAGAAGGATAGACCTGCGTATCCACCAGGCGGCGTAGCACACAAACCTGACTCCCCGGCTATGGTCAAAGCGTCGAGCAGCCTCGATCAGACCGACGTTGCCTTCGTTAAGGAGGTCTTCGAAGGGAACAGCCGGGCCCCGGAACTCCGACGCGATCTTGACCACGAAAGGGAGATTCGATTCAACGAGCTTATTGACCGCCTCTGCCTTGTCCTTGCCGACGAGCGATGCCGCCAGCTCTCGCTCCTCTTTCTCGGAGAGGAGGGAAAATTGGCGCATGTCCGAAAGGTACCTCGAGACGGCGCTGCTCCTGTCGATGACACTGTAGCCCATTAGGTTCACCCCCCATTTGGCGACCACCCCCGACTCATTTCCTCCTGCGGGTCCTGCCCGCATCCAACGGGTTTCAGTCTAGAACCCCGGGCGTCGGTGCGTAGTGGCCGAATGCGCCAATCTCATGGCATCTCGCGCCATTCAATCCATAAGGACTCGTTTCTTCTGGGGACAATCGAATGTGACTTGACACGTATATGAACATGTGCGTATATTACGCGACATGGAATCATCGTTCGCCATCATCGCGGAGCCGAACCGCCGGGCCATCCTCAGCCTGCTGGCGTCATCGGAGCGATCCGTCGGCGAGATCGAGCGCCGGCTGCGGATGCCTCAAACTTCGGTATCCAAGCACCTCCGCGTGCTGCGCGAGGCCGGCTTCGTGGAGTCGCGCGTCGAAGCCCAGTGGCGCGTCTATCGGATCCGGCCCGGGCCGCTCATGGAGGTCGATGCCTGGCTCGCTCCTTTCCGGCGTATCTGGACGGCCCACGTTGATGCGCTCGAACGCCATCTCGATCGGATGGGACAGGCACCAAGGAAAGGAAGGAACCGATGAGCAACCGTGAGAAGTACATGCCCGGCCCCGCGGCCGGAGCCGAGATCCAGAAGAACGGCGAGAAGTGGACACTTGTTCTCGCCCGAGAGCTCCGTCATCCGCCGTCGACGGTGTGGCAGGCGCTGACCGATCCTGCGCACCTGTCCGAATGGGCGCCGTTCGACGCCGATCGGAACCTGGCAGCCGTGGGGCCTGTGAAGCTCTCGACGGTCGGGATACCGACGCCGCAGGTTTCTGAAAGCACCGTGAAACGGGCCGAGGCGCCGAGGCTGCTCGAGTACAACTGGGGTGGCAACGACCTCCGGTGGGAGCTCGAGCCGCTCGGCAACGGCACGCGCCTCACGCTCTGGCACAACATCGATCGCCGCTTTATCTCGTGGGGCGCCGCGGGCTGGCACATCTGCTTCGACGTCCTCGAGCGGCTCCTCGCGGGTGAGACGATTGGACGCATCGTCGGCCCCGAAACCATGAAGCTCGGCGGCTGGCAGCGATTGAACGCCGAGTACGCAAAGCAGTTCGGCCTTGAAACCCCCGGTTGGCCGCCCAACGCCCCGAAGCGTTGAAGCGTGAAACGAGGAAGAACCCCATGGAACAGACCCTGCAGAAGCCGGCCCTCGTCGCCGCCAAGACCCCTACCAAAGCCAAGACCATCGTCTATTGGATCGTCACCGCGCTCTTCTGCCTGCAGATGGGCTTCACTGCCTACGCACAACTGAGCCTGCCGCAGGTGGCGGAGATGTTCACCCACCTCGGCTTTCCCAACTACTTCCGGGTGGAGCTCTCGTGGGCCAAGCTCCTCGGGGTGATCCTGATCCTCGCGCCGGTACCGGCGCGGCTCAAGGAGTGGGCCTACGCCGGCTTCGCCATCACCCTCGCCTCGGCGCTCATCGCCCACTTCTCGGTGGGCGATGGTCCGGAGGTGTGGGGCTGGTCGGCGGGATGTGGCGTGCTCTGGGGGCTTTCTTACTTCTTCTGGCGCCGCCTGCAGGTTGCGCCGGCGACGTTGTAGGCGTTGCCCGCCGCCGTGTTGCCGGTGAGGCTGGATATGACGTAACGTACCTTCGCAGGCGCTCGGGAATACGCTGAGAGCAGCTGAATGGGTACTTTAGTTGGAGCTGACCATGAAAAAGCCCGTCCCGGTGAAATCTGCCTCTGCATTGATCGACGAGAAGATCGTGGAACTTGGGGACTGGCGCGGGAAAACGCTCGCGAGAGTGCGCGCAATCATACGCAAGGCAGACCCTGCGATCGTCGAAGAGTGGAAATGGGTGAAACC
>Ga0137425_1000339_pt1 | contig 12614 bp, 19 predicted proteins | sample EasRivERMZT640_2_FD_102318 | JGI IMG/M metagenome (GOLD analysis project Ga0137425, IMG submission 102318) | Soil microbial communities from meander-bound floodplain in the East River, Colorado, USA - East River MetaG ERMZT640_2 | ecosystem: Environmental > Terrestrial > Soil > Floodplain ...
CGGGTGATCTTGACCAGAATCGCAAGCGTCGTTGCATCAAGCCCGTAGTGCGTCTCAAGGGCGCTCGGCAACGTCTTCATCAGGTACGGATTTCGATCAGTTGAACCGGCGCAGTCATCAGCAAAGTGCCGTCGCCAGTCTTGTCCTGAATCACCGCCTGCAGTTCGTCGGAGTCGAAACGAACCGGAACGTCGAACTCACCGGACCACGTCAAGGTATCGGTTGACTGCGGATAGATGAACGCCGTGCCACCACTCGCGGTCAATCCGGTCGTGTTTACGCTAATCGATATCGTTGCCCCGACTGCCGTCACGACGTTATGCGACAAACCATTCAGCAAATCTGCCGCAGTTCCCGTAACTCCCGTTATGTAGACGCGCTGCCCACCTGTCAGATTCGGGCTGAATGCACTGGAGACATCAAAATTGTGACTAGCTGTAGGAGTGTGACTGATGATGGATCTCGACTGATCCGCAACGAAAGTCACTAATCCAGTCGTCAGATCGATCGCGTAATTGCCCGCGCCAACGCCTGCGGTTGCAGGACTACCACCGCGATAGATCACGATGGGTGCTATCGGCTTTCTAATCTCGCGCAGATGAGTCGAGCTTCCTGCGGTGTACGCCTTCACAATTTGCAGAACAGGCATGCCGTAGCCCGTTCCGGCAGTCCCGTAAGAGCTCGTGCCATCCGTCGCATACAGAAAGCCGTTCGATACCGTGGCTTCGAAGTCGGCCCAATCCTTGAACCTGAAACCGTCAAGCCTTCCGCCTACCGCATGGAATACATCAGCGACTGACTGAAAGTCGGTCTTGGTCTTAACTCCTGTTTGTATGTCATAGCGTCTGCGTGACTGTGACCAATTCGCGTTGCGGCTTTCGTATCCCGCACGGACCACGATGATGTCGGTAGAAAACATCGGCCCGCCGATAGCTCCTAATGCTATGCAGTCGGGCAAGCTAGCGGTTTCGTTGAATGCCATCAGTTATAGCGAGCGTTTGAGAGTGCAAGTTGGCGCGAGACGGCGCTTGCGATTTGGTTCGCGGTCGCTGCGGTAGTGCCGCCAGGAACACTGATGCTGATATTCGTATCGCCGCGCTTCCAGCGGCCTTGATTCTCAGCTGCAGGGACCACACGCTCGCCACGGTGCAGATAGGCCATGCCATCGCGGGGGACAAAGTCAGTGCCACTGGCAAACACACCTTGCAAATTTTGACCGCCGCCGCTACCACCACCAAGCAAGCCAGAGAAGAGATTAGTGAATATGTCACCAAGTCCGCCGCCCCCACTAGAACTAGACTTGAACAGAGCATCAGTGACGCTCTGTGCGGCTATCCGATTAACGTTGCGGATGATGTCGTTCGCGAAGTTCTTGAATGCCTCCTTGAATGACTCAAGCGCATTCTTGCCGTCCGTCAGGTCATTCAATAAGCCTTCGAACGCACCAGAGAACGACTCCTTGATCTCGTTGCGGAACTTGCTTGCCAGTACATCTGCGGATGCGCTGATCTCCTGAATGCCAAGCTTGAAGCGATCCAATGCGGCGCGCAGTTCCGGATCGGATACGCCGTCTAAAACGTCCTCCCATCGATTCGCTATCAGCGCCAAATCCGACGCCGCAGTCTTGCGTAGCTTTTCCAGTTCAAGCAGCGACTCGTGCTCGCCACGCAGCCCGAGGTCACGCTCAATCTGGAGCTTCGTTTCAGCCGCGACCAGATTCTCTTGAATCTGCCGGCCTTCGTCGGCAATCTTGTTGATGCGGGCTTCTAGGATGGCTCGTTGTTCTAGTTGCCTGATTCTGTCTTCGGTTGCCGTGTCGCCTTCCTGACCAGCTCTAGCCAAGAGTTCGCGGTTCTGCTTTTCAAATCGAATCCGCGCAGCCTCTGCAGCCGCTTCTTCGGTGTTGGCTAGATCAAGAACCTTGGCGGTGACTTCGGAAACACTGTCCTTGTAATCTTGGGCGGCCTTGGTCGCGGCATCAAAGTCTTTGGTTGCCTGCTCGGAAGCCTTGCCTAAAAAATCACTGCGCTTTTGCTTCAGATCACCAATCTTGGTAAGCGCTTCAAGCTTGGCGGTTTGGTCTTTAGTGTCGTTGTAAAACTGTTCAAGGAGCGCTATCTGCTCATCATAGATTCCCGCCGTTTCGAACGTTGCTTTGTCTAGCGCAGCAGCGCGCCCCGCGAAATATGCGGCAATCGAAATGCGGTCTTGGTTGTAAAGGCGCTCTAGGTTTGTGTTGCGAGCATCAAGGATGCGTTGCTCTGCCTTGGCGAAGTTGTCGAGCGTGCTTAACTGATCATCAAGTTGTTTCTTCGCTATGCGTGCCGCTTCATCGGATGCCTTATTAGCCCCGGACCCGCCGAGTCTTGGAGCAGGCGGCCTATTCCTGATAGGAGTTCGTGCAAGTGCCTTATCAAGATCCTCTAGGCCGATGCCTTTAACCGGAGCGGCCGTTGCGTCCTTGATCTTTTTGGAGAATGAATCAAGATCGGCAATCGTTTTCTTTATGTCTTCCGATACGCCCTCGAAGATAGCGCCTACGCCTCGGAAGTTTCCTTCCTTGATTGCATCGAGTGTGGCTAGTAATCCTCCTAGAGAAATTCCGGCTATGCGGAAATTGGTCGAGGCTATTGCTACGCGTTCCGCAAAGAATCCAAACGCCTCCCGTGCGGCATCTGCGGCGCGAGTTACAAGATCGGTATTTTCAGCTGTGCTAAGTAGCGAATTGGCGACTACCTGTAATCCTGGCAGGAGGGCAGTCGTTAATTGGTTGACGAACCCCTGAACGACGAGTTTTAGTTTCCCGATCGTGTCGTTGAATTCGTCCGCCGCCCTTGCTGACTCTGCGGTGACATGGCCGTGTTTCTCAAAGTAGGCGATGTTTTGCTGTAGCGCCTTGCCACCGTCCGCCAATAGTGGCGCCATCTGCTGATAGGACTTGCCAAACAGGGCATTGCTTAGCGCCGCCTTCTCTGGACCGTCGGCGTACTGCTCGAACGCGGTCGCTATCTCACCAAAGATGACATCGGCTGTTTTCGTTTGTCCGGCCGCGTCCTTGACCGAAATTCCTAGCCTCCTGAACGCTTCGCTTGCTTCCTTTTCTCCACGTGCAGCCTCCGCGATCTTGAGATTCAGCTTGCCAAATGATTGCGCGGCACCCTCTAGGTCGGAGCCGGATTGTTTCGCAGCGAATCCGATACCGCCAAGCTGCTCGACGCTTATCCCGACAGCTTTTGATAGATCGTTTAGTTTGTCTGCCGCATCGATTGAACCTTGAATCAATCCGGCAAAGGCTCGGACTGAGAAAAACCCCGCGAGCGCCTGTCCAGCTTGTCTAGCTGTTTTTAGTAAGTTGTCATTGAACTTCTGAGCTTCCCTTTGAGAGCGTTGTAGCCCGCTGATGAACTGAGCGGCATCAAGCCCGAGCAGAACGTCTAAGCGACCGGTTGCCATTTATGCCTTTGGCTTGCGCGGGTTAAAGCCGAACGCCTTGCGTGCAGCCTCTATGCGCGTGACGTTTGCGGGCATATCTTCTGGGATGGCGAGCATGAAGTCAGTCACTCCGACTTGCTTCGCGCCGCCCATAGTTTTCGCCATGACGAGACAAACTTGAGCCAGCATGATTTCCATGCGTTTGAAAGGTAAAGGAGTACGCCGCGCATAGTTAGCCCATTGGTTTAGTTCAGATTCGAGCATGGAATCCGTCAATTCTTGCACCGTCATCCCCAAATGCAACGCGAGCTCCATGACGAACTCGTCGCGCGGGGTTACTGCTTTGGGTCGGCGCTATTCGCCTGATTCGCCGCATGCAGAATTGCGGTCTGCGCTTTAGGTGGCAGTTTGGACAACTTCAACACTGAGTCCGAGTTAGCCGAATCGAACAGTAACTCGCCCTTGTCATCGCATAGCATCGAAGCCAAGAGCCGGCCCATCTCGCAGCCGTCCTCTTTCTTGTTCGCATCCAGACTCTTGCGTGCCATATCGGCGTCGTAAGCCGTCATTACCCGCACAAAGACGGGGCCGATTGAATCAACCTCAAGCCGGATGGGCTTCGGTGAGGAAGCCTTCAGGATTGACGCTATCAGTTGATCTCGATTCATTATGCGAAGTCCCAACGCGCGCCGGTATTGCGGATAACCGTCGTGCCAGTCCACACGGTTCCGTTACCAGCTTGCGCGCTTGTCTGTTGCACAAACCCGAGTTGCACTAACGTCCCGCCACCGTCCGGCAATTCGACCCGCACCGCCATGATTGCCCCTGATGCATCAAAGGCGTTCAAGGCGACCTGGATCGTGTCCGTGAGTGGCGCGAACAGGTAGTCAAGGGAAGTCGTACCAAAGTCCCGCAGACCAAGCAGGAACTCCGCAGCGTCCGAGCAGATGGTAGTAGTCGGAATCTCCGGCTTCGTGCCGCCTGTCTGGTTGTAGTTCGTCAGTTGGCACCAATTAGAGAAAGCGCCCTCATCGAACACACCGCCGCTGGTATAGGCGCCGTAACCCGTACCGTCTACCCCGAGCAAACTGAAGGTGTTCGCGTCCAGTTCCTCAATGACAAACGTCTTGCCGTTGACCTCCGTCATTCCACCGGCGCCGGTGATCTTGACGACATCGCCGTCCGTCAAACCGTGCGCGGTTGAAGTGACTACAGGGGGTGATGCCTGAGTGATTGCTGAGATTGTGGGAGAGGGAGAGCCAGAACCGGTGTAACCGGTAAGCACCTTGACGCTGCTCCCTTCCCATTTGTATGCGATGCCGCCGGCCATGTGAAGCTCCTTTGCTTAGTACAAGAAAAAGCCCGCACTAGGCGGGCCGTGGGTAAAACGTTTAGCTACCGACTACGGAGAGCCGGCAGGACTTGACTTGTAAATCACGTAATCCAATAAGACACGGAATGTCTTTGTTGCTGTGTCGTATTCGTGGAAATCGTTCTCCATGACTGCGGGCGGTACAAACGATTCCATCACTGTCATCACTTGGCGCCGCAATGCCCTTGCCTGCATGAAAGTCTTGTCCACTACGTCTATCTGGACTCTAGTGTCAGGTGCATCGTCGCCGCTGTCCTTACAGAGTGTTCGCATGGGAATGGTGCTCACGAAGTCATAGCGAATAGACGGCCACACCGGAAGCGCGCCGCTAGGCTGGATGAAGGTTTCCGGATAGACGCGGTTAGATACCAACGGCCCAAGCGCCGTGAAGAGATCAGCCTCTAAACTCATTTGCCGCCGCGCTCCGCTTTCTCAATCCGTAACGTAAGACGTTTCTTCATCGCTTCTACCGCTTGCGTTTTGCCAATGTCAAAGGCAGGGCGCATGAACGGCTGCGGACCATGATGCACGGTTCCAAATTCCTGATAGACGCCGATGGCATAGGGATTAGCTGAGATGTCTTCAGACAGCACGCCCTTGCCCTTGCTGCGAACTGTGACCTTGTGTTCGGAACTGATCCTTTTCTGTCTAACGTACTGAACCTTGATGTGCCCTTTCAAGTAGTTCGGCGGCACTTCAGGTGTGTCTTGCGGCGGCGATGCAGGGGCTTTCTGAATCGCCAGTTTCTTGATGACCTGTGCGCCCGCGTTCGTGGTTGCTCGCGCGATCTTTGATCCCTCTTTGAAGTCCAAGCCCAAAGCCTTCAGGCGCTCACCTAGTTCGCGCAAGCCCTTGACTTCAACGGTAACGACGCTCGCCATCTAGCCCTCGTTCAATCCAGACTTGCAACGGACCTCGATTTCTTTCTTATCCATTTCAACTTCCGCGATGCCCTGAATGTTGTAGATGATGTTCGGCCTGCGCAGTCTCCATTTCGGCGTCATCTGTGCAAGCCTTGGCTCCCATCGGAAACGGATGACGGTATCGCTCTCAGCCAATGTGCCCGCCGCAAGTAATGCCTCTCTGCCGACTATCGGCTTGATGTCGCACCAGACCGTACCCATGTGATGCCAGCTAATGATTTCTTCGCCGGTTTCGTTCTGGGATGTGTCCGGGCGATCAATGGCGACGCGGTTATTTAACTTACCGGCTTGCATCAGTTGCCTAATAGACAAATACGGTGATAACCTCTCCGTGCGAGTGGGAAAGGACGTGGTTGAGGACGTCCGAGATGCAAGCACGGAGACCTCACATCGGCGCCAAATCTAGTCGCATCACACTCGCCTCTTCGCGCTTGCATCACGCAAACCCCATGTTGAGCCGCCAAGGATCCATCAACGACTTCGCGCCTAACGGAATCTCGCTCAATGTTTCCGGCGTCGTGTGTTCTCTCTGCTCGTAAAGGTGCCCGAGCACTAGCAACATCGCGGCCCGTAATGAGAAAGGCAACGGATAGTCCGGCGTCGGACTCTCTGCCGGCACCGAATAGCCTGCAAGGTAGCGAATCCGTATCGAGCCGGGGTGATAGCGGGCTGTCGGCCACGTTCCTAAATACGGTAAGCGGACTCGAGCCGGATCGCTGAACGTGTCGAGCTCGTACTGCACCAGCGTAGGCGAACCGGTGCCGTCGTCCATCACTACGGTTTCGCCAAGTTCGTTGACGTAGGTGAAGCCCGTAATCGCGATCACAGGCCCCATCGGAAGCGCGATGCCATCCATTACGTCGTACTGACTCGCGAACGCATTGGCTCCGTATTCCAGCGTCTGCAAGGCAAGGGAACGGCCAAGATACTGCTCGCAATACTCACGCGCGGCGCTGATCTGCCATTGGACTAGATCACCGTCTGAGTATTCTGGAGGGCTGTCGATCGAGTCCAATCTAAGGTGCATCGCAGCTTCGTCTAGTGTGATCGGTTCCATTGTTGGTTGCGTAATCACTTTGACTCCGCTGCGATGCTGCCATGCGGTGCGCCAGGGGTAGTACCAGGCGGGCGGGGAATACGAATAGCAGCTCATGCGGCCTCGCGCGCTTTCCACCAGATTTCGTCTGCGTCAGTCGGGATTCTGTTCGGCATATCTGGTGTGCCTAACGTGAAATGAATAATCTGCGGTCGCTGCGGCTTGGGCTGAAGGCCGACCAGCCAATTGGCTTCTTTGGGCAAGTCGCCAATCTCTGAATCTGCAAGCCATTCAAAAGCGTGCAGATAGCGTCCCGGCCATTGGTTCAAGGTCGTCAGGTTCAACCGCTTAGTTGCCTTGTGATCGCAGTTCCAAAGCATCACCGACGACCAGAGCTTGCGCGGGTAACTCGTCTGCGTCTGTCCGCGCATCTTGCTTCCGCTTAATCCGTTCAGCTCGTGCTTGACGACCATCACGGCCTTAGATGAATCTGCAACCGCCAACAGTTCCATCGGATCTTCGCTAAACACAACATCGGAATCTGCAAACAAGCACCAGCCAGAATGCGCAAGTAATGGAACAAAGAAACGGGAGATTGCGAACTCTGTTGCCTGCGGTGCATTGGAGTTAAGGTCGAAGATCTCTCGCGTTTCTTGTTCCAAGTCTTTCGAATGTCCGCGCCTATCAGTCGGTCGCGTCAGCATTCCGGCAAGGCGTAGCCGCTCCTCGTACAAAGGAATTACGTCGCAGCCCCAGCCTTTAGCGGTTTTCTCCGCTACGTCATAAGCGCATTTCTCGCGCTCGTCATAGCCTATCCACACGCGGAGACGATCGCGCGGCGGTTCTTTCCATGTCATGCAATCGCCTCATATTCCACAAAGCTCAGGCCTGCCTTGGCAGTAATCGCGCTGTTCAATATCTCAGATGCAAAGCGAGCGACAACGTTGCCTGGAGCGCTGCACTTAATCACACCCTCAATCACTGCCATATTGTTAGCCGCTAAAGAGCTTGCATTACTAGCGGCGGGCAGGCTGTAGGCGCCTAATCCTTCGTTAAACGTCCGCGCCGTAGCACTTAGGGTGTAATGCGAGCGGTAGACAAGCTCAGTAATAGCTGGCCCGTTAATGCTCCAGCGGGAACCGGTTGTTGTAGCCTGCGCGGTATAGATGATTTGGAATCGAAACTTGTATCGCTTCCCTGCCGTCACATTAAACCCAAGTCCGGTGACATCGGCTAGTGTGTTAGCCACGCCGTTCGCATTAGCCACATCTGACGCCAGTGAGACGCGCGTCCCGCCAGTGGTTGCTATCACATCAGTCCCAGCTTAGAAAGAAGTCACCGCTCATCGTTAACCGCAACTTGGCGCCCAAACCTTGCAAGTAGTTGACCGCGCCAATCTCTTTCAAGCCGAACTGCTGCGCCTTGCCCGGCTTCTGCTCTACGCAGATAACCGGCTTCCACTGCTTCAATGTTCCCTCGCCGCCACGCAGGGCGTAGAGCTCGTAACCCTCGCAATCCAACTTGATGAAATCCACATCCTGCAAGTTGTATTCATCAAGCCTGCGCATCGGGATATCGCCCTCACCGCTCACGGTGCTGTCACCGCTGCTACTGGGCGCAGTGAACATCCCAACATTCGCTAATTGCTCACCTAGTGCAACCGCGTGCAGGTGAACGTTTGGCAGAACCACATTCCTCTCGAAGCATTGCCGGTGGGCAGCGATTGGCTCAAAGGCATGCACCATGTTGAATCGGTGGGCAAGGTTGAAACTCCATAGGCCGACATGACCCCCCACGTCCACAGCAGTTCGGAACGACTTGCATAGATGCATTGCGGCGACTTGCTTCTTGCCCTGGTATGCGTTCCTTCCATTGAGCATGACTCCGTTTTTTTGCATCCAATCCGGCAAGTGTTGCTCGCCATCAGGAAACCACCAGCCTTCAGCGGAGAACATCGGCTAATGCGTCCGCAACTTCGGTCACGCTAATAGCTTCCATAGAAGCTCTGCATGTCGGGCAATCGACCCGCATCCCGCAAGTCCCGTTTGCGTGCCGTATGTTCTTGTGCATTGCATAACCCGTAATGGAAGGATCAATAAACTCAGACCACAGAATCACCGCTGGAACGCCCACCGCAGCCGCACAGTGCATAAGGCCGCCCTCTGATCCAATGAAGGCGCGGCTCACTGACAAGACCGCTGCGGCGTGCCTGAAGGACGGCGTCGTTATGTTTTTGACTCCAGACAGATAAGCGCCGCCCACATTCGCACACTGGACCATCGGCGCAACGTTCCGATCCACTAGCTTTTGCCAACGCTCCCACGGCCATCTCTTGTTGTTGTGGCCGATGTTCTTGCCGTTCGGCTCGATCATTACCTTGCCACGGTAAGGCTCGGCAAAAGCCAGTTCTGCGGGAGTGAAGAACAGTTCTCCCGGCTCCGGCCTAAATGGTTTCCATGTCCAGCGCGTGTTAGTCTTGCTTTCAATGTACGGTCTGTGTCCAGATGAATTGAACAAGCGCTGCGCGCCGTGTCGGTCGTGCTTCAGTATCTTCGGATTGCCAAGAAATATGTCATTCCACTGAATACGGTTGATGTGATTGACAACCGCTACCGGGATCGCGCGCTTGGCATACATCCGCTTGACCTGCCCGGTCGCTATCAGCCAATCCCCAGCTCCCACTACCGCGTCTCAACGAGTACGTAATGCTTGCCTTGCGACCACTTCACAAACTTCGCTTGCCACCACCAGAACGGCTGAATCGTGACGTGCATATTGACGCCATCTTCAAACGTTTTCTTTGCAAGCCTGCAACACACCGAAGCCCAGACAAATTTGTCAGAATAGTTAAAGAGCCGAGACACAAGCTCCGCCACTTCCTCTAGGGGTATGTGCTCCAGTACATCGCTCGCAAGTACGGCGTCAAACGTTCCCTTTGGTAAATCGTCATGCGAAGGAAACGCGGGATCGTAGAGAGTCGGAACATCAACGCCCCATGTTTTGTGAATCTCGTAAGGGTGCGAGTATTGAAAGCCCCCTCCGCAGCCGTAATCCAGCACCGTCTTTGATCCGCTCTTGCGAATCAAACGCCCGATCTGATTTTGGTATTGCGTGATTCCTAAGCCCTGAAAGTTATCGCTACCGTTTTCGACTAAATGCCGATAGCGGGCGATCATTTCTTCAGACACGCTTGCGCCGTCTGAAGTACCCGCACCATTCAGCGAACGCTCCGCGCGTCACCCGTTCCTGCTCGAATCCGTACCACGTCATAACGGCCTTCATATCGTGCGGAACTTTGTTTGACCGTCGGTCAAGAATCAGCGGTGCATTCGCTGGCGGTAACCGCATCACTATCAAATCCTTCGCGGCCCTCGCAAATCTTGCGCAGGCGTGGCTTGGGTCTTTCAGCTTCTGCAGAATTGCAAGCATCAAAACGATGTCGTGCTCTTCCGGTTCATAAGTCGCTGCGTCTGCCACTTCGAAACTGCACGAAAGATTGCCGCGCAACCTCTTTGCGGTTTCAATGTGAGACTCGATGATGTCGATGCCGTGAACGTGCGCGCCGGCCTTCGCTAACTCAATCGAAATCAAACCTTCGGCGCAACCTACATCGAGAATCGTTGCGCCCTTGGCTTCCTCAAACAGCGGATCAAGCCCGAGCATCTGCATCTCAAGCGTGCGGTCACCGGGACGGCCTTCAACTTCGAACCAGCCCTTTAGGGGTTCAGGGTTTTCGATGACCATTCATCTTATTTTTAGCCGCTTCATCAGTAGCCATATCACGCATCACACGTTGAACCTGCAAATTCATAAGCTCTACCGCACGATCAAGCGTGATGATGCCGTCGCTCAAGTCTTTACACGTTCGCTGCATCTCGTCTAGTTCGTCATGCTGAGTGCGCGCCATGCCGTTCCGTTTCTCATCTCTTCAATCGTCCATTGCGCATCAGCCAACACTCCAAAGAACCGCTCGCGATCCTTTGGGAATATTGGTTGCTCAATATCAATCAACCTAACTCCCATCCCGTAGCACGCGCCGGCACAGCAAGCGACCGGAATACCCTCCAGCAACGCTGTCACGCTTGCAGCGGATGAGTACGTGGCAAGTATCCAGGCGTGCTTTAGATCGTCCTTGAGCGTTGCCATTGCCCGAATCTTGTCGCGGTCCCAGTTCCGAATCTTGAAGCGGCGATTGCTCGCTAGAGCCATCGTGCGAACCGCTTCCGACAGCCAGTCGTTTTTCCATCCGGCCACATCACGCATGAAGGAATCGGACTGCGGGCAAACGACGATATGCTGCCCGTCTTTGCGCCAAGGCTTTATTTCGAGCGCGAGCGCTTTGAACCTTTGGCCCTCGCTTTGACCTTGCCCGTCGTGTTGGACGCAGTTCCGCCCAATTCGGAAATAAGTGCCCCGCGTTTTGTCGAAGAATGCATTGTCGATGTAGAAGTACGGTTCCCCACCAGCGCTGCACCGCTGCCAGTGGTCCCAATTGGTTTGATCGACCCCATAGAACACCGCTCCTTTCGCCCCTTTCGGGCATCCTTGGATAAACGCCTCGCATAGATCGCGAGACTTCTTTTTGCCTATTACTGGATACGCTATCACTCGACTAATTCTTCTTGAATACGAAAGACGCGGCACTCGTGCCCAAGGTTTTTCTTGACCTTGGCGACTTCATCAAACGCCGATTTCTTAGTCTTGTGCATGATTTCCACATACATCTCAGGCCAGCACGGATCAAAATCCCGCAACCATTGACCCTCAAAGTCTTTAATCTCTAAGACGTACTTAGTAAGCATTCAATTCAACCGCTCCCGAAACAAAGCAAACGGCTTGCCGCTTTCGATCTCAGCGACAGACCACTGCGCGTTAGCTACCTTCTCCATCGCTTGCCAGCGCTTGCCGTCATCCATGATCGGATGCGCAATGCCATCCAGCTTCACTGCGCAATCTTCAGCTATCCAGAATGGCGCATCAAATGCAACCGGGATGCCATTTACCAAAGCCTTCACGCCTGAAGACGAGCTCCATATCGCACAAGCAAACGCGCCCCGCAAATCATCCTCGACCGGAGTCTTTGGCGGATCTTTGCCTGGGTGCGGTCGAATCCTTACCTGTCTTTCGACTAGCTTCTGAATCCTCTTCGCGGCTTTCTCGTGCCAATTAACAGGACTCGCCATAGTCTTAGAACCAATACCGCGCTGACCGCAAACAAGAACATGCTCGCCGCCCTCGCGCCAAGGCTTAAGTTCGATCTCCAGCTTCTCGAATCGACCTGTGCATTGCGGGAACCAGCCACTACCGTTGTGACCGTGGGCGGATATCGCATAGAACTGCCTTCCCTCTTTATCCTTGCCGATGTATCCGTTTTCGCAAACTAGAACTGTCCCGCCCCTAGCTTCCCAAGCATCAGCCATTGCCTCAAACCCGCCGTGTCGGTTCCAAATGACAAGCAAGTCGGAACTGTTCTTTGGCTGACCGGCTTGCACGATGCTGTAGCCGTTGCGCTCCAATCCTTTGATGAAGGCATCACGTCTGTAATGAGGCTGAGTGCGAATGCAGCATATGGCTATCATGCTGCCAATTGCTGCGGCTCCGCATAAAACGGGAAGCATTTCAACGCACTGCCAGGAGTGCAATTAATCACCTCAATCCCGCGCTTTGTCATCTCAGGCGCCAGCGCATCGAAGTTCTTCAACCATCGTCCATACATTGATTCGCCGTGATTCCTTAGGGGCGATACATGCACGCCGTGCCAGTGATGTTTGTTGTCAATGCTGCGCATGTCGAATCCGTAGAGGCTGATCTTCTTTGCGCCAGCTAGAGCCGCAATGCAGATCGCTTGATA
>Ga0137425_1000344_pt1 | contig 12448 bp, 10 predicted proteins | sample EasRivERMZT640_2_FD_102318 | JGI IMG/M metagenome (GOLD analysis project Ga0137425, IMG submission 102318) | Soil microbial communities from meander-bound floodplain in the East River, Colorado, USA - East River MetaG ERMZT640_2 | ecosystem: Environmental > Terrestrial > Soil > Floodplain ...
AGATATAGGCCCAGGGTCAGCAGGGCGGTGAGACTCTCCACCAGCGGGTAGCGCATGGAGATTTTGGCCTTGCAGGCGCGACACCGGCCTCCGAGAACCAGGAAGGAGAGGACCGGGACATTGTCATAGGGGCGGATCCTGGCGCGACAGGAGGGGCAGGACGAGGCGGGAAAGACCACCGATTCCCGGCGCGGCAGCCGGTAGATGGCGACGTTCAGGAAGCTCCCGATGATGGCGCCCAGGGCCAGGAAGAAGCAGGCAACCAGGACACTCATCAGCGTCCCTGCAGCAGGCGGCGCGCCTGCGAGCGCACGATCCCGGTGCCCGGGGAGAGAGTGTAGGGATGGCTGTCCGGATCCAGCGGCAGCGAGTCGAGCAGCCCGGCGCGCACCAGATCTCTCAGGCTCCCGGGAAGCGACCCGTGCAATTCCCGGTAACGCTGCACCAGCGCGTTCAGATCGTCCAGATCCACCTCGATGCGCAAATCGTGGACGTGCATCCAGCTCACCTGGCGGACATAGTCCGAATCCGCTGTATCGTGGATCTCGGACCAGTACTTCAGCGACGCGCGCTTGTCGCCCAGGCGGTTGTGCATCTCCGCGAAGAGGCGACGCGCCGGGGCGGGAGCGCCGGGGATGGCCTGGGCGCGCTGGAAGTTGTCCCTGGCGCAGGCGTAATCGTGCAGCTTGCTGTAGCACAGGAAGCCCGCCTGGAACGGCAGGATCCATTCGCGCGGATTGTTCCGCGTCCCGGCATCCAGGAGCTTCAGAGCCAGGTCGTCCCGGTTGGCCTCCACCGACATGATCATCGAACCCACCAGGTAAGGATCGATGAAATGCGGATCCAGCTCGGCGATGACACGCCGGTAGATTTGATCCAGGTACTCATAGCGATCCTGAATCTGGTAATTCGAGTAGTACTGAATGGACCAGATGTAGATCAGATCCGCGACCAGCCCTTCGTAGCCGAAGGTGAGCGCCTTGAGCGAGCGACCGCTGGGGAGATAGAGCAGGTGGTACCCCGGGGCGCTCCCTTCCCGCAGCCGATCCACCCGGAACGCGGCGGTGCTGGCGGTGAGAGCCCCCAGGAGCACGACGAGCACGCCTTTCAAGGCGAACCCCTCACGTGAAGTCCCGCCGGCGCAGGATGATGCAGGCCGTGGCCAGAACGGCCCCGCCATATCCCGCCATGTAGAGCAGGGCCCAGAGCGGCAGCGTGGCGGGAATCGGCAGCTGGTGAACCACCTCGGTCTTGATGTTGAAGATCTCCAGGTTGGGAAGCGCGAAGTACAGGAAGCGGCAGATGGCCCGCCCCCCGGAGCCCCTCACCCTCTCCTCCAGCAGGTGAAGGCTCCAGCTCAGATGCCCCACCAGGTAGAGCGACAGGCTGAACAGCGTGCTGAGGATGGGGGTGGAGAAGGAAGAGAACAGGATGGCGAACGCCGTGATCAGCAGCAGCTCCATGAAGATCAGCGCGATCGCCAGAAGCAGCCTCGGATCGGCGAATCCCTTGAGAAAAAGGATCAGGTAGAACCAGGCGGTCATCACCGAGGTATTGACCAGCAGCGTCAGCACCAGCCCGAGGTACTTCCCCAGCAGGAACTCGTAACGGTGAATGGGCTTGGAGACGATCGTGTAGATGGTCCGCCGCTCGATTTCCTTGCTCACCAGGGCCACCCCGATGAACACCGAGGTGAGCACGCCGAACAGAGAGATGGAAGCCAGCCCCACGTCCTTGATGATTTTCTCTTCCCCGCCCACTGTCAGGAGGCTGAGGACCTGGGAGAAGCCCATGAACAACAGGGCGAATACCAGGAGGAGGTAGAGGATCCTGTCCCGGATCGCTTCGCGAAACGTGTTCGAGGCGATGGCCCAGATGCGCGTCATCGGCTGATTTCCCTCAGGAAGATGTCCTCCAGGCTCTCGCGCTGCGGAATCACCGAATGGAGGCTCCCTCCCCTCTCCAGGATGGCGCGCACCAACCCTTTCATCGACTCCTCATTGGGGGAGGCGGCAAGGGTCTCGTTTCCCTCCCGGGACACCACCGCCGCAATGCCGGGAAGCGAAGCCGGATCGATCCCCGAGAAGGCCACCTCCCAGTGGGTGACCCGGTTTCCCAGGAGATCGGAAACTCTGCCCACCGCTTTCAGCTCCCCCTTGCTCAGGATTCCGACCCGATCGCAGATCAGCTCCGTGTCGGACAGGATGTGGGTAGAGAAAAATACCGTGCGCCCGGCCGCCTTCAGCGACAGGATGATGTCCCGCACTTCGCGACGTCCGACCGGGTCCAGCCCGGACATGGGCTCATCCAGGATGACGAACTCGGGCTCGTTCAAGAGGGCCTGCGCCAGGCCCAGCCTCTGCAGCATCCCTTTGGAGAATTTCCTGAGCTGCCGGTCCCGGCGGTTGGCCAGCCCCACGCGTTGCAGCATCGCATCGGTCCTGGCTCGGCGGACCTCCCGCGGAAAGCCGAACAGGCGTCCGTAGAAGTCCAGGAACTCTGCGGCGGTGAGATAGTCGTAGAAGTAGGGGTTTTCGGGAAGGAACCCGAGGCGCTTCTTGACCGCGACGCTCTGGTGGGGCTCTCCCAGGATCCGGATGGACCCGGCGTCCGGGCTGACGAGATCCATGATCAGCTTGATCGTGGTGGTCTTGCCGGCTCCGTTGGGACCGATGAATCCGAAGATTTCTCCCTGCTCCACCGAGAAGCTCAAGTCCCGGAGGATCCAGTATTTTTTCAGAGAGAGGTTGGCCCGGTAGCTCCGGGCCAGGTGGGAGACCTCCAGAACGGGCGCCATCGGCTAGTCCTCTCCCCCGGGCGATGCGGCGCCGGCGGCACGGGGACGGGCGCCGGTCTCCTCGCTCAGAAGACTTTCATACAGGGCCTCGAGCCGGTGCACCATGAGATCGATGTCGAACTCCCCCACCCGCTCGCGTCCCTTGCGCCCCATCGACCGCGCCACCTCCGGGTGCTCCAGGAGCCAGGAGATTTTATCGGACATGGCGTTCACATCTCCCGGCTCCACCAGGAAGCCGGTCTCGCCTTCCACCACCGCTTCCGGAGTCCCGTCGACGCGCGTGGCCACCACGGGCAGAGAAGCAGCCATGGCTTCCGGAACGACCCGGGGGAGCCCTTCCCAAAGCGAGGTGAGCGCCAGCACATCGATATTCTTGAAGAGGGAGGGAATGTCCCGTCGCCAGCCGAGCAGGTGGAACCGCCCCGCGAGCGAGTGTTGCGCCACCTCGCGCTCCACGGCGCCACGCAGCTCGCCGTCACCGACCAGCAGGAAATGCGCCCCCGCGAACCGGCGCGACACTTCCGCCGCCACCTTCACGAAGTCCACGGGAGCTTTTTGCGGCTTCAGGCAGCCGACCATTCCCACCACCGGCGCATCCGGAGGGATTTTCAACTCCGTGCGCAGACTTCCGCGCCTGGCACCGTTGCGAAAAGCCGCGAGCTCCACGCCGCTGCGAATCAGGCTCGCCCTGCCCGGCGGAAAGATTCCGCTCCTCACGGCGCACTCCAGATTGGCCCGGGAGACGGCCAGAAAGCGGGTGGTCAGGGGCGCGGTCCAGGTTTCCAGCGTGCGAAACCATTGCCGCGTGAGAAACGGCATCCCCGGATGAAAGCCAAACCCATGGACCGTGTGCACCACCGCCCCGACTCCCGCCAGGTGCGCCGCCCAGCGTCCCAGGATTCCCGCCTTGGAGGAGTGGGTGTGCACCAGATCGGGTTGCAGCCGTCTCAAAAGCGCGGTGAGCTTCAGCAATGCCACGAAATCCCGGGGTGGGCTCACTTCGCGCACCAGCTCCGGAATCCAGTGGGTTTCCATGAGCGGAATCGACCTGGCCTCGTCATCCAGCAGGCCGCCGGGTCCCGCCACGAGGCTGACCTGGAAGCGACGGCGGTCGAGGTGCGCGGAGGTGTAGAGCGTGTTCTGCTGGGCGCCGCCCAGCTCCAGCAGGGTGATGATGTGGCAGACACGGATTTTCGCTGCGGAAGGCTCGGCGCTTTGTATCATCCCCTGCCCCCCGCGGACGCTCTCTCCCCTTCCAGCAGCCGCCCGGCCGCCTCTCGTCCCTGCTTGAGCGCCGATTCCATGGAGCCATACTCCCAAGCTCCGAATCGCCCGGTTGAAATCACCCCATAGCGCTCCAGGATCCCCAGGATCGACGGCAGCGCCTGCTGCCGGAAATGATCGTAGATGACATAGGCGGGATCCAGCACCAGCACCTCGCGGGTCACGATCCGATCCTCGGACCTCAGGATACCGGCACGACCCAGGGCCTCCAGAACTTCCTCCACCAGCGCCTCCTCCTGCAGCGGCTCATCGCGCCGCCGGGCTACTTCCACGTAGAGCGAGGAACAGCCTCTCGGCGCCACGCCCGAGGAATAATTCGTGGGAGAGCCGACCCGGTAGAACGGGAATTGGGCTTCCGGAAAATAGACCCAGTGCCCCTGGAGCACTCCCGGGCGATCGATTCCCAGGTTGATGTTGACGACCCGGACGGCCCGCAGCTTGCTCCGGGCCTTGGCCAGAGAGGGCTCCGGCAGCGGATTCAACATGGCCAGAAGGCTGTCCAGCGGCAGCGTCGAGACCAGCCGCTCATAGCCGATTTCCTCCCCCGATTGCAGCAGAACCCGGCGGGCGAGCAGATCGATGGATCGCACCGCGGCCCCCAGCCGGATTTCTCCGCAGCGGGTCTGCAGGGCCTTCGGAATCGCGTCGATTCCGCCACGCCGCGGGTAGAGGAACTGCGGGTTGTATCCGAGCCCCTTGACCTCCATTCCCAGCGAGCCGCGCACCACCTCGTCGAGCGAGGGCCGGGGTATCGACCAGGAGACCCAGCCGCACTCCATCTCGTTCAGATCCACCCGATAGAGCTTTTCGTTGTAAGGGAACAGGAAGTGACGCGCCATCCCCTCGCCGAAGGTGGCCAGCACCCACTCCTGAAAATTCCCGGCCGGCCTTGCCTCCGCCTCGCCACGCTGCAGGAGCGCCTCCACGAATCCCACCACGCATTCCCGGATTACCTCCCGGGGAAGGCCGTAGGTGTTCGCCTGGAACGGGTAGCCGGTGTAAACCCCCTTGGAGTAGATGAGCGATTTTCGCTCCACTGATTCAAACGCCCGCGGCAGCAGGGAATGGATCATCTCGCGGATGCCCGGGTCCCTCAGGTGCAACAGGTGTCCGGTGCAGTCGAAGGTGAAGCCGTCCACCTCCCGGGAGCGGCACAGCCCGCCGACTTGCGACTCCCGCTCCAGAACCAGCGTCTCGTCTCGCGGAAGGGAGGCTGCAGCGGAAAGCCCCGCCAGTCCCGCTCCCAAGATGAGATTCCGAGTGCCGATCACGCTCCCGCTCCTACAGGGTCATGTCGATCTTTTTCAGATAGAAGCCCAGCGCCAGGGCCACCGTGGCGGTGCCTCCCAGAAGCCAGAGAGCCGCCGTGGCATCCACCAGCATCATCGCAATCGCCACGCAGCCGAGGCCCGCGGAGGCTGCATAGCTCGCCATGACCGTCTGCCGGGTGGTCAAGCGCCACTTCCTCAGCCGCAGGGGAAAATGGTCGGGGCTGCCGCGCATCACGGGAATGCCGCGCCGCCAGCGGATGAACATCACGAAGAGCATGTCGAACAGCGGCACTCCAAGGATCACCACCGGCGAGAGGGAGGCCACCAGATTCTTCGAGGTATAGCTGTTGTTCATGGCCAGCGCCCCCAGCATCAGCCCCAGGAAGAGGCTTCCGGTGTCTCCCAGGTAGATCCGGGCCGGCTCGAAGTTGTAGCGCACGAATCCTGCGAGGCTTCCGGCCAGACCGGCGAGCAGCGTGCCCACCTCCTCCCTGCCGCTTCCCGCCGCGACGCAGGCCAGGACCAGCGCCGAGATCAGGCCGACTCCCGAGGCCAGGCCGTCCATGATGTCGATGAGGTTGAAGGCGTTGGTGATGGCGAGCAGCCAGAGGAAAGAGAGGGGAAGCGCCAGCCCCGCGGGCAGGAAGGTCAGCTTGATGGTCACCGAAGCTTTCATGAGGGTCAGGATGGCCACTACTTGGCCGGCCAGCTTGACCGCAGGGCTGAGAGCTCCCAAGTCGTCGATGAGCCCCAGGATCACCACGATGGCTCCGGCCAGCAGGATCCCCAGCACTTCTCGCTGAAAGTCCACCGTGAGGGCGAGAGACAACAAAAACGAGAGGTAGATGGCAATACCGCCAAGGTAGGGCACCGGGGCACGGTGGTTCTTCAGCTTGCCATCGGGGCGATCGACGATGCCGAAGCGAATGGCAGCCTGTCGCAGCACCGGCGTCAGGTAATGCGCCAGCCCCGCCGCGAGCAGAAACGCGCCGACCATGCGGATCATGCAGCAGCCCTCCAGCCCTTGTCGCGCAACAGCTCCCGATAGAGAGCGCTCCATCCCCGCACCATGCGCTCCAGAGGAAACTCCCGTCGGGCGCGCAGCTCTCCCTCGCGGCCGTAGGCCGCGCGCCGCTCGGGTTCCTCGAGCAGGGCCCGGATGCGCTGCGCCAGCTGGGACGCTTCGCCCGGTGGAACCAGATCTCCCGTCACCCCATCGCGAACCACTTCGGGCAGTCCACCGCAATGCGTCGCCACGACCGGCAGCCCCGTGGCCATGGCTTCGAGCACCGACAGTCCGAACCCTTCTGAGAGCGAAGGCTGCACGTAGAGATCCAGGGCCTGCAGAACGAGCGGTACATCCTGCCGATCTCCCAGGAATCGCACCTGCGCCGAGAGGCCCCGCTCCCCCACCGACCGCTCCAACTCGGCGCGGGCGGGCCCATCCCCGCAGAGGAGGCAAACCATCTCCGGTACCGTCCCGCCGAGGATCTCCAGAGCCTGCAGGAGAATCGCGTACCCCTTCACCGGCTCATCCAGTCTCCCCACGCTTCCTATCACCCGGGAGCCGGGACCCAGCCCCAGGGCCGCGCGCATCCGATCGCGGGCCGTGCGATCGGCGAAGCGCTGCAGGGGAACGCCATTGGGAATGGTCACCACCTTGTGCGCCGGGAGTCCTACTTGTTCCACGGCACACCGGCGCACCGCGTCGGAGCAGGCCACCAGCCGATCGGCAAGTCCCGCCGTGCCGCGCTCCAGGAGGCGGTGGGGCACGGTGAGCCAGCCATCGGTTCCGTGGTGGGAATTGATCACCACCGGCACGCCGGCCCATTTGCCGGCGACTCGGGCGCAGAGGTTGGCCCAGAACAGGTGGGAGTGAATCAGATCGAAGCGCTCCCGGCGAATGTCGCGCAACAGGCGGGCCAGCGGCGCGGCGCCGGCGCCGCTCGAATCCGCCAGGGCGCGCACGCACTGACCGGACCGGCGGATCGTCTCCAGCTGCGTCCCCCCTTGCTTCAGCACCCAGAGGGACAGGTCGAAACCTTCGTCACGCAGCAGGGGCAGGCTGTCCCGGATCAACGCCTCCGCCCCGCCGGTTCCCATTCCCACGGCCAGGACCAGGACACGCGGAGCGCCCGATGCGGTCATGACGCGCATCTCTCGACGTGATGGAAGTAATCTTTAAGCCGGGTCGCCGAATCGTCCCAGCGGTAGCCGTGAGCCCGCCGGATTCCCTCCTCGATCCGCCGGGAGCGCTCCGGCGTGTGGCGAATCGAAGCGCCGATTCCTTCGGCCACCGCGTCGGGATCGCCCGGCGCGACCCGGATGGCGGCTTCCCCGCACACTTCCTGAAATACCGGAAGATCCGACACCAGGACCGGCGTTCCCCGGGCCATCGCTTCCAAAGCGGGAATTCCGAACCCCTCGTAGTGGGAGACCAGGGCGAACAGCTCGGCGGAGGCATACAGAGCGGCGAGATCCTCGCGAGGAACGTAGCCGGAGAGCAGGATGTCACTGCGATACGGGCTCCGGGCGATGCGGGAAAGCAGCCGCGCCGAGTCGCTTCCGCCGCGACCTGCCAGGAGAAGCTGGATGCGCTCGGGGCCCCGCGAGCGGAAGCGATCGTAGGCTTCCACCAATCCGGGAAGGTTTTTTCTCGGATGGAACGAGGCCAGAGCAAGCAGGTACCTTCCCTGCAGGCCGTAACGGTCCCTTACCCGCTGCACCTCCGGAGCCGGCACGCTGCCGAAGCAGGTGTCATCCACACCGGGAGAGATGGTGGTCATCTTGCCGGCCGCCGAGGGGTGCAGGGCCACGAGGTCCTTGGCGGTGGACTCGGAGACCACGACGATTCCGTCCGCATGGCGCGCCGCGAGGGCGGTCCAGCGGCGCTGCCGGGCCCGCTCCAGGGTCGAGTAGCTGGAGGGAGTGTGGTGCCAGGAGAGATCATGGATGGTGACGATGCTGCGCGGCGCCCCTGCCAGCGGGAAGGCCGTGACCGGCGAATAGAAGAGGTCGAGAGCCTCTCCCGAGAGCTTTCCCGTCAGTCCCCAGCTCCAGGCTCTCCCCGACGCTCCCACCAGGCGCCAGCGGCCTGCGGGCAACTCCGGCATGAGCGAGTCACCGCGGAACAGCACGTACTCGTCCTCCCCTCCCAGACGGATCAGGCGCGACAGCAGCTGATGAAAATAGGTCTCCACGCCGGTTTTCTGCTCCACCAGGAAACGGGCATCCACACCGATCTTCACGAGGCGCTCCGTATTGCGGCGGAAGCCGCTCGGGGACGGCTGTCGTCCAGGAACTGCAGCAGCGACGCAAAGCGCACCGACCAGTCGTGAGCTGCAGCAAACGCCTGGGCCTCCTCACGCCGGTGCCCCTGCCAGGCGGCCTGTACGCCAACGACCCAATCCGCATCGCTCCTGGCAAGAATCGCCGGAGAGCCGATGCGACGAATCTCGTCGAGGTCGGAGGCGACCACCGGGAGCCCGGCGGCGAAATATTCATAAAGCTTGACCGGGTGGATGGCACGGGTCAGCGCCGAGTCCACGAACGGAATGATTCCGACGTCGCTGTCGGCGAGCAGCTGCGGCAGCTCCTCGGGGGCCAGCGGGCCGGGCAGCCGGACGTTGCTCAGATCGGCAGCCCATGAAGGGTCCATGCGAATGGGGCCCACCAGCAGGATCTCCACCTGGGGGAAAGCCCGGGAGAGGGCTCGCACTTTGCTCCCATCGAACCAGCTGTCCAGCGCCCCGACGTAGACAATCCGGCTCAGGCGCCTGGGTCGTTCGCGCGCCTCCGCGGCTCGCGAGACACCGGCAAACCGCGAGACATCCACTCCGTTCGGCAGCAGCAGGACGCGCTTGCAGAAGCGCGCGGCGCGCTCCGCGAGGGACGCGGCGGTGGCCACCACGATGTCGACGCGGGACAGCGCTTCCTCCTCCAGGGCGCGATAGCTCTTGGGCGTGTCGGGGAACGCGGACGTTTCGTCGGAGAGGCGGTACAGGCTCGTTCGGTGCGGGACCCGCTCCAGCAGCGGCAGCATCGGGCTTCCCGTGGCCAGCCACAGGAGATCCACCTCGCCGAAGCCCCGCTCCCGCAGGATTCGCCAGAGCGAGGGCAGCGTGCCATCCAGACCATGCCGATGAAACCAGGCGCGATGCAGCACCGGATAGTTGCGGTAGGGCACGCACCCCAGGGGCGCGTAGCGAAACAGGCGCCCGGGACCCTGCGCTGTTTCCATGCCCCCCTGCCGCCAGCACTGGCGCCGGCGTGCCACCTCGGCATTGCCCCGCAGCAGATTCCAGGGAGCCAGGGGGCCGTTGATCCAGGCGACGTTCCACCCCGACTGGAGGAAACGCTCGGCGAAGGCGCGTCCCCCCACGCGGATGGGACTGTCCCAGGCATGGTGCTCCCACATCAGCACGCTTGGGCTCACTCCCGTCCCTCCAGAAGCTCCTGCGCCCGCAAGGTCCACTCGGTCGCCGCTTCAATCTCCTTCCAGGTGATCAGCTCCGAGCCTTCACCCGCCAGGGCCGCTTTGAGCGCCAGAACCTCCGCGGTGATTCCCTTGTCTTTCGCCCGGGTGATTTTCTGGGTCTTTCCCGACCGGTGGATCCTGAGCTCGCAGAAATCGTCCAGCACGAGCGAGGCGCCGGAAGCGTGCACCTCAACAAGCTCTTTTCCCAAACTCGCATCGCCCAGACTGGTGTAGAGGATGCTCCCCAGAGAGCCGTCGGCGAGCCTCACGCTCAAGGCGAAGTTGTCGGGGATGGGAAGGCTCATGCTACCGGATGCGGAGATTTTCTCTACCTGCATCGACACGATGGGGGAGCCGGCGAGGAAGGGGACGAGATCCACGAAGTGGCACCCCTCCCCCAGGAGCCTCCCACCGCCGATCTTCGGGTCCTGCGTCCAGTGCTCCGCGGGGAGGCGCCCGGCATTGACCCGCACCTGGATCACGCGCGGTCCCGGCAAGGGGGCGAGACGCTGCTTCATCTCCCGCACCAGCGGGGCGTAGCGCCGATTGAACCCGACGGCCAGGAGGCCACCGCCGAGTCGATGCGCCTCACGGATTCGATCGAGATCCTCCCGGGTCAGGCAAAGTGGCTTCTCGACGAACACCGATTTTCCCGCCTGCAGCGCCTTCACGACCTGGGAGGCGTGCAGATGGTGTCGCGTCCCGATGAGCACCAGGGACACGGAAGAATCCGCGAGCACCTCATCCAGGTTGGTGGAAGCCACACTCGCTCCCAATCTGCGGGCGGCCGAGAGCGCGCTGGCGCCGCTGCCTGAGACCACGGCCTCCACGGCGGCGACTTTCTCCCGGCGAAAGGCTGGGAGAAAAACCTCTTTCATGAAATTCCCCGGCCCCACGAGAGCCGCCTTGCGTCCGGCCGATGATTCCTGGGGCCGGGCCAGCCGCACGGTTTGCGAGTGCTGCTGAGGAGCATTCGCAGGGGCAGGAGGAAACGACAGGAGAACGGCCGGCTTGCGCTGCGTCTCCCCGAGGCTCGCATAGGCCGCCTGGGCCTGCTGCACCGGATAGACCCGCTCGATGAGCGGATCGACGCGCACCTGGCCCCTCGCCACCAGATCGAGAAAGGCCGACAGGTTTCTCCCTTCGGTCCAGCGGACGTAGGCATAGGGGTAATCCACGCCACCCTCCTCATAGGAGGCGTCATACCGCCCGGGACCGTAGGAGGTGGAGATGCGCAGGTCCAGCTCCTTGCCGTACATGAGGGAGCGGTCCACCTTCATCCCCACGTCTCCCACCACCACGACTCTTCCCTTCTTGCGCGCCAGCCGCATCGCCAGGGCCAGCGGCTCGTCGCTGGGAGTGGCGGCGAACACCAGCACCGCATCCGCGCCCTGTCCGAGGGTGCCTGCAAGAGTCTCCTCCAGCGGATCGGCGTCTCCCAATCGCCTGGCCCCTTCGATTCCCAGCATCCCGGCCAGCTCCACCCGGGAGGGATCAGGGTCGAAGGCGATCACCTTGCAGCCGGCCGATCGGGCAATCTGCGCCCCCAGCAGCCCCACCAGTCCCAACCCCACGATGCCGACCGTCTCCCCCAACGCCGCATCACTCCGCCTGAAGCCGTGCAGCGCGATGGCTCCCAGGGTGGCGAAAGCCGCCTGCTCGAAGCTGACCCCCGCCGGAATCGTCGTGAGCAGATGCTCGGGCACGGAAAGCACCTCGGCGTGGTGCGCGAATTGGGCTCCGGCGCAGGCGACACGCGCCCCCACGTCCACGCTCATTCCCTCGCCCCGCGCCACGACGGTTCCCGCTGCGGAATAGCCCACCTCCCGCAGATCGAGATCAGATGGAGCAGGCGACAGGCGTCGTAGAACACCACCCACTCCTTCCTCGGAGACTACTTCCAGCATTCGCTTCATGGGCGAGGGATGCGCGGCCACCCGCTCCAGGGCTCCGCGCCCGGTCGTGCTCAGCGCTGCCGATTCGGTGCCGGCGCTGATAACCGAGACCGCAGTAGCCACGAGAGCCCGGCCGGGCGAAACCGGCGGTGCCGGGACCTCGGCCACCTCCACTTTCCCCTGGCACAGAAACACCTGCTTCACGGCGTCTCCCCCAGGAATGGAACCAGGAGATAGCGCAGGGACTGGGGGGCACTCCCCTGCCAGGCGATGCGCACCGTCCTGGCCGGCAGCGTCACGCCATAGGAGGGGGAGTGGAGATCTTCGTCAACCCGGATCGCGTGCCCTTCAGGAGCTCTCTTCCAGCGGAATTTCAATCCCGCCTCGCCGTGAGTCTGGCGGGCGCTCCACCCTCCGTCATCCAGTTGAGCGTCCCAGCCGGGGGGCAGATGAAAGCTCGCCTGGAAACGGTGCTGGCCTTTCCCCTCCAGGTGGTCTTCCAGAGTGAACGAGCCCTCCCGATGGTTCAGCAGGAAGCGCCGGCGGTGCACCAGGGGGGCCGCAAGCCGGTGGTAGCCGCGGTGCTCCGCCGACAGGTAGGTGTAGTGCTTTGCGGCCCGCCAGCGCAGAGTTCTGGGGCGGTCGGCGGGGATCAGGCGAAACGCCTCCTCCGGAAACGGATTGATCTCTTCGCCATCCACCTGGATCGAGTTGTGGGCGAGAG